>Ga0315289_10002923_pt1 | contig 26048 bp, 21 predicted proteins | sample YL17G11_40_MG_FD_203452 | JGI IMG/M metagenome (GOLD analysis project Ga0315289, IMG submission 203452) | Sediment microbial communities from Yellowstone Lake, YNP, Wyoming, USA - YL17G11_40 | ecosystem: Environmental > Aquatic > Freshwater > Lake > Sediment | place: USA: Wyoming | collected...
GGTCGAGGAGCGGCCCGGATATTTTGGAGTAATACCGACTCCGCTGAGCCTCCGTGCATTCGGCCTCCAGTCCCGTGGGACTCCGGAACACATCCTCACTCCATTGCGTTGCCTTTTTGCCATTTAACCTCAAAGGCAAGAAAGCCGGTTCACAGGGAGAAATACCCTGATATTTTGAGGACGTGGGGCGATCACATTAAGAACCGAAGGTTGGATTTGAAGCTCACTAAGCGTCAACTTTCCCTCAAGCTTAATGTTTCGGATGTCACGATATATCTTTGGGAAAAGAATAAAGTCCAGCCGTCCCTGGCCCAGATTCCGAAGATTATTGAGTTTCTTGGGCATGATCCGTTTGAGAAAGAAACCGATAATTTAGGAGACAAGATTCGGAAATATCGGCGGGTTCACGGGCTTTCCCAAAAAAAGGTAGCTGAACAATTAGGAATCGACCTATCAACTCTGACCGCTCGGGAAAGAGGAGAACATAGACCGACCAAAAAGCTGCTTGATAAAATCAAATCCACCCTTGTAGTCTAATATCTCATCGACGAGGTAATGATGCGCCAGGGAAAAATCGTCTGCGAACACTGCAGGAGGTCGAATATCGTCAGAGACAGAGAATTAGAATACGCTGTGGTGCAGCAAAAGGATCCCTATACTCGCGAACTTATCGGCGATCCTAAAACATATTTTATCTTTAAATGCCTTTCCTGCGGGGAAAGGATTTATCTGGAGAAGTTCGAAGCGCCGGTCAACTAATCGACTCTTGCTCCATAGGAAAGCAGATTCTATTCTATCTGCTCAAGAAGGATCATTATTTGTTTACCGTTATCGGGAAGCTGCTTTCTTAATTCCAACGCTTTTTTGAACCAATACTTAGCTTCTTTTGAGTTGCCTTTATATAAGTAACATTTTCCAAGACATGACATTGCTTCTGGATAATTTGGCCTTAGTTCTATTGCTTCCCTACAATCGTCCATTGCTTCGTCTATTTTGCCCATATAATAGAAAGTTATCGCGCGATTACTGAACGCGGTTTCATGCTTTGGATCGATTTTAATAGTACGACTAAACTCGATGTTCGCTCTTATATTCTCTCCAAGATAAAGATATGACAATCCGCGTTCATTCGTGGCTTTCGCGTAACTTGGATCGATATTTATGGCCCTATCTAGATTAGAAATCGCTTTAAGATATTCTTTCTTTTTATTAAATAGCCTCGCCCTATTATATAGCGCGATTGCATTCCGAGGATCATTATCAATAACGATACTGAGATCATTTAACGCGGCTTCGTCATCCCCTAACGCGACAAAAGAGTTCGCACGGTTTATAAAGACGCTATAATTTTTCGAATCTATTTTAATCGCTGAATTAAAATCTTCTATTGCCTTTTTGTGGTCCCCTAGTAATGCAAAAGCTTCTCCTCTCGAATACAAAGCATCATCGAAATCGGAATTTAACGAAAGAGCCCGGCTATATTCCGCGATTGCTTTGCGTATTTGCCCGAGCTTTATGAATAATTTTCCTCTGTTAAAATAAGCTCTAGCTTTGTCGCCAGGATACCTTAAAGCTTTACTAAAGTCTGCTAGTGCTTCCTTATAGTTTCCTTTTTCTAATTGAATGTATCCTCGTCCTATATAACGAGAACCGGATGTTTGGTCTAATTTTATGGCGGTCTCATACTCAAGTAGTGCTTGATCTGGTTTCCCTTGCATAGAATATAGGTTCCCTGCGTAGTAGTGTGCTGAACAAGACCCAGGATTCAATTCTAAGGCTCTGTTAATATCCAGAATTGCTTTTTCAATATCATTTAACCTAGCATATGCAATACATCGATATAAATAAGGGTCGAACAGGTTAGGAATAATATCTAACGCTTTTGTATAATCAGAAATCGCTTTTTGGAATTCCTTAATTCCCGCGAAAGTTAATCCTCGATTAACAAACGCGTTCGATAATTCAGGATTAAGCTCTATTGCTTTATCAAAGTCCTCAAATGCCTTTTTGTATTCTTTTTTAGACGCATATATTATTCCCCGGTTATCGAAAGCCCAAAATAATTTGCTGTCGTATTTAATGGCAAGATCGTAATTACGTATTGCTTTATCATATTTTTTCATTTCCCAGTATGAAAGTCCTATACAATTATATGAATAGGCTAAATAATTCTTGTTTAGAAGCGCCTTTTTATAATAACGAATTGCCTTGCTGAAAGATCGAATCGAATAGTAACTTATCCCCAAATTGAAGTTTATGAATTCTAAATTACTTTGGATATGACCTTTGTATTTAAGCGCTTTATTGTAAAGTATTATCGCTTCGTTGTATTTCTGCTGAGCAATAACGGAATTTGCGATGCCGATTATCGCAAGTCCTAATAGTTTCTTATTATGGGACTTGATTGCGTAATCGTATGACCTTTTGTATTGGGTTTCTGCTTCCATATATTGACTTTTATCGAATGCTAAATCAGCTATTTTAATAATCTGAATAAATTCGTATTCATCTTTTGGAACGAATTCCAATATTCCGGTATTCAACGGGGAAGGCACCGTAATAAATCCTCGGATAGTTTCTCTTATCAGCTTTTTTCGTTTTTTGAAAATTAATCCAAGAATCCAAATTACAAAAGAACCGATAGTAATTAATACACCAATATTTGCCAAAATAATCCACATTCTGTCCCATCCTCAATTCATCGTTATCAAAGATGTCATATTTCTACTTCTTCTCCCTCATCCTCTTTAACGCCTGTAGAATAACCTGGGTTACAGCCTCTCTTTTGGCTTTCTTCTCTTCTTCCTTTGTCGCTTTGTATTAGACATTTACCCGATTTCAATTAATTCGTACTTCTTCATCCAACACTCAATAGTCTCATCCAGTCTTATAATTATTTTTTTTCTATTGTAGTTTCGATACCTAATAAGCCCTCAGCTTCCTCATGACTACGGCTCTGTCTTAAGTATTGCTTTGTAAACATCCATGGCATACGTAAGTCTTTTGAACTGCGAATTCCAATATATTCTACAGCTTCTGTACAACCAACTTGGCAATAAAAAACAGTTCTTCTAACTTCTTTAGCACCTATTTTTATAAAATCATCATAATACATTCGTATTGTATTCCCAGAATGAGCTTCTCCGGCAACTAATAATATCTTCTCTATCATTTCTCCAGGCAAACGAATCTTCAAAATCATTTCGTCCATTCGTCGCCCTTTTGACCAAATATATTTCCTATCAATTACTAATAATGGTCTGTGTCCTAAACATCCAGAAAGCATTGCGCCGAATATCGCGCCGCCACGACCTATACCTACGATTAATGTCGGCGAATAATCATCACCAATCAATTTATCTTTTATTCGTTGCGCTGCTTTTTGTGCTTTTCTCCAAGAGAGTCTGTGTATAGGAAATGTACGATCAATAATGTACCAACCAGAAGCAAGAGCACCTATAAGACTAAGTGAAAAGATGATGAAATCAAATACTGCTTTCATTTATTGACCTCTCCCAAATAATTCCATTCTCACGTTCGTAGAGAAATGATATATTCAAACAACATCTTTGATAATGTTTCTTTGTCTTCATTGCTATCTAAATCAAGAATTGGCAAACGATTTTTACGAGCTTCGTTTAAAAGATAATTGTTAATAGCCATTATTTTATTAAAACGAATATTTTTTAAATATCTATCAGGGGTTCGTCCTCTGTATGAAGTTTCGCATCTCTTTACTATCCTTTTCTCGACTTCCTCTTCCTTAGCCTTTAGCCAGATAAATAGGCAACGTAATCTTTGAGCAATTGTATAGTAGATAGCTGGATGCAAATGCATTCCTTCGATAATTGTATCTTTTCCGTAATCTGAAGCTTCCTTTATGCATTGTCGAATAGCTGGGGCAATTAGATTGCTCTGTTTAAGAAATCCAGCTCCTACGGCCTTATTTGAAAATGAGCGAGATTCGCATCGCCATGCTTCGTATGTTGCCTTCATAAGACAATCACGCTCGTTTTTTTTTAGAGTGACTCTAAGCGCGCTTCGTACAACGTCTGTATGTATAACATTCACCACTCCCATCTGGGTCGCAAGAATAATGGCATTAGTGGATTTGCCAGTATTCCATCCCCCCCCGAGGAATAATAGGATTGGCATTCTAGATCCAGACCGTCGATATTCTTTAATTAATCGAATTACTTCTCCATTTAAGAGAAATGGGGATTCAAAGACACTCTTCATCCTCATACATCTCCATCTTTTAAACGGTCATTAATATTTTTTGCCGCTTTTTCTATGCCTAACGGAGAATTGTATATATAGGCATCAAACAATATTATTGATCCCCTAATGTTAGAATTATTTCTTATGACTGCGATTGTGTCAATTGAAGATCGGGAAAATACAGGGATAGATCGCTTTACATTGTTTATTGGTATTTCCAATCGTCTGCAGTTCTCCCAAACTACATCTTTGCTAAATACTCCTCCAAGTGGCGAACCTACATGTACTATATCAGCACCCGCCAAGCGGAATAACTCCGTCAGGCAAGGCACACTTATCGCCTTAACACCACTGGAGAGTATGTCATATCCTGCTCTATGCCAATGAATTGGCACTTTAATCTTTGAGTTTGATGCAAGAAAAGAAACTGCATCAAAGCCGACATATAATCCATTCACTAAAATGGCACTTGCACCAGCCTCAACAGCCCGCAGAGCAGTTTTAAATAAATGATGTGAAGGAGCCGTGATATTAGCTGCATATAGAATGTTCTTACCGCTTTTTGAGAGCCGCTTTGAAATCATAGAAATTCTCTTAAAACGAGGACATTCTTTCGAATCCATTGTTAGTTCGTCTTCCTTGATATACTCGATACCGCCCTGCACCGCAGCTTCAACTATGTCTGCATAATAATTAGGGGGAACGCCATTGTTTGGTTTCAATAGAAGCCCCAGAATATGTCTTTTCCCTGCCTGACCATTGGCTTTCAATAGCACATCTTCATCTCCATACTTCGGTCCGGGGAAAAAAGATATTAGCTCTTTAGGTAAAACGAGTTTCTCCAATACTAATCCTGTTTTAGTATAGGGTGCACCAAAGATATCGCCAGCAAAATAACTAAGTAATCCTGCAAAACCCAGAACACTAAAATTGCTATTTTTTAATTGAACTCCCACATCTATGTATATCCATTCATCGTCAAGAATCCCTTTATTAAGAATATTCACAACCTTCCTGGGTTTACTAAGCATTTCACTACATGGAAATATACTTAGCCCAATTTGATCGGTTGTTTGACCAACACCATAGCCAATACTCTCTACGAAATAGTCTATTTTCTCTCTAATCGCATCACTGCGTGCAAGGAAATACCGTGCACTAATAACGTTGCTAATTCCTTGAAGATCGGGCAAATTATATTGTCCTGCGGACATATCAATTCCCTATCTTAAGGTTCTCTTGCCGAAAGAAATGTTTTGCCCGCTCAACAAATCAATTAGACTCTTCAATATCGAAACGACAAATGTGCACCTTTTAGTGTCTATTCTATTAAATATCTGCACAAACATTGATTTATACGTAAATATTTATTTTTCTAAGCTATTTTATCTCTTTCATTCTCTTCAACGCCTGGATTATTACAGTCGCTACTGCCTCTCTCTTTGCCTTCTTTTCCTCACCGCTTGCGGCTTGGTATTGGACTTTGACTTTGTACCCCTTGACCCGCTCTTCCTTGGTCAATTCGGCGGCGGATTCTTCCTCAAGGAAAATTAAAAGCTCTTCGAGCTGAAAGAAAAAAATCTTTTTTTGTTCTGATTCCGCGATGTTTTGAGAAACGAGAACCTTGATGCTTCCTAACGTTTTCTTGTCCGGCGAGCAAACTATAATCTTTTCATAGCCAGCGGCCAGGCATTTCTCGATATTCTTAAGTTCCTGATCTTCTGTCGAGGTCATAGAAATTTCGCAGGCGATCTTTTTTCCGTTCCGTTCTAGGCTGACATCCACCCTACCCGAACCGTCAAAAACGGGAAGCCCGATTGTCGCTTTGTAACCTTTGTCCTCCGCGATCCTCTTAATCAGATTTTGAAGATACCGATGTTGAGAAATCGCCTTGTCCTTTGCAGGCGGTGTCTCCATTTTGGGTGGGATTAGGACAGCTTCAACGTCGATAACTCTTCCTCCCGCCGGTAATTCTGCTTTCGGCATAGGCTTTGCCGGGGCTGGTTCTTTTCTGTAAGGCGTCTCTTTTTGATACGGCCTGGATCTTCCTTGAATCTCTGCTTCCCTTGCCGCACATTCAGCCGCAAGCTTATCCCTCTCCACATGGTATTTCCGGCCAAAGGGAATACCTTTAAACCATCTATCGAACTGCTCTTCTTTCTGCCCCAATAATTCGACAAAAACCTCCTGGGCGGTTTCAATATAAGCGGTTTGAATGGGAATAACCCCGCCTTCGACTTTATGATTCACATAGCAGACTCTCGGCTCTAAGGTCTGAAGCTCATTAGTGTGCTTTTCCCATTCTTCTCCAAGGCTCCAATAACGTGGCTTTAACCCGCTGACGTTCTTCACTTCAAATCCCGAATACTCAAACGCTTCTTTGGCGAGGATCGACGCATCGTGGCGGTTTAGCCGAAAATAAACTTGGATTCCGGCATTTCCCAAGATCAAGTTTCTGAGTTCTTCGGGAATCTGGGCGAGCGTCTGATGGGCCATGATTAAGCTCAGCCCGTATTTCCTAGCATCGGATAGAACTATTGAGAATGATTCGCTGGCGAAGTTCTGGAATTCGTCGATATAGAGATAAAACGGAGTTCGTTTGCTCTGAGGTATGTCCGACCTTGAAAATGCGGCCATTTGGATTTGAGCCATAAGTAACGATCCGAGAAGGTCTGCCGAATCCTTCAATTTTCCTTTATCGAGTTTGATCAACAGGATTTTCTTGGAATCGATTATCTCTCTAAGGTTGAATGAGCTTTTCGCAGAGGAAAAAATATGCCTAATTCTCTCGTCTGAGAAAAAGGCATTGATTTTATTCATCACCGGCTCAATCCAAGTCATCTGGCTCCGATCGGTTATAGTATCGAATCTCCGGAAATACTCTCTTGCTAAAGGATGATTAACCTTTTCTAATATGCCTTGCCGGACAGCTCGATTACTCAAGAATGCCGGTAGTTCGATTAAGGTTAATCCGGCTTCTCCAAGCGCGATTAGAGAATTCCGCATCAGGTCTTCCATCCTCACGCCCCAGGAGTCGGACCATATTTTTCGGAAAGCACAGATAAGTTCATTTGCCTGTTCCGGTAGCCCCGATAACGTATAAGTGCGTAGCACGATCTTTTTCAGCGATCTTCGCTAATTGAAAATCTTCTTTGTTTTCGGAATAGTACCAGCCAAGATTTAATACATCAAAGCTATCGTTTTCATCAGTAGACGTCGGTTCGTTTTCTTTCGAAAGACCGGCGTTTGGAAGCTCGGGCTCAGTAGCGATCTTTCTCGCTTTCCTAAACAATCGTTACCCTGATGACCTATCAGATATCTTTTACGAGATATAAATAGGCGCTGTTCAAATTAAATAATATTTCATCCTTATTCTATAAAAATAAATATTGTTTATTTCTTCCCAGTTTTTCTGGCTCCGAAATATTTTTCAGCTATTAATAGATAAGAATAAGGATTTGAAGTCAGAATTTCCTTCCGCTTAATATTATAATTAGCTTTGTGAATTACTACTGAAACTCCAATTCCAGCAACCAAAGCAAACGGGCCAAGCCCAAGATTAGCGGCTACAACTCCTATAGCGGTCGGACTTGCAGACAGCAAAGTCGACGCTTTCAAATTATTTATTCCGAGCGAAATTCTATGATCTTTAAGTTTACCTCGTAATATTTCAACTGCAGGGACTACATTATCTCTGTATATGGATCCAATATAGCTGCTTAAAGCTTCTGATGTTAAAGAAGCTGAGAATCCATCAAATAACTTCCTCATGGCTGTCCGGAATTGACCTAATGCTATATCATTTTTTTCTCGGAATTTTATAAGTTTTTTTATGGACGTATCAGCTCCTATATCGATTGTTTTAAATACTGTTTCTGCTATTAATCCTTCGGCGATATTCCTTGATATTCTAACTGGGCGATCTTGACTAGTCACATCGCCAAGTACGGCCTTTGACGCTAATCGTTCGCTAGCTATCTTATCTGTCAATAAAGCTTTACCTTTTGAGTTTGCCAAGTGCGTCGCCATTAAAGTCATATAATAACCCGCAAATGAAGCAGGAACCCGAATCCAGTCCCGCTCTCTCGTCTTTTTTCCCGCAAGGAATCGTAGCAGATCTGGAGCTAATTTATCCAAATGCAGCGCATCTGCCCGCCGAAGACGATATTTTAACATATGCCAAAATTTCTCGTTATGTATATAAAAATCGGGCTTCTTATTATCTAACAATAATACTCTTTTCCCTTCATCCGTATTAATATAATTATATACGTCATTAGCAACCGCCCTTAACTCGGGCATCTCAGGACAAACCGTTAACGGACTCAATATGTTGGCTTCATGTAATAATTTAGCAGCGCCGCCCGTATACGGTGTTATCGATTCAGGAACGATAGTACTGATACTATTCCAATATAAAACTGCGGTTTTGAGCCAAGTTTCGTCTGGAATTTCAATGAATGGATAATAAAGAGCATCTGTAAAAGCTAAATCGAGGAGTGCGGTTTCGTTTTTCTTCTCGATTGGCGTATGCAACCGACAATATTCAGAGTTTGATAACCTAGGGTTCTTACACCGTTTACCAGATTCGGTTCTTGCTTTACATATCATTTATTCTCTCCTTTGAAATAACATTATTTAGGAAATTCCCAGGAATCCCTTTGTCTTTCTGTCGATCTTCGATGGGTCCTGGTTCATGCCCAGCATCAGTTTATCGACCGCTTCCAAAAGACAATGATGGACGCAGGTCACATAAGCAGTTAAATCCTGCTTGTTAAATAGATTAAGATCATCAAGGCCGACCATTTTCCCAGCTCCTGGTATAAGCGAAGCAATCGTCTGCCAAACATCGGGCAGATAGGTTAAATACCATGACACAAAAAGCCCATCTCCATAATCATTGGCATTAACATAGGCTTTATAATTTCCGAGCTTTAGGTTCCTTCGATCAGCGACAATTAAAAATTTTCTCGTTTCGCCAAAACTTGTTGAAGTCAAAGCAGGACCGACTTCCTTTTCACTTATTTCTATCGATGGAGCCTTTGATTTATTGATTAGTTCTTTTGTCGCCGATATTACTTGATCTCTCTGGCCCTGCGCTCCGCTGATGAGGGCTGACCAATTATCAAGGATCTCCGCTTTCCGCTCGGAGACGATGATAACGACTCCGACGATGCCTAGAACAAGAATTACTAATCCGATTTTCATGGAAATAATAAGAAAAATGAGTCCTAAGATTAAAAGAAAGAGAACGATTGTTTTCTTCATTGTTTACTCCCTAGAGAAAATAAAAAGGGCAGACGCCTTTTTTCCCAATAATGCAGATCCTTCGCTTTATAAGATATCATAACCCCTTAATATCGATATTTTAGCCGGATTGTTTGGGAAAAAGCAAGAATAAATTAGCCGCCGATAAGAATTTTCTTTACCCGGTCGTCTTTAGAAAGCAAGTTCCGGCTTCCCTCAAGGGCTATCGTCCCAATCTCAAACACATACCCTCGATGGCAGATTTCTAAAGCTTTCGAGGCGTTCTGCTCAACCAAGAGAATATCTGTTCTTTTATGCTGCCTAATAAAAGAAGGGCAGGATTGAGGCATTGGGACATTAATACTATTGAATAATGTATTACATATCTTAAAACCAGAATGACGCTATTCTATAGATTCGCAAAGTAATGATAAATTCCAGCGTAGAGTAAAGAGCAACTTAACTACTTTGAAATGTCATTTCTTGGCGGCAAAATAGGAAAGTTTATCTTAAATCTGATATGGGCTTCTTTGTTTTTCCTTTTAATATGATAAATACACCAAATTATTAAGACAAAAGCTGCAAGTATAAGCTGCAATAAAAATGCAGTGTTAAGAATCTTAACCTCTTCAGATAAAATGTTTATTAATCCAATATAGAAACCCCAAAGACTAACTACGCTTAATAATATTGACACTAAATGTAATCCAGAAAATTTGAAAACAGAATTTATGTAAGATGGTTCTTCATCTGATACAGGAAAATATAGATATTTTTTTATTCCTTCATTTTTGTCTAAAAAATAGCGTCTAATTCGGTTCATAGCTCGAAGATATTCAATAGTTACAATTCTTCGATTACCCATCTGCAAAAATATATTAATTGCAAAGACAAACAATATTCCAAAAGCAAATACAAAAGTCAGTTTATAGAAAATTAATTCATGATATTTTTCAAAGAAAAATGCAAATAAGCCGCCAATTGATGTCCCAATTCCTACGAGAAAGTTTATTCTTTTATTTCCTGTTTCCTTTGTATTGAGTACAAAATCTCTTATCGTCTCAAATTCTACGATCAAGAAATCACTCGCCTTACAATCATCATTCATTCATGCCTCCATTTAGTTGGTAATTAATGTGTAAATCCATATCTATGACAGGGTAATTTACCCTCCAACGAATCTGTCCAAAGATATGTAAGAGAACGAGACCAAAGTCCACAGATGAGATTGCAACTGTTACATATAGAATTGTGAGGAGTTATTGATCTAAATTTTATAAGGATTTCATTATCTGCCCAAATTTTTTCAATATTATCCTTAAATATATTTCCTAAGTAAAAATTGTTTTTTTCAAGCCAAGGAAATGGATATATTGACCCATCAACTGAAATAAATAGTGTATCGCGACCTTCAGGACTCACTACAATATCTGTTGGTAATTTTAATTTATTATTAAAGTTGATTGGATAAGATGTTTGGTCCTCGATATTCAAAGGATAATATTTTACAGAATTATGTTTAATAATTTGCTTTATTTTATTAAGATTGCCAAAATATTTGATAAAATTAACTTTTGTCTTTCCCCTGCCTATTGGCGCCATAATCCCAATTCTTAATGTTTTAATGCCATACAAACTACATAATCTAATTATTTTAGGTAATGAATGATGGTTATCAGGTGAGATAACAAACGAAACGATAACATCAGAACAAACATCATGAATTCTTTTTAAAGACATTTTAAATTTATTCCAAATATTTATCCCAACTTCTCGATTATACTCTTTACCAAAACCATTAAAACTTATTTGAATCCTATTAAATTTCTTTAATATATTGGCGTATTTATCAATTAGTGTGCCTGGTATCAACCCATTGGTTATTACACTTTGTCCCATGCCTAAATTTTGAGTGTATTCGACAATATCTGATAAATCTTTACGTAAAAATACTTCCCCTCCAGCAAATTGTATATTGCAAACGCCCCATAAATATAGCTTATAAATAATCTCTTTAATTCGTTCAACAGATAACCAATATACATTTGTTTTCTCTGAATTAGCGTAACAAAAACTACATTTATAATTACAGGCTTTTGTGATCTGGAGCTGGATACTTGACGGAACAGACATTGCCCTTTGGTTCCATTTGGTATTTATATTTATCTTCTTAAGCAAAGTCTGTGGCAGATATTTTTGTTCTATCAGAAATATTTGTCCCTTAAAAACAACAAGAAATTTATTAATAAAAGGCTCGTATCTAAGGAGAAGAAAATCGTTAGTGCCTTGCTTTTTTATCTTATAAAACACTACAGAATAACTTGCCTCCTTTCTTTGTAGAAATAAATTTTCTTTTCCTCGAAATAAGTTATATAGATTTTAACCCCCATAGACAAAGCACATTTTAAAATGAGACAACCTATTCGCAGACGCTTCCAAAGTGACCTGACGATATTTTTTCCATATTTGATAATATTTTGTCTAAATTATCATCATCTGCTACAATAGTTGTATCTGCATTGACTGAGTTCCCAGTAATTTCTTTACATGGTTCAACATCCATTAGGTCTTTTCCCTTCGACGTTTTCATTTTTTCTCACCTCCCTTCTCAGATTTAAATCTTTAAAACTACAAAGCAACATCAATTTTGATGTTTGAATTTTCTGTCTGAAAAGTTGCTTCTTTATTAAAAGAAATTCTTTTAGCTCTTGCGGCAGACTTTAAATCATTTGTTATCTGTAATATTTCTTGTTGAATATTATCAGAGCTTTTTATGACCAATTCAGAAATCCAGTGATTTTGATGAAGCTTTAAATTAGTTTTACATTTCCTAACATTCTTCAGTATTATTAAAAGAAGTTCTCCATGTGATTCTTCTTTTTTATCTATTAATTTTACATCTACTTTTGGCCAGGATGAAACATGAATACTCTTTGTTTTTTCATATTTTTTATATATGATATCATAAAGTTCCTCAGTAATGTGAGGAAGAAATGGAGCAAATAGTTTTAAGATAGTTAGGAAGACGCTATACATTGTATCTTTTCCAGAAATAATTGCTTCGCTACTATAATTTTCAGGATTCCAAAACCGATCTTTAATAATCTCAAGATAATTATCACAATAGATATCCCAGAAAAATCTTTCGGAAGCCTTTAAAGCATGACTATACTCATAATTTTCAAAAAAGTCGGTGGTGTTAGAAATTACATCCTGTAATTTTGAAAGCATCCATTTATCAATGGTGGATCGTTGAATTTGTTGACCGGGATAAAAATCTTCTAAATTTTGATATAAATATCTGGCAGCGTTCCAGAGTTTTATTAACAATCTTTTTCCATTCTTTACATCCTCTTCGTTATATCGCAAATCATGTCCTAATGTTGCGCCAGCGGACCAATAGCGCAAAGAGTCTGCAGAGTATTTTTTTATTACTTCCTCTGGAGCAACAAAATTCCCCAAACTTTTACTCATTTTTTTCCCATTTTTATCAAGACCCCAGCCACTAATCATAACGTTTTCCCAAGGAACAGAGTTCGTATGAAAATGAGACTTTGCTATGGTGTAAAATAACCAAGTGCGAATAATTTCAAATGCTTGAGGTCTAAGGCTCATTGGATATATTTTTTCTTGAAGCGAATTTTGATAAGCCCATTTTGCATTTATTAAAGGTGTTAAGGAGGAGGTCATCCAAGTATCCATAACATCAGTTTCTTGTATAAAATCATCATTATTGCATTTTGGACAGTTATTTATTTTGGGTTTATCAGTTAATGGATCAACAGGAAGATCATTAATCTTAGCCATTATTGGGTAGTCACATGTTTTGCAATACCAGACAGGAAAAGGAACCCCATAATATCTTTGCCGAGAAATATTCCAATCCCACTTTAGATTTGATACCCACTCTATATATCTTACCTTCATGAATTCAGGATGCCATTTTAACTGTTCTCCTCTTAAAAGAAATTGGTCTTTAAAATTAAGTATTTTAATAAACCACTGTCGTTTTAAATTGAATTCTATTGGATTAGAACATCTGTCATGAAGTCCAACATTATGCTTTATGTAAGTGGATTTAATAACTAATTCCTTTTTTGATAATTCCTCCAAAATATATTGCCTAGCAAGGGACAATTTTATGCCAATATACTGTTTTGCACGGTAGTTAAGGATACCCTTGTCATCCAAAATAATTCTAGTCTCAAGGTTATCTTTTCTCCACTTAATAACATCTTCTATATCGCCAAAAGTACAAACCATCATTAAGCCTGTCCCAAACTTTGGATCAACTGAAGAATCAAATTTTATCGGCACTTCATAATCAAATAAAGGAACCTTTGCTTTTTTATTTTCTAAGTGCTTATAACGAGAATCATCTGGATTAGCGTATAAAGCAACACACGCAGGTAAAAGTTCAGGCCGAGTTGTGGAAATTATTAGTAGTTCTTCGTTTTCTGAAAAGAATTTTATATCATATAGTACTGATTCTACTTCTTCGATGCTAATTTCAGCTTGGGCTACAGCTGTTTGGCAACTAACGCACCATTGAATTGGATCATTACGGCGTTCAATCAAACCTTTATTATAAAGCTCTATAAATGAAAGTTGAGCAGTTTTTCTACTGCTTGGATCGATAGTACTATAAGTTAAGGACCAATCAACGCTTATTCCTAGTTCTTTCCAATGTTTTTTATATATCTCCGCTCCAATCTTAGTTTCTTTTAGACATAAATCTATAAATTCTTGACGTTGAATCTTTGATTTATTGACGTTGTATTTTTTTTCTACATATCGTTCGGTCGGCAAACCATTATCATCAAACCCCATTGGATAAAAAATATTAAATCCATTCATCCTTTTGTAACGAATAATAAATTCAGCCTGTGAATAAGACATTGCATGTCCAACGTGGAGCCGTTCTGAAGATACATAAGGTGGAGGTGTATCAACAGAAAAAATCGCTTTACCACTTTCAGGATTAAAACGATAAATCTCTTCCTTTTCCCAAAATTGCTGCCACTTTTGCTCTATTTTATTAGATTCATAAATTTTTGGAAAATCTATAGCAAGGCTTTTGTTTAACATAGTTTTTTAAAGATATTTCTTTTTTACATAATCTTTCGCTTATTTTCTATTTTTTAAATCTCCATTGACCACCAAGTGTAACAGATGGAATAATCATCTTCTGGACGAGTCTTTGAATTGTACTTTTATTAATTTTAAGATATATAGCATAGCTCTGGCAAAAATCACTGCTTTCTCAGTATTTAAGACTTTCTGATCCATCCTCAAGGATAACATTAACAAATATATGAAAAATGTCAATATTAATCATACTCCATAATATTTAAAAAAATGAACCCTTGCATGTCATAAAATTAGGAATAACTCAGATACGAGGCTTTTATACCATCATCCCCAGCGCCACGGCTTCAAAAATTCTTAGATAATAGGAATTTCTATTGGATTTCTCTTTTTCTAGCTCGTGGATAAGAACCGGATATTCCGAGACAATCTTTTCAGCGAGGTTCTTTTTATTGGACTTCTCGTCCACTAAGAAGAAACGCTCAAGCATGTTGATGGAATAGCTCCTAACCTTGATTCGATTTTTATTCGCCAGCGCTTTAATTCTCGAAACTAAGAGCTTCAGATTCTTAGAGGAACGTGAAGGATGTAGCTTTTTCAGCGCAATCCTATTTATGTCGTAAAGCTCGATGTGTTCGCCTATCACGTCAAGAATTCTCTCCGCCTTTTCTTTCGTCCATTTCCCTCTAAAGGTTTTAACTCTCCAATCCAAAAGCTCGGAGTCGTGGAGAACCGCGATTCCTAAATATCTCGTACCGGGATTAATCCCTAGGATTTTTAAAGTATTTCTGATCATATTTATTAAGAAAACGGCTTAGAGGTTTTAAATTATTAAAACCGTCCGTTCCGTTATTCTTGTTACTTATTTTTATATATTTATTATTGTTTGATTTCCCTGGTGTCTCATCCCTTGAATCCCGTTTGTCGTATAGCTGTATCCCTTTTGGCGTATCGACCTTAAGAAGCGAATAAATACACCGACCTGTTATTTTATTGGCTTTTATTAAATTGAAATCTTTAAGCAGCCGGATTTTTCGGTTGACCGTCCTTATGCTTAGCCCTAGATGCCCGGCGATTGATTTCTGAGTCGGAAAACAGGTCTGGCTCTTTGAATTTGCGTAAGAAGCCAAGACGTTATAGACGGCAAGGCCTGAGCTTTTGAGAATTCGGCCATAGCGTTTCAGTATGGCTCGATTTATCCAATACCACTCCCTTCCATAAATACTTCTTATTTCGTTTCTTTCAACGTCGTTCATAATTTTAATAGAATTTCTTCCCCCAAACATGCTCGCAGATGATTTGAGCGACGAGACAAAGATTCCGCCTCATTTCATTTATGGATTTACGAGACAATCCCCGCATTTTGAGAATGCGGCGATACTTTTCATATAAGTCTGGGCGTTTCTTTCTTTTAGGCATGCTTTCGCCGCAGATATTCTTCCCTTTCCATGATCTTTCTCTTAATCAGCCGAATCAGAGGAAAAAACAAGGCATCTATCAACATACTATACAAGCCCGATAACTTGATCGCGTTAAGCAGGCTCGGCAGGCAGACGCCTTTTTCCCAACGGGAGATCATTCCCGCACTTTTAAGATTCAGGATTTCCGCGACATCCTTCTGCTTCAATCCTATGGCTTTTCTATATTTCCTCAAGTTATTCGGAATCTTTTTTTGCTCGACCTTTTTCATACCCTCCTTGATTGGATTAATAGTTATACTTTTCAGAATAAGCCGAGGACGAAGCAGAAACAAGACACAAAAAATTGCCTGAAAAGGCAATTTAAGCTGCCTCTGGGGATAATAGGGGGATGAAATAAATATTATAAGTTTCTTTTTATTAATTTTTCTCTATTTTTTAATTTTTCATAAAAATAAGGAGCCTCTAAATTTTTCCACTCGCCAAAAGCATTAGATATTTCACGATAAACTGTTATTAGTCTCACGCCCATTTTTTGATCATTATCTCTCGAAATAAGGAAACGATAATCGTCATAATAATACGTATTACAATCTCTCTTTTCATATAGGATTTTGAAATATATTTTTGGAACCATTCCATGTGGATGTCTACCTCGCAGAAGATAATCTCGTTTTTTATCGCATAAACAGCAATATAGATCGAAATCTCTAAAATCTATTTCGTAACCAACAATTTCATATTCCATTGTTTCTGAAATAAATTTTATATAGTCCCTCTCATGTGTAGTTTTTATTGGGTCGATAATAGTAATTTCTATTTTGTCTTCAATTGATTTTATGTATTCAGATATCTGACCGATATTTTTTTCTCTTATTTTTTGCAATAAACTAAAAACATCTTTAATAACATTTAAAAAGGACGTGCTCGGACCAAGATAAACTATATTTCCCGCAATTTCTTTAAGTTGGGCTTGATATTTTTTCAATAAAATATAAATATCATTATCTTGTTTATCCCTTTCCGATTTATGAGTCTTAAATATTGAATAAATATAGGAAGCAATTAATGACGCAATAACACTTATCAGAAAAGGGTCTATTATTTTTGACAGAGGCTTTAATTGCTCTGAAATATGATGTTTTTCTTTTTCCGGATCATATCCAATTAGTGATTTTTCATTGTATACATTCTGCAATAACTGGCTAATTGTTCGATATGCTTTTATGCTTTTTATATAAGGGTGATTTTCTCTAAGGTGCTTTAGGTCAATTTTATCTACATAAATATTTTCACATAATTCTAATTGACATAAATTACATTTTTCGAGCATTTATCCCTTATTAAGATAAAAATATATATCAAAACTGAAATTGAAAGCAACCTATCTTATACATAAATTTTTTTTTATTTTAATTCGGATTGATAAAACAAATTATATCTTTAATTAAAATAACTATTATTCGCTTGATAAGCATTTATTATATTCGCAATTATCCCCTAACTATTTTATTAAATAATATTATCAATTTCTATAGTTTTCAAAATTTAAAACTATCGTTTCAATCAATCCTGTTAAATACGGATTTCTCTCATTATGTAGAGCCAGAAGTATTTGTTCGAAAATGTCCTGTTTGGTGGGCACGAATGGACAATAATTTATCTCACTTTCTTTCTTTAAGCGGCGATAATTGACTTCTCAATCAAATATTCCTCTCTTATATCTCGCTTTTTCTTGGCTTATCCTGTAATTGATGAAACCAAGCGAGAAGACAATCGAAGAATTCAAGAAAATCTATCGGGCTGAATTCGGGGAAACAATATCCGACCGCCAGGCCTACGAGAAATTTTTCAGGTTGGTCAATCTAATGCGCGTTGTCCTGAAAGAACCGTTCAAGGGCCGGGGTAGAGACATAACCGGGCTTCATTCATTTGACGAACATTTAATAAATGATAAGCTTAAAGAATAATAATCCATTAACTGGTCTTCGGATCAGGATTTATCCCAAGTCGTTATTCCGAGGGCAATAATTTTATGTCTCAATATGTTATTTATTGTCGAAAATCGACGGAATCTGAAGAAAAACAAGTTCTCTCGATCGATTCCCAAATTAAGGAGTTGGAAGATTTCGGTAAAAGGCTGAATCTGCCTATCGTCGATATTCTTATAGAATCCAAATCGGCTAAATCTCCCGGGCGACCCATCTTCAATGAAATGATGAAAAAAGTCTATAAACGCCAATACAGCGGAGTCGTCTGCTGGAAGCTTGACCGCTTAGCCCGTAATCCGATAGATGGCGCGGCGCTGGTTTGGGCTCTGGATCAAGGCAAGATATCCGATATTCAAACGCCGCATGGAAGCTTTAAGAACAACAGCAACGATAAATTCTTGATGCAGGTCGAGTTCGGAATGGCGAAGAAGTACGTGGACGATCTGAGCGATAACGTGAAAAGAGGATTTCGGGCCAAACTCGAAAAAGGCTGGCTTCCGTCTCTCCCGCCTTTAGGCTACCTCAATGAGCCGAAAGAAAGGACGATTGTCAAAGACCCGGAGCGCTTTCCTCTTGTCCGCAGAATGTGGGAGCTTCTTTTAAGGGGAGTTTCGCCTTCCAAGATACTTAATATCGCAAACGATAAATGGGGCTTTAAAACAAGACAAGGGAAAAAAATCGGTGGTAAGCCGTTGAGCATGAGCGGAATCTATGAAATCTTCGGAAACCGCTTTTACTATGGCTTAATCGAAAGAAAAGAAGGTGTTTTTCAAGGAAAACATGAGCCTATGATTACTGAAGATGAATTCTGGAAAGCTCAAGACATTCTCGGGCGGCGCGGAAGGCCAAGACCAAAAACGCATGAATTCGCATTCACCGGCCTGATCAGGTGCGCTGAGTGTGGTTGTATGATTACGGCAGAAGAAAAAATCAATCGGTACGGATACCACTATACGTATTACCATTGTACTAAAAAGAAAAAAGGGCCGCGTTGCCAGCAAAAATATCTCGAATTGAAGGACCTCGAAAACCAGGTCGCCGCATTTCTGGAAAACGTCCACGTTCCGCAAACGCTTCTCGATTTAGCTTTCGAGTATTTGCGCGAAGAGGAAAAGGATGGACATCAAAAAGAAAACGATGTTCGGCGATCATTGGAGAAAGCCCTTGCCGATTGCGAGAAACGACTCGCTAATCTGAACCAGATGAGGCTCAAGGATTTAATCAACGATGAAGAATATGTCGGAGAGAAGAAACGGCTCGCAGAAGAAAAAGCCCGGCTAGAAAGAAGCTTATTGGAGGACCCGATAAAACGCTCGCTCGATCTTACTGCGGAAACCTTCAATTTCGCAGCGCGGGCTAAAAAGAACTTCCAAAACGGCTCCCAGGAAGACAAACGGACGATCCTCCAAGAACTCGGCTCGAACCTTTTTCTGAAAGATAAAAAACTCGAAATTCAGCTTGAAAAGCCGTTTCAAATTATCGAAAGAGGTTTAAGAGTGTTTGGAGGCGAAAATGAAGCGCTCGAACCTCTTAAAACCGGCTCTTTTGAAGCTAAATCGGAACTCTCCGATTCCGTTTTTCCTTCCTGGTGGACTACCGTGGAGGATGTTAGAACTTTTTATAGGGATCAGCAGGATATTGATGCTTTGCTAGCATAGAAGTTTTAGGGGAATTTTTTGGCGATTTTAAAGTTTTCCTAACGACCGATCTCGATTGGAATATCTGATCCGTTATTTTTCAATATAAAGATTATAAATAAGATGATGAACCTCTACTTCCTTTTCACTATCTTCCGGCAGTTTATGACGAGAGACAAGATGCGTATTTTCCAATTTTTTGAAACCGCCCGCATAGTATCCATGCGATTGAATGGTTGTGGCAACTTCTTTTAAAACTTTGGAAAAATCTTTATTTTTTACAAAAGAAATAATAACTCCAAAATTATGTCGCCATGTAAGATAGCCGCTTAGCTGGTCAATCGTCTCAATATATAATTTCGCGCCTCCCCAAAATTTACACTCGAATACAAGTATATTGCCCTTGCTGATACTGAGATATATATCGGTCTTGCCTTTTTTTGAAAATGTTTCCCCGGTAGCACCTTCTTCAAATATGCTATTCAGCATAGATAGAATTAAATCTCTTATTTCTTCTTCTTCTAATTTTGATATAGCAGTGGGGGTTTTTTCAAAATTTTTGGCCTGCGAATCAATGTAGTCTAGAATCTCCTTAACTTTTTGGGGATCGAGAACATATTCTTCGGGCAACTTAGGCGTTGGTTTGATTTTTTGAATTAAGGGTCGCGTACTAACCTGTACTTTAGTTGAGGGCAAATCTTGTTTTATTTTTAGAGGAATTTTAACTTTTGATGCAATTGCTGACATCATTGTTTTATCTGCTTCGATTTTTCCCCTTCGTTCATTAATTAATCTAATTGCATTGGCTCTCAATTCAGAGTTTCCTTTCGCTATATCTTGATTTTTATCCATAATCATTTTATGAATCCGATCGACCCTACGATCAATTTCTTGCGCAATTTGATCTTCTGTCATTGAAACTCCGTAATCTTTCGCCACAAACGCAGTAACAATCTTAGTGGGAGTAAAATTCATCTTTCTTTCTAGTCCGTCAAGATAAATGGTTGATGCGCGCAATTGATTGAAGTAATCCGCAGAGTGATTTTCTTTAATGGGAACAGATATTGATATATCTTCGCGTGGCCAATCAATATCACCGTCACCTCGGTATATTTCTTCTCTTTCATGCGACCTAACATGCCTTACCGATTTAATGGATTCCCAAGATGCTTCTTGCGATTCATCTAGTTCAATTGGTTCCAATTTAAACTTTTCAACATAATAATCTGCCAAAGATTCCGTGGGCGTTCCTATAATTTGCTCGTTTGATTCACGTAATATTTCCCCGCGTAAATCATTAAGCTTAGCGCGATAGTAATCATCAATGGATGGTTGGTTAAACATTATTGTATTTTGGTTATTTTATCATAAAAACCTATGAGGCAGGTAATTTTGCCTATTTCGGCAATTTGGACCACTGTGGAGGACGTTAGAACTTTTTTTGAGAAGACATTATTGAATAGGACTATAAATAGTCTTATTTAAATCCGGACTTCAACAAGGAAATGGACCTTATGTCTTTGGTCTAATAAGAATACAAGAGGGGAGAAATTGCCTATTTCGGTAAATTTATGGCGCTGCAGATTAGATACGGCTCTAGCGCGTCGTCGCTTAGATTTCCTGCGGATCAGCAACTCTTGGCACGACAAGATTCCGGCTAAAAAATAAAACTTCTTCTCCGGTCTTGGCAATGCGTGCCGTGTGTAAAAGAGAATATTCAATCTTCTTATAACCTCTGTAGAGGTCCTTAATTTCCTTCGCTGTATCATACGAAACTACCCAACGAGAGTTTTTTATACGCTGTATCATTCTGCTAACTTGTTCATGGTCAGACTTATCATAATGATTCAAATAAAGCGATTCGCCTTTTAAGTAATAAGGTGGATCAAAATAATAAATTGTTGAAATGCTCTCCGATTCTTTTTCGATCTTCTTAACTAACTCAAGCGCATCTAAATTATAAAGATGAATACTCTTTTTATACTCAGCTATCTTTTGGATTCGTCTTATCAACTCTTTCTTATTAAAACGGCAGTCCATTTTGTATCGGCCTTGTTGTTTCAACCCACCGATAACGCCACCATCAATGATACCGGAAATATTGGTTCGATTTAGAAAAAATGTGGCAAAACCAAGATCGAACAAGGCAACCTTGCTCTTATTTCTCTGAGTATCACGACATTTTTGCCAAGCTTCTATATTGATCTTTGTTTTTTGAATTGCCTTAATTAGTTTTTCAGGTTGATTTATAACCGCATACCAAAATGCATATATCGAGCGGTCACTGTCATTTATACTGATTTCTGAAACATATCCATTTAACAACAAATATAAGGCGACGGATGCACCACCAGCATAAGGTTCGACATAGTGCCCATTGAGATTGTTGATTTGGTTTTGCTCACATAGCAAAGCGACAAACTTGGCAAGTTTGCTTTTCCCCCCTGGATATCGTAATGGTGAATAAATAATTTTCATTTAGTTTTCTTTTTATTTACTTTAAATGATCTCCACAATGCGTCGAAAAAACCGTTTAAATTATCCCAGTATTTCTTTAACTCGCTTGGTATGGGTGAAGATTTATAATCGTGAACGAAATCATGAAACGTTGTAACTGATAACACGCTATTGTTATCCTTTGTCGCTACTTTTCGGATTTCTTTTAACTTTACTTTTTGTTTTGCTTTATTCAAATCGCTTATCGTGGGCTTAGAAATGCCACATTCCTGCAAATATCCTTGCGCCAATGCTTCTTCCAAATGATCGGCAACTTTAAGTATCTTTCCCGCTAGCCGGATATCATCTTTAACTGGTATTTTATTTTTCTCGATATAATAATCTGCCGAACACTCTAAAAAGACACGAAACAACACTGCCACCGCGTTAGGAGTGTGGTCAACTTCGAGTTTTCTTTTCAACTCATCATAGATATCATTTATCCGACGGTCCTGAATATATAAAGAAGAAGTGATAAGATGTTTCCGCAAAATAGATAATTGCCTACTTTTTCCGTAAGATTGGGAGACAATCGTTTCTTCTCCAAATAAATCTTTCTTCGTGCATTTTGTTATCTCTTTGTCGACCTGCTGGACATCTTTTTGCTTGAGCTTTTTTATATAGTTTTCTATAGCATCTCTTTTATTCAATGAACGAGAATCGACCGGGTTGCCTGTAAAGTCTTTCTTAGACCAAACATTAGAAACCATGATCTTTAAAAGATCATTAAAAGTTTTTTGGTCTTTTATCAGAAGGCGGCCCTCTGTTGATACGTCGTACCCGAGCTTCTTCCGCGCCGCCGCGCTGTCAGCAACCCTATAAAAAGTCGTTACAAACCCTTTTCCTAATACAGTTTCTTTGATTGCATCGGGCAAAGAAAGCCCCTTAACCGCATTGGCTAATTCAACTCTCAAAACATCCCTGTTTTTTCCATATGAGCGTCTAATAGCAAAATTTCTTCTTTCTGGCTCACCCCAACTGACTTCATTATTTCCTCTGTTGTGCTTTCTATCGACATACCTCAAGCCTTCTTCTTTGATGGGAGTGACATTTGCCTCCAGAGTAAAATTGTTATCTATCTCTATACGCTTCCTGAGTTCTTCAAATATTTTCTTAACTTCATAATTATTTGTAAGAGAAGGGTTTATTAAAAGTTTATAGACAGCTAACCGTCTATTTCCCTCCAGAACAATAAGTTTTCCATTAAGTTCTAAAACAACAATCTTTTCTAATTGTGGCAAATCAAATTCATTTATTATTTCTTTAGCTAAGTCTTCTATCTTAAATTCTTTCTTCCCTAAAAAATATTCTATAAGCTCGCTTTCGGTTTTATTAAAATACTCTTCTGGAAAACGAGCATTCTCATCCCATAAGGAGAGATCCTTGATGGCAAGGCTCCGTTTTTTCCATTTTTGAGCTTCTTTGTTCATGGTTCTATTATTTTAAAATATTATCAGAAATTCAATTACTCATTACCCCAATCATTACAGGATCTCGACTTGTTCCAGCACAACCTTGGTGGCCATGCTTGAAACTCTATGGCCACTTCGATACCGCGCTGACTCGTGCTGCGGTTCTTGGATTCGAACCCTCTTTCTCATTACTACGCTTATTGTAATACACAAATCCCACGAGTTTATTATAGCTCCATCTTTGGAAATTCGACTATTTTTCCTCTGTAATTAAGTATAGCTTTTCTACATTTTAAGGCATAATCCTGGTCATTGGTTTCTTTCACGTATTTAGCGACACAAAATAAATCTGTTGTCCTTACTAAGACTGCTTTCAATCGCTCGGCATTTATGATGCATTTCTCGGTAAATTGTTCTTTTCTTTCTTCTGGACTCGTAAGCCTAAAGCCATTTCCAAAAAGTATTCCAATTGCCGCTTCCGATACCTCTTCGCGCTGCAAATCTTCTTGAATGTTTGATTCAAGTTGTCGGAATTTATCAATATTTATTGCGGAATTATCTTTACCTTCCGATTCTCCGACAAATCTATTGCCTTCCGGAGAAATTATTATTTGATCCAATTCCAAGTTTTCGTCTTCATAATTTTCTGCCTTGTATCCGAGAGCATTCAAAGCTCTAATAATTGCCCGTTCAAGAGGCTTCCCTTTTTCATATAGCAATTCCCTTAATCCGCCTTCCTCTTTAAGCCTATCACTCAAGCAGCTTTTTTCTTTAAATAAAGCATCCATCTTCTTGGATATATTTATAATTTGTTCCTGAAAATGGGTTTCTTCACCGATCAAATATATTCTATTTTGAGTCCATTGCGGAGCAGGAGTCGCCTCAACCAAGGACCTTAAACTACCATCGATGTTTACTAAGTTTTCGACAAGTCTATTACCGAACTGAATGGCCTCATCACTCCAATACTCAATTTCGTTTTTTGTTCCTTTATTCTCAATTCTATCGAAGCTATCTGGGAGAAAAAGCTGTGGCAACAAAATAAGATTTCCATTTCCAGATTTAATCAATCCGCCAATTGGCTTATTTCCAGTTTTCGTAAAAAACAATGGCTTATCCATTTTCCCATCTATATACGATTCATAAACTAAATAATCTTTGAACTCGCGCCAAAATGATGCGAATATCGGATCATTAGAAAAAACAATCTCTTTACCCTCTTTTGGGAGAAGAGTCGGTATTTTTACTGGAAGAAATTCATAATTATTAAATGTCTCTACAAAATTGGTCGCACGCGCATTTCTCCCCGTGCCGGAGTATTCCGTTCTTCCAGTTTGGACATATATTTCTTCATATTTAGCCATAATTATAAAAACGGTTTTGCCCTCTTGAAGTGCCGTCGTTATCTCTCTACTCCAATGAAAAGAAGCTTCTTTAGCTTGGAATGAATTACTTTCATCAAAAGACGGCTTTCCTTTAAAGCTCTCATAATAATCATAGCAAGAGAAGTCTGGACAAAAAACGATAATATCGGCATCCAGAAGCGACTGAGAAGAATTATAAGAATAAAAATTATTAGAAAAACCGGGAATATCGAATCCAATTGTAATTATTTTTTGCATCGATTTACTTTGTTATCCTAACTTCCTTATAATGTTATGTTTATAATTAAAAGAATATCAAATAAAATTTAATAAGTAAAGGGTTAGGAAGAAGAGAAAAGGAAGCAGGTTCACTGCTTCCTTTTTTTGTTTTGAAAAAGAGCTAATTCCCCTTCCACGTCTTGCAGTTCTCCGCGTACTCGCAGTCCTTACACAGGAATCCGGTTCTCGGGAAAAAGACGCGTTGCTGGATTCCCTTGAGAATCTGTCCGGTCAGGAAATAGAGCCGCTGATAGTCGTCCTTATCTCGATTCGTCTCCATCGGAACCATCTTCGGCTTTTTGGATTTGACGAAGTTGACGATCTTCAAAGACTTGGGCGGCTTGTGGCTGATCCTTTCGAAAGCGTAGCTGTAGATGGTCAGTTGGACATGGTTTTCAAGCTCCTGGGAGTCCATGGTCTGGGCCGAGGTCTTGAATTCCGTGATGGTGTCGTCCTCCTCGATCAAATCGATCACGCCTTCAAGCTCGATGGCTGCGCTCTGACTGTTTTCAGGATTGATAAGCGGGACAGAATAAAGAAACGTGCCTCTCTCTTCACTTAAAATTTTGCAGTCCTCCCAGAAAAATATGATGTTTAATAATACCTGTCCATGGCCCGGTACTGGATGGCCTCGCTTAAGTGCGGCGGGCGGATGTCGTCTTCGCCGGCCAGGTCGGCGATCGTCCGGGCCACCTTAAGGGAGCGGTCATAAGCCCGGGCGCTGAATCCCAGCCGGTTGACGGCCGTTTCTAATAATTGAAGCCCGTCCCGGTCGATGCGGCAGAACGCTTTCACGTCCTTCGATTCCATCTGCGCGTTTGCATATATCCGCCGCTCCTCGAAGCGTTTGAGCTGTCTCTTCCTGGCCCGAACGACGCGGCTCCTAATCTCCTCC
>Ga0315289_10002924_pt1 | contig 26045 bp, 42 predicted proteins | sample YL17G11_40_MG_FD_203452 | JGI IMG/M metagenome (GOLD analysis project Ga0315289, IMG submission 203452) | Sediment microbial communities from Yellowstone Lake, YNP, Wyoming, USA - YL17G11_40 | ecosystem: Environmental > Aquatic > Freshwater > Lake > Sediment | place: USA: Wyoming | collected...
CGTGATATATGGTGCGGAAGAAAATGCACCAGTAGTGGGGAATACAGTCACTCTGAACTATCCGAACTCTGGCGTGACGAACACAACGAACCAGATTCAGTTCGGCTACACCCCGACCTTCTCTGTTGGCAATATCCAGAACTGCTCTCTCTATACGAATGAAAGCGGAAGCTGGGGGATAAAACAAACAACTACCAGTAATTTTTCTATGTGCTATCAAGAGACTGCGAATATCTCAACTGCCTGCGGTGGTCTGGCGACTGGTAAATATACTCCTGTTGGACCATGGAATTATGGGGGTGACCCTGCTCCTGCTTACGATGGAGATTGGGATACATCAACATCATATAGGCTATATGTATCTTCTTATATACTCATTAATTATTCGAAGCCACCAAATTCTAATAATAATAGTCTATGGCAAGTAAAAAGAGGGGGTGGAATTTTAAATTTAACTATCCCATTAAGTTGTTGGAATTACGACCCATCATTTATTTTTTTAAATTGGTCTTCTACAGGTTACAACTCGCCTATGTATGACTCATGTTATAATGGGACGTGGGTGGTACTCTATGCAAATAGTTCAACTGACCCAAATGCATATATTTATGAAGAAGCTATGTGGTGGAACATATCGATTATGAACAATTCTCTCAACACAATCACCCACAACTTCTCGAATGCTGGGACATATCTCTGGAACATCGCCTGCTGGAACGAGAGCGATGAATTATTCTCTGCGAGTAACAGGACTCTGACTCTCACGGAATATACGACAGGCTATCCAGCGACAGGCTACGAATTGTCTAAATATCCGTTCAACATCACTTTCAGTTTTAGTGGTGTCACTTATGCGAATACAAAACTCATCTATAACACTAGCATATATACCGCAAGTAATTTAGGTGGCGGTGTCTGGGCGGTCAATGTCACTACGCCATTCCTTCTGACCAACAATTCTGAAGTCAGTTTCTATTGGAATTACACGAGGGATGGGGTTCTCTATAACACCAGCAGTCAGACGCACAATGTCACCTATGCGTATTTCCCAGACAATTCAAGTTGGCTATCCACGACTGTATTAGAGGGCGATAGTGCGACTGCGTATCTCTATGGATGGAATGTTTCCTCTCTCGGCGTGGTATCGATGAAACTATTTGACGGAACGAGCAACCATACAGCGTCTGGTTCTGTCTCGAACAGTTCTGTGGCTTTCAATGTCGGCAGTATTCCCGTGTCGTCTTTGAGCAAGAACTATACTTGGTATATGATGGTCAGTTCTGGCGGGGTGACGAGGACTATGACAACGACAACTGCCAATATAACTATCGTGCAGTTCGGTCTTATCGACTGCGGTTCTAATCCGACTCTCTCATATATGACCTATGACGAGCAGACATGGGCGTATGCCATCGGTTCGAACTACTATGCGAGGGTCGATATTTGGAGAGGCAACGCGGTGCATAGTTATTCGAAGGTCGTCTTGAACGCACCGAATATCGAATGGTGCATCTCCCCAGCATCTGCATCGTTCCATGCGAATGTCAGTCTGCTCTATGGGAACACAACCGACTATCCCCAGAGGTCTTGGAATTGGAACAACATGGTCTTGAGCAATGTCACGCAGAACATCTCCGTCTATCTGCTGAACACAAGCCACGCCTTCCTCACGAATATCGATGTCAAAAACCAGATAGGAATACCCCAATCAAATATCATTGTTTTATTCCAGAAATTCAACTACACGGAAGGCAGATACATCAACATGACCAACGCCATCACGACAGGGGCAGGCGGGACATTCACCTATCTGGAAGAATTCAACACGCCGTATAAGATACTGCTCTATGACAGGAATGGGAATCTGCTCAATACCTACGATAACTATTTCATCAAGGAATCGCCTATCACCCTGCGAACCACAACGCAGTTTTATTCTCTTTTCTATTATTTCAACCAGATGTCTGCGACCTGCTCTTGGGACAACTCCACGAAATACCTCTCGTGTGATTGGAACGATGGAAGCGGAAAACTCACGAAGATAGACTGGAAGGTCAGGGAAGATATGATTTTCCAGACGACCTATGTGTGCAATGAGACGCAGACGGGGACATCAGGCACATTCACCTGTTATCTTGGCAGTTTGAGTGGGGTTCGAAGCGATTATTACAGCCTCACAGCCTATATCGGGGATGTCGGGCAACTCATCATGAATGGGTATGTCAATACGAACATCGGGCTATCGACTGGCAAATTAGCCTCTCTGGATAGGAATGGCGGGGTGATTCTGGCATTGTTTATTGTCATGTTTATGTTTTTCATAGGTATCTGGAAGCCTGCTTTGGGGATAGCGTTAGGCTTTGCAGGATTCGTGCTGTCGATATTTTTGGGATTATTGGATTTTGGCGGGGCGGAGTTCTCGATAGTTGGAATTTTATTGGCATTGACCATTTTCATGATTTGGCGAATGAGGGTCTGAAATGAACATGCGTGAATTCACATTTGGCATAGTAATCTTTTCGACAGTCCTACTCTTCGGCACTCTCTTCTACACTTCTATGACGACTTATTATCCATCGGCAGTCGTTCCTACGGAGATGAACGACATCAGGGACTTGTCACAGCATTCAATCACCAACATAGTCAGCAACGCATCGACAGAACAGGAAGCCATGAAATCGCATGAAACAGGGCTATTAGGCACAGTCGAGGTGATATGGTCTGTCACTAACATGATGTGGGGGGTCGTCATCCTTTTCATCGACATCATACCGAACACGATTATAGGACTCGTGGGGTATATCACGAATGTCTTCCATCTGCCGTATCAGTTCGTGCAGGTCGTTGTAGGTCTTATAGGGCTGTTTATTATATTCGAGATAGTATCAATCATATTCAAGAGGGAAACCTAATGACAATGCCATACAACATCACGGAAGGTCTGAACAATGTTTCGTCAATCGATTCGCTGTTCGGAATGTTCCAATGGCTAAACCGTGCATCCAACAACTGGTTCGGCTACATGATTATAGTCACGACATTCATCATAGCGTTCATAATCTCCAACCGATTTGAGACTATCGATGCGTTCAGGACAGCCTCATACGGTGCGTTCTTGGTGTCTATATTGTTATCTCTCGTTGGACTCGTAGATGCTCTCGCTGTTGTTATCCCATTGATACTTGTCGGAATCTCGGTGGTGCTGAAGAAATGAAGAAGATTTTATTAGTCATGGCGTTGATGATTTCGTTAGGATTTGGGCAGGAGGTATTCTCCGATTTCTTCGAGAATACAAACTTGGCTGGCTGGGAAAGGAGCTATGTGGGAGCTTGCACAAACCAATGGAATGCTACAACAACAACCCCGATAAACGGAACTTATTCTGCCTATGTCGTGAATGTGGACTGCCAGACTATAATGAACAGGACACAAGACCTTTCCAGCTATTTCAACACTTCCCTCAATGTCAGCTTCTCGATACAGACAGTCGGACTTGATGCTGGGGAATGTCTGAACTTCTCTTACTCCAACGGTTCTGTATGGACTGCCCCGCTATCTCTATGTGCGACTAATCTGCCTTATGCGAACTATACCTATCTATTGACCACGAACAGCAACAGGACAAACGCCGTATTTTCGTTCAGATGTTATACTTCTGCGAGTGGTGAAACCTGTCAGGTGGATAATTTCAGGATAAGCGGAACGGCGATGGGCGAAGCACCACCAGCAGACAATGTGACAATAATCTCCTTTAACTATCCTGCCGATGCATCCACCAATACGACAACGCAGAATATTCAGTTTGGATACACTCCACTCTTCTATGGCGGGAAAGCGACAAATTGCTCACTTTATACCAATAGGACAGGAACATGGTCATGGACAACTGCGAATGCAACCGCCATAACAAACAACTCACTCAATACGATAACCTATAATTTCGGAGCTGACACAAATATAAGGTGGGCAATAGGATGCTTCAATAACCAGAATTTAAACTTCACTCTGGGAAACAGGACACTCACAATAAATACATATACGCCACCTGTCGGCATTGATTACTATTCTGGCAATGACCCGATAACGATAGATTGTGCCATGCAGGTCGAGGCTGGAAGCACTCCTTTGGTTTGGATAATGTTACGCAATAGTTCGGGTGTCGGGCAGACGGGACAATCGGTCAGCGTATCAGTTTATGATGCGAATAGGAATGAAAGAAGCACAAGTGTCGCAGTCGCATTCAATAACGGCATTTATTACTATAACAGCCATACTCTTTCTGCTAACGATAATGGCACATTCATGATTAGGGCAAATACGACTAACAACGGGCTTAATGTGATGGCGATAAAGACTTTTCTCGTAAGGAGTTTCGGAAGTAGTGGTGGCGGACTTGATTCCAACCAGAACCAGACCCTCTATAATGCGATGTGGTATGGACAGCAGACTAACACGACATTGAACAAATCAACTGACCAGTCTCTGCCGTATCTCCAACAGATAAACACAACGCTTAACAAGACGGTAGTGCCAGACTTGGACAGCATCATTTCCACATTAAGCGGTCTGGTCGTTAATATATGGGGATATGGGACACGGACACTATCGTCTTATGGGTCACTAATCTCGGACATCTGGAATTACGGAACGAGGATATTGACTGGATTTGACTTTAAAGTCGTCACATCGGGTGGTAACATAACTAATGTCACTTCGCCTGTCTATTGTGCGAACTGCTCGGCGGGTGGTGGTGCAACGGCGGGAGAAGTCTGGGATTATGCAAACAGGAATCTGACACAGGCGGTTGGAAGTAGTAACTTGACTTATTGTGGAACGGGAAACTCCAATCTGACGACAACTGATGTATGGGGTTATGGCACGAGGGAATTGACTGCAATCGCCTGCGGGACTGGAAACAGCAACTTGACTGCGAGTGGCGTGTGGAGTTATGTGGCACGGGAATTGACACAGAATTTCAGCAACATCACCAATTTCTATAACAACTATACTAACGCCACTAATGTCTTTAACATCACGAATGTCTATAATCTGACTACTAACACCACGAACAATGTCTATAACTACACCTCGAATATGATATGTGTCCGAATGGGAACAAACATGATATGCTCTCCGAGATGATTTGAATGAAGATGAAATATCTGTTCGCAATGCTGTTCTTTTTGGGTATCGGATATTCCGCCTTTGCTGTGGGTTCGACCTGTATCGACAGCAATCAGATAATGGTCAATACCACGATTTGCGATGCGGACTGTTTTAATTATACCTCGACTTATACCTGCGACTACGGGTGCGATACTGTCTATGGTCGGTGCAAGACGATAGACTCTGGCTACGGCAATATGGTCATTGCTGGTTTCATCTTCACGATTATAGTAATGCTTCTGTTATTCCAGATAACAAGACCGAAAGACGAGGATGAATACGACATACCAAAGGTCGGGTTCTCGATGGTCTTCCTAATCATAGGTCTGATTGCTCTCGGAAACCTTCTATTATTCATAGGCAGTCTGGGTTCTGGCATTACCTCGACATTCGTCTTGAACTCCTCTGGCGTGATGCTCTCGATGGGCGATGTGATTCAACTGATTATCTGGGCATTCGCTGTCATGATAGTTATTGTCTTCATATTCAGGATATTCGAGAACAGAAGCCATGCAAGACAACAGCAGAGGAGAGGCGAATGAGATATAGGTCTTCAATGATGAGGGTGTCGCCAGAGTTCCGTGACTTGGTGAAGCACATCGCAGAGGTTCAGGGTATCACGCACACGAAAGCCACCAAACTCATAGCGTTCAAGATGCAGAAGGGGATAAACTTCACGATAACCGACTACTTTTAAATACCACTTAATCTATAATATCCATCATGGACATCATGCCTATCATTTGGAGTCCTTATTTCTGGCTATGCACTCTTCCTTTCATCTCTTATATCGTTCTTCTAATCGCAGTCAAGCAGTTCGGGAAGCCGATGTTCGCCAGAGGGATACCGATGGCACGGAGATTCTTTCCGACAAGAATCCGTGTCTGGGAAGTAAGGGCGAATGGCTACGAACCTGTCGATACTCGTGGAAGGAGAGTCAGCAAGGCGGATGGCACGGAGATATTTGAAACCGTTGATTATGGCGACATCACACCGCCGAAGATGATTTCCGAATTCATGACTTCCTCTGGCAATGTCATCTGCGAGTTCGTCATGACGGAAGACAACGAGTTCTTTCCCCTTATCATCAAGAAAAAGATTCTGGAAGATTTGGACAAGACCCAATACGCCTATCAGCCGATAACACAGGAACAGAAACTCTTCTATAAGTATCAGTTGGAAGACTCCCAGATAAAATACATGAAGAAATTGACTATATGGGATAAAATCGTGCCATATATAGGCATTATCCTGCTCGGTCTGGCTGTGGCGATAATCCTGATGATTTCTCTCGACAGGATGAATGTCTTCATGACACACGCCGAAACGATAGAGAAACTTTATCAGTCTGGACAGGGCATCGCACCTATCGTTCAGAATTTCACCGCATAGTGATATAACTATGACAAAAAGTTGTTCAGTTGAAGGATGCGGATTAAAACAAAAGGCACGAGGACTTTGTATCCATCATTATAATATTTCACCAGAGGTTAGACTACGAATGAAAAAATATAATAAACAACATGAAGTAAGAGAGAAAAGAATGAAGTATTTTATGGAAAATAAAAATTACTATAAAGAATATTCAAAAAAATGGTGGCGAGAACAAAAAAATAGAATTCTTATACATTATGGTGGCAATCCGCCAAAATGTGCCTGTTGCGGAGAGGATAAGATTGAATTCCTTTCTATCGACCATATCAATGGTGGTGGGAGAAAACATAGGAAAGAAATTGGCAAGAGTGGTATGCCATTTTATCGTTGGTTAATTAAAAACAATTTTCCGAATGGATATAGAGTGCTTTGTCATAATTGTAATTTATCATTAGGATTTTATGGATATTGTCCTCATAATAAAATAAAAACAAACCGCATAGTGATAGAATGAGAACGGACATTTTAAACCTATACAGGAAATTGGACAAGGAAGAACTCATCAAGCAGATTGAACGGGAAGAGGATAAGGAACTCTATCTGGCGATGTTCATTCTTGTCGCTTTCGTGATAGGATTGATACTGTGAGAAGATGGACAACAGCAGGGTGATGGGATATTCTTCCAGACCCCTCAACTACGAGGAGTTGATTCTGGAACAGATACAGAGAATCGCACAGGATGTTCGGGGTGAGGAAGCTATCGAAAAGACCCTCGCCAACATCGAGATTCTGGACATAGAAACTACCATCGACCATGACGAACTCTACGACAAGGAGATACAGGAACTGATAAAGCGTGAGGATTTAGAGGTGCAGAACACCGCCTATGACACGCAGAAGAAGAGGCACAACTCTGATATAGCCATCCGAGTGCATCAGCGATATGCGAAAAAGAAATTACGGGCTATCATGCGTTGCCTCAAGAGAGCTAATCGTTTCCCCGCCAAATACGGCATCGACTATGACGAGGAAGGAAAGGAATTGCAGGACACGCCGATTTCACAGTCGCAATGACAAATTACCAACGAGGGTATGAGATAGAACGGAAGATAGTCAATGAGCATAGGAAAATGGGATGCGTGGCTTTCCGTTCTGCGGGTAGCCATTCTCCGATTGATGTCGTGTATGTCGATAAATTCGGAGTCCATCTGCTTCAAGTCAAACGGGTTAAGAAATATTATCATGGGATGTTCAAAAAAGAAATCAAGGAGTTGGAAGCCATACGATGTCCGACCAACTGCTTCAAGGAATTATGGGTATGGGAAGACAATTATGGCTGGGTTTCATTGAAGATGATTTAAATTCGCAATGATACAGAACTCATTCGTTTATACGATACGGAAAAGAATCTCGCTGAACAAGAACGCCATTCTGACGATAGTCGGGGAAACGGGTTCGGGCAAATCATACGGCGGACTTCGGCTTGGGGAGATGCTCGACTCTGGCTTTTCTATCGACAGGGTTTGTTTCACACCATACGAATTCTTGAAACTCATCGATGACCATCTGAAAGGAGTCAGGAAATTACCAGCGGGTTCTGTAATTCTGGTCGATGAGGCTGGTGTCCAATATTCTGCGAGGGCGTGGCAATCTTTTCATAACAAGGTGCTGGGACTTCTTTCACAATCGTTCCGAAGCCTAAATTGGATTGTGATATTTACATTGCCTTCATTGGGGTGGTTCGAGAAGCAAGCCCGTCAGCTAACGCACTTCGTCTTGATTGCAGACCACATAGACTATCGGCAGAATATGGCTTATTTCAAACTGATTGAGATGTCCACGAATCCAATCTCTGGGGAAATCCAGCCTCATTATCCGATGAAGCGGAAGGCATCTGGCGAGTTGGAGATAACCAAGTTCGTGACCTTCAAAAAACCATCGGATGCTCTATCGGATGCCTATGAACAGAAGAAACTTGAATGGCAGACGAAGAGATACGGTTCAATAACCGAACTCATGAGCAAGGTCGATGAGGGGAAGCTGGGCTTTGAAGCATCGATAGTCAAGGAAGTGGAGAAGCAGGAGAGGAGAGAGAAGAAAAGTAAGAAAAAGGAGATAGAGGAAGCGTTGTCAGATGGTATGTTAGACATCTGACGAACATATTATAATTTATACTTGATTGTTCAAAAAGAAATAGTGATGTGATGTCGGTGGAAGATTCTATCAAAAATCTTGTCGGAAGACAGGTCAAGATTCAATTCCAAGATAGTGGAAACGAGAAAATCATCAGGGGTCTGCTCTCTTCTTTTGACGGAAGCCATCTCGCCGTGACCACTCTTCGTGACGGTGCGACTTTTATCCTTCATGTTTCAACAGTCCTACGGCTGAACGAAATCAAAGAGGAAAACTATGACGATAAATTATAGGAAGTTTGTTAAGGATAAGTGCGAATTATGTGGAAATTCTGAAAGGATTCTTCTCATCGGTCATCATAAAGATAGGGATAAAACAAATAATTCAGCAGAAAATATCCAGACTCTTTGTTGGAACTGCCATTATAAAACGCACTTGGAGATGCGGTTTAAAGTCAAAGATATGATTCCTAATATCTATGAAACCCCACAGGGACTGATGCGTGTTATTTTTCCTAATCCCATTGTAAAAGAAGCATGGCTTAATTATTTGGCACTCATTCTTGGACATAGTAAAGGCAATAAAATATTCACAAGAAAAGAAGATGATGAAGTAATCGGATTTGAGTGTAGTAAAGAGGACTTTGGAAAAATGATTGGGAGAAAGATATGAATCCAGATGAACTCGAACAGAAGATAGAGGAGGAACAGCGAAAGAGGATTCTATCAAGCGGATATACAGACAAGGACATCGAAACTTATCAGGATGAACCGAAGATACTCGAAAAAATGGCACAGAAAATAAATCCAGAGAACTTTTTCTATAAGGATGAGGATGACAAACTTCGCTGGTATCCAGAAGGTGCTTTCCAAGAAATCACAAAGAAATTCAGGTTCAGCAGGGTGGTTGGCGATAAGACTATTTATTATTATCAGGATGGAATCTGGCTGGAAGGCGGTCAGGACATCATAAAGAATTTCGTTTCCGCCTATCTTCCAGAGAAATTCAGGAATTTTTATTTAAGCGAACTGAACGCCTATGTTGAAGGAAAATGTATGTCCTCGCAGGAGTTCGATGAGGAAAAAAACCTCATCTGTCTGGCGAATGGGGTGCTGAACATTGAAACCAAAGAACTTACTGAATGGTCACCAGACTACCACCTCAAAGTCAGACTGCCTGTGAAATACGACAAAGATGCAATGTGTCCGAACATCATGAAATTCTTCGGTGAGGTCATGTCGCAAGAAGACTTGGAAAACATGATAGAGATGATTGGCTATTGCCTCTATCGTGATATGCCTATTCATAAGTCGTTCATGTTGGTCGGAGATGGTGCAAATGGAAAATCGACTTTAATCAATGTCGTCAAGAACTTTCTTGGTCGGGATAATATAATAAGTATCCCATTGCAACGGATAACAAAGGACAGGTTCTCGCTGACTTCTCTCATCAATAAACTCGCCAACCTCTATGCAGACCTGCCAAGTGAGGCAATTCAGCACACGGGGACATTCAAGATGATGACAGGAAATGATGTCATATCTGCCGAGAAAAAATTCGGTGGTTTCACGAACTTCACAAACTACGCTAAATTTATTTTCTCATGCAATCAAGTGCCAGATGCCAAAGACGATACAGGTGCTTTTTTCAGACGCTGGGTTATAATAAACTTTCCGAATAAGTTCGAGGGTGACAAGGCGGATAAGAACATTATAGGAACGCTGGTCACGGAAGGAGAACTCTCTGGACTGCTCAATATGGCGTTGGATGGTCTTACGCGACTACTCGAAAAGGGCGACTTCTCTTTCTCCCAGACGACAGACGAGATGCGAGAACGCTACATCCGTCTGGCTTCTCCCGTCAAGGCGTTTGTGATAGATTGTATCGATTCGGACACAGATGGACAAGTCACAAAGGACACATTATATCAAAATTTCATATTATATTGCCAGAAGAATAACTATCCGACTATGCCGAGCAACACTTTCTCCGCTAAATTGAAAGAGGCAGTTCAACCTTTGGAAGAAGGTCAAGTTAGAGGGGAAGGAAATGTTAGGTTCAGAGTTTGGCGTGGTATAAAATTGAGGGAAGTTGATGATAATAAACAATTAGATACTACGACATTATCGACAAAAGACGAATCTATTGTTGGTAACGATTCGACAAATATCGAAGGAGGTTTCGTTAATTATCTATAAATAAATATATTTATCATACAACTGTCACACATGTCACCCTTGTCATCGATGTTTTTCTATATCTTTCCAATACAAACTAAAAAGTTGTATATATATTATATTTATAAAAGTATTTAATAGAAAATGATGCGTGACAGGGGTGACATCGTATCCACCATTCATAGTATAATACAATCAATAATGAATATATAATATGCTTATAGTGATTTATTATATTAGGCAAGAAACAGATGATTGATGATGCTTGGGCGAGAGGCAACTCAAAGCCAGAGAAATGCCTATCTCTCACCAGCGAAGCGAGAGGTCTTTGATATGGATAGTGGCAATAACGATATAGGTGATTATCATGAGGGGAGAGTCAAACGCAAAGCGAGATTCCGAATGGATAAGTATGGCGGAGTCTGCTCTCATTGCGGTAAGAGGTCGAGGGTATTTTCTCCTATCGCCAACGCTGGTTTGGTGATGCGTTATCCGATGAAAGAGAGGGCGTTGCTTCGTGAGAAACTCCGCCTCTGTGGTCGGTGCTGGGCGGGTCTGAATAATCGGAAGGGTGGGAAAGCCATGATTGAGGCGGTCTTGAAATTACAAACATGACACATAATGGAAAATAGGGGTTGAATAATCGCTATGCCAAAACAAACTACTATATAAACTTTGCGATTGATGTATAATGATAGTTATATATAATAGTATGTTCATAATAGTAAATGGTGATATGAATTGAACGGAATGATGGATGACAGGAAAGTCCCGCTATCGATTTCATTCGGAAGCGTTGCAGTCGATAGTGCATCGTGCTATCCGACCAAGATAACCAAAGATGTAGTCTATTACGCAGGGCAGAACAACGAGGACAAGAACTCCCTGCGAGTCAAACTGATAGACACGGACAAATACGGAAAGCAGGTGGAGTTGGTCTTGATGGGCGACTATCACGAGGAGAAACTCGAATACCAGCGAACCGATGCGAAATCATGGAAATCGTGGGCGAGGATTGACATTCCCATCGCCGAGTTGGACAAGCTGATAGAGATACTCACGGAGATGAAGAAGGTATGAAAACAGCGAAATGTTCGATATGCGAGAAGGAGTTCGGAAAAAGGACTAACAGCAAATACTGTTCTGCCGAGTGCAAGGGCAAGGCACTCTTGGAGAACCAGCACAAGTTCAACCGAAGCGACTACGGAAAAAAATACCATAAGAGGTATGTCGAGTTGAGGAGAGATGTCTTCAATAATTGGAAGAAAGAGCATCCAGACCTGTTCGTGAAAGAGATGCGGAAATTGAAGGGTGAATGAGATGAACTTCCCGATATTCACAAACATGAGAGAAGCACACGAGCAGGGGATTGCAGTCGGACTGGACAAGGCATATGATAATGTCATCGCCTATCTCAAAAGGAAAAGATTGAGTTATGGCAAGTCGGCTATAATCGATTCTTCCATCCACTATATCGAAAGAATGAAGGTGAATAAATGACCACGAAAGCGAAAAGCTCGAAAATGTTGAATTGGGAAACGCAAGTTAAGCCAATATTACACAAAGAACTTGATAAATATTGTGGCAAGGATTTTGTAGATGCTTTAATAGAATGGACAGACGATACTGCTATCCAATCAATTAAATTAGGTTACGAGCAAGGCAAGAAAGACGCACTAATAAAAGTATATAATAATTGGAATGTGCCTACTAAAACATATGTCCCACACGAAGACCTTAGAAACGAATGTAAGCGATTTGAAGCGTGGTTGAAAGAGGAGTTGAGCAAATGACTACGGAACATAAATGGGAAGTGTTTAATATCATTATGGCTTTTGGAATTGGCATAATGATTGGAACATGGTTTTAAGGAGTTGAGTAAATGACGAAAGCGAACAAGCCTTTTACTATGAAACGTGGTGAAAAAGCCTTGAGGGAAAATGATTTGTTTGATGATTTTGTTTTGATTTCCATGTTGATTTTTGGAATTAGTTTATTTGTTGGTGGTTGGTTTGGTTTTGTCTTTGGAATTATATTGCAGGTTGTTGGTGAGGAAATCAATAGGTATTCAGTTCTTATATGTGCCTTTGCAGTTTTGGTTGGAAGCATGGCATTGAGATATTTTCATAATGAGATAAGGTGATAAAATGAAAGCAAAAAGCTCGAAACCGAAGATAATTGAAGTTGGTAATGAGATTTATTTTGGAACTGATGAGCAATTAATTAAGAAAGCATACGAGCAAGGCAAGAAAGACGCTTGTAAACGTATTAGACATGTGCTTATTGATGATGATTATTTAGACCAACGTATTTCCTTTTTTGAATGGTTAGCAGATTACGAAAAAGGTAAGGAGTTGAGCAAATGACGAAACGAATATGGTTTAAATCAGATTGTATTGATTGGATACGAAGCGGAAAGAAAACGACAACATGGAGAAGTCAAAAGCATAACGGAGAATATATTATTGTTAAAGGTTCACGCTTCAAGGCGGTTCCAATAAAGCCAAAATTGATTATTAAACTTACTCCATTTACAGAATTGAATGAAGCAGATATACTTGCTTTTTGGAATACGGAAGGCGGTTTTGAGAATGAAGATGAGTTTGATAATTGGCTTACTGTTAACCATTTATGTAATAATGCTAAAAATGGCTGGCTTCATAAGATAGAGGTTTTACGATGAACAAGCACGACAATCAAATCAGAAAGCAAACCCTCGAGGAAGTGCTGAAAGAATTTAAATCAAGATTAAGAGATGAACGAAAATCACCGCCTTTTGATGAACGAGATGAGGGAATAGAACTTATTTTATCTTGGGCGGTTTATTGGTTAGAGCAGAAAATCAAGGAGTTGAGCAAATGACTTCAAAAGAATATAAAGGCATGATACAGGATATACGCCATCAATATAATAAGAAAATGAGAGAAGACAGGGAATTTAAGATACGCCGAAATGAGAGAAAGCAAACCCTCGAGGAAGTGCGTGATTGGGTTATACTGATGATGCCTTCTGAAATAATCATTGATGATACGAGAGGAATTACTGGCGTTGGTTCATTAAGAGAATTGAAAGAAAGGTTAGAGCAGAAGCTGAAGGCGATAAAATGATAAAACCCATCTGTTTTCATTCAAATTGCTGGAAGAAAGGGATAATTGGAGTTGAAACAAGAAGCCATCAGAATTTTTGTTTATGTGCTGACCATGCCCATGAATTAATTCAATTTCTCATTAATGAAGCAGTTGATATTAATTTGGAATGGCTTTTAGTCAAAGGGCGAAGCATTAAGGTAAAGACAGAAGACGAGATTATGTTTAAAAAGGAGGTATCGGAACCATCGGGTTCTGATTTGGAGCAGAAAATCAAGGACGTGAAGTAGATGACTTGCCCAAAATATGTCGGAAAGGAATGCGATTGCGATGAATATTATTGGTCGTTAGTCAAGGAGTTATCATCAAGACGGGGGATTTATTACCATCACAAATTCAAGTATTATCATTTGTTCAAGTTTGGTAAGGGTTGGACTGAAAGCGAGATAATTGATAAAAGGAAAATCAAGGCGATAGAATGAAGTTTAAAGTAAAGTTTAGTATATTTATGTTTTTACTTATATTAGAACTTATTTTATGGAGTTTGGTTGGTATACATTTATTTCCAACAGAATTGGTTTGTAAGAATGCGGGATTTGATTGTACGAATTGGTATGCTATTATTATTATGCTTTTACCGCAATTACCATTATCCTTTATCACATACGGTTTAGTAAAACCTCGAAATCCGAAAGAGGTTTGAGGTGATGAATATGAAGAAGAACTGTGCGGTGTGTGGGAATGAGTTCGAAGACTTATCGCCAAATAAAATTGGGAAGTATTGTTCGAGGAAATGTTGTAAAAAAGCAGACTATATTAGAAACAAAGAATCACTACTAAAACAACAAAAAGAATACCATCAAAATAATAGAGAAGAAAGACTTAAAAAAATGCGTAAATATCATCACAGTCACCGAGATTTTTTACTTCCAAAAATGAGGTTGTATCAAAAAGAGTATCGTCAAAGACCAGAAATAAAAGAAAAATTACGACTTAAAGCCAAAAGATTTCGTTACAAGCGAGATATATATCATATTTTCTGTTGAAGAATACAAAGCACGAACCAAGAACTGCAAAATCTGCGGATGGACTCATACTATTGACCTACACCACATCAACGGAAAGAAAGATAATGAATATCTAATTGCTCTCTGTCCAAACCACCATTCTTTAATTCATAGGAAGCATATGACTATCGATGAACTCAAAAAGGCATTTTGATAGCCAAGTGTTAAATACTTGATTACGGGATATAACTACGACTTGTTCTAAATAATGAACTGCACAACGCAGGGATTGGCTTGACTTCTTTGTCGGCAATGTTAAACTTTGGAGGAAGTAGTTATATGTTCGGACACAAGGGACAAATCGGAAATCTCACAGGTTTTGCCTATATCCTTATAGACCGTTTGACTAAACATCAATCAGTCGAGGTAGATGTTAGGCATCATCATGGGAGTTGCTCTGGTTGTCTTGGGAAGTTTCCAGAACACCAATGCCGTATATAATAACACCGTAGCAAACACGACAGTCATCGCCGTGATGTCTTCGTATTCAACGCTGGTTGGCTGGTTGCCAATTATAGTGGTGATAGTCGCATGTTTGAAGGTCTCTTCAAGCAGACTAAAGTTGCCATTATACTTGGGTTGCTCGGATTCGGTTTTGGTGGCGGACAGGGCGGAAGAAAGTCCAAGCGATAACTACATCATTGATAAGGCGATAACATGAAAGGGCAAGTTGGAAATCTAACTTCATTCGCCTATGTGTTGATGATGTTGGCTATCGTCATGGGAGTCGGATTAGTCGTTCTCTCCCAATTCCAGACAGTCGGAACGCCAACGCAATCCGTGACAGTCACAAACACGACAAACGGAAACAATCCAATCGTCTATGGTGAGCAAGTAACCATCTGGATTCCATTCACCGAAACAAACTACGGTGAGTTCAGGTTGGGGGAAGTATCCTTCATCAATACCAATTCGAGTCCAGTTCCAATGACCCAGAATGTGACAGTAACGGTCAATGGAAATGTAGTCGGTCTGGTAAACGGATACAACACGAGTGCGACAAGGACATTCGCCCTGACCTCGGCTAAGTTGGTGAATGGGTTGAATAATGTAAGTTATATCATGGGGAACAAGTCAAATGTATCCTCGACAAGCATACAGTTCAACTATACCAGACAGCAAGACCTTCAAGCGAGGAACACGATAGGAAGCACAATTGATGCTTTCTCGACATTGGTGGGCTGGTTGCCTATCTTGGTCGTGATTGTCTGCGTAGCAATCGTGTTAGGTCTGCTCGGATTCGGGTTCAGCACAGGCGGAAAGAAGCAGAAACGATAAGACGATAACCAGAAACCTATGGCATTTGTTTTTTGCCAATTATCTTTTATACTTGAAGTTTGATTAAGTATATTGATTTGAATGGCGACAGTCACAGTTAATCCAGCACCAAAGACTTATACTATAATGGAAGGTTCGGCAAAAGGCTGGACTATCACTTCCACAACCCCGCCTTCTGGCTATACTCCTTCTGGCACGACTATGGTATATCAGTCTGCACCAGATATAGTCCATTGGGAAACGCCAGAAGCACCAGAAGGAAAAGCAGTCGAAACCACGATAACCGTGACGGAAGACAAGGCGAAGGGGACAACGACTTATACAGGCACGGCAGTCGATATGGGATATGTGTCCTCTGCGACAGCACCCACAGGCGAAACGACTCAATATGCACCTGCGACCTCACAGTATCTTGTCCAGAGCGACCCGAATCTGCCATTGACCAAAGCGGAGATTGAACAGCAGAGGGGGGTATCTTTTCCGTCTGATTGGGGTTTGATTGCCACGCCAATCGCCTCGACCAGAGAAGGCACGATGTATTCCTATTCATTCTATTCGATTTCTGAAAGAGAATCGGAGATAACAGCGAAAGGTATGATTGAAGAGGCGAGAACCGATATTGGGAAGAACCTCGCACTCTCGACTCTCATCGCCTTACGCAGACCAGAGAATGTCCTGACCGCATTGTATCTCGCTGGAAGCAGACCATCCACAATTCTCGGCGTTTCAAATCCAGAGTTAGAATCATGGCGACAGCAACAGACTACGGAGATTGTCCAAGACATAAAATACTACCAGACGCATGGCGGAATCGGTGCGTATGCTGGTGCTACTGCGTGGGAGTCCTATCCGACACAAGTCATGGCGATTCCGTATGTGGGCGGGATGGCAGTCGGAAAGGTCTTGAACCTCGCATTGCCACGAATATTCGGTGCTGTCGGCGGTGCTGTCGGAACTGTTTCGCCAAAAGTCGCATCTGCTGGGCAAAAGGCGGTAGGATTCCTTCAATCACACCCGACAGCCACGACACTCGCAATCCTTTCGCCTGTGATATATGGCGAGGCAAAATATACTTACGATGTCGGGACTTCTGGTATGCCGACATCACAGAAGGTCGGATTGGTCGGAACGGAATATTTGAAGACGGGGATAGTCCTCACGGCACTCCAAAGAGGGTTCGAGGAAGGATTCGTTCCAGAGAGGAAATATTACTTGATGGCAAAAGGCGGAAAGGAAATCCCGATAGAATCCAAAGTCGAGATGCAGGTCTTGTCTGGAAGGCAGGAATTCCCAACTGACTATTATAGGAATCCGAAAGCATTGATAAGGCAGTTCGAGTCGGGAAGATATACTGAAGGTGCGAAAGCAGGAATCCATGTCACAGCAGAAGGTTCTCAATTCGAAAAGGGCATAGTGCTGATTGGCGAAGGCAGTAGCGAATCTGCTGGACTTTATACCTCGCCGTCTGGTTCAATCCACTTTGCAAGATTGGGTGGCGGATATTACCTAAACAAACCGCCTGTCTTCAAACTTCTCCCGACAGGCGATTATCCCTCGATGGTTCAGATAGCACCAGCAGAAGGGTTTGCCAGAGTCCCAGCAGGTGCGAGAGGTTCGTTAGGGAGAGGCAACATCTGGCTTGAAACCAAATCAGAACTTGGAAAGCAGTATATCTCTCCTTCATACGAGGCAGGTCTTAAATTGGAGAAAGAGGCGGTAATCCCATACAGGCAGGGTTCGACCTATATCATGAAGGACACAGGGAAGTTTCAATACAATTTCGTGATGTCGAAGAATAGGTTCGGCACACCGATTCCAATCCAACTGAAATATTATACCCAGCCATACGGATTTGTCGGAAGGGATGTCATGGTCGGGAAGGATGTTGGCATAGCGTCTGGTTCTTCCTCTGGTTTCTCATACAGACCATCGAATGTCCCCGCATTGCTTTATTCACCGAGCAAATATTCTTCAACAATTTCATCAGGTAATTATCCGAGATATTCGAGCATAGCATCATCGACCTATAAACCATCTTATAGTAAGACATCATACAGCAAACCATCGGTCAGCAAATCGTCTGTGAGCAAGTCATCCTATTCGATGAGCAGTCTGTCCAGCGTTTCCTCGCCGTATAAGTCATCCGTGTCGATGGCTTCACTCTCACGGGGTAGCATTACCAGACCGCCTGTGTCCAAGTTCTTCCCAAACATCGACTTCGTTGGGATAAGGAAGGGGTTCTTCAAGATGCCGAAGATTGAACGGCTGACGAAATATAAACCATCGGCAATAGCAAATGTTTTTAGAATCAGAGGAAAGCAACCCAAGACAGTCACGGGGCTTGAAACTGTCAGACCTATTTCTGGAAGAAGGGCGTGGCTTAATAAACTTGTGAAATTATAATATCTGCGTGGCGAAATGCTTTAATAAGAATTGCGAATATCTAAAGATTCACAAGGATAGAAGGCATAATCCAAATCCACATGGAAGCAGGGCAAAAGGGAAGTCAAAAACAATTCCATTCAAAGGTAAAGGAAGATGTATTTTAGGGCAAATCAAAAGAAAAGGATTATGTGGTGGCAAAAATGCAGGATGAACAGGGCGAGTTCCAATCGAGCAAGACGATGGAAACTATGACTTCGGGCATCGAACCGTCTGTCGCACAACTCCAACTCGATATGTCCGATGTGATTAACTTCATCGAGCATGACCTCAAAGGCGAATACTTCTATGTAGGTATGGATGACAACGGACAGCAGATGCGGGAGTGGAGAAAGTCTGGCGTTAGGATGATGAACGATGAGGGAGTCCAGACCATCATATCGATACTGCACACCTATCTTAATCCGAACACCTTTCTGACCAATCTTGATGATGAGGACATAGAGAGGATGATGTCGAGAATCCACAAGCACCTCGCTGGTCTGTTCATCGACAAGCAGGAAGATTGGGAGATACCAAACGCCTTATTGGACACTCTCATGGACAAGGTGACTAATATAGTGTGGCTGGCTATGAAGAGGGCGGAGTTCTCCAAGACGCTGGACTCCTTCACCAAGTCGTATAAATACTCGGAAGTTCGGGATTCAAAGCCGAAGAAAAGGTTCTGGTTTTTCTAAATAATCGCTATCCTGCATATTTTATTTCAAATTACGGATAGCGATAAATCGTCATACTGAAACGCACTTATTCTGGAATCGTTATCCATCGAGGACATAGACATATAAAGCGTCTTTGAGTAATATAATAAGGTGATAGAAAATGAACGAGAAAGAAAAACATGCCATCTATGTCTTCACCAAGAAAAGATTTGATGTGGGCAGAGATGTAACAATAGAGGATTTCAAAGATGTGCCAGAAATTTTTGAAACCTATGAGCAGATGAGAAAAACTCATTCACTCAAAGAAGTCAGAGAGGAAATGAAAAGACAAATTGCCATAATCCAAATTGAAAAAAAGGCACTACAAAAATTTGATAAGGTTTGGAAGAAGGTTTAAACCTTCTTTTTTTATTTTATTGCCGTGAGGTTGAACGGCATAGAGGCGTTGCAGAAATTGATTGACTCGTTGAGATAGTATTCTTTGAGTTGCTCTCCCATCCAAATCTTGCAGGTGAGGGTCGGATTCATCTCCCATCCAGCCCAGAAGACCACGCCTAATATGAGTGCGATGACACCCATGACCATCAAGTCGTGGCGGTTCGGGACTATCCGTTCAAGAATCGATTTCATCCTTTCTTCTTCTTGTCGTAGTCCTTCCACTTGCCCGCTTCCAGATTCTTCAACCATACCATTATCAACCCCTTCTCGATGTGACTGCCAGAACTTCCATACATTTTCTTTCTGACTAACTCTATCGCCTTCTTGAATCCATCGTCAAAATCTGTCATTTCTTCATCTCATTTGCTATATCTCTCAAACATTCGTCATTGAATACCAGAAGCGATTCGGCGGGTGCAAAGACATATTGATGCCACGCAGGATAATAATAAATAAGTCCGACAAAATCGCCTGTCTTCTTATTCCATACGCCGATGGTCTTATCAGAATTATCTTTGAACTCCAACCATTTGCTCATTGAACCAGAACCAACTTCTCTTTCGGGACATATTGTGAGCATCTGTTCTGCCACGCTATGTCGCCAAGATTATATCCCCAGACCGAGCAATGACCATCAGCAACACGACTGCAACTCCTGTGGATTGGACAGGTGCTTCTGGTCATCATGATAACGCTTTTTCTTTCACGAATTTCTCTGGCGTTTTCTCGGATAACTTCGCCTTCTCTTTAATAGCGTCAGATTCTTCCTTTGTCAGATGCAAGAGCATATTCATATTCTCACGGGTGGTGGCGTAGCGAGGTGATAAACACATGAACTCGCAGACAAAGATAGGGATGCAATCGATTGCGAAGGCGATTCAATCTATCGTTGTCGTGTCCAGAATTTGTCTGCCACGCCACCAGAGTATATTATGAGAGATTGGATATAATAAGTTATGTTATCAGAACCAAAAAGTGCCTCAAAATTAGTTTTATCTTGCTATTTCCATCCAGAGCATATCAAAGATGCGATTTGGCATACCATCAAACCAAAAAGAGGCATACCTTTTTAATGGCTTTTTGGAAGACTGATTTTGAGTGAGGCATATAGGGAGTTATTCATAGCATACGAATTGACTATCAAAGCATACCTTTATATGCCTAAAAAACTATAATAAAAGTCGAGGCATACCTTATGGCACACAGAATGAGTCTGAAACTCCCGAAGGAACGAGAGGATAAGTTGAAACAGGTCAAGCAAATTCTCGACACAAAGTTTTATAGCACAGCGATAGATGATGCTCTGGACATGACGATTGGTCTATATCGCTGGGCTGGTGACATCAACTCTGCTGTTCTTGGGCAGATAGTCGGAAAAGAGCATCTTGCGAAGTTCATAATCAAGGATAAGAAGGAATCGAAATGAATGGTTATAGACAATTTCTCAAAGTCAAATGCGAGAATTGTGGCATAGAAGATAAACGAGTATTGATAGGACACCATAAAGATAGAAATAGAGATAATAATATTGAACAAAATATCAAGACACTATGTTATAATTGCCACAAATTAATTCACGCTGAACTTAATGATTTAGAATGCATAGTCGAATTATCACCGACAGAAGATTCACTACCATATAATCATACGATGGTAATAACACCAGAACGACAAGAGATGATTAATAAATTTAGAGAGTTGTTTTCTCACATTCACTATCTTCCTCAACGATTACCTCTATCAAAAATATATGATAAGGCAATAGGTATAGCGATAAAGAAAATGTTAGATATAAGAACAAAAGAAAAAGCGTATGATGATAGATTGATTTTGATTGAGGATAAATTATTTGGAACAGAGATGGTGGATGACAAGGAGAAACTTGGAGTGTGATAACATGGATTTCAATGTGGCAAACACAACGGCGGTAGGCACAACATCGGCATTGGGTTCTCTCACAAGCTGGACACCGATTATAGGTCTATTAGTATTGATGGCAATAAGCGTGTTCTTGCTGGGCATAGCTTTCGATTATCGCTGGTTCAAGCGTATCAATGTGTTCCTGCGGAGATTCAGGATATTCTCTGACAACTTCTATGACGCACTCAAAGGCGGTTCAATGATAGTCGCTGGATATGTCATATATTGGTCTGGCACATCTGTAGGCAATGCAGTCGGCGAGGCGAAGATAAATTGGTTTGAGGTCGCTGGATGGCTGATATTGGCTATCGTGGTCTATTTCGCACTCGCCTACATCGGAAAGGCAGGAACTATCGTCTATAAGAAGATACAGGCGAACTACCGCAAGTCACAAGAGAAAGTGCCACGAAAACCAAAGGTGATTAAGGCATGATAGACGGAAAATCCGATACGACAGCCGAACAGAGGATACAACATCTCGAAGAGGAACGACAGGAAACGCTAGAACGGGATGAGGTTAAGAGGATTGTCAAGGGTTATTTCATACTCGGACTGGGACTCGGACTGCTGGGTGGATTGGCAGTCGGCGTGATGATATGACTCAGCCTCGTGACGCACAGGGACACTTTCTGCCAGACTTCGCCAGAGATACTTTCGAGAGATTGCTCTGGATGATGGCTGTTGTTCTCTCTGTCATATTCTTCAATCTGGCGGTGGTCGGATGAATGTCAAAAAGACTATCGTGGTCACGGCGTTTATCATCATTGCCATATCTATGATTCTTTACCTACCTATAATGAACCAGATGACGATGCACGAAACAGTCCATGCGAGGATATGTGAATACGCTGGTGGCAATGCGACTATCGACTACGGCTTTCTTCGGCTTTCTGGATACACGCATTGCGACAGCTTCAACGAGAATCTGACAAAAGAATACTACCTTCTGAACTCGATGAACGAACTATACGGCTACCAATTCTTTCCGTTCCTCTTCATAATCATAGGTGCATTGTTCTCGATAGTAATTTTGATTCTGCCTATGCTCTTGGACACACGCCAGAAAGTCGAGGTTTATAAACCCCCCGAAGTTTGATAACAAACTCTTAAATAGTCGAATTTTTATTAATGATATTGTGATTGAAGATGGCACAAGGAATAGAGCAATACTTTGAAGGCAAACCGACCATCAACAGAGTTTATACAAAGGGGGGTTGGGTGACACGACATTCATACAGAGCAGACCAGATTAAAGGAAACCTGCTCATCGACTTCGGCGGAAAACGGCTGAAGATAGGAAGGATTTGATATGAAAGGTTATCTATGGCAACGGCACATAAATAAGATGCCTCAGGAAGAAAGGCAGAAATACGCTTCGTCTATCGACACGCTATCTAATTGGAAACTATTCGATAAGGAATACGGATGGACAGGATACAGAACCGTTGGCAGTTTCCTCAAATATACAAAGATGAAGAAGGTCTTATAATGCCAAAGAAAGATATGTTAGGACTCGGAAAGATGGGCAATTTCAATATGCCAGACTTGAAATTCGACTCTGGTTCTAATTCTGGATTCAATATGGACTTGGATTTCAGTAGCGGTTCTGGTGGCGGTATCATAGGTGGGATACAAAGCGGTGCGAAAAAATGGAAAAAGAACTATAAGCAGATGAAGCAGAAATACAAAGGTGCGAAAAAATCCTACGGCGAAGCACGAGAGAGAGTGGGCGAACTAAAAGAGGGACTTCAGCGTGGCACAAAGGATGTCAAGAAGAAATATCGTGGTCTGAAAAGATGGGTGGCAAGGCACAGGCGATGATATGGGTTGTAGCAAGTCAAGATGGAGAGCAAAGGATGTCGGCAGGAAGGGACATCACTACATCCGTCTTAAGAACGGAAAGAAATACGGCGGATTGAGGACATATAAGAAAGTCCATCCTCTGCACCACCTCTTCAATGCGAAACGGATGATGAATCACTTATAATCTAATCTGTAAGCAAAGTATATTAAGTCGGATTTTCATTAATACTATTTGATTACAATGAGGGGTTCTGTCGCAGACTTGATGCTCGTGGTATTCGTCTGCTTCATCGTTGCTATTTCTGGGGTCATAGGGCTTTATGTCATCGGGCAGTTCAACCAGACATTGGCTAACACGACATCTGACACCATCGTCACAGCACCCGCCCTGAATGTGACCACGAAAGTCGCATCCGCCTTCGCCGTCTTCGACACCTCGTTCCCTCTCATGTTCATCGGAATGAATCTGGCTATCATGTTCCTGTCGTATCTGGTCAGAACGCACCCTATCTTCCTGATATTCGCCGTTCTGCTTCTCGCTGTCGTGATATTGACGGGTGCAACCATGTCCAATGCATACCAGACATTTGCCGAGAGTCCGCAACTCGCCTCGACAGCATCTCAATTCCCAATGACTGCGTTCATCATGCAGAATCTCGTGATGCTTCAAATCATATTCGGCTTCATCGACATAATCATACTGTATTCATCGATAGGGGGAGAAAACCAATGAATGAGATGAACTTAAAGGACTTTATCGCCTCTCTGCGGGGAAGGTCATTCAAGAGATACCCAGATGGAAGGTATTTTCTCTTGAAGGAAGGCGAAAAGGTTGCCTATATTGACTTGAAGGACTACCTATGAACATGATATATGGCAAAGGATTGAAGGTATTTCTGGTGTTCTGCCTAATTCTGACTCTGGGCTACTCTCTGACAGCCAATGACATCTTTGTGAGTCTGGACAAGACGGAGACTTGGCTTGGCGGTGGATATGCCATTTATACTCTAAAGAATCCGACAATCACGACTGCCTCTTTAAGCAAGTCGGTGATGCCCGTGATTTTCCTCGCCAATAACACCCCGACAACTGCTTATACTTTGTCCATCGAAAAGAATGTCAGCACGACAACGCAGACCTATGTCACCATCCCAAAGAACTGCACCACTACCTATTATGACAACAAGACGGCGAAGAATGCCACGAGAGTCTATGATTGCAGTTATCAGATTCCAGACAAGATAGTCACGAGTTGGTCGATGCAGTTCGTTCCCCTCACAACCGAATCTCTATCAACGAGCAAGACAATCAAAGTCAGAGTGGATATGGCATGGAAACTGCCAAAAGAGGTCAATGGAAAATATTTCGTTTCCCGTGATTGGATTCCCTCTGTGACTCTATCTGGGACTACATATACGCAGGATAAATGGGCGTGGGCAAACTCCTCATGTTCCAAAAGGATGGTCATGAATTTCACCAACTCATGGAACACGGAGTCTCTCGATAACTTCCCCGTCCTGTTCGTGTTCAACAGCAGTAATCTGAATTACAGTTACACATACGGGACAGATGTCCAGTTCTATTCACAACAAGGTCTGTATCTCCCGAAGGACATCCAGATATGGAACGAATCGGGAAACAGTTATATCTGGGTGACAATTCCATACATCACCGCCTCGACCAATCTCAACTACACCGAGATGTATTATAACTGTTCTTCTGCCATTCCAAGCGAACCTCTCAATGTATGGAGTGGATTCGAGGTTATGCTTCACATGGATGAACCGACTGTCGATTTGAATTATACGAACTCGGCGAGGGATGAGGATTTCATAAGCACAGGCGTGGCTGATGCGACTGGATATATCAGCGATAGCGGTTCTTTTGCGACAAAGATATTGACCGCACCTGCCGATAGGGTGATAATCACGACTGGTCTTACCATAATGACATGGATAAATAATACATCAGCAGGAGCATCGCAGGGGATAGTGGCGAAATGCACCGCTGGCGACTGGACGACAAAAGGCTATACCTTCTGGTCGCCAGCCATCACGAGAATTGCTTTTAGGATAAATGACAAGGCTAGTGATGCCAACTTTAATATCAATACTGCTGATTGGGTATTTGTAGTCGCCACTTGGAACTCCACCAATACGACATTGAGGATATTCGGCAATGGGGTAGAACTGGGATATGAAACCTCTTTAGGAGAGACGAACACCATCACAGACGGTTCGGAGAACACGAGAATAGGGACATACCACGATGGAAGTTATTACTGGAGGGGAAAGATAGACGAATTTAGGATGATGAACAAGAGCATATCGGCAAAGCGGATTAACGCCACATATCTCTCCGACATTAATAAATTCGTGATATATGGTGCGGAAGAAAATGCACCAGTAGTGGGGAATACAGTCACTCTGAACTATCCGAACTCTGGCGTGACGAACACAACGAACCAGATTCAGTTCGGCTACACCCCGACCTTCTCTGTT
>Ga0315289_10002925_pt1 | contig 26036 bp, 26 predicted proteins | sample YL17G11_40_MG_FD_203452 | JGI IMG/M metagenome (GOLD analysis project Ga0315289, IMG submission 203452) | Sediment microbial communities from Yellowstone Lake, YNP, Wyoming, USA - YL17G11_40 | ecosystem: Environmental > Aquatic > Freshwater > Lake > Sediment | place: USA: Wyoming | collected...
TCTGCAATCAGAGTCTCCGTGAAAGAATCCTTCCTCCCACGAAGATATAGCATACACGCCCAGAGCGGAAAGTCAATTGGCATGAAGCACTAGTCGGGCCTTGAGGTTGATTTCCGTCGCCGCCAACGCCTGTGAGACCGGGCAGTTCTCCTTGGCTGCTTCGGCCTGCTCCAGGAACGAGTCTTCATCGATATCCGGCACCGTGGCCTGCGTGTCCAGCTCGATGCGGGTAATGGAGAAGCCGTCGCTTCCTTTTTCGATCGAGACCTTGGCAGCGGTTTCGATTGCCTCGGGGGTATATCCCGCCTGTGCGAGGTTGCCTGCCAGCGCCATGGAAAAGCAGGCGGCATGCGCGGCGCCGATGAGTTCTTCCGGATTCGTGCCGGCGCCGGACCCGAAGCGCGACTCGGCGGAATACCGGCCTTGGAAACCGCCGCTGCCCAGCGTCACGGTGCCGCCGCCCTCTTTCAGGTTTCCTTGCCAGACCGCTTTTGCTGTTCGCTCTGCCATCGTATGACTCCTTTCGGGATCATCATCGTTCCACAATAATCGCGGAGGTGGGGCATTCATCCGCCGCTTCCTGCGTGGCATCCTGGTATTCCTCGGGGATCTCGTCCACTTTGACGTGGGCCCGATCCTCTGCCATCTCGAAGACCTCGGGACAGATTTCAACGCAGCGACCGCAGGAAATGCAGTCTTCTGTCACACGGGCTTTCATAGTGCTCTCCTTGTTAACCATCCTCGCCGATTCCGGCCGCGTTCGCGAGGGTCTCCTCCGGGCGGTCCTCCGTCACGCCGAGTGTCATGGCGTACTTCACGGGGGTCGTGGTCAGGTTCAGGCCTGCCGAGACCGCCCCGGCAATATCGCGGTCCGTGATCGCGCCGATAATTTCATTGTCCTCCACCACAGGTAAACGATCGACATCCAGCATCTTCATCCGGTCGGCGGCTTCGCTGATCATGGCGCTGGAACTGATTTTCTGGGCCTGACTATCCATGCTCGGCCGCACCGCTAAGCGTTATTCATACGCAACTGACCTTCGGCGGTTCCCCATAAGCTGACGAATTACTGCTTCGGTGTGCTCCGGCATATGGGGAATCTGCCTAATCTCCGGGATAGAAATGGCCCTTGGTGTACTCTACGGGAGCGGCACCGGACCGGGCCCGACGTGCCTCGACGCTGCGGGGTGAGCAAATCCGAAGGGCGAATCGGGAGAAAACCAGTGATCTATGATCTGCCATTTACGATTTACTATTTCAATGACGCACAGAGTCAATACGCTCGAAACACCAACCGTGAATCAGGAAATGATCAAGCGATGCTTCGCAGCGTTAATAATCTGGTGGGCTTTTCGTTGGGCGCCACGGACGGCCAGATCGGCCACGTCGCGGATTTCATCATCAGCGATGAAGATTGGGTTATCCGCTACCTGGTCGTGGACATTCGGAACTGGCTGTCGGGGAAAAGCGTTCTGATCTCGCCCAAGTGGGTGCGGGACATCGGCTGGGAGGAGCGCGAGGTGCGGGTCGATGTCCCCAAACCGACCATCGAGGACAACCCCCCGTATGATCCCTCGGCTCCCGTGAACCGGGACTATGAAATGCGAATATATGACTATTATGGCCGCCCCAAGTATTGGGCGTGAGCAACAACCGCGGACTGGTGCGGCTGGGTAAGATCGGGGGACTGACGATGGCGCAGCCATCCGTCATCCAGCACCCGGAAAGGGGGCGGATTTTTAGTGCCCATTCACAACAGCGACATTGAGGAGATCCTTGACACGGTCGCCAATCTGTTGGAGATCAAGGGCGAGAATCCCTTTCGGGTGCGAGCGTACCGTAATGCCGCCCGGACCGTCCAGGGGCTTTCTCAAAGCGTCGCGGCGATGGTTCACGAAGGTCAGGACTTGTCCGAGTTGCCCGGCGTGGGCAAGGACTTGGCGGGCAAGATCGCCGAGATCGTCGCGACCGGGACGCTTTCGCTTCTGACGGAGCTGCAAGGCGAGCTGCCGGCCGGCTTGACCGACCTGATGAAGGTTCCGGGTCTCGGACCCAAGCGCGTGGCCGTACTCTACAAGGAATTGGGCGTAACGACCCTGGACGACCTCGCGCAGGCGGCCGAGCAGGGACGGATCCATGGCATCGAGGGATTCGGCCAGAAGACGGAGCAGAGCATTCTCGAAGAGACGGCCAAGGTGCGGCAAAGGCAATCGAAACGCATCAGCTTGGTCGTTGCCGAGCAGGTGGCCGGACCCCTGGTCGAATATCTTAAGCAGACGCCGGGCGTCAACGACATTGTCGTCGCCGGCAGCTACCGGCGACAGAAAGAGACTGTCGCCGACCTCGATATCCTGGCCACAGGCGGAAGGAACAGCAAAGTCATGGAGCGATTTGTCGGCTACGAGGATGTCCGGCAGCTCGTCTCGCAGGGCCAGACACGGTCCACGGTCATTCTTCGCTCGGGCGTCCAGGTGGATCTGCGCGTGGTGCCGCAGGCCAGTTACGGGGCGGCGCTGATGTATTTCACCGGCTCGAAGGAGCACAATATCGCCATCCGCAAGATCGGTTTGGCGAAGAAGCTGAAGATCAACGAGTATGGCGTATTCCGGGGGGAAAAACGGGTGGCCGGGCGGACCGAGGAGGAAATGTATGCGAAGGTGGGCCTGCCCTTCATCGAGCCGGAACTGCGGGAGGATCGGGGCGAGATCGAAGCCGCCCGGAAAGGCGGACTGCCCACGCTCCTCGAACTGCGAGACATCCGCGGCGATCTCCACGTGCACACCAAACGTACCGACGGACATGACACTATCGAGGAACTGGTCGAGGCGGCGCGGAAACGCGGGTACGACTACCTTGCCGTCACGGATCATTCCAAGCACGTGACGGTGGCCCATGGTCTGAAGCCCGAGCAGGTCCGCGAGCAGGTGCGGGAGATCGACGAGCTCAATGAGAGCCTCAAAGGCTTCGCCGTCCTTAAGGCGATGGAGGTGGACATCCTGGAGGATGGCACTTTGGACCTGCCGGACGAGGTTCTCCAGGAGCTGGACCTGACCGTCTGCTCCGTCCACTACAAGTTCAACCTGTCTCTCAAGCAGCAGACCGACCGGATTCTCAAGGCGATGGAGAGTCCCTACTTCACGATCCTGGCCCACCCCACGGGCCGGCTGATCGGCCAACGAGAGCCTTATCAGGTGGACATGGAGGAGGTCATGAAGGCGGCCAAAAGGAACGAGTGTATCCTGGAGGTCAACGCCCACCCGGAGCGTCTCGATCTCAACGATGTCCACTGCAAGATGGCCAAAGACCTGGGTGTGAAGGTCGCCGTGTCCACCGACACGCACCGGCTGGGTGACCTCGATTACATGCGGTTCGGCGTCGCACAGGCGCGGAGGGGCTGGCTGGAGATGGATGATGTTGTCAACACCAGGAGTGTGAAAGAACTCAGAAGGTACTTGCGGAAGAATCGTAGGTCGGCGGCGTCGCGACGCTCGTTTGGAGTACCGGCTTTAGCCGGGTAAAGACAATCCGGGCCGCCTGAAGGCGGTACTCCGAACGGACGAGCCGCGCAACCGACAGACGTTGGACGATCATTGCATGACGGATTTCAAGAAGGATCCCAGAACGGACTTCAAGGATGTCACCAAGCTCGGCAAAGAGCCAGCGCGGCAGGAGATCGACGCGCTGCGGGAGGGGATCGAGCACCATGATTACCTCTACCATGTGAAGGACCAGCCGGCGATCTCCGACGAGACTTACGATAAGCTCTTCCGGCGGCTTCAGGAGTTGGAGCAGGCCTTTCCCGAATTGGCGTCTGCGGACTCCCCCACCCATCGGGTTGCCGGCCGACCCGCCGCACGGCTCGAAAAGGTCCGGCACAGGGGGCCGATGCTGAGCCTGAACGCGGTCTACAGGGAGAAAGAGGTCGAGGATTTCGTTCGCATGGTCCGGCGGGAAGCGGGATCGGAACACGTCGAGTATACCGCCGAGCCGAAGTTCGATGGGCTTTCCGTCGAGGTCGTCTATGAGAATGGAACCTTTGCCCGTGGGACGACCCGAGGTGATGGCGAGACGGGCGAAGACATCTCGCGGAACATCAAGACCATCAATGAGAAGACATTTCAAAAGCTGATCGGGGCCCCGACACGCGCCCGTGCGCGGGTAGGGTCCGTCCGGTCCTGATTGGGAGGTCAATCATCATGACAACTGCGACAATACGAGCGGGCTCCAAGCTGAGCGAACAAGTCCATGATTTTGTCCGAAGGGGTTTCGCGCCGCACTACGGCCGGCGCAAAACGGAATTTGCGTCGGAGGATCTGTGGCGGCGGTTTGTGGACCTGGGAACCGAGCTCTGGCTGGACTCCGGCAATTTCGAGGAGGTCCGCAGCGTGTGGACCCGGGAGTTCTCGGCCGTGACCACGAACAACACCCTGCTGAACAAGGAAGTGCAGACCGGGACCTACGACGACCTGATCGCCGAGGCGGCCGACCTCCTCTGGAGTTTCGAAGACCTGACGGAGCGGGAATTCATCCTGGAGATGGCCTTCATCCTCAATGCCACGCATGGCCTGCGGCTGGTCGAGCAGTTCGATGCTTTCGTGTCCGTCGAGGAGCACACCGACCTGGCGTATGACGTGGAGCGGGCGGTCGAGTACGCGCGGCGCTATTATGCGATCTGCCCGGAGCGGTTCTACGTCAAGATCCCGTTTACGGCCGCGGGACTACTGGCGACGCGTCGGGCGCGGCAGGAGGGAATCCCCATCAACCACACCCTGGGGTTCTCCGCACGCCAGAACTATGTCATCACGCGGCTGTCGCAGCCGAGCTTCGTGAATGTCTTTTTGGGCCGGCTCAGCAGCTTCATCTCCGAGAACAATCTGGGCAGCGGGGACTACGTGGGAGAACGGGCCACGCTCGCCTCGCAGCAGGCGATCCGCGCGCTGCGGGAGGCAAAAGGGTTCGAGACCCGCCAGATCGGCGCCAGTTTCCGGTCCTGGGAGCAATATGTGAATCTGGCCGGGATGGACGTGATTACAGCGCCTCCCACGGTGGCACGGGAGCTGCGCGAAAGAAAAGCCCAGTTGCCTCCTCTGGAGAATCAGCTCGGCCAGGACTTCGCCCCCGGCGTCAACGGCGATATCGATCCGGAGGAGATCGGGCTGGACACGCTCTGGTACCTCAACGAGGAGGTGGTTCGCTGCGTCGATGCGCTCGGCGAGGAAGACCTCGATTCCTTCGACCCCGAGACCCTGGTGGACTTCTTCGAGAAACGCGGGTGCAGTGACTTTCTCGTCCGCTGGACCGACGCGGAAGTCGCCACAAGCACCGAGGAGGGCAAGATTCCCAAGCTCAGCAACTGGGCCGATTCGCTGGCCAAGCGTACCATCGGACTCGACAGTCTGATGAATCTCGCCGGTCTCACCACGTTCACCGCCGACCAGAACCAGATGGACGACCATGTCCGGGACCTACTGAAGAAGACAGGCTCCTGGCGATAGCTGTACGTAGCGCCTTCCAAGGGCAGGGCAAGGCGGAGCCTTTCACGTTCCGATTGACCTGCCCCGGGCCACGTGGGTAAGCTGGGAGCATGATCCAGTTCACGTGCGAGCACTGTGGGCGGCGGCTCAGGGTGGCGGATGCCTGTGCCGGCAAGCACGGCCGGTGTCCGCAATGCCGGCAAGTCGTGCAGGTGCCTCCCGTTGAGGCAGCACCGCAGGCGTCCTCGAAGGAACTGCCTCCGCCAGCGGTGTCACCGCCGCTAGCATCTCCGCGGGACGAGGACCTTCTGGATCTGCCCCTGAAGCCGCCGGATACGGGAAGCCCGGCGCCAGCAGATGCACCGTTGGGGAGCGACACGCAGGAGGTTGTGGAAGATGCGCCGGCTCGATTCACGGATCCCTTGGTCTATCCGGCCAATGCCGACGGTCTCGTCCAGATTGGCGTGGTGGCGCTGGGTCTAGGGGTGTTCCAATTGCTGGGCCCTGTGTTAGGTCGGTTCGTGCCCCTGTATGGCGGCGTGTTGGTCCTCACCGGAGAAATCATCATGCTCGGCTATGCCATCTTCTATGCTCACTACTGCATCTATGACAGCTCTCGCGGTGGGCGGCGGGCTGCCACGATCTCGCTGGCACACACGCCCGACCTCGGCGACGTGGTCTGGCAGCTTCTGTTGCTGGTCGCCGGTGGGGCTATCTGCTTGTGGCCGGCGGCGCTCTATCGCGGCGTGGCCGGACGCGCGGACGTGTGGTTCTGGGTCCTGGGAGCGACAGGGGCGTTCTTTCTGCCGATGTCCCTTCTGATGGTTACGCTCTTCCAGGGAATCGACGCTCTGAATCCGGTGCTCATCACCCGCTCCATTCTTGTGACGCTTCCGGCGTATGTGGCCCTGCTCGGCGAACTCGGGTTGTTGGCCGCCGCTTTTCTTGTCATTCGTTGGTGGATGGGGCAGATCCGCCTGCCGCACGTGCTGGCAACGGCAGCGTACCTATACCTGCTCTTGATGGGATCCCATCTGCTCGGCCGGTTCTATTGGCGCCGGAAGGAAAAGCTGGGTTGGGGACTGTAACGCGTCCGAGACCCATCAGTACTTGGAGACATTCAACTCGGTAGGCGTGCCGGTGACCAGGTAGACGACGCTTTCGGCGATGTTGGTCGCGCGGTCGGCGACGCGCTCGATGTTGTGAGCGGCCCAGATCAGGTACGTGGCTCGCGGAATGACGGAGGGGTCTTTGATCATGTAGCCAATCAGATCGTGATAGGCCTGGTCGTAGAGCCGGTCGACGTCATCATCCTCATCACAGATCAGCCTCGCGGCTTTGGCGTCGCGTTGGACGAACGCCTCCAGGCTGCGACGGAGCATGCCGACGGCTTTCTCGGTCATGGCCGGCAGGTACGTCAGCGGCCGGACGAGCGGCTCGTCGCCGTGCATGAGGACGATCTTGCCGATGCCCTCGGCATAGTCGCCGATGCGTTCCAGGTCGCGGACAATGCTCAGCGTCGCGATGATCTCGCGCAGGTCCGAGGCCACCGGCTGTTGCGTGGCGATCAAATCGACGCACCGGTCCTCCAACTGCCAGCGTTTCCTATCGACCTGGGCGTCGTTGGCGATGACCTGTTTGGCCGTTTCGGCATCCAGGTTCTTGAGAGCCTCGACCGAGCGGTGGATGGCGTCGAAGACCATCTCGCCCATCTCCAGAACTTCGTGCTCCAACTCCTTGATGCGTCTATGAAAGCCTTCTCTTGGCATTTCAGATTTCCTATTTCCTATTTAAGATTCGCAAAAGCGATTTACGATTGAAGCCAGCACGCCAGATCGTAAATGGTGAATCGTAAACTGTAAATTACCCAAATGATCCCCTAATATAATCTTCGGTCAAGCGCTCGCCGGGGTTCGTGAAAATCTTCTGGGTATCGGCGAATTCGATGAGGCGGCCGAGGTACATGAAGCCCGTGAAATCCGAGACGCGGGCCGCCTGCTGCATGTTGTGGGTGACAATGACCAGCGTGTACTCCTGGCACAGCACGCGGAGCAACTCCTCGATCCGGAGGGTCGCGATGGGATCGAGGGCCGAACAGGGCTCATCCAGCAGGATAATATCGGGCCTGAGGATCAGCACCCGCGCGATGCACAGCCGCTGCTGCTGTTCGAGCGTCAGGGTGTGAGCGTTGGCGTTCAGCTTGTCCTTCAAATCGTCCCAGAGTCCGACCTGCTCCAGGCCCGCGCGGATGCTCTGCATGATCTGGTCGTTGCGGCTGAGCATATTGTGGATGCGCAAGCCGAACTTCAGGTTGTTGTAGATCGACAGGGAAAAGACGTTGGGCCGCTGGAAAACCATGCCGACCTTGCGGCGCAGGGCAATCAGATCGGTCTCGGGCTCAAGGATGTTCTGCCCGTCGATGGCGATCCGGCCCTTCACCTGCGTGTGCTCGACCAGGTCGTTCATCCGGTTGAAGCAGCGCAGCAGGGTGGACTTGCCGCAGCCGGAGGGGCCGATGATCGCCGTGACGTTCCGGGCGGGAACCCGGATGTTTACATCGATCAGCGCGTGGAAGGTGCCGTAATACAGGTTCAGATCTGTCGTTTCGACTTTTGCCTGTGTTTCCATCTGCAATTTCAGATTTACGATTTGAGATTCATAAATAGTAGATTGAGAGTCTTAAATCGCAAATCGCAACTCCTATCCGAATCTCCCGGTGATGTAGTCATCCGTCCGCTTGTCCTGCGGGTAGGTGAACAGGTCGTGCGTCGGGCCGATCTCGACCAATTCGCCCATCAAGAAGAAGGCACAGCGCTCGCTGACGCGGGACGCCTGCTTGGTGTTGTTCGTCACGAGGATCTGCGTGTAGTCGGCCTTCAACTGCTGCATGGCGTCCTCCACTTTGGCGGTGGAGATCGGGTCGAGGCCGGAGCAGGGCTCGTCATAGAGGATCACCTGCGGCCCGACGGCGAGAGTGCGCGCGATACAGAGCCGCTGCTGCTGGCCGCCGGAGAGACGTACCGCCGGCTCCTGCAGGCGATCCTTGACCTCCTCCCACAGATAGGCCCGCTTCAGGGCCTCTTCCACCGTCCGGCCAACGGTCTCTTTGTTGGTCACGCCGTGGACCTTGGGGCCGTAGGCCACATTGTCGAAAATGCTGACCGGCAACACCTGCGGCAGCGCAAAGATGATCCCAATCTTCTTCCGCAGGAGGTTGTCGCTGATCTGGCGGATGTCGCGCCCGTCCAGGAGAATCTCGCCCATCTGCGAGTACGTGCGCTGGAGATAATTGAGCCGGTTCAGCGCCCGGAGGAAGGTGGTCTTGCCGCTGTTGGCCGGGCCGATGATCCCCAGAATCTCATTGGGCGGAATCTCGAGGGTGATATTCCGCAGGACTTGGTGCGAGCCGAAGAAGCAGTCCAGATTGACGGTTTTGATGACCGGTTGGCTTACCATAACCTCTTTTTTCGATAATGCGCACGCAGGATGATGCTGATGAGATTCATCAGGAAGACCAGGGCGATTAACACCAACGCGGTGGCAAAGCTGATGGAGGTGGGGATATTGGGCACCTGGGTGGCGATCACATAAAGATGATACGGCAGGGCCATCACCTGGTCGAATGCCGAGTGCGGCAGGCGCGGCAGGTAGAAGGCCGCGACGGTAAAGAGGATGGGGGCGGTCTCGCCTGCGGCACGGCTCAGGCTCAGGACCGTACCGGTGAGGATACCGGGAATCGCGTAGGGCAGTACACAGTACTGGATCGTCTGCCATTTGGTGGCGCCGAGCGACAGGCTGATCTCGCGATACGTGAAAGGCACGGATTCCAGTGCTTCCTTGGAGGCGGTGATGATGACCGGCAGGCTCATGATCCCCAGCGTGAGCGAACCCGCGAGAATCGAGGTACCGCAGTGCAGGAGCAGGACGAACGCCGTGAAGCCGAAAAGACCGTACACGATCGAGGGTATCCCGGAGAGGTTCACCACGGACAGCTTGATCATGCGCGTGAACAGGTCGTCGCGGGCGTACTCCACCAGGTAAATGGCCGAAAGAACGCCCAGCGGCAGCGCGAACAGCATCGTGCCGAGGACCAGCAGGATCGTGCCCACGATGGCGGGAAAGATGCCCCCGGCCTTCATGCCGCTGCGCGGTTCCTGCGTGAGGAACTGCCACGTGATGGACCCCGCGCCGTTGATAGCGATGTAGAGGATCACCAGGATGATGGGCACGACGATCAGCAGCGTGATCACGCCCAGGACGGAGAAGGCAATCTGCTGGCGGACCTTGGCACCGTTCATTTCCTGGCCCTCCGCAAAAACAGATCGGCGACGAGGTTGATGGTGAACGTGATAGCGAAGAGGACGAGCCCGACAGCGAACAGTGCGTAGTAATGGTCGGAGCCGCCGACCGTCTCGCCCATTTCCCCCGCGATCGTGGCCGTCAGCGTTCGGAGCGGCTGGAGGATCGATCGAGGGATCACCGGCGCGTTGCCTGTGACCATCAGGACGACCATCGTCTCGCCGACGACCCGGCCGATGCCCAGCATCACGGCGGCCAGAATGCCCGAGGAAGCGGAGGGCAGGACGATGCGCCAGAGGGTCTGCCAGCGGGTGGCGCCCAGGCCGAACGCCGCTTCGCGGTAGGTCTTGGGCACGCTCGTCAGGGCGTCCTCGGAAATGCTGATGATGGTGGGCAGCGCCATGAAGGCCAGCAGGAGACTGCCCGTCAGTCCGCACATGCCCGTCGACAGGTGGAACGTGTTCCTCAGGACCGGTGCCAGCCAGATAATACCAAGGAATCCCAGGACCACGCTGGGGATGGAGGCAAGGATCTCCACCAGCGACTTGAGGGCGTTCTTCAGATGCCTGGGCGCGACCTCCGCGATGAACATGGCCGAGCCCACTCCCAGCGGCACGCAGATGAAAATCGCCCAGAACGTCACGTAGATCGAGCCGAGCAGCAGAGGAACAACGCCGAACTGGGGCGGGTCGGAAATGGGCAGCCAGGCCGTGCCGAACAGGAACCGGCTGATGGGGTACTGGCGAAACAGCGAAAGGGAGTCCTTCAGGAGGAATAGGAAGATCAGGAAGACGAAAATGACGACTAAAAAGCCGCTCAATTTGATGCACAGCTCTATGATCGGTTCGCCGATCTTTCGACGCCATCGAGTCAGGAATACGAGCATGCCTGCCTCAGCGCTGCGCGGCTCCGCGTGCGACACGATGGATTCACTGCTGTGGTTGGGCAACGGTCGCTCCTATCGGCACAAAGCCGGCTTCCTTAAACTGCCTCTGCCCCATTGGGCTTAACGTATAACCAATGAGCAGCTTGTTAATTCCCTGCGGTTCGCCGTTGGTAAACAGGAACAGCGGCCGCGAGAGCGGATAGGTCTTCTTGAGGACGTCCTCCACATCGGGCGCATAGAATCCTTTGCCCCGGCCGATGCGCAGCGCCTTCGTCCGGTCGGACAGGTAACCCATCCCCAGATAGCCGAGGGCGGTCTCATTGCCGGTCACCTCCTCGACAATCGCCTGAGACGATGTCAACAGCAGGGTCTCCTTGGAGAACTCCTCCTTGCTGTCCTTCTTGCCGAGTTGGATGACCTCCTCTTTGAAGTACATGTGCGTGCCCGAACTGACCTCACGGGAGAGAGTGACGATGTGGAGGTCCTTCCCGCCGAACTCCTTCCAGTTGGTGGCCTTTCCCGTGAAGATCCTGTGCAGGTCCTCAAGGGTCAGCTCGTTGACAGGGTTGTTCTTGTTGACGATGACCGCGACGCCGTCGTGGGCCACCACGAATTCCTTCGGATTGACACCCCGTTTGAGGGCCATCTCAACCTCTTTCGGCTTGATCTCGCGCGAGGCGGTGGCCACATCGCAGGTCTTATTGATGAGCGAGGCGATTCCCACGCCGCTGCCGCCGCCGGTGACGGCGACGAAGACGTGCGGATACTCCTTCATGAACTCCTCCGCCACCATCTGCACCGCGTTGACCATGGTGTCGGAGCCTTTGGTTTGGATGAATCCCTGCGGCTCGTTGGGGTCAATACTCTCTCCGCACCCGCTCAGGGTGATGAACGCCAAGGTGATGATCAAGGAGATTCGAGTTCTCAGGCCCATTGAGAAACGATCCTAACGGTCCGTTGGACCGGCCGCAACCTAAATGGCTTACAGGTATATACTTACGCATGGCGTCGCCCGTGGGGGCGTCACCGCAGCAATATATCTACCGTCCGCGCATTAGGAAATTATTAGCTCTTCATCAGAATTCCGTTAAAATGAGGCCGCCCAAGGGATGGCAGGCCGTCGCGCAGAGTCGTTTTCTGTAGCGCGACCACGATTGAAGGCTGCACGACGACATAAGCAACCTTTTGTGGCTGGAAACAAGGAGAAATGCATGATTTTCAGGTTTTTCCCCAGGACTTTCAACTTTTTTGATCTGTTCGAGAAGCAGGTGAGTCATGCGGTCGAGGCGGCGTGTCTCTTCAAGGAGATCGTGGCCCGCGGCGGCGTCTCAGAGGATGCGCTGAGCCGGATGGCCTCCATTGAGCACCAAGGCGACGAAGTCGCGCACAAGATTATCGACCAATTGAATAAGACGTTTATCACCCCCTTTGACCGGGAAGACATCCACGCCCTGGCAAGCCAGCTCGATGACATCACCGACATGGTCAACAACATCCTGAACCGGCTCCGGGTTTACAACATCACCGCTGTGGATAAGAACCTGGTGGAGTTCTCCGTAGTTATCGAGCAGTCGGTGCGGGCCGTGGCACGAGCGATCGGGGGGTTGCGGAACCATAAGGACGGCCAAGTCGTTTTCGAAGCCTGCGTGGAGGTCAACCGTTTGGAGAACGTCGGCGACGCCATGCGCGATCAAGCCCTGTCAGAGCTGTTTGCCAGTGCACGGGATCCGATCGCGGTGATCAAGTGGAAGGACATCTACCAGGAAGCCGAGACGGTGCTGGACGTCTGTGAGGACGTGGCCCACGTTGTTGATTCCATTATGGTCAAGCAGGCTTAATCATCATGCTGAGTATCTTGTTCCTGATCGCCCTGGCGCTGGTCTTTGACTTTCTCAATGGCTTTCACGACTCGGCCAATTCCATTGCTACGGTCGTTTCCACACGGGTCCTCACACCGCGCTGGGCCGTCGTCTGGGCGGCGTTCTTCAATTTCATTGCCTTTCTGTTCTTTGGCTTGCACGTGGCCAATACGATCGGCAAGGGTATCATCGACATCGCTATCGTGGATCAGGCCGTGATTTTTGCCACGCTGATCGGCGCCTGCTCCTGGGACGTGATTACCTGGTATCTGGGCCTGCCGACCAGCTCCTCCCATGCCTTGATCGGGGGGATGATCGGTGCGGCGCTGGTCAAAGTCGGGTCACAAGCTCTGGTCTGGAACGGAATCACAAAGACCGTGGTCTTCATCTTCGTCTCTCCCATCCTTGGCCTTGTCTTGGGCACAGTGTTGGGCACCGCCGTCTACTGGGCCTGCCGGAACACCACGCCCCGGAAAGTGGACCATCTTTTCCGCAAGGGTCAGCTTCTTTCGGCTGCCCTGTACAGCATGGGCCATGGGGGCAACGATGCCCAGAAAACCATGGGCATCATTACCAGTCTACTTTTCAGCGCCGGCCTCCTGACCGGGGAATTCAAGGTACCTCTGTATGTGGTGCTTCTGTGCCACGCGGCTATCGCCTTGGGCACCATGTTTGGCGGCTGGCGGATCGTCAAAACGATGGGCCAGAAGGTGGCCAAACTGAAGCCGGTGGACGGTTTTGCCGCCGAATCCAGTGCGGCGATGACCCTGGCGATTTCCTCGGGTTTTGGCATTCCGGTCAGCACCACCCACACGATCACCGGGGCGATCATGGGTGTGGGGTCGATTCGCCGGCTCAGCGCGGTCCGCTGGGGCATCGCGCGCAATATCGTATGGGCCTGGATTCTGACGATTCCCGCGGCGGCGATCATCTCGGCGGCGGCCTATCTTCTGGTCGGCCGCTTCCTCGTGAGCGCGGCGTAGAGGGATTCGCCCTTACGCCCAGGGACCGGGCACGGCAGACCGGCATCGTTCTATCGAAGCGTCTGCGACGTGTATTCTTCGGTCTTATGGCGGACGATGACCCCCTCGATCATGTAGATGACATCCTCGGCGATATTGGTCGCATGGTCGGCGATCCGTTCGAGGTGCCGGGAGGCTGAGAGCATATGAATGAGCGACCCCGTCTGGTCCGGATGGGCGTGAATCGCTTCTTGGACGATCAGGTACATCTGGCGGTTCATCGCGTCGATCTCGTCGTCGCTCACCAGAACCTCGCGCGCCTGCTCGGCACTGAGGTTCACCAGCGAATCCAAGCTCTTTTTGAGCATCCCCTGGGCCTGGCGCGCCATCGCCTGAAAATCGAACGAGATATCCACCGGCGGCTGCGTGGCCAAGAATGCCGCCCGCTCTGCGACATTGACGGCCAAGTCGCCGACGCGCTCCAGGTCGCTGTTGATCTTGAGGACCGCGATGATGAAGCGCAGGTCAATGGCGACCGGCTGGTGCAGGGCAAGGGTCTTGAGGCAGTTCTCCTCGATCTGGACCTCCATGTTGTCGAGCTTGTCGTCGTTTTCGATCACCCTCCTGGCCAGGGATTCATCCCGGTTCTCAATCGCATACGTGGTGTCACGCACGGCCGTCTCAGCCATGGCGCCCAGCGTGAGGATTTCTCTTTTAAGGTTTTCGATCTCTCGGAATAGATGGGCAGGCATGCTGGCACTTCCTTCCCTAATAGCTCGGCTCGGACCCACGGCCAATGGGGCACAGATACTGCTTGTCCTTGAACAGGACCTGTCCGGGTTTGTCGGAGATCACGGTGCTCTTGATGTAGTCGAAATCCGTCGGCAGCTCATTGATGACCTCGATGCGGCTCCAGGGAATGACCCGGACCATCACGTCACCGATCAGCACGTCCTCCGGGCTATCGAGAGAGGGACCGAAGTGGAACGTCCGGCAGTGCAGCCTCACGTAGGAGTCGGTGATTTCGAGGACCTTGCCGACCAGGACATGGTTGTGGGCTTCGGGATAGTTTTTGATCGCCCGAATCTTCCAGACTTTGGGCTGGCCAGCCGGCAGCGTAGGATTAGCCGAATCGACCTGTGACATAGTCTTCCGTCTCCTTCTTCGCGGGATTGCTGAAGATCTTGGTGGTTTCGTCGTACTCAATCAACTCGCCCAGGCAGAAGAAGGCCGCTCTCTCGCTGACGCGGGCCGCCTGCTGCATGTTATGCGTAACGATCACGATGGTGTAAATGCTCTGGAGCTGGCCCATCAGGTCCTCGATCCGCCCGGTGGCAATGGGATCGAGCGCCGAGCAAGGCTCATCCATCAGAAGGACGCGGGGCTTGGTAGCGAGGGCGCGGGCGATGCAGAGCCTTTGCTGCTGGCCGCCGGAAAGGGCCAGGGCCGATTTCTTGAGGTCATCCTTGACTTCCTCCCACAGAGCGGCCGCGCGCAGGCTCTGCTCCACCGCGCTCTGCAACTCGCCTTTGTTTCGAACCCCTTGCAGGCTCGGACCATAAGCAACGTTGTCGAAGATGCTCTTGGGGAAGGGATTGGGCTTTTGAAAGACCATGCCGACCTGCTGACGAAGGTTGACGAGGTTCGTGCGTTTGTCGTACACGTTGTGGCCATCGACCAGGAGCTTGCCCTCGGCGCGGACGTGGGGGATCAGGTCGTTCATCCGGTTGATGCTGCGCAGGAACGTGCTCTTGCCGCAGCCGCTGGGGCCGATGATCGCCGTGACGCTGCACGGGTAGATGTCCATCGTGATGTTCCTGACGCCCACCTTCGCGCCATAGTAGAGACTGAAGTCCTCGGAGCGAATGATGGCGCACGGACAGGCGTCGCCGGCCGGCTTGGGGGGCCTCGGTCTTCTGTCGATCGCAGGGATGGTGGTTCGCACGTTCGACTTTCTGATGTCGCTTCTTAGTGCGGGAGTCTGCATATCTTCGTTCTCTTCTTTTGACATGGGGCCGTTCTCTACTGCCCCCTGAGCTTCTTGAAGACACGGGTGCGCAGCACGATGGCCGCGGCATTCAGAATCAGAATGAGCAGTACCAGCGTGACAACCATGCCGTATTGGTTGTGCGGCACCATCATCGCCAAGCGGTCACCGACCGCCATGTCGTAGCTGCCGTAAGATAGAGTCCGCGTCGGGTCGAAGACCGAGTGGGGCACCGCCCCGAGCGAGACCGCCCCGGTGAACAGAATAGGTGCCGTTTCGCCCGCGATACGGCTGAGGCTCAAAATGACCCCGGTCAGAATCCCCGGCAGTGCCGCCGGGAGGGTCACCGCGATAAACGTGTGGAATCGGCTGGCACCCAAGGCCAGCGACCCTTCCTTGTAAGACGACGGAACGGCACGGATAGCCTCTTCGCTGGCACGAATCATCACAGGCAGCGTCAGGACCGCGAGCGTCATGGAAGCTGCCAGGATGCACGGCTTGGGCTCAAAACCCAGTAGCGGAAAGAGGAACAAGACGAAAAAGGCCAGACCGAACAGCCCAAAGACGATACTCGGAACGCCGGCCAGCGTGTTGATGCCCATGCGGATGATGCGCATCGTCCAGCCGTCGGAGGCACACTCGACCAGGTAGGCGGCGGAGATGATCCCCAGGGGAATGACAAAGAGCATGCCGACGATGGTGATGAGCATCGTGCCCAGGATCTCCGGGCCGATCCCGCCGAAGTAGTGGCTGTTGACGTTGTCGTCAATGAGGAATTGCCAATAGACCGTGCGCTTCGGATGGAGCATCTCGCCTGCATTCTGCTCGACATAGGCAAAGAGCGGCCGCAGGGATTCCGGGAAGAGCTCTGCCCTTGGTTTTCGCTTCATCACGAGGGGTTCGCCGGGCTTCTCCTCGCCCCACTGCTCGACCCACAGGAACCGGTCCAGCAGGGCCTGGGCCTGGTCCCAGCGGGTGGCTCCGTAACGGAGCATGGTCAAAGGCGCTGGTGGCTCACCCGGGCGCGGACCCAACAGGCCGGGCAGGGAGTCGGAATGAAAGAGGATCCCTTCCACCTCTTGCAGGGCGACCGCATACTCCTGGTGTTTGCTCAGGTCGATCTGCCCGGCCGCCTGGAGGAATTGCCGCGCGAGCGCGAAGAGCTTCTCGGCCGAGGTGCCCTTGAGTTGGGGATGATCCGCGTCCTTAAGAACCTCGGCCACCATTCGCTTGATTTCGTTGATGTCCTGACTATGGAACGCTGCCTCCAATTTGTCACGGATTTGACGGGTCAGCTCGCGCAGCTTGGTGTACTGCTCGGCCGGCATATTCCTGTCGCGCAGCTCCTGGCCGAATTGCCGATGGATCTCGCGGACCTGCTCGGACAGTGCCTCGACATCGACGCCCTTCTTGAAACCGTCGATCATGTCATAGACCTGCTGGCGGACTTTCTCGGTCTCGGCGACCTCCGCATTCAGCGCTTGTTCGTCGCCCCGTCCGAACAGGTTCCTTTGCATCTTGCGAAATTCGACCGTGCCCTGGAAGAAGACAGCGCTACTGCCGCGGTAGACCATTGGCCCTAAGATGGCGATGAGGACCAATGTCAGCAGCACGACCGATAGAGCGGTCGCTACCGTGAACACCTGATCCAGTTTGCCGCGCACGCTCAGGTTCATCTATGTCCTCCCCGATGCTTTTTTCGCCCGAGCGAGGAAATACTCACTGACGACGTTCATGCCCAGCGTCATCAGCAGCAAAAGGACGCCCATAGCGAACAGGGCGCCGCGATGCAGGGATGTCTCCGGAGCTTCTCCCATCTCGCCGGCAATCGTCGCGGTCAGGGTGCGAACCGACTGCGACAGGTCCCACCACGGATGCGGGATCTGGGGAGCGTTGCCCGAGGCCATCCAGACGACCATCGTCTCTCCAATCGCCCGCATCATTCCCAGCACGGCCGCCGCAATGATGCCGCTGTGCGCGGCGGGAATCACCACGCGCACGATGGTCTCCAGACGCGTGGCGCCGCAGCTATAGGACGCCTCGCGCAACTCCCGGCCCAAGGCCGAAATCGAGTCTTCGGCCACGCTGATGATGGTGGGGAGAGCCATGATCGCCAAGATCAGTGAGGCGTTGAGCGCGTTGGTCCCGGTGCTAAAGCCGAACTCCCTCTGGAGCAAGGGCGCCAGGACCAGGACGGCGAAGAATCCGTAGGCGACGGAAGGAATGGCGGCGAGGATCTCGACGATGGGCTTGACGACATTACGCACCTTCCAGGAGACGATGTCGCTCAGAAAGACCGCCGCCAAAATGCCCAGGGGGACCGCAAACACCAGGGCCGCGAAGGAGACGTACAGAGAGCCCACGATGATGGCCAAGGCCCCGAAGACAGGCTCATCGGCCGTAGGCCGCCAATTCTGGCTGGCGAGGAACTCTACAATGCTGGAGTGAGACACAAAGCCGATGGACCGGACGACGACAAAGACCAGGATCAGCAGCACGGCGAGAACCGAGCTAAAGGTGATGAAAAAAAGAAAGGCCCGGCCGAGAAGCGCACCAAGGTAACCGCGCAAGTCCTGGCCCGGCGTAAGGGCCAGCGGCCGAGGGGAATCGGCCGCCGGCGCCAGTGTGAACGTTACGTTCGCATCATTCATCGCAATCCCATCAGTAGTTCGTCATCGGCACGAAGTCCTTGGCTTCGATCAACTCTTGGCCTTTCTCGGTCAGGTAGAAGGTTACGAACTCAAAGGGAATCGAGCCGAGTTTCGGGAAGCCATTGGTAAACAGGAACAACGGCCGGCTCAGCGGATATGTGCCGTTGGCGACCGTTTGCTTCGTCGGCGCTACGCCGTCGATCGGCAGGGTCTTGACCCCCTCCAGGAACCCCAGGCCGACATAGCCGATGGCTCCCGGCGTCGTTCTGACGCGAGCCTGTGCCTGCGGATTGGCGTTGACGTACTCCACGCCCTGGGCCATCGGCTGTTTTTTCATAATCAGGGTCTCAAACGTCTCGTAGGTGCCGGAGGAAGTATCGCGGCTGATGACCACAATCGGAGTATTCGAGCCGCCCACTTGGCTCCAGTTCGTGATCTTGCCCATGTAGATATCGCGGACTTGGACGCTCGTGAGGGCTTTCACCGGGTTGGAGGGATGCACCACCACGCACACGCCATCCATCGAAATGGTCCAGGCCACCGGATACACTTTGTTGGCAACCGCGTTGGCGAACTCATCCGGACTCATGAACCGGCTCATGGCGGCGATGTCACAGCGGCCTTCCATCAGGGCCGTGGCTCCATTGCCGCTACCGTTTTTGTTCACCGTGATCTCCAGCGTGGGGTGGAGGCCCTTGAAATACTCGGCAAAGGCGTCCGCAATGGGACCCACCGTGGTCGAACCCTCGATCCGCAATGTTTCGGCTTGGGCCGCTACACTCATCGTAAGGGCGACCAACAGCACACTGACAATAGTCTTTCTCATGTTTGAACCTCCTTTTGGGAATCCTTCTTTCTCAATGTATACGCGAGGATCATTGGGATTCTGTTAGTATTCTGTTACATTGTGATTACGGGTGTAGGAAAACTCCTGCGGTTAGAACTTGAGCACGATGTCAGCCATCAGCCTGTCGTAGTCGGCATCGTTCTTACGCCCCTGATACTGCGAGAGGTAGTAGGTGATCCCGGGCACCACGTTCTTGGCGAGCACGTAGTTGAACGAGAACCAGTGCCCCTTGCCGCCGGTGCCGCCGCCGACGAAATCCGAGTCGCTGAACTGCCCGACCACCGCATCGAGCTCAAGATTCCTGTAGTTGTAGTCGAACTGCCAGGAGCCGGGGTCCTTGGCCTTGTTGAGGCTGCCGCCGATCAGCCAGCCGGTATCCTCGTTGGTGCTGGCGGCGGTGTTCTTGACCCAGTTGCCGAAGACGGCCACGGGCAGCTTGCCAATCTCGGTACCAAACTCGACGAACAGCTCGAGCAGGTCGTAATCGTTGGCGAAGACGTTGCCCGGGGCCGCCGTGTTGCCGAAGAAGTCGTTCGTGCCCTTCCACTCGTTGGCCAGGGCCTCCTCGCCCTGGATGTGATTGTAGTCATAGAAGCCCAAACCGCCGAGGACGTAGGTCGGCTTGCTCAACTGGTGCTTGAGGTGTCCCTGGATGCCCAGCAGGTAGGTGTCGCCGCCTGTGGTTTCCTCGTTGACCCAGAATCCGCCGCCGGCGACGTTCAGGCTGGTCCTGTCATTCAGGGGCAGGCCATACGTGAAGGCACCACCCTCGGGAGTCAGATCGTGATCCCAGATCAATTGGTTTTTGCCGACGGCGTAGAAGGGGTTCGGCATCTTGCCGCCCGTGATGCTCAGACCCTTGATCCAACCTGGATGGTAGTTGAAGTAGGCCAAGTCGATCCAGATCGGCTTCTTGGAGAACGACTCATTGAGATCCTGGTTCGTCGAGACCGGGTCGCCTGAGGTGCCGGAGTTGGTCGTCCCGGCGGTTGCCAGCCGAAAGCCCAGGTTCCACTCGTCGTTCACCTTGGCGTCCAGCCCGATACGGGCGCGGATCCGGTTGCGATGACGGTCACTCTCCGCGCTGTCGTCGCCGATATATTCATAACGATACCGAAAGTCCCCGTACAAACCCACTTTGCTGGCCCACTGCAGGATGTCGGGGAGGGCTCCCTCCTTCTTCTTGCCTTCTTCCTTCGGCTCTTCCTTCCTCTCCTGTTGGGCGGCCACTTGCTCGACTTTTTGATCGAGCGCCCGCTCTTTAAGCTTCTGGCGGGCTTCCAACTGGTTGATCTTGTCTTCCAGCTCCGCCTGCCGCTGGCGTTGAGCCTGAAGTTCCGCCTTGAGCTGGTTGACGTCCTGAACCTCGCCCGCCGCCCGCGCCGCCACCGGCCACAGCAGGATAGCCATGCCGAGAATCAGCAGACGTGGACCCCACCCTTGTCGTTGCACATCCTTCATGATTGTGTCTCCAGAACACTCCTGATGGCCGCCGGTCCTGAGCCTGTCTCAGGAGGTAGCCATTTCCTGCGCAGGAAAATACAGGACTCCCGTTAGGTCACAATCAGGATTACGCTAAATGCGCGCTAAATCGGCAGGTGGATGGTAAAAGTGCTGCCTTTGCCGGGAGTGCTGGCGACGGCGACGCGGCCGCCGTGGGCCTGGGCGATGTGCTTGACGATGGCCAGACCGAGGCCGGTGCCGCCGAGCTTGCGGCTGCGGCTCTTGTCCACCACGTAGAACCGCTCGAAGATGCGGGGCAAATGCTCCGGCGGGATGCCGCAACCTTCGTCGGCGACGGCGATCGAGACCTGCGTCTGGTCTTGGTGTGCCTCGACGCGGATGCGGCTGCCTTCCGGACTGTACTTGATCGCGTTGTCGATGAGGTTGATCACCGCCTGCTCCAGCAGCGGGGGGTTGATGCGGGCCGCCACCCCGTCGTCACAAGCAAGGTCGATGGCGATTCGCTTCTCGTCCGCCTTGACGCCGGAGAGAGCGATGGCCTCTTCGAGCACCGGCTTGAGCGGGCCTACGTCAAAGCGCAGAGCACGCCGCTCTCCGGCCTCCTCCAGACGTGAAAGTGTCAACAGATCGTCGATGATGCTGTTAAGTCGGGAGGCATGCTTGGCGATGATGCTCAGATACCTCTCGACCTGTGTCGGCTCTTTGACCCCCCCCTCGACGAGGGCTTCGACAAAACCCTGGATCGAGGTCACCGGCGTCTTCAGCTCGTGCGACACATTGGCGACGAAATCACGCCGGATGGCCTCCAGCCGGCGAATGCGCGTCATATCGTTCAGGACGATGACCGCGCCGGTCCGCCGGCCGCGGGCGTCCGTCAGCCCGGCCCCATGCAGGGTGAAAGACCGGCTCGATTCCCATGTCTGATCGCTGCCGTTCGGGGGCCGCACACCGTCGACAGGCAACGAAATGTCCATCTCGGCCGGCTGCACGCCGGCGAGGGTCTGACGCACGAATTGCTGGAGGTCCACGTTGCGGATGACTTCCTCGACGTGACGGCCCTGTGCCGCGGCCGGGCCCAGGCCCAGCAGCTCGGCGGCGGCGGGGTTCGCGCTGACGATACAGCCTCGATTGTCCACGGCGAAGACGCCCTCGGCCATACTGGCGAGGATGGCGTCGAGCTCATTTTTCTGTGCCGTGATCGTCGTGATTCTCTCCCCAAGCTGGACCGCCATGCGGTTGAGCGATCCGGCGAGGGCCGCCAGTTCCGCCGAAGCGGGAGTCGGGACACGCAGATCCAGCTCACCGGCGGCAAACCGTTCGGCAACCTGCTCGATGCCGATGATGGGTCGGCTGATCCGGCGGGAGATCAGGAGGCTCAGCACGGCGGCGCCGGCGGCAATGGCGAGGCCCGCCCACAGCAGGTGGACGTACATGCTGTGGGAAACCCGGTCGATCTCCGCCAATGGGCTGGCAACGCGGATCACGGCGACGGGCCCGTTCTGCTCCTTGACGGCGATCGCCACGTACATCATCTGTGTCCCGAGGGTGGGGCTGAATCGAACCGAGGAGCCGTCATCCTGACGCAAGGCCGCCGAAATCTCAGGCCGGTTCAGGTGGTTCTCCATCCCGGCGGGGTTTTCGTGTGAATCGCCCAGGACCTGACCCGAGGGGGCCACGACGGTCAGTCGTGTTCCGTGAACGTTGCTGCCGGCGAGCCGTTTGCAGAGACGGTCCACGCCCGGCGGGCCTTCGGTTCCGAGAGCCGTGCGGACTTGTTCGGCGGCAATCCCGGCCAACTGGCTCAGCGTATCGCGAACCTGGTCCCGATAGACCTGGCGGAAGTAACGTGAGCAGTAGGCGGTCACGGCGATCAAGGCGGCCAGCGTGATGACCAGATAACTGGGATAGAGCTGCCAGATTAGCTTTTTTTGACTCATTCCTCAGTCCCGGAAACGATACCCCACGCCGCGCACGGTCTCGATATACGGGCCGCACGGTCCGAGTTTCCTCCGCAACGCCACGATCTGGACATCGACCGCTCGGTCCGTCACCGCATACTCGTCGCCGTGAATGGCGTCCACGATCTGATAGCGGCTCAGGACCAGACCCGGGCGCTGGGCCAGCGTGCGGAGAATGTCAAACTCGGTCCGCGTGAGGTCCACTTTACTGCCTTGGGCCCACACTTCATGCCGCGCCGGATCGATGGTCAGATCGTGGACCTTGATTACCTCTTGCTCGCCCGGCGGCTGCGCCGCCCTGCGCAGAAGCCGGCGCACGCGGGCGGCCAGAACCTTGCCGCTGAAGGGTTTCGTCACATAGTCGTCCGCCCCGAGTTCCAGCCCCATGACAATATCCGCCTCTTCTCCTTTGGCGGTGAGTATCACGATAGGGATACGATGGGTCTTCGAGCCGCTCTTGAGCCTCCGGCATACCTCCAGACCGTCGATTCCCGGCAACATGAGATCGAGCACGATGAGGTCGGGCAGCTTCGATCTGGCAATCTCCAGGGCCTTCTCGCCCGTCGTGCAACCGAGTACGCGATAGCCCTCACGCGTGAGATTCAACTCCACGAGTTCTATGATGTCTTCTTCGTCATCCACGACAAGAATCGTTGGTCTTTCCATAGTGCGCCTGCCCGGCGTGGGCCGCCCCTGCAACTCCTACGGGGTCCGGCTGCCCTGGGCCTCCAAAACGTGCGGCAGTTCCTCGATAAAACGCCTGATTTCATCCCTTACGCGGCGGTAGATCGCGAGGGCCTCCTGCCCATCTTTCGCCTGGCCTGCCAGCGCCGGTGGATCGTCAAAACCCGCATGGAGCACTGCCACTCGGGCGGGAAAATAGGGGCACTGTTCGCGGGCCTGATCGCATACGGATACGACATAGTCGAAATCAATATCCTGGATGTCGCTGATGCTCTTGGCATGGTGCAGGGAGATGTCCACGCCCGCCTCCGCCACTACCTGGATAGCATAGGGGTCCACGCGCGTGGGAGCGATTCCGGCGGAATAGGACTCGAACTGATCTTTCAGAAGATGATGTGCCCACCCTTCGGCCATCTGGCTCCGGCACGAATTGTGGGTGCACAGAAACAGAATCTTCCGCCGCCGCTTTCGTTTGTAATTCTCTGGCACCATATCGACAGTCTACCGATGCGGTGCAGCGAGCGAAAGCACCCTATAGGAAATTAGCGCAAAGTTAGTCCGGCGCTAACAGAATCCCGCCCAACTGGTTCAGCGTATCACTTGGATTTTCGGAAGAGCTTGCCCCAGGCCGTCTTCAGAGTTTTCACGAAATCATCGGTGCCCCAGGTCAGGGTTCTGAAGATGTCGGAATAGTCGTCGGTCCAGACGCCGAGGCGGGCATCCGTGCCGGGGGGCCGCCAGCGGTCATCCGTGGTGAGCGATCCGAGATCGGCCGGACGGCGAGCTACCGCGACCCACGTCGAGGACGAAGCGCCCACCGTGGCCTCATCCTCGCTGGTGGGTTCGTAGTCCTGGATCAAAGCCGCCGCGCCGGCGTCCAGCGCCAGATTGGCCACGACCGGCTCCAGCAGCACATAGCGGTTGGAGATGTGGAACAGCACGATCCCGCCGGGGGCCAGCTTCTGGAGGTAGATGGCCAAGGCCTCCCGTGTCAACAGATGGACCGGGATGGCATCGGAGCTGAAGGCATCGAGGATCAGCAGGTCGAACGTTCCATCCGTCGCACGGCCCAGATTTTGCCGGCCGTCGCCGATGATCACTTCCACATCTTGTCCCCGGAGTTCGAGATAGCGGAACAGCTTCGGGTCGCGCGCGATTCGCTCGATGGTGGGATCGATCTCGAAGAAGGTCATCCGCTGCCCCGGCTCCTGGTAGCAGGTTGTGGTGCCGGTGCCGAGACCCATCACGCCGACGCGGTCGAGTTTTCGCGCGGCCCGCATGGCCTCGAAGACCTGCGCCAGCGGACCCGCGCCGTCGTAGTAGGTGCGCGGGGTGAGGAGGCTCTCCGGGTCCATGTCCTGGTCGCCATGGAGAGTGGTCCCGTGGTAGAGCTTGTGGATGCTTTCCGATTTGTCCATGGTGACGGTGTAAATGCCGAAGAAGCTGCGCTGCTGAAAGAGCCGATCGTCCATCGTATCGAGATAGACCGCGTGGAAGAGAAGCACACCAAAAATCAGCGTGAAGCGCAGCGGGCGCTTGCGGGAGACGTAGAGAATCAGGCCGATGGTGAGGCAGAACAGGACCGGGCTCGCGTGGACCATGTCCCATAGATTCTGATGCTCCTGGGCATAGAAGTACAACGCGGCGAACACCGCCGGCAGGGCGACGTCGAGTCCGTATCGGAGCCGCCCTCGGCCGGAGGAGGGAAGCAGCAGGCAGCCGAGGGCCAGGACCAGCGGGTACTCGAGGACCGAGTTGAAGACGACCGGCGCGATCAGCGAACAGAAGACGCCGCCGAGCAGTCCACCCACGGACATCCAGAGGTAGAACTCGGTCAAGTGCTCCACGACGGGCCGGCGCCGGACCAACTCCCCGTGAAAGACCATGGCGGCGATGAACAAGGTCAGCAGGTGCAGGGGCAGGGCGAAGCACAGGGGATCTTGTTCCGTGAAGTAGAGAGCCGCCAGGGCGTAAACCCAGGGTTGGAGCATGAGCATCCACTTGTGCTTCACCAGGGGCCGGCGGGCGAACACCAGGATGAAGCTCAACGAGTACAGCAGCAAGGGGGCCACCCACAGGAAGGGAGCCGCCGCTACGTCCGTACTGATGTGCATCGTCACCGCCAGCAGCAGGGCGGACGGGACGAAGGCCAGGGCCACCCAGCGCGCCCGCGTCATCCAGGTCACGTGCGAAGACAGACTCGCCGGTGGCATCGTGTCCAGGCTCGCCACGACTTCGGCGATTTCTCCCTGTCCCCGGAGGCGTTGCGCCGTCCACAGACTGAATGCGTACAGGGCGATCAGAGCGGTCAGCAGAGCGTAGCCTGCCGTCCACAACCGGCCCTGGAGGGTCAGCCCGAACAGCGGCTCCATGACCACCGGGTAGGCCAGCAGAGCCACCAGGCCCCCGAGGTTGCTGGACACGTAGAGAAAGTACGGGTCGGAGGCGTGCGGATGGTCGCTGCGGGAGAACCAGCTTTGCAGCAGAGGGGCGGTGGCGGAGATCGCGAAGAACGGCACGCCGATGGAGACTGCCAGCAGGGCGATCAGCCAGGGCACCGGGTGGGTGCTGGCCGTCGGAGACCACTGCAAGCCGACGTGCACCGGGAGAAAGAGAAGGCCCGCGACCAGCACGCCCACGTGCACGAGCGCCTGATTTCTCAACCCTTTGAGCCGGGACAGCAGGTGAGCGTAGACGTACCCGGCCAGCAGCATCGCCTGAAAGAACATGACCGCCGTGTTCCAGACGGCGGGAGTGCCGCCCAGCAGGGGCAGGACCATCTTCGTGAACATCGGCTCAATGGCGAACAGGATCGCAGCGCTGAGGAAGAGGGCCGCCGAACACAGCGGCAATAACAGGGACACGGCGATACCGGAGGGAAGCGTATGATTGCGGGCGGGTAAATCCATAATGGCGTACTTCGACCGATCCTTGTACTCGTAGGGTTCCAGAAACAGCACGGTAC
>Ga0315289_10002926_pt1 | contig 26035 bp, 14 predicted proteins | sample YL17G11_40_MG_FD_203452 | JGI IMG/M metagenome (GOLD analysis project Ga0315289, IMG submission 203452) | Sediment microbial communities from Yellowstone Lake, YNP, Wyoming, USA - YL17G11_40 | ecosystem: Environmental > Aquatic > Freshwater > Lake > Sediment | place: USA: Wyoming | collected...
GAGGCTCCGATCGCTTGGAATCGCACCAGAGCTTTCAGCTACGGTGACCAAGGCAAAATCTACGTCAATCTCGTGGGGAGAGAGCCTCAGGGAACCGTTAAGGCCTCTGACTATTCGTCTGTCGTAAGTGAACTAGAGAGTGAGCTTAGCGGTTTGACGGACAATGGGAGGAGACTACATGTCAAGACATGGCGGGCAAAGGAGATCTACAGAGGCCCATGGTTGTCATGTGCCCCAGACCTAGTCTTCCAGATAGAGAGGGGAGAATACGGTGCGAAGACGTCCTTGGGTCACAGGACAGTCTTTCAAGCGCCTCAGATATGGAGCGCTGACCATGCCATCGAGGGCGTCTATGCAATTGAAGGAAGGGGAATCCCTCACGCGGGCCTTGATGCATCGATACTAGATCTCGCGCCCACAATCCTTCATGAGTACGGTGTGGAATTGCCCGACCTAGACGGCCGTGCACTCAAAACATGCATCGGCGCAACTTAGTCGCGTGAGCCGATTCGTGGGCTCATCAGTCTTAAATCTCGCCAAGGGGCTAGGCGCCTCAGATGTTTGCATGGCAGCAAAGGCAGTGCTATTGCTCGCTTGTCTGGTGATCTTCATTCCTCAGAACGTACTGCCTGCCTTCGGCCACTATGTTCTCGGAAGACAGACTGGATCAGCTCCATTTCGCCTCAACGATTCTGACTTGCTGGGACATGTTCCGGGCCTCACTGGGTATGTGTGGCCGGGGGCTGGTCTGGCAGCTCTTGACCCGACTAGCGGACTTGGAGGAAGTGGCCCTTTCACAGCTTTCCCTCTCGGCTACCGGTCTCCTTTCGCTCTTGGTCAAGATGCTCATGGCTATGGCCCGTTTTCTTCGATCCTAGCAAGCACTCCAGACCACTCAAACAAGGGAGACCTGATTCTGGCCATCAACTTCACCTGCCCTGAGGCGACACCTGCCTCAGATGATTTCGCCAAGGACTCGACACAGAAAGGCTGCGTGGACCTGAAACAAGATGTCGTATTCAATAGCATCGCGTTGTACATCCCCCCAGAGTTCCAGCCTCCAATCAACTGGGAACGCGGTGACACATCAAACATAGTGACTACTATTACGAACGACTATCAAATGATTGAGGTACACAAGAGCGACAGGTGGGATCCCTTCGGGCCGCTCTGGTGGACGATCTTCGTTCGCGGTGAAATCAGATTCTCGCTTGCGAACCATTTTTCGGAGTGGTACTATCTCAGGCTGAACGAAATGACGGCTCCTCAGATAGCCGGTAGGTACTTCTTCAAGATCTTCGTGGATTCGATGTATCCGGCGCGTTCAACAGTTCTTGATTCGGGGATGATAGCCCCTCTCCTCACCGCGATGCCTGCCGAGAATTGGCCGGTGCTCCTAGTGAAAGGTGAGGTAGACCCGGGCATCATAACAGGCACAGCTCGATATGGAAGCCTCAGCCGCGAACTCGACAATCAGCCGATTCGAGTCGCAGGCAAGGTCCGCGCCGTGGGAGTTGCATCAGATCCGCAGACTGGCAGTGCAACGGGTCGCCCGGTCGAGGCTTGGGGGTTCTTCAACGCGTCCGCGCGAGGGCATTACGAAATCGAGGGTGTTGCACCGGGCATTTACGAGATCTGGGCTTCTGCGGCAGGTTTTCCTGAGCAGAAAGCGGCAGAGCAAGTAGTTGTCCATCCACGTGGGTTCGTTGAACTGGATCTTCTGCTTATGGTTGGCCCCACGATAGCGGGCGAAATCATAAGCAACAACGGTTCCCGTGAGGACAGGTGGCCGACCCGAAGACCCGTTCTCATCGAGATCTTTGACGACAACTCCTGGAACAACCTGGGAGATCCCGCTTGGGAACAGAGTCATCTAAAGGCCTTCTCACCCATTGACCTCACAACACCTCCCTACACAAGCTATGTCTTGGGAGACACTGTCTGGACCAAGTCCTCGAAACCTTTCGACACTCCTCCAATCCCCAGGGCGGTTGCCTTTCCGTGGGAAGGACCTGCCAACTACCATTCGTTCGCTTGGAATTCCTCCCTGTCAGTGGGCCCAAAGGAGCCCTTGGGAGTCTTTGACGGAGTGGGCCCCCCTCAGGTTTGGTGGGTTGACCCGGCAGGGTTTCCGACAAGCAACGCGGATCCAGCCACCGCTGGATTAGGCAGTTCGGGGCTCCCATTGGGAAGCACCCCTACCAGATTTCGGTGGCAATTTGGGTCCCCAGGGATTTACGGGGCGCCAGCTGTTTTCGACGGTCACGTACCCCAGGTCTTTGCCACTTGGACCGACGGACTGGGGCTTGGTAAGTATTTTCTTCGGGCTTGGGTGACGCAGTATCTACAAACAGATGCAAATGGAGCCTTCGTCGAGTATCAGTTCACTGTCTCTGACGATGACCCCGCTCGCAGTTCTTTTGTGCCTGTGGTTCTTCGATTGGGAGGTTTCATGTGCGTTACGGTTCATTTCCGCGACCTCCCCACAAGCTTCGTAGACTCACCAATTGGCGGACCGGATCCTGGGAGATACATTATCGCCGAGGCTCACAATACTGAGGGCAGTGTAGTGAGTTTCAACTTTACCTACTCAAGATCCGTAGACCGAATCACCACGATATCGTTGTACGGTTCCGGAATGGCCGGACCTAACAACGTTCTTCCAATAGGAGGACCAGGAGTTGTCGGGATGAAGTACTCCATGCTTCGTTACCGCCATGTCAGAGACTACGGGATACCCGCGGGTACCTATTCCATTGCGATCTATGTCCGAGGGTACATCCAAGCATCAGCGTCACGATTATCGATAGGTGTCGGCGCATCTCAAACCTTCGCAAACGCAACAATGCATCGTGGCGGAGCTTTGAGCCTAGCAGTCTTCAGCGAAGGTTTCGAGAATCCAAGCACACCTCGAAATTGGGTTTGGCCCAACGCCCAGATTTCCATCATACCCTTCAGATCAGATGGAACTAGCATGGGTCAGGTGAGGGTCTGGAACGGAGAAAGATGGCTTATTCCAAGTCAAACCTCACTCCAAAACTCGTTTCCCCCTCCGGGAAGCATGGGGAGGCCGAGGTTTGATGGCTCATCAGCACTTGAAATGGTAGGGCCCGATTCTGAAATGATCGCGGCTCCAGCCAAATCGGATGTAGGAATAGCTGCAGGCCGTAGAGGCATGGTCTTTGCGTCCGGTTTCCTGTGGGATGCAAACCTCTATCGTGATAGATTTGGAGTCACGGCGGTGGCGTTGCCCACAGATATGTACAGTATTCGAGTCTTCACTTACGGCTATGTTCAACGCAGCCCTTTCACCACCCTCCTGAAGACGGGATCGGTAGGGGAGATGAGATTGAATGTTGTCGTCGGACTGAGTTTCAAACTAGTCGTCAAGTTCAAGAGGGAAGGGCTGTTCGCTCCAAGTCCTTTCAGCATGTCCATGAGAATTAGGATCTTCGATGAGCTCGGCCAGCTCGTGGCTGCATCTACAACATCAAAAGCGTATCCCCAGCCCTCTACAAGCAACTTCATCCCAGCTGGGGTGAAGGAGGTTGCATGGGAGCTAGCCGGATTCTACTCATACGCAGAGGTCAACGGGCGAGGTTTTCCCTCATATGGTGTGTCTGGCTTTCCCGACTACAGGGGTGGATGGAGCGTAGAGTTGGATGCAGTCAACTGGTATGATCCTGAGCACTTCTTTCCTGCGGTTGATGGGATACTACTAGGGGAATCCTACCATACGGTCGGAGGCACGGACTTCGGCATAACTGGAAGCGCCCACGCATTCAATCACTTGGGACCCTGGGAACAACACAGTGCCACACAGATTTCCAGCACACCGCTCTCCGGGGAGGCCTCTGCGACGATATCTCTTGATCTGAGAGGACTGGTTCGTGGGGCCGTTATCGGCCAAAGACTTCACGGGGAAGACCGACCCATATCTTGGGCTCAGATTGAGTTCAAAGATCACAACACTCTTGAGATTTCCTACTCCCTCGACGGTTTCTTCGAGGCTTATCTGAACTCGGGCAACTACACAGCGGCCTTTGTACAGTGGACGCCTAGAGGTGAAGGACATGAGGTGGTCGAACTGCCCGTGACCTTAGCGGAGGGCAGCAGACTCGCCGGCATCGTCGTTTCGCTTGGAGCTGCTGATACCCCTGTCTCCGAGACCAAGCCACCGGCATCACTCACTTTGCTTCTCATCTCGGTTCCTTTGATGGCATGTCTCAAAGTTAGACGCCCGGCTTCTGAGGGATGGAGTCGCAAGTTCCATAGGATTCCACACGGAGACGCTTCTGTTGATTCATGCCAACGGCGGCAAGAAATCAGGAACCCCCTTGGCCATTGATGAAGGAGGTTCCTGCACTCGCTCCGCAATGTGCTTTGCTCTCAGAACGCCAGCAGACTCCTCGTTTCCTTAGCAGTTCTTCTGGTCGTTTCAGTGGCGTGCCAGAGCGCCGCCGCTACAGAGCTCCCTTCGGAGCAATACTACCTCTACATCAGCAGATTGGACTACCCGCGAGAAGTCATCATAAGCTCGACTTTCCAGATCAGTGTCCAGGTCAACTATTCGCTGCCAGCAATCAGTCAGTATTCTGTCGAGCCGTCAAGCTGGCTTGTTGCGGCTCGGCTCTACAACTTGACACGTTACGCACCTAGGAGCGAGGACTTTGTCGCCACCAGTAGCACTGACGAAATATCAGGGACAGGGTCGAAGGCTTTCAGCATTACAGCTTCGGCTCCAACTTCCGAGACATTCATGAACCTCACAGTTGTTGCCATGTACAAGTCTTCCTACGGCAACGCAGGAGACGAGGAATGGCTGTACACACATGATCCGGACAGCCGCTTCGATATCACAGTCAGAGTTTCAGGTACTGCTCTTCTGAGTCTAGTAACCAACAACATACGGATCCCGGTCACTATAGACGGCTTTCAGCACTACGAGACCAATCAGACAGGTCGTCTAGACGTTCGACTACAAGCATTGCGTTGGCATGTCATAGAAGTTCCCGGGACAATCGATCTTGGTCCGATGACACGCGGCGTCTTCGTTCACTGGGACGACGACTCGAATTCTCCTCTGCGTCACGTATACTTCGCCAGCGTGAACACAACCGTAGCTGCAACATACCAAAAACAGTTCTTTCTGAAGGTGAACAACAACGATGGCTCAGGTTGGTATGATGCAGGATCGTACACGAACATAACTGCTACAAAGGAAAGACGTTCCGGAGGACTCTTGGGACTAATTGGTTTTGTAGACGCATTTAGAGGATGGAGCGGCGACCTTGAGACCAAGGAAAGGTTAGCCAAGGTTCTTATGGATGGGCCTCACGAGATCAGCGCCAAGCGAGATATCCAGTACAAGCCCACGTTGGCACAAGCAGCAGTAACTGTAGTTTTCCTTGGCGCAGCGTTTATCACAGTTAGATACAGAGCCAAGATTACGCGTGTGATCCGGCACATTAGAGCAAGCGTTATGCATCACGCTTGAGCCGGTGTCTTCGATGATGTCCTGCTGGGACTCGACAGCAATACAATTGTGGAGTCTGGGGAGAACAGAGACGAAAGCTATGCTCAATCTCCGTGACCTAGAAAGTGAGAGTATCAGAGGTATCCCATAGCTCGAAGTCTTTCCTTGATCTTCTCTTCCTCTTCCTTGGTGTAGACTTCCTGTTCCTCCTCCGCAACAACCTGTTGCAAGACATGCGCAATGTAGTGCTGAATTGACGTGAAGCCCATCTTCTTCATCCTCTCATTGACTTTCTCACTGAGACCTCTCGGAATATTGATGGTAATAGAAACTGTCTCTTCTTTCGACATCTCCAGTCACGCAGTCCTTCCAGCATTCTACTTATATGCGTATGTCGACACGCGCGGTCCGAAGCATGGGTCATGGCATGAACGTATCTGCATCGTTTGGGACTAAATCGTCAACTGGCATGGCATTCTCATGCGTGCCGAAGTTCCTCAAACCATATATTGACGTCCTGAAGGTCTTCGGGCCACAAGCCGTGCCGGTGCCAACTCAGTGCAGTCCGCGAGGAAGTTCAAGGTTATGGTAGTCGGGTTAGACTCCGCTACGCTTGACATCCTCAAACCGTGGATGGATAGTGGGCTGTTACCAAATCTGGCTCGACTTTCGAGAAATGGGGTGGCCTTGGAGCTGGAAAGCACGATTCCACCCCACACCGGAGCAGCTTGGTCCTCCCTCATTACAGGAGTAAATCCCGGTAAGCATGGCATCTACACTCTAATGGAGTACCTTCCGGGCAAAGGAATCCTGCCAACAGACTCGACGAGAAGGAGAAGCAGGGCAGTATGGGACATACTGGGCTTGCATGGGAAAAAGGTCATCGTCGTTAGCGTTCCGATAACGTATCCTGTGGAACCCGTCAACGGGGTCATGATTTCCGGATTCATGACTCCAAGGAACGCTGGAGACTACATCTACCCAAGATCATTGATGGACGAGCTGAAAAGGGTGCAGGGAGGGTTCCTGATCGACGGAGCCGAGAAGAGGTCTGCCCTGAGAGGAGAGTATGAGACGGTTCTTATTGAAGGTCAGAACAACGTACTTCAGAATCACATATCGAGTACCTTGTACTTGATGGAGAACTACCCATGGGATTTCATGATGCTCGTGATCCATGGGACCGACGTTATCCAGCACAAGTTCTTTGAGCTACTCGACAAACGCCATCCGCTATTCGATGAGAAGAGGAGCAGGAAACATGCTGCTGCGATTCTCCAGTATTATCAGAAAGTTGACGAAGGCCTCGGCAAGATCATCGAGAAAGCAGACGATAACACTGTCATTCTGGTCCCGTCTGATCATGGTGCCGGTCCGCTGTACAGAATGGTGAGCATCAACAATCTACTTCTCCGCATGGGACTCCTAAAATTCAAACGGGGCGTCAAAGTTCAGTTGAAGTATCTTCTCTTCAGAATGGGCGCGACTCCCCTCAATCTCTTCAGGCTTGCACTCAAGTTGAAACTGGGAGGAATAAGAGGACAACTAAGGAGAGAGGGCGTAAGGAGAAAGGTTCGAAGATTCTTCCTGTCGCTCGCAGATGTTGACTGGAAACGTACGAGGGCCTATGCGCTGGGAGGCTGGGGTCAGGTATTCATCAACATGAAGAGCCGAGGCTCAGACGGAGTTGTGGAGCCTGGAGAGGAGTCCAATGTTCTCGTGGACATGATATCAGAGGAGCTTGCCAGAATCCGAGACCCGAGAAACGGCCAAACAGTATTCGAGAAATCGAACGTATTCAGGAAGGAGCAAATCTACGCGGGACCACACGCCAATTCGGCTCCCGAAATCACGGCCATTGCAGCTCCCGGATACAAAGCTTACCCGGATTACGAATTTGGATTCAACTCAATCGTGACCGACACCTTCCCGGGGATGGGGGGGACGCATACGATGAATGGTATGCTCGTGATGAGCGGGCCAGCCATCGAGAGGAATGAGAGTGTTGGTAAGGCGAAGATTGTAGATGTAGCGCCCACAATCCTGTATCTGCTAGACGTGCCCATTCCGGAGGACATTGATGGAAGAGTCTTGACCGAGTTTCTGAAACCGTCACTCACACGATCCCGGCCGGCAAGATATCAAGGAGCTCTCGGGACAAGAGGAGAAGCAACGCATGCCTATTCAGAGGAAGAGCAAGAACAGTTGAAGAAGCTCTTGAAGGAGCTAGGATACCTGTAATCAGAGAGAAGACCAAACATGCCCTATGCCTTGGAAGCAGCACAACTCACGCATATCTACAACGGCAGAGTCAGGGCAATCGATGGCATTTCATTCCAGGTGGAGGACGGCGAAGCTTTCGGCTTTCTAGGCCCGAACGGCGCAGGGAAGACCACCGCCATCAAGATCTTCACCACTCTTCTTAGACCTACGTCAGGCAGGGCGTTAGTAAGCGGTTGCGACGTAGTGACGCAATCAGGTCAGGTCCGCAGACTCATAGGCTATCTGCCTCAACAGCTTACGTCCGATGACACATTGACTGGCTATGAGAACCTGCTCTTCTTCGCCAAACTCTACGATGTGCCAAGAATCAGCCGTGAGGCTCGCATCAAGGAAGCGCTGAACATGGTCGAGCTTTCCGAGAGAGCCGGCGACATGGTGAAAGAGTATTCGGGAGGTATGAAAAGGAGACTCGAGATGGCGTCCGTCTTGGTCTCGAGACCAAGAATCCTCTTCCTCGATGAGCCGACACTAGGACTAGACCCCCAAACACGATCCTGTATCTGGAACTATCTTGGAGTCCTTCGAAGAGAGTACGGAGTCACGATCTTCATGACAACTCACTACATGGAGGAGGCCGACAAGGTATGCGACCGGGTGGGCATAATCAACCAAGGCAATCTTGTAGCATGTGATAAGCCATCGACACTGAAGAATGAAGTAGGAGGGGACATCATAATCATAGGGCTCACGGATCCAGATCCTGCTATACTCGACAAGGTTGGGAAGCTGCCGTACGTGGTCAGTGCAGACATGAGCACAGGTTCGCTGAGACTGACGGTGAGAAACGGAGGAGAGGCCGCTCCGCTCATCCTAGAGGACTTGAGGAATGCTGGCTCAAGAGCCAGCTCGATCCTCATCGAGAAGCCGACCCTAGAAGATGTTTTCATAAAGTGCACGGGACGCAGACTGACTGATGAAGTCCCGAGCAGCATGCCTACTAAGGCAAAGGGCAAGGCTAGGCTTGCGAGCCGTTTGAGGAGGTAGGCATCTGCTCCAGAAGAGTTTGGTCATCTGTGAAAAGGAGGTGAGAAGCCTTCTCCATGATCCCGGCGAGATGCTCATACGCCTTGTCAATCCCGTGCTATGGCTGGCAGTTTTCGGAGCGGCGCTGAGTTACAAGGTCACGATAGGGCGAACGCCGGCCGAGTATCAACAGTTCATCCTTCCCGGCATACTCATACACACCGTCCTGATAACTGGCGCAGTCTACGGCATCAGCCTCAAATGGGAATCGGAGACAGGAGCGCTAGGCAAGCTCTTAGCGGCGCCAATACCAAGAACATCGGTGGTTTTGGGAAAGGCATTGGCTGCAGTGGTTCGTGCATTCATCCAGATGGGTGTCTTGCTGCTGACCGCGCGGATTCTGGGAATCGGATACTCTCTGAACCCATTAGCAATACTGCTCAGCGCCGGCATGGTTCTGGTGTTTGTGTTAGGCTTTGCGAGCCTGTACATCATCGTGGCAATGATAAGTGGTACAGTGAGGGCATACACGGGACTGACTGGGCTGCTGCAGATGCCTTTCTTCTTCGCAAGTAACAGTTTATACACCTTGGATGGGGCACCATATTGGCTCAGAGTGGTCGCAGGACTTAATCCCGTGACCTACGCGGTCGACTTCGTAAGGCAGATCATGATCTACAACAATTGGGACGTACTGCTCCTTCTCAGAGACTTTGCTTTTGTGTCGGTTTGCACTTTTGCAGGAATAGCGGTGGCTACAATGCTCTTTCGCAGGAAAGTCACCTGAGAAGCAAGACTATGCCTCGTCGATGATCACTCTGGCTGAAAGATCAACGGCCTCGAGGATAGTGCAATTTGGCCCCCGCCCACGGGACTTGCTCATGCGTCGCGAGCTCCATGTCGCCGTGGAGGTCGACCGCTACGATGCACTGTTCTTCGCAGTACATCGTGGGTTTCCGCAGCGCAGCGCTCCCATGTGAACTGGTTTGCCCACTCGACTGCATTTCTTGAGAGCCTAAACCGCAGTTCATCATCCTCGATCACCCTCAAGACAGCACCAGTCAAAGCCTCCAGATCACCATCAGGAACCAGTATCCCAGTCTCATCGTTCTTCACCGTATCCCTCACTCCTGGAACATCGTATGCTACTGTTGGGGTGCCGCATGCTGCAGCCTCCACTGGTGCAAGAGGCCAGCCCTCCCGCACGGAGCAAATCATGTTGAGCCAGGAACTCTGAATGATCCCGACTTTCTCCTCGAAGGGCAAATAACCATATGCTGTTGCCTGCCGATCTAGCCCTTTGTCGTGGACTGACTGACGGATTTGCTGTAGCTGCTCCCCGGTGCCGACTATCTTGAGCACGGCGTCGTCTGTATGCTTGATCACTCTGTTGAAGACTTCGAGCACATGGTCCACCCTCTTGTAGCGCATCAAGCGTCCGAGGTAAAGTAAGACGGGATGAGGAGATTTGCGATCGGTTGGCCTGTAGATCTCATGGTCAAGCCCGTTGTGGACTACCGTGATGTTTTCTCTCGGGATTCCGAATCTGATCAGGCGGTCTCTCGTGCTCTCGGAGACGGCGATGAATGGGGCCTTGCGATAGATCAACGGCAAGAGTTGCTCGAGTGTGTAAGCTAGAGCGGAGAATGGGAACCTCAATTGTTTGAGTAGGAGTTCACGGTGCACGTGATGTACAATCGCGACGACGGGCAGACGGCCATACAACGGGCTGAACCACGGTACCCCATGAGCCATGTCATCGACTACGACATCGTACTCACGTCTTCTCAGCTCTGATACACATTTCAAGGGTAGCAGAAGATGGCTGGAGTACTTGCCTCCAATTCTGTGTATCTGTATTCCATCTAGCTGTTCGAAGGATTGTGCGCCATCATAGTACTCAGATACTAGCGTGACATCATGTCCTTGTTTGACCAGTCTTCTTGCAATCTCGTGTAGATGAACCTCAGCACCTCCGGCAGCAGGATGAGTAGGGCATCGGTGGTTAAGCCAAAGGATCTTTAGCCGTTCCAAGGCGCCTGAAGCTCTCTGGTTCCCCGCCACAGCGGCGCGTGCTAATTAGTCTTATTCTGATTCATTCTCACATCATGCTAGTGTTATGGCGACTCAAGACTCGTCAGATGGCCATGGAGAGGACCAAACTGCACTGCAATTCCTCTTCAAGCATGTTCCATTACAGTCATCGTCTCTTCACGTACTTCCTCTTGCGTAGCGTTCCCCATAGAGAACGGGGTGCCAGAAGAAGACTCTTATCCCCAAAGCCCCTTAGCCCGACGAACATGCGCGAGTTACGTAAAGCAAAGCCACTAGCGAAGGTGTTTTTAGCACAGCTAGAGAAGAGACGGTGGCTTGTAGTTTTCGCATTTTTCCTAGCTCTCTCTTTCGTATCATTTCGCGAGCCGCTTCTTCAGACAGACCCACGATACTTCGAGCTCTCCCACGATTTGGAAGTCCCCATGTATCTCGACAATATCTTCGCATCATACGGAGCGCAATGGAACCCGCATCAGAGCATTGCAAATCTCGTCAAGGTCTACCAGATACAACTCCTACTCCCATTTCTGGCCGTGGGATGGGTTGCAAGGCCACCGCCTATGTCCCTAATAGAGCTGATTCTCGTGGGAGCTCAAGTGGCCTCAGGGTTCAATACGTGCTATGCGTCATATGTGCTGCTCGCAAGAAGCTTTCCTGACAAGAGTCGATTGTGCTTTCTCGCGTCGATCGTGTCCGGCCTGTTTGGAATGTTCAATCCTCTCTGGGCCTCGGATCCGAGGCATGTGAATACGAGACTCACTTTTGCCTTCATCCCGCTCTTGGTCTTGACTCTTGTTCTGGGCTTCAGCCAGAAGCGATATCGCTACATTGTGGGCGCCGCATTCTTCTGGTCGCTGATATCCGGAAGCATTAGGATCATAGTTGCAGGAGGAATACTTCTCGCATGGTTCTTCATCCTTTACTCTCTTGCCGACATAATACAGAGAAGAGGATCACTTGCAGGCATTGTACAATATCTCAGGCTTGCGATTGTAATGATTGGAACCTACATCTTTTTTACATGTTTCAGAATCCTGCCGACCGCATTAGGCCTTTTCACCGGACGCGCAGCTGAACCCTATCCTCCAATCGTCGAAGGGGCCATCAAGGGTTCTTACCAAAGCACACTTGCCAACATGTTGAGGTTTGATGTAGACCTAAACCCTAGGCCGTTCGAACCTCTCCCTCCGTTCCTGAACAATCCCATGACACAGCTAGCATTCTACATTCTGAGCTTCACGGTTTTCTCAGCCTGCGTGGCGAGCTTCTACCTATGGAAAAAGAATCGCGACTTGCTTTTCCTAGGCTCCTCACTGATCCTATTCACAGCCCTCTCCACCGCAGTGAACCCCTATGGGTTCCCAGGCGTCAGAGAGCTATTCATGTGGCTCATGTTTGGCGCCCCCTTAAGTCGCAGGTTCTTTTTCCTCTTCCGAAACCCGAACATGGTCCGAGTCCTTCCCACAGTCTTCGCCGCCCTCGTTCTTGGCTTCGCAGTTTACTGGCTTCTGAAGCAGGCCTCACGCATCAAGATCCCAAGATTCTCTCGAGCCCTACCCATCGCTCTGATCGCCATCATCACGCTTTCCATTTTCACCTCCTCGTGGCCCATGCTTACGGGCAATTTCAACGGTGATTTGAAACCTGTTAGGGTCCCTGATCAGTACTTCGCCGTCAACGACTGGCTGAAAGAGACGGATGGAGACTTCAAAGTCGTATGGATGCCCAAATATGGTGGAACACCTTTCTGGAGTCAGAACAAGATCAGGCGATTTGAAGACATATCCTCTTCAATGCCGACCTATGTCGTGTGGGGTGGCCCTTTTTCCCAAAGACCGATAGAATCCTACCTCAAATACCTCATGAGCTTCAACCTCAAGTATCGGTTCGACGTGACACAAGCGAATCGTACGGCCAACCTCGGCAAGCTTCTCGCTCCTTTGAACGTCAGGTATCTAATCTTCAATACCCGCGCGCCTGTTGATGCCAATCTCACCTCTGTCCTGATGACGCTTGAATCTCAAAGAGACCTCCAGCTGGTCAGAGCAGACGACTTCCTTTACGTTTTCGAGATCCAGAACTACGCCAAGCACGTCTACGGCTTGCCGAGACTCGTCTTAGTGGACGGTGGTAGGGAAACAATGACTGCTCTGAGCCAGATCGAAAGCTTCGACCCGACAACGACCGCCCTTTACTTCATACAGCAAGCTGACACAGAGCGCGCCGAAGAGCTGTTGCGGGCAGCCGACACTATCATTCTGGAGGATCCTAGTAACCTCCTACCGCTTTTCGTTCCCGATGAGAGTATCTTGGCTCCTGCTCGCTTCTCCATTCACAATGATCCCACACGCTTCTGGGCGTTCGTAAGCACCTCAGATCCCCGGTTCGGGAGATGGACCGCTGTGCTTGGGAGTGAGCATCTACAGCTGTGGCAGTTCGACTATGGGCGAGGGCTTGTCTACACATCTACCAACGCAACACTTGACATGCCGTTCAATGTAGATGAGGATGGAGAATACGAGATCTACGTCAGATATCTCGAAAAGAGCGTCCCTGGAGCAATCGAGATTGCAGTGGATGGAAGGGCTTCTTGGACAAGAGACACTCAATCCAGCGTGACACGTTTCACCTTCGAGAGAATTGGAGAGCATTGGCTCTCGCGTGGAAGTCATAACCTTAGACTTGCAAACCTATCCGGTTTCAACGCCGTCAACCTGGTCATAGTTGCTTCGAGGGCGGATTTAGATACGGCCGAGGCCAGAATCGACACCGAGCTGAACTCAAAGAATCTGGCGTACATGTCCCTCCCAGGTTCCGACCTCCAATTCTCGAACGGAGAGATCGTGACTTCCTTTGGTGGTATCGCGCTCAATGGCAGGGCTCTTGAACTGAGGAAGGACGGAGTAGCTTCAACGAGGTTCTACATTCCAAGTGACGGGAGCTATACGCTTGACGTGAGGATGCTGCCATCTGAGTATTATCAGATACGAGTGGAGTTGGGTCCACTGCAATATTATTTCAGCTCAACCATGGCATCAAACATCACGCACCTTACGATTCCGGTTAGTCTGGAGAGAGGATCTGTGTGGTTCAGGATTCAGGCGATGGGCGGGCGACCGACTCTCGACATGGTTTCGCTATTCTCTTCCAATAACCGAGCAAGCAACCTAGATGACCTGTTCCGTTGCGGTGATGCACACGGGCCTGAAGTGCAGTTCCAGCAGCTTGACCCAACAAGGTTTCGTGTCAAGGTGAACGCCAGTAGACCATTTATTCTCGCGCTCGCCGAGTCATTCGACGCATCATGGATTGTCAGGCTTGAACAAGGGGGCACAATTCGACCCTTCGCGCTCGATTCTGCGATAAACGGATTTGTGATCGACAAGGTGGGTTCGTTTGATGTCCTCATCGAGTTTGAGGGTGAGCCGTGGTTTGAAGCTGGGGCTGTGATTTCTGCAGCCTCCTCACTTGTCTTCATTCTCTACTGGATCCTAACTCTTCATAATCGGAAGTCGTACGTCTGGGATCGCTTCGAAAGCTCGTTAAGACGAATGAGACTGAAGCGATAGGAAAGATCTCAGTGGTCTCCTAAGAGTTGGTTAGTCGATCTTCTGTGTTCATGACTCACGGGCAGATACAAGCTTTGGGCAGTTTGCCCTTGAACTCTTCTGGGATATGTGTCAATGTGGAATTGATTGAACCACTCTCAGCGGCAGCCCATCAACATATTCAGGGACCTCCAGACCCATCAAGTATAGGATTGTCGGTGTGATGTCGCAGACCGATGCGCCATCAAGCATCACCTTCGCCCGTATGTCTGGGCCGAATGCGAATAGGACTCCATTCATGTCGTGGTCGCCAGTTCTCTCTCGAATCTCCTTGAAGATTGAGCCTCCGCGAGTGTAGCCTCCCACAAGTCTGTAGCCTTCACTCTCAACGAGGGTGACATCTGGGGCATCATCGATTTCACCTTTGTAGGCTTCATGCTTCAGGTACGCCTTCGCTACAACTCTTCTCCCAGTCTTGGGATCCGTTAGATCTCCGGCCTCCCTTACAACTCGCTGAACGACGTCGTTTCTCTCTTCAGTCTTGACAATCTCCTTGTTCAACAGTATCATCCCTCCAGCATTTCCAAGATAGTAGGCTTTCGTCTTCTCCCAGTCTACGCTTGCGTAGAACCCCAACTTCTCACTTGGCACGACGCGTAGTAGCTTGTGGAGCAAAGGACCACGCTTCAAACTCCAGATGAGATGTCTGAACCCGAGACTCGCCAAGATAAGCTGAAATCGTTCAGCGGTAAGTCCAGCCCTGGCTAAGAGATGTCGCCTTACCTTCAGTAGGCCAAGAGTTTCGAGCCAGTTATTCACGTACACATCAGTGTGCACATCTCTAAAACCATGGTCTGAGCAGACAATTATCCACGCATCCCTCACACTCTCTAGAGTGTGCTTTAACACCTCATCGAACAGTTGGTAGTATTGTAGAAGGACTTCTTTCTCGCGAGTGTAGTGTTGCACTACATCGAGAGTCCTGAACACTGCGGCGAAAAAGTCCCACTGTTCACTTTGGAGCAGATACTTGTATAATTGGATGTTGGCATTCGAAACCCTGTCAATCTTGGACAGATGCTTTGTGAAACCTTCCTGAAGGATCAGATCTTCGTTGAAGTCAACGTCGTAGTCAGGAAACATCCTCAAGATGAGTTCCCTCCACTGTTTTGGAAAGGTGAAATCAGAGTCCCTGGAAGGCGCGCCCAATCCCGCGATCAAGACCCCGTTGACCGGCTCGAGCGGGTATGCGAAGGGCATATTCATCATGATGCACCTCTTCCCTCGCCTCGATAAAATCTTCCACACTGGCTCGAGCCTTAGATCCCGGGAACTAATGGGCGTGAGGGCCTTAGAGTCCTTCCTGTGCTTCACGAAGTTGTAGATGCCATGCTTCCCCGGATTCACTCCGGTAAAGATCGAGGACCATGCTGGTGGCGAGAGTGGTGGTATGGAAGATTTCAGCTCTCCCCAAGCACCTCGCTCCATAAGTCGCTTGAACGTGGGGAGCTTGCCAGAGCTCACCCCAGCCTTGATCATGTTCATCGTCGCACCGTCTAAGCCAATGAGCAGAACTCTCGAAGTCATTCTGTTCACCCGCTCAGATTCTTCCAGCTGTCTTCAGCCGTTCAATGGCACGATCCAACTCTCTATTCTCGTAGACTACTCCTCTGGCCTCAGCTTCTGAGCCGGCTCTGAATATGCGGTTCAGAACCTTTCCGTCCACATCGTTTGGAGCTGGACAGTTCAAGAGGTGTAGGATTGTGGGTGCTACATCCATGATTGAGGCCGATTCGATCTCTGCGCCTCGATTCATGTCCGTACCACAGGCGATGAAGACTCCATCCATCGCGTGCGCTCCGGTCCATACTGGGTGGCGCGCTAGCAGCTTACTGTCGCCGAACTCGAGGTACCTCACCGTCACGAACTTGGATCTTGAATTGAGGAAGACTATGTCAGGCGATGATTGAGATTCGGGTCCCCAGTAGATTTGGTCTCGACTGTAAATCATGTCGAACAACTGCTCGCCCGTATCAGGGTCCTTCATGTCCGACAAGTCTTTCATGATGCCTGAAACCAAACCGTTGCAGTTGCCTTCGGACACGATTCCTTCCGGGTCTCTTCCAGCCAGATTGACACACATCTGCCCAAAACTGCCGAAGGAGTAGGCTCTACTTCTGCGCCAGTCTATGTCGCTCCGCGAGAGGAAGATGTGACTGGCGAGGGACTGAAGTCTCGATCTTGAGCCGCCCGAAGTCCGCAGCGAGTTGCGAAGAAGATGGAATCTCCGAGCCAAACCGTATGCCCTGACGGGTGTGAGACCGAGCCGGAGAGCCCCGTAGCGAGCCATTGAGGGAATTCCCCTCTTGACCTTCAACAATCCTTCTTCCAGAAGCCAGTTGTTGATGTAGACGGCCTTGTGGACGCCCGCGAACCCATGGTCGGATAGTAGTAGTACGTTCCCCAGCTCATCGACAGATCCGAGTATTCTTCCAACTGCTCGGTCTATCATTGAATACATCTCACTGAAAAGTGGTCCAAGCCTACTGGACTTGACCTCGTCGTGTAGAGGATGAGACGGGTCGATATGGTTCCAGCAGATGTGACCCATGGCATCGGGGCCCGTGAATACGGTTGCTAGAAGATCCCAGTCTCCTTTCTCGAGCAAGCGTAGCGTCGTTTGCAGAATGTTCTCTGTTACGAAGCCTAGATCCGTAGCCAACGCCTCCTCGTTTCCCTCAAGCAGCGGAGTCACGGGCTGCAGGCGATAGCCTGGAATGTCTGCCTTCAATTCCCTTAGAAGATCCCGAGGATAGGTGTAGTCCCCCATCTCCTCGGGAGTCGGGAACCCTGTAACCATCATGCCGTTGATCGCTTTGGGCGGATAGGTTAACGGGACGTTTACGAGCCCTACCCTCCTACGATGTCTTGAGAGAATATCCCAAAGGGTTTCACATCTGACGTCACGTGAGGTTACAGGCGAATCCTCGTATGTCATAGTCGCGCGCTTAGAGAAGTCGAAAACACCATGCTTTCCAGGATTCTTCCCGGTTGCAAAAGATGTCCATGCAACCGAGGACAGAGGAGGTATCGTGGACTTGAGAATGCCCTTGACCCCTTCAATCATTAGTCGGCGAATGCTTGGAAGCTTTCCCTCTTCGCTGAGGGGGCCTAGAAGGCTGAATGTGGCTCCGTCGAGCCCCAGTACTAGACACTTAACCTTGGACACACTCACGCACCGTTTCATGACACGTATTCATGTATTCTAGTGCGAGCCAATCCGGTCCCGCCTTTCGCGACACGGCGTCCGCGTCCTAGAGATACGATGGATTTCAAACTCCTCTTGCAGATGTGTGGACAATAGGAACGAGCTTCAAAAACCTTTCAATCCGCTTGCGTTTGCGACATGTTCGGCAGTTCTGCTCGACGTTCGACGGAACCACAAGTTTGATCTATGAGGCTTGGTCAGGAAGCCGAATCCTCCTCACTGAGTGGCCGCATATGGGAAACATCAAGCAAAGCAAGGTCTTGGTCATAGGTTTGGATGGAGCGACCTTCAATCTGATGAGACCTTGGATGGATCAGGGTCTGCTCCCGAACCTAGGCAGAGTATGTAATCAGGGTGCCTCGGGTAACCTGAGAAGCACGCTACCTCCTACAACCGCCGCGGCATGGTCTTCACTCATGACTGGCAGGAACCCAGGGAGTCATGGGATCTTCGGCATGACGACACGCATGGACAACCAGTATCGCATAATGCCTTTGAACTCAACCTTCCGGCATGGGCGCGACTTGTGGGAGATTCTAAGCGACCATGGCCTAAAGGTTGGAGTCGTGAATGTTCCAATGACGCATCCGGTTCGCAAGATAGACGGCATTATGGTTACGGGCTTGATGACTCCGCCAGACGCTGAGGACTATACGTATCCGAGGGAGTTGGCGGGGGAACTTGACAAGGCGATTGGTGAGTACAGAGTTCAGGAGAGGGTTTACCGGTTTGTTGAGGGGAATGAGGAGTCATTTCTCAAGGAACTCTACGACACCACTAAGATGAGGGCCGACGCGACGCTCTACCTGATGGAGAACCACGAATGGGATTTCTTCATGGTTGTCTTCGAAGGCACAGACAAGATACAACATGCCATGTGGCACCATACTGACCCGAATCATCCGCGTTACGGCAAGAGCAAAGCTGAGAAGTATAGTGACGCGATCCTGAGGTACTACCAGCACATGGACGGAGTCGTCGGCAAGTTACTCTCAAAGATCGACGAAAACACTGTGGTTTTCTTGGTTTCTGATCATGGAGCAGGGCCATTATACAAGTGGATCCACGTGAACAACATCCTCATGAACCACGGCTTTCTGACTATGAAGAGAAACCTCCGAGTCTTTCTGAAGCTTCTCCTCTTCAAGATGGGGTTTGCGCCCCTCAATCTGTACCGGCTGCTCCTGAAGCTTCGAGTGGGCAAAGTCAGGGGTAAGATTGGAAAGGAAAAGGCAAGGCGCATGATGAGACGTTTCCTTCTTTCTTTCCATGATGTGGACTGGGATCGCACAAGGGCATATTCGATGGGAGGCTATTGTCAGATCATCGTCAACCTCAAGGGGAGGGAGCCCAAGGGAATCGTAGACCCTCACGATGAATATCATCAAGTAACCGATGGAATCGCGAAACTCCTCAGCGACCTGAAAGACCCTCAGACTGGAATGAGTATCTTCGATCCGGGGCGAATATACAGGAAGGAGGATGTTTACAGGGGTCCCCTGACCGGTAAAGCTCCCGATCTTATCTTCCTTCCGAAGGAGACCTACCTCAGCTTTCCCGGTTTCGAGTTCGGAACGAACGAAACTATCAGCGGTGTGTCAGGTTGGAGTGGGGCCCACAGGATGAACGGAATACTCGCCATCAATGGAATGGGTGTAAGCAAAGGCGCTCAGATTGAAGATGCGAAGATTGAGGATGTCGCCCCAACCATACTCTACCTCTTGGGCGTACCTATCCCGCGAGACATGGACGGAAGGGTCCTGACCGAAGCTTTCGAACCCAAGCTTCGCGAAGCCAGACCGGTCCAATATGCACAGGAGACTGCAGCAGAATGGGCAGCAGGTGCCCAGAAGGAATACTCTGTCGAGGAACAGGAGAAGTTGAAGAGAGTGTTGAGAGGACTGGGATACCTGTGAATCACCGTTCAGACGGTCGGCGATTGTTGTTAGCTCGACGAACCCGCTGAGAGGACTTGGCTTGGCTTACTTGTCCTGTCACCCCACCACACAGAGGCAAGAGACACAAGACTATATTGGGCTGATGCACCAAGAGACGTAAGACTATGTTGGTGTCTAACCAGTGAAAGGCAGCACTAGCCCCCGTGTCATGCTTTGGGCGTTACTAGTTTGTCTTATTCTCATTCAGGCGACGATATCGTCACAAGCCTTCGTCCTCCACCCCGAGACTCCTGGCTACCCCCAATCCCAACACACATACCAGTTTGGAGTAGTCCAAGGGTTCGAATATAGTGATGAAGGCAGTGCCGTCCACACGAACATGATGCGTCAAATAGGAGTCGAATGGGTTCGACCCGTGGTCGAGTGGAGTGACTTTCAGAATCCCAAGAAAGTGTCCCTTCTCGACGCTCGAATCACACAGTACAATGCCGCGGGGATCACCGTCCTCCTTCACTTCAACATGAATCCCTACTGTCTCATCCCCGAGCAGAACGTAACTTGGTGTAATGCGAACGGGGGTAACCGCACATTCGGGGAATACAGGACCTTCGTTCAGCAGCTCGTGGAGCGATATGACGCGGATGGGGTCGGGGATGCACCCGGCTCACCAGTGGTGAAGTTTTGGCAGGCCGAAAACTCCCCCAACGCCGCGTACCACTTCTGGAGAAACTCGAGGCAAAGCAACCTTGCAGGTCCACCCAACGCGTATGTCCGTGTGTTGAGCGAAGCCTACCAAGCGATAAAGCAGGCAGATCCCGGAGCGACCGTGGCTTTGGGAGACCTGGCAATGATCTACGCTGGGAATCAGGACCCGGTCTTGTACTTCAAAGGAATTGTCAACGCGGGCGGCGCCAGTTACTTTGACATAGTCCAGATCGGAGGACACGGCGGAAGTTTCTATGGAACATATGCCACAACCATTCAAGGAATACGAGACATTATGACGAATAAGGGTCTAAGCAGGCCGATATGGGCTACTGAGATCGGAGCAATAGGAGGCCACACTCTCAGTGACCCTTCAACCAACGCAACCATCACTTACAGCGAGGAGTTTCAAGCGGGCGAGGTAATCAAACGGTTCGTGGACCTGTTCTCGAAGGGAGTGAACACGGTTTTCTGGTACCCGTTTGTCGATAGCGAAGGAACGGTAGGAGAACCGGTTTGGACGGACTATGGGCGCCAAAACGCGTATGGCGGGCTTGTTCGAGAAGACAATGCGCTCAAGCTGTCCTACAACACCTACGCACTGATGAAGAGCAAGCTTGGCTCTGCGGACAGTATAACAAAGACTTGCGACAAGAAAAGTGTCTTGGCATATCAGTTCAAGTTTCAGAACGGCCGAGACGTGTACGTAGCTTGGTACAGCAAGGCAGATGGCAAACCGCAAACCACGGTGAGCCGCTCGGTAACAGTCTCCATGCTGGGGGTCCCATATAGTACAATTGTCGTGACTGACATCCGCAACAACACTCGGACTGTCCAGTCTACTGAGATGATCACACTGACCCAGAGCCCCGTATTCATGCAGGCGCAGGAACCACCGACCGCACCCATGCTCTTAGTCCGTCCTCTCAAGCCGGCAAACGGCGTAACAGTCACATGCAACATCGTACTCAGAGTCGAGGTGACAAATAGCAGCGGCGCGTTAATTGCCGGTGCGGTCGTCAAATTCTACTTGAATGGCAACTACTTGGGAACAAGCACAACTGATGTCTACGGTAGGGCAGCGTTCAAGTTCTGCCCGGTGCCAGGGACATACAATTGGTACGCCACGGCCGAGCTGCCCGGCTACGCGATGGGGCAGTCCGTGACATACACCTTTAAGGTCTAGCGGGATACGGCAGCCGCTCAGCGTATCCAACGTTTTACACGCAGATTCTTGAAGAGATTCTCATGGCTGGACCAACGACGAGATGTGGTGACGCCCCCAGCCTGTACATATGTGGGTTCTTTGCTGCCAGCCCGAAGGGCTCGTTCGTGAACTCAGAGATTTCGACATCATAGTTTATTCGTCGCCCACGAGTCTTGAATCATTGAAGCAAGCTCCGAAGTGGTATGATTGGACCGACTGGTACCAGGACGAAAGTCGATTTCGCTAATCTTGATCATTGTCTCGGTTTGGTCAGCGTCGGGACTTGCCAGAGGCTTTCCATCTTCCGGCGGAAATTTCACAGGGATAGAGTTTGGTGTCATGCAGTCAGGAGACGGCAAGGATCCCGGACAGGATGCACAGACGATCGATTCGATCAGAGTTCTGGGAGTACAATGGAAGGATGTGAGCATAAAGTGGGGCGATTTCGAGACCATGCCGGGTAGATGGGAGAGTGTTGTAGGCGCATATCAGAATGCGGGGATACGAATTGTCATTGAGTTAGTCAGTGATCCCTACTGCATCAGTCAATACCAACAAAACTGTAAGGAGTCGAAATCGGTGGAGCAGTACTCCGCATGGATCAAGAACGTTGTCTTTAGGTATTCAGGTCTCGGAGTTCACAACTGGCAGATAGAGAATCATGCCAATGCACCGAGGCACTTTTGGAGAGCAGGCAAACAGGTAGGCCCACCCGAGGAGTTCGCACGTATTCTCAACGTCGCCTATGACGCTGTCAAGGAAGCCGATTCTGTCGGGGAGGTGAGCATTCAACTCGGCAGTTTTGCCGAAGAGAAGAAGGACGATCCACGTGATGCCATACAATACCTGACAGGTATTCTCAAGGAGAACGGGAGATTCGATGTCCTATGGGTTGTGGTAATCGGGAGTCTTCTTGAGAATGGTGATGCGAGACTGCGAGAAGCACGTGCGCTGATGACAGAATACTGGGGGAAGGAGAAGCCGATTTGGAGCACGACCAGCGAGTGGGGTGGAGGAACGATTGGAGGCGAGACGCAATCAGAGGAATATCAAGCCGAGATGCTTGAGAAGAAAGCACAATTCCTGCGGGAGCAAGGAGTTTCCACAATGTTCTGGTACAAGTTGCGCGATGCCTTCGACCCTAATGAGCCTCCACCCGACTTTCCTGGCAACTATAACCAGCTCGGCGGTTTGATGCGGAATGATTTCAGTCCAAAGCTTGCCTACTACAGGTACCAAGAAGTCATCCAACGGACGGCATCAACCATCTCCAGAACAAGCAGCACGAGCACCAGCAGTTCGGTCGCTACTACCACTAGTCTCACGTCTCCGACCACGCCGCCAAGCACACCAGCAATGACGTTGGGATCGGCGGTAGCAGGAATTGTCCTGACGGGAACTGCTGTTATCCTAGCAGTCATTGCAGCGACAAGGAAGAGACGGCGGCCGTTCAAAACCAGTGTGCGATCTCTCGGTTCACCGTGATATGCGAATCATCGAGTGTACGGGAGCGGCTCATCTCAGCCAACCTTCCGTCCTTCAGCTTTTTTCCTGGAACGTAGTACGTTTGCCTGGACAAAAGCCACGAAACCGTTCAACCCCGCACCTATGGCAATACCTACCAAGAGCCCCAGAATGATGTTCGTGATCCGCGAAGTATTCAGAGTTTGCTCAATGTTCGCGCCTATAGCCACGCTAATGCTCGCTCGTGTCAGCAGCCGAAATGATGTAGCAAGGTCTCCTCCATCTCTTGCAGCCATTGCTTTGATCACTTCACTCCGGGCCAATCGGAGCGACTCCTGTGTGGCAGGTGTTGCATCCCGCTCGAGAGAGTCTATTGCTTCTGTGAGCCATTGAGTATGTGATTCGAAGAGACGGTCGATGACGAAATAGGCTTCTTTGCATCTTGCCAGGGCTGATTCGAAGTCTAGGCTATCATAAGCCTGTTCTCCTAGTTTCACAATTTTGCTTGCATTGTCGCGCAGAAGTCCAGCGTCAACATCTTGCAGTCCCTGCAATGAGAGACTGCCTGTCTCATCGAGCTGCTGCTTGTCGAGTGATAGAACATAGTCGACGTGCGCCCGGTGAATGGCGTCTTTGTCGAATCGGCTAAACCCGAACGCATTCGTCTGGTATGACACTACGGATGATTGGGCGTCTCGCATCGAGAATTTGCCCGGTCGTTCTTCTTGCATCAGACCTAGCATGTATCCGGCTGTCTGGGTGATGCAGTGAGTGAATCCGGTCCCCCAGTCGAAGAGTTGGTATTCGTTCAGAGAAACGAGACCGAGCTCAGGATATGCGAAGATGACGGGGGTCCCCATCTCGGGATCGGAGGAGTCAGCAGCGGTGCCGGTCGGCGTCCCTTCGTAGACATCTACCAGCTGCCCAGCAGATCGGAGAGCCAAAGCAAAGATTGGTATAGTCTGGGTGAAGTCTTCTCCGACGTACGAGTCAAGCCGGGATCGAAGATACGAGTACACCGCATATGTATCATAGTAGCGAACAACGAGACCTGTAAGGCCAAACCCTATCTCGTTGGCTTGCATGATCATGCTATCCTTGATGCGGCGGTTCAAACCCTCATCTACCTGCAATTGGATGAGATGTAACTCGATTGTGAAGTTGGCATACGGAATCAGGTCGCGCAAGGCGCCCTGAATGAGAGATGCATTCAGGAATCTGGCGTAGTTAGATTCAAAGATGCGACCAGTGTCGTCGATGAGAAAGACTTTGATATGATAATTCTCCGAAAGAGGTGGGACCCTTGAATAGTCCTGGACTATCAACTCATGAATCGCCTCTGAGACATAGTCGGCGATGTACTTGCTAATCGTGTCGCCATGTGCACCGGGATACTTGGCCAAGAAATACTGGATGGGTATGTGTGGGCTCTTTCTCAGAGCATAATCGCGGGTGGAGTTCTTGGATCCAGCGGAGAGATCTAGGAAGTAAAGCCGGCTAGGGCCGCCCCACGAGATCAGCCAGCTTATGGTGGGTGAGTGCAGTACTGAGTAGCCTAGCCGAGCAGTCTGAAATGCGCTATCTCTTTCCTCATACACCGCCTCGTAATAGTGATCATGGTTTGAGACTCCTGTAAGATTCGCAACTAAGACCGTGTAGTGTGAGTCAGCAAGATCCAACTCACCGCAACAATCTCGCAATCCACTTTCAAGCCGATCTGCTGGGATGATCGCGTATTGGGACGTATCGACGCTGGGAAAGAACTGTTGGAGATACGCTGAGGAGTTCTTAACAGCCACAGCGGACTGAACGAACGCTCTTAGGCGCTGACTCGTGGTTTCGCTCGCGGCTGTCAGTGAGTATCGCAATGTGAAGCTAGCTCCGTAGCTCAATGAATTCATTTGTAGCAACGGAGTCGTACTCGAAGGAAGGAACCTGCGCAATGAATCGAGGTTCACACGCGAATCACTGAATCCTATCAGTGCAACATGAATCGTGAGCTCATGGCTGATTGGATAAGTCAACGTGTCCGCTATTGGTACGATACTGGTTGCACTAGATGCGGGGAGTGAGGAGGACACCGCCACGAAGAGGAGACAGAAGGCGGCGAATTTGTTTGCTAGCATGAAGTGACGGCTTCTCAACGAGACTTCTTTAAGGTTTCCCGAGATGATTCGACAACTCGATTATTCCAAGGCGTATGGCGCAAGTCTAGTCGAAGCACTGTCTGCAGACACATTGGTCTACGTGGCGACAGACCACGGGTTTAGTGGGGGACTAGCCCCCACAGTGCAGATCAGGACATCTGGATTGCTGCAAGTGATCCTCGCTCGTTGTTGACTATCAGGTAGAGATCACGCCGTACATTCTACACCGATTCATACATGTATGAACATCAAGGCAAATCCGATCCGAGTTCTGTTTCAGGTTCGGAAATGGGGTAGTGTTTCGCCGTGTGGTCGTGGGGACGCTGAGGCTCATCAATCGGGGGAGAAGACCCCATGCCGTTTGAGGCATTCTCTTTTTCTTACCTCTTTGGAGACTTCGTGGCCGTGTCTATCTGCTCGCCCGTTGGGATGGCGGTCGCCTCAATGCTGTTTCGTACAAGAGTCACTTGACAATCGACACTATGCTTCGTCGATTATTGCTTCGGCTGCAAATCCAACGGATTGTCTACTATTACTATTGGGCCTCCAACCGTAAGACTTCAGCTTCTGCGCGGACAGGTGGATCTTCTTTACGTCTCCGATCCATCCTCTCCCCCCGGAAACGTTGCTAATGTAAACGTATTCCACTCCGGACAAAACCATTTTCTCAACCACAATGTCGGCCACTGCAGTCACGTCAACATAGTCCTCCGATGCGACGTTGAATATCTCCCCCCACATCTCACTTCTTTGTAGGCCAGCAACCATGGCTTCGATGCAGTCATCTACAGCAAGATACGATCTGATCTGCTTTCCATCACCAAGAATCTCGAGCCTTCTAGGATTCCTTCTCAGTTTCTTGACGAAGTCGAATATGATGCCATGCCTGCTCCCGGGACCCACGATGTTGGCCAAACGGTACACGATGAATTCCATATTGAACGAATGGGAGTAGGATGTGATCAAACCCTCGCAGGCAAGCTTGGATGCTCCGTATACGGAGATGGGCTTCAAGGGACCG
>Ga0315289_10002928_pt1 | contig 26017 bp, 19 predicted proteins | sample YL17G11_40_MG_FD_203452 | JGI IMG/M metagenome (GOLD analysis project Ga0315289, IMG submission 203452) | Sediment microbial communities from Yellowstone Lake, YNP, Wyoming, USA - YL17G11_40 | ecosystem: Environmental > Aquatic > Freshwater > Lake > Sediment | place: USA: Wyoming | collected...
CCTACCCCATAATTGACCGCATCCTGAAAGCTGCCATCCCCATTGTTCCTCAAGATGGAAACGCTGTCGTTACCACTATTTGCCACAGCTAAGTCCAGATAAGTATCCCCATCTAAATCCGCACAAAAAACGGAATAAGGATTGCCTTCCGCCCCATAATTAACTGCAGGAGCGAAGCAACCGGCTCCGTCTTCCACTACTGTGGTGAACGACCAGACATAACTGCTTTCCATCGGAGTCCCTACTGAAGACTTTATGCCGGTTGTGAGCACTACGGTTACAATTTCACCATTATCGAAATCCTCTGCGGGGTCTAAGGTTGCAACCTTTGTCTGACTATTGTAAGTAATTGTGCCCTGGTGAAGCCCGGTTGACCAGGCATTCACTACAAAAGTAGACTCGTTGATCGAGCTGGGCATCATGTCAACATCGAATCTTGCAGTTATGTTGGTGTTGACCGGAACATTCAGCTCATTCTGCGGTGGTGAAATAGACATAACGTGGGGTACAATGATCTGTTGGGTGCCACCGGAAATGCAAAAACCTATTCCTCCCCCTCCTCCGGTGGGCATCTGTGTTCCAGACATAGCATCGGGCACGCCATCTCCATTCACATCGGGAAGACCTCTCACTGAGTAAAGACGGTCACTGGTGAAGTAATTCCAGAGGAGGGTGCAGGCTTTTACGTCAACACAGTAGACAAAGTAGTCAAATGACCCTCCCAAAGCCTCGGGATAGCCGTCACCGGTTACATCATCTATGGGATCCACAGTCCACACATCCCCTCCATTTAGCGTGCCGACAGTATAACTGCAAATCAGAGAGCCATCAACGCCAGAAAGGCAGATAATGGCATTTTTCCAAGACGCAACCAGAACGTCCTGAATTCCGTCATCGTTGATGTCAGCGATAGGCTCGACCCGCATGACCACCTCTCCGGAGCCGACATAATAGCTCCAGAGCTGGGCGCCATTCCTTCCATTCCGGCAGTAGACATAGTAACTCCATCCCCCTGCTACAACATCGTCATACCCATCTCCGTTCACGTCCTTTATAACGGAGACATCCTGGAATCCGGATGGAAAGGTAAATTGCCAGATAATCCCTGGAGTGCCGGTGCTGTGTCCGGAAAGACATATCAATCTATGTTCATTGTCGCCTCCAGCAATTACCACATCTGCATAACCATCGGCATTCATATCTTCTATCTGGCATATGGACATAACTGCATCGTTTGCCTGGAACTTCCAGATCAAGTTTCCGTTGGTGCCGTTCACGCAATAAGCCGCATCCGCATCTGATCCGGCAGCGAAAATGACATCATCTATACCGTCACCGGTCAAGTCGGCGATAGGGCAGATGCTGTAAATCCATCCAGAGGGGGTATGAACATATGTATCGTAAGACCAGATCGTTGCACCGGTCATGCCATTGATGGCGAAAGCAGATCGGTTTCCCCAAGCAGTTCCCAATAAAGCGTCCGGATGCCCATCTTCATTGACGTCTTCAATGTATGAGACGCATTGATCACCATATCCACCGCTATTGCTTGGACCTCCTAAAGGACGACAAGACCAAAGCACCGTGCCGTAGCCCGGGCTATTACCCTTAATGCAAAAAAAGTGGTTTGCCACTGGCGCCCCCGAATCATAGCTTTCCATGAGCACATCCGGAAGAGCATCGCCATCTACATCGACAAATTCGGAAACACACACCACGTTTTCGATACCCTGAAACCACCAGATTAAATCACCCCCGCCTTTAAGACCATCGGTCGCCACCGGACCAACTTGTTCCCCCTCCGGGGAGACCTCGGATAGCCTTTGCAAAATCCCCTGAGTGTTCTGGTCAGGACATTCCTCCGCCCAGGCCATCCGGGACAAAAAGAGGATTGAAGATATGACCAGAAGGGCAAAAAACCATCTAACTCTTAGCATGGTTCACCTCCTAAGAATTTAAAGTTTGACTTTTAAAACATCTCCACTTCCAAGTTAGCATCCCCCTCCAGTTCTCTTTTTATAAGTTACAAAAAATCTTGGATTTGTCAAGAGATTTGTGTTGACAAAAGGGGATTTTGGGATAAATTAATTAAGATGAATGCTTTGCCACAGTAGGGCAAGCATTAATCTGGCGGTAAAAGAGATAATCAGGGGTGGTCCATAAGAGACCTGAGATCATACCCTCAATACCTGATCCCCGCCTTTGGCGGGGCGTAGGGAAATGAAAGAGTCTTAACGTCATCCTCAAGATCAGGATGGCGGTTTTTTGTTGTGGAAATTAATACAAAGGGAATTGTTTCTGATACGATATTACCCCCTCACCCTTTCCCTCTCCCCACAGAGGAGAGGGGACGAGCTTCGCTAACGATAAACTTTAGACAACCTTAAGGAGGAGATATGGTTAACGATCAGAAGAGACACGATAACAAAGAAGTTAAGGGGAGTCCACTTCCGGACGTGGGAAAAATTTCTCCGGAGATTTTCGATGAGTTGATTTACCCAAATTTGGGGGCGAGTTCCAAATCCACTCTGGTAGGACCAAAACATGGGGTGGATATTGGGGTTGTGGATTTAGGAGGAGACAAGGTGATGGTGACCACCACGGATCCGGTATTTATTGTGCCCGAATATGGCTTCGAAAAAGCGGCTTGGTTTGCCATTCACATTTTAGCTTCGGATGCGGTCACCTCCGGACTTAAGCCAAGTTTCCTCTCTATCGATCTGAACCTTCCTTTAAGCATAACCAAAGAGCAACTTACTATTATGTGGACGGTTATAAGTGAGGAATGCAAGAAGATGGGGATGAGCATCATCAGCGGGCATACCGCCCGGTATCATGGATGTCATTACCCCATGGTTGGTGGTGCCACGGTGATATGTATAGGAGAAAAGTCGAAATATGTCTCACCGGAGATGGCAACTGTGGGAGATAAGGTTATAATAACTAAAGGTGCGGCGATTGAAGCTACCGGAATTTTCGCCGTGGCTTTCAAAGATAGGATAGAAGAATATTTTGGCAAAGATTTCAGTCAAAGGGCAGAGAAGATCTTCTATCAGATGTCGGTGGTGGAGGATGCTTTGACCGCAGTGGAGGTAGGGGTCAGAAAGGATGGGGTCACTGCCATGCATGATGCTACAGAATGCGGAATATGGGGAGGGCTTTATGAGTTAGCCAAAGCCTCCAATGTGGGAATGCGAATCGAAAAGGATAAGATCATAGTCTTGGATGAGGTGGAAAAAATCTGTTCGAAGTTCGAGATGGATCCATATAGCTCCATCTCTGAAGGAACTCTGATCATAACCTGCAAGGAGGCAAAGGCTGAATTGGTGGTGGAAAAACTGAAAAAGAAAAACATCCTCTCCTCCATTGTGGGTGATGTGATTCCGGAAGAGAAAGGGATCCTGTTAGTAGAAAAGAACCGGGAAAAACACCTTGAACATCCGCGGGTTGATCCTTTTTGGATTGCTTTTGACAAAGCGCTGAGGCAGTAAAAGAGCCTATTGACGAACTGTTTTTGATCGGTTTCGTTAGAAAGGGTTTGGGTTTCGGCTACGTATCGTTTATCGTTGGTCGTAAAAGGGGATTGAGATTGCTTCGTCGTCCCGCATTCTGCGGGATTTTCAACTCACCATGACGATTTATTTTAATATGGTGTCAGAACAGGTTCTGACATCTATGGGAACGCGACACAAGTGTCGCTACTCCAAATTCTTAACTACTGGGCGCTGGTCCACCTACAAATAGATAGTTGATCAGATAGACCACATCGGCGCTATTAACCCCTCCATCCCGATTGACGTCTCCAGCCTGAATCGGAACAGGCGCAGGTCCACCTATGAAGAGATAATTCATCAGATGCACCACGTCTGACCCATTTATTATTCCATCATTATTGCATTCACCGCAGGTATATATAGCCACGGACAACGAATCCGACCAATTACTCTCACCCTCATGCTGATCCCTTGCCTTTACTTTTACATGATATATACCTGGATTCATCCAGGTGTGAGATAAGGTGCAGGTGTCTCCAGAACTGTATGGTCCCAGCCAAGTAGTGTCCATTCCGTCTCCCCAGTTGAACAAGTAGAAGACGCTATCTCCATCCGGATCAGCGGTGCTACTTGAGAAATCGTATTCTACTTGGGGTTCTCCTTCAGTAACTCCGGAGGGCTGGCTTGGCATCTGAGGAGGATAGTTGGTAACTACAGGCACCATACCCAAATCGGGATTGCCCCAGAGTGCTCCCCACTCGAATGTTTCATACCTCACATCGTCCCATAGCCCGTTTGTATACATTTGCCTTAAAGCCCATTGAAGGGCTTCACCCTGGGTAAGATTTCCAGAGGTGACTTGGGTGGTAAAAAAATAATCCAACGACTGGCTAGAGCCGTCGTAGGGGTCGTTCCATCCCGGCATTCCGTAAGCCACTTTAGTTGCACCGACAAAACCAACACCACCTTGTTTTAACATGGCTCGGCCAAGGTTGGGATAATCTGTATCAGAATTGCTGCAGGCATCAGCAAAGATGATGGCGGGATAGTTGTCGTTGAGATTCGGGCAGGTGGATGTGGAGACGAATGCTTCCCCTGTGGAGTGGTAGATGTGAGATGATTGGTATGATCCGTGCCCCGCCCAGTTCACAAAACCAAACTTACCGGCTGACCAAACCGATCTCACGTTGTTGTAGGTCAAATTGTAGTCCATAGGATAGTTAGAGTAATCCTGTTCGTACATACGCTTCATAGTCCAATCAGTCATCCATGCTTGGTTGACCTTGGCTTCCATAAGCACAGCATTATCAGTGAGCGGGTTCGGGTCATTATCCCAGAAAAAAGCACCTAAGAGTAGAATGTTCTTTTTGAATGTGGTCTCATTATTCTGCTCATAGGCAACTGATTTTTGACAAATGTGCAAGACCGTTGGACTATCATTCCAGGGGATTCTTCCAACGTTTACCTCTGCATAAAAATCGATGGGGTCAGAGTCCTCGCCCCAGTTGTGATCCTTGTCTTTATCCCAGGAGAGACTATCCGGAAGGGAAAGCTCTGCATAGTAGTAATCTGTCTCCGGCTTTCCGTATCCGACATCTTGCCAGGTGCGTCTCATGGGCACAATATCGCGATTACCAACGAACAACACATCCTGGATACCCCACTGGCTTGAAGGATATTTATCTCTCAAAAAATCTCTGATTTTCGCAGCCTGGTCGTAACCGGTGTAATTGGAATTGATCCAGGAAAGGGTCACCACGTTCACATTTCTTCCCTTCCCCGTTTCCCAGTCTACCAAAGGAGTTACGGATGAGGTCAAGGCATCTGTCGTAATAATAACGAAATCGTAAGTTCCTTTGTCTCCCTTTGGAGCAGGATACCAGCTTTTGGCCCGGTCGTAATTGAGAATAATCTTTTGTGCTACTTTTTCTTCACGGGGGAGATTATCAGACACAATGTCAACAGAAGAGGACTGCGGTAAGGTATACCTTATATTTACTGTGACGTCGGGATAATAAGTCAATTGTCCAGACCTCGGGCGATAGGAGAACGGCGTGACTCTCACATCCACCAAGTTGTACTTTCTGAAGCCAGCGGTTCGGACAACTTCCCCAACCGTAGTCGGATACGGCTGGTCGCTTTCGTAAACAGATTTAAAATTTTGGTCAAACTTCTTCTTGTCTTGCTCATAAAGCCAAGGGTCTTCCTGACCAATTACTCTGGGGAGTGATGTAGGAGGAATCTGGTATGTTCCGGGAAGCACAACACCTTCACCCATCTTGAAAATAACCTCATCCATCTTAGCTCCTGGCGGAATTGCGATAGCGAAGATCTTTGAGGGTAGGTTTGGTTTTCCCGGAACCAAAAGACGACCGAAGTTTTCAACCAAGACCTGCTGACCTTGCTGGATCTCTTTGATCTCATATGCTCCAATGGGTATGATTACACTAATTTCATCATCAGCACTTGCCAAAACACTTTGTAACATCAGTATGGTCGCAAAACAGACCATCACTATACCGTACTTCTTCACCTTAGCATATTGCATCTTTCCTCCTTATTGGGTCTAGAGAAGACTAAATCCTGTCTCTCTTTATCCTTCAAGCTACACTCATTATAATCTAAAAATGGAAAATGGCAAGGGAAATTTTAAAAGAATGTGACGAATGACGGATGGCGAGTATTGAATGAAAGGTATTAGCTTAATCCGACTTGTAGTGAGTTTGTCGAACTATTAATCAGCTGTGTAAGGTATGCTTCCCCCTCACCCCCACCTTTGGCGGGATTCTCAACCTGTTTCCTCTCCAAAGAGACTGTGTCATAATTATGAGGAGTGGAGGTAGAGATTTTTGAAAATAAACTATACTATTCAACCTGCGATATGCTATCTTATGCAGTAAAGATAAATATGAAAGGAGCATATTATGGCCTATCGACATGGAGACAGAGATCAAATGCAACTGCTTCCACCAAGCATAGAAGAATACGTAGCTTTGGATGATACTGTTCGGGCGTATGATGTTTTTGTGGAATCGCTGGATCTGGATGAGTTGGGCATTATTTGGGATGAACATAAAGTTGGCAACTCCGAATATAATCCTAAAGCCATGATCAAGCTTTTGGTATATGGCTACTCCTATGGTCTCCGCAGTTCTCGGAAATTAGAAAAGGCAACTTATCATAATGTAGCTTTTATCTGGCTTATGGGTGGTTTGAAGCCCGATCATAAGACCATAGCTCGATTTAGAAAGGACAACAGAGATATTCTGAAGAACCCCGATAGCTATCGGGGTGTGCGACTCTGTATCAAGCTGGATCTGATTGAGGGCAACACGCTTTTTGTGGATGGGAGTAAGATAAGAGCCAATGCCTCCATTGGTCATACTTGGACACCGGGTAAATGTGAACGTTATCTTAAGGAGGTAGATCAGCATATAGAATCAATTCTTTCTGAATGCGACACTATAGATGAACAGGAACAAGACCATCCCTCCCTGGTTAAGCTTAAGGAGGAGCTTAGAGATAAAGAGCATCTTAAATCCAGAGTACGGGATATCTTAAAAGAACTCAAAGAACAAGGAAGAGAATCCATAAACACCACTGATTCAGATTGTGTCAAGGTCAAAGGTCGCCAAGGCATTCATGCGGGTTATAATGGGCAAATAGTGGTGGATGAAAAGCATGGTCTGATAGTGCACAGTGATGTGGTGAATGAAAGTAATGATGTTAATCAGTTTGCCCATCAGATTGAACAAGCCCATCAAGTGCTGGGACACAAATGCACCAATGCCTGTGCCGATGCGGGTTATTCTGACATTCAAGAGTTAAAAAAGATCGATGACCAACATATTACTGTTATTGTTCCTTCCAAAGAACAAGTTCACGATAAAGGAGTAAAACCCTTTGATAAAGAGCAATTTCGTTATGATGAACGGAATGATCGTTATATTTGTCCACAAGGACATGTCTTGAGGTATACTTACTTTTGTAAGGACAAGAATCATAGAGTGTATCAAATTACAGATAAATCTTTGTGTTTGAAGTGCCCGCATTTTGGTCTTTGCACCAAAGCTACATATGGTAGACGAATAAGACGCTTGGTGGATGAAGACGTTAAATTAAAATTAGAGCATCAATATAATGAAGAGTCGTCACAAGCCATTTATAAACTAAGAAAAGAGAAAGTGGAACTCCCTTTCGGACACATAAAGCGAAATTTAGGAGTGACCGCCTTTCTGCTTCGAGGACTTGCAGGAGTCAAAGCAGAAATGTCGTTATTAGCCAGTTGCTTCAATATCGCCCGCATGATCAACCTGGTAGGAGTTCCATTGCTCGCAACTAAACTGGGGACTTAATCTCGTTCACAGGGACATCTTCGCTTTTGCCAAACAAAACACATGATCTGGTAGAACAAAGTTAGTACTATTCGGTTCTTACTGCAAATTCGAAGACTCTCTCCCCTTCTCCTCGCTGATTGTGACACAGTCTCTTAACAAGAGAGGGGAAAAGGGGGTGAGTTTTATAATAGCATACACCTAAGTTAAAAAGACACTTTCTTTTACCAAAACCGACGACAACTAAATTGGAGAAGACCCTTATATTTTGAGGATGCATTTTAACCCACAAAAAATTTATCACGGAATTTTGAAGTCTTCTCCTGTAGATCCTGCAGAAAAAAAACTTTTGTAATTCTTTCGATCTAAACGATGGGTTCCTTTCTCGAGGGTATTCATTTTCATTCCATTGAGATAAATTTCTAATCCCCCGCTTTTGCCCAAATTTATAGAAAAATAATCATCTGCCTCAAACTCAATTGCCACTCCCGCAGACATGATTCCCGAAAACAAAGTTTTATCATCTGCTGTGACTTTTGTCCAACTATCTGTTTTGGCTTTTATTCGTAAAACCATGCGAGCTGAGTGGGCTAACAAATTATCGAGGCGCCACGCCAAAGAGGTGGTATCCACAACTTTGGGCTCCGGGCTCGGGCTTTCTGTAGCTGAGGCGGACAGCTCTGAAGTCGCATCCTGCGTTTTCTTCATTCCGGGTTTTGCCAAATATATTAAACAAAATATCCCCAAAACCAATCCCGCCAAAATAGCAAACCAGTAACCTGCACGGGTTTGGCTGGATTGAGATCCCGTTTGCAAAGTTGACTCCTCTTTAATAGATTCTTCCAATATTTTCTTTCCCACTGGTAAAGTTCCCGGGGGTTCTTTTCGCAAGGATTCTTTGGAGCTTTCATACTGCTCCAGCATTTTCAAAATATGATCTTGATCTAAATTCAGAAATTGGGCATAGGCTTTTAAGAAAGATCTTTGATACAGTTTTCCAGGCAACAACTCGAATTGATCATTTTCAAGTGCTTGCAAATACAGAGGTCGTATCTTCAATTCTTCGGCAATTTTCTCTAAGTTGAGCTTCCGGTTTTCCCTCTGTCGGCGTAATATTGAGCCGATGCTCTCTCCGCTCTTTTCGTCATCATATTCAAACATAGCCAGTTTTCTCTTTATGTATCAGGTGACCTGACCTAAGCCTCACATGATCTGACTTAACAGCTCTTGAAGTTTTTCTGTTAAAGACGGCAAAGTTTTTGTCATTGTTCTAACTGACTTTAGTCAGGTTTTGGAGCTTATGCCACTAAAGTGGCTGGGAACTGCACGTTCATTTTATGTTACTTCGCTAAGCCATTGAAACATAAAGCCAATCTTGGGGACACTTGTGGTGAGCCGACCTGAGCTTCATGCGATCTGACTTAACATCTCTTTAAGCTTTTCTGTGGGCAAGCCGATCACATTGTCCAAGCTCCCCTCTATGTGATCCACCAAAAAGCTTCCCATTCCTTGTATTCCGTATGCGCCAGCCTTGTCCATGGGTTCACCTGTAGCAATATAATCTAAGATCTTTTGTTCATCTAATTGGTTGAACTTAACCTTAGTTAAGTCATAACCGGAGATCAGCTTCCCCGTAGATTTATTTGTCAAAGTTATTCCGGTGTAAACTTGGTGCGTCTTCCCACTCAGCTTTTTCAAAATATATAAAGCGTCCTCTTTGTTTTTGGGTTTTCCTAAAATCTCCCCATCCAAAACCACTATAGTATCAGCCCCCAGGATAATTCCATCCTCAACTTCGCCTGCCACGCTTTGAGCTTTCCTTTTAGACAGCTCCAAAACATGTGTGACCGGATCAGAAAAGATATTTTCTTCTTCGCAATTAGTTGGAATCTTGATCTCGAATTTGACTTTTTCTTTGGTTAAAATTTCAGCTCTTCGGGGCGAACTGGAGGCTAAGATAAGCTTCTTTTTGTCCAATAAGTTAGTAAGGCTTCTCTTTTTAGGCATGTCAAATTGAAAAGTAACGATCTTTTGAGTGTAAACCTTTAATTTTACAAGAGTCTGAGTAAAAGGGATGTTGCAAAATGTCTTTCAAGCCTTAATCGGCAACAGGAGATTATTACTGAGGCATCCCCTTAGAATGAATCCCCTCTTCGACAGTAAGTCTCAAGCAAACGTTTGCCCACCCGGACGTTCGTCTAAGCAGATGAAGTGCGGGATTAAGTCAGAATGAACCCTTGTGGATGTGCTAAAATCCTAAGTCCCCTCTGATTCATCCTTGAAAAATGAATCCCATTTTTTCTTTAGATCCTCTTTATCCGGCGGTTTTTCCTCCATCTTGAAAACAAATGGCTGTTTGGGTATGAAAAACTCACAGAAGTTGCCCCGCTCCTTGTATCTGACCCATTCAGCTTGCGGTTCTTTACATTGATGATATGCTACCTTGTCGTAAAAATTACAATTGTAGCAACAGCGCAAATCAGACCCACAATGGGGGCAAACATCCTTCCTTTGAATCTTTTCCCCGACCTCCACATTTTCCGTGCATTTCCAACATTGCATAGAAATTTTCCTCCCCTTTTTGTAATTTATTTTCAATCTTCTATAAAATTGATCTGGCTCAAAGCCCTTTTCATTTTAGTAAGCGTTTTGCTTTTGGGTTAAAAAAGCCTGGATGAATTCGTCTATCTCACCATCCATTACCGCTTGAGCATTACCAGTTTCAACCCCGGTTCGATGATCCTTGACCAGGTTATAAGGATGGAAGACATATGATCTTATCTGGCTCCCCCATTCGATCTTCTTTTTCTGGCTCTCTAAATTCTTTTGCTTTTCGTCCTCCTTCTCTTTATAGAACTGGTAGAGTTTGGATTTCAAAACTTTTAAGGCGTTATCTTTATTTCGGAACTGAGATCTCTCGGATTGGCACTGAACCACGATGCCGGTAGGCATATGGGTGATACGAACCGCAGAGCTGACCTTGTTCACATGTTGTCCACCGGCGCCTGAGGAGCGGAAAGTTTCGACCCTCAAATCGTCATCTTTTATCTCGACCGTGATATTATCTTCAATTTCGGGATAGACGAATACCGAGGCAAAAGAGGTGTGTCTCCTTTTGTTAGCATCGAAAGGGGAAATTCGCACCAGTCTGTGCACGCCGCTTTCTCCCTTCAAAAATCCGTAGGCATACTCGCCCGTCACCTCAATGGTAGCGCTTTTGATACCAGCCTCCTCGCCGCTCTGGAAATCGATTACTTCATATCTATAACCCTTCCTTTCTACCCATCTCACATACATGCGCAAAAGCATCTGCGCCCAATCCTGCGACTCTGTCCCTCCAGCTCCAGGATGAATAGAAAGAATAGCGTTTTTAGCATCATCCTCTTCAGAAAGCAAAGTCTGAAACTCAAAATCGTTTAGCTCCTTTTCCAGAAGAGCTAAACTTTTTTCCACTTCTTTTAGAGTTTGGGCATCTTCCTCCTGTGCGGCAAGCTGGTTTAATATGGAAATATCCTCCAACTTTCCGGAGAGCTCCCGCCATCCCTCTGACCATCTCTTCAGCGAGCTGACCTCTTTCAAAACTGCCTGTGCTTTTTGGTTGTCATTCCAAAAGTCGGGATTGAGAGAGACCTTTTCCAACTCTTTTATTTTTTTCTCTCTTCCCTCTAGATCAAAGATACTCCCTTAGTTTTCCCAATCTCTTTTTGATATCTTCGATAGTCAATTCAAGCTCGGTTCCCATAAAAAATCTCCTTTCTTTTTAGAACAATTTTATAATATAAAAAATACATGCCCAAAGTCAAACTTTTTCTAAAGCTCCCAGTTAGGAATCTTATGGCTAAAATTACGCATTCAGATATTTCTTGCTTCTTTGTAAGCTACGCAGAATTTTACCAAAAGTTATTGAAAATCCCGCCCTGGTGGACGATCTCATAAATATACAACTCCTGGACAGCCATCTTTTTTATTTGACACGGATTAGAATTTATCATATTTTAATGCGAAATTAAAAACGATCAAAGGAGGATGAGATGTCTAAATTTGAATACCATTCTAAAGGAGGCAAGGTATTTTGGGGTGCGGTTCTGGTACTGGCGGGGTTTCTCATTTTGCTTCACAATCTGGGATATGTAAATCAGGATATAATCCGTTTTTGGCCTGTGCTTATAATCCTGTGGGGGATTAAAAAAATAATTGATTGAGAGTAGCTTAGCTTCGGCAGTGAAATTTTGAGGCTATTTCTTTGAATCCAAAACCCAAATCCTTGGATTCTCAATTAAACAAGATATGGAAAAAGACACTTTAAAGATGTTCGTTTTCCTTTCGGAGATTTTGAACCGAAGGGTGATTAACTCGGAAGGGAAAATCGTTGGCAAAGTGGTGGATCTGAGAGCCAAGTTGGGGGAGCTTTTCCCTCCCGTGGTCTCTGTGCGCATTCGACAGAGTAAACCCAAAAGGCTGTTAACTCTTCCTTGGCATACAGTTGAAAGTATAAACGGAAACGTGGTAAGATTAAGAAAGAATGCCGAAGGGGAGGCAATGGATCTGGAGATAAAGGAGGGGGAGATGCTGGTAAGGGATGAAATTCTGGATAAACAGGTGGTGGACACTTACGGGGCAAAAATAGAGAGGGTGAATGATCTCCATCTTTTATTAGCCGCGGGTGAACTCAGATTGGTTCACGTCGATTTTGGGATAAGAGGGATATTCCGAAGGTTAGGATGGATTAAGTATGTGGATGCTTTGACCAATTGGTTTTTTGCCTATCAGATTCCCAATAGGCTTCTATCCTGGAAATATATTCAGCCTCTTTCCCATGATCCTCAGAAGAAAGCATTAAAACTTAACCTCACTCACCGCAAGCTCTCCGAGATTCATCCTTCGGATATGGCGGATATTTTGGAAGAATTGGACAAGCATAAAAGGTCTTATGTTTTTCATACCCTGGATGTGGAAGCCCAGGCGGATGCTTTGGAGGAGGTGAATCCGGAGACCAAGCTCTCATTGATCGAGGGCTTAAGCGATGAGCATGCGTCCGATGTAATCGAAGAGATGGAACCGGACCAGGCGGCAGATCTCCTCTCAGATTTGCCGGATGAAAAAAAGAAAGAATTGATCGAAGGAATGGGGAAAGACAAAAGAATTGAGTTGGAGGAGCTTTTAAAATTTGAAGAAGGAACTGCTGGCAGTATCATGACTCCGGACTTCATAGCTTGTCTCCAAACTGACACTGTGGGAAAAGCTATGGAGGTATTTAAGCGGTCAACCGATCCTCTGGATAATATATCATATATTTATGTAAAGGACCACCACGACAAGCTGGTGGGGGTGGTCACGCTTCGGGAGTTAATCTTGAACCAGCCCGAAACTCCCGTAGATAGTTTCATGAACCGTCGCTTAGTTAAACTAAAGGTGGATGATTCCGTAAAAGAAGTTGCCGAGACTTTTAAAAAATACAAATTCTTAGCTCTTCCGGTGGTGGATGCGGAGGATCATATGAAGGGAATAATTACCCTGAGGGATGGGATAGAAACAATCCTCCCGGAGTTTAAGGAATAGCAGGAAAAACAAACACGCATGCATTCATACGAATTCCCACCAGATGAAATGGAAAAAGAAAACCGGTCAACGGATTGAACGGACATAACGGATAAATTCATCTGTTTAATCCGTTTCATCCGTTCACGGTGAATCCGTTGACAGTTTAATATGTTGGGAATTCATTTTACTGTTTTCAAATGATAAAAGGCTTATTATCTAAATCTCGCTGGAGAGGATTTTTCATCTTTCTGGCGGTAGTCGGTCCTGGAATCATAACCTCTAACGTTGACAACGACGCCGGTGGAATAACCACATATTCCATGGCGGGGGCGCACTTTGGCTACTCCTTAATCTGGTCACTTGTTCCTATCACTTTGGCTTTGATCATCATTCAGGAGATGAGCGCCCGAATGGGAGTGGTAACCGGAAAAGGATTGTCCGATCTGATAAGAGAGCATTTCGGAGTCAAAATAACTTTCTATCTTTTGGTGGGTTTGATCATCACTAACTTTGGAAACACCATAGCTGAATTTGCCGGAATAGCCGCCAGCTTGGAGATATTCTCAATTTCCAAATACCTCTCCGTCCCCGCAGGAGCTTTTCTGGTCTGGCTCTTAGCGGTTAAAGGAACTTACAAATCCGTAGAGAAAATCTTTTTGGTGGCTTGTCTTTTCTATGTAACCTATATTATCTCCGGATTTCTGGTTAAGCCAGACTGGGCTGCTGTTAAAACTAATGTATTGAGTCCGGAATTCAAGTTTTCTCCCGCAAGTTTCGGGATGCTAATTGGATTGGTGGGAACCACCATAGCTCCGTGGATGCAGTTTTATCTTCAATCCGCAGTGGTGGAGAAAAACATAAAAGTTGAAGATTACAAACATTCCCGGACAGACGTGATCATAGGAAGCTTTGTCGTAAGTATAGTGGCATTTTTTATCATAGTTGTTTGTGCCGCCACTTTGTTTAAAGCGGGCATCCGAATCGAGACCGCAAAGGATGCGGCTTTATCTTTAGCTCCATTGGCCGGAAAATACTGCTCCGCACTGTTTGCTTTTGGACTCTTGAATGCGTCCCTTTTTGCCGCTTCAATTCTTCCTTTATCCACCGCCTACGTGGTCTGCGAAGGCATGGGTTGGGAAGAGGGGGTTAACAAAAAATTTTCCGAAGCCCCCCAGTTTTATGGTCTTTACTCCCTTTTAATATTTTTAGGAGCTGGGGTGGTGCTTTGGCCCAACATTCCTTTGATCCCTATAATGTTCATTTCTCAAGTCATCAACGGAATTGTCCTTCCGGTGATTTTGATTGTTATCTTGATATTGATCAACAACAAAAAGATCATGGGGGATTACACCAATAAAAGGACCTTCAACATTCTGGCTTGGCTTACGGTTGTCATCCTGGTTATTTTAACTTTTCTATTATTAGCCTCGATGCTGGGAATAGCTTAGGCTTATATTCAAGCGTTAGGCAAAAACCCGTGTTGCATCGGGATTTTGTAATCCCGATGCTAAGTTTATATTGTTTGGACATGGCGTCGGGAAAACAATTTCCCGACGCAACTTAGTTCTGCCTGCTTTTTCTGTTGACAACCAATAATTGGTTTCTTACTTTCTTATTAAAAATTGCGGAGAAAAAGGTGAGAGTGATTCTTCAAAGGGTAAAAGGGGCAAAGGTTACAGTTGAAGATAAAGTGGTGGGGCAGATTCAAAAGGGGATAGTCCTTTTGGTCGGCGCTAAAATTGGAGATACCGAAGAGGACGCAAAATATTTAGCGGATAAATGTGTTAATTTGAGGATTTTTGAAGATCAAGACCAAAAGATGAATCTTTCAGCTAAAGACGTGGGAGCAGAAGTATTGGTCGTCTCTCAATTCACTTTATACGGTGATACCACCAAGGGAAGGCGCCCCAGCTTCACAAACGCTTTGGAGCCGGACCTTGCGGAGAAGCTCTATCTTAAGTTTATTGATGGGATAAAAGCAAGCGGACTGAAGACGGAAACTGGGATTTTTGGAGCAAAGATGCTGGTGCAGATTTTCAACTGGGGACCGGTAACCTTTATTTTGGATAGTAAATAAGGCAAGCTCAAAATTCAAAGAGCAAAAGGTAAATAGACCCTTGACCGTTCACGGTGAACCCGTCCGGGCAAAATTACAAGAACTCACCCCCTATCCCCCTCTCTACAGAGTAGAGAGGGGTTCACCCTGAAGGGGAACAGAAGGGAGTGAGTACAGAGACAAGTAGGGACAGGGCTTGTCCTCCAGGATGAATCCAATACCGATACATCATAGCCCTTCAAAAGACGAAAGAAAGATAAAATGGATTGGGTTTTTGGAATTATAACAACAATCGGGGCAATTGCCACTTTTTGGTTTGGTCTCCGTCCCAAAATTAAGAAATGGCTGAAGAGAAGGAAGGAGAAACAGGTCTCGTATCCATCAACGGCTGTGTCACCAACAGGCTCGATTGAGGTCGAAGCAGTCGTAAAAGGTAAGGCTGAACCATTTATCTATGAAGATGGGTTACCCGATACCACTGATATAAAGATCAGAAATCTTTTTGAAACGGGCAAATCCCTCAGCCAGAAATACAAATATGTCGAAGCACGTGAAGCTTATCAGTCTTGCTTATCTTTAAAGAATGTTTCACTTACTCAGAGAACCGCTCTTTTAATGCTTATAGGTAATACTTTTTATTCCCAAAGCCAATGGAAGTTGGCTTTGGACATGTACCAGGAGGCACTTAAAATTGCCAAGAAGGCAGACGACCTGCAAGGTAAAGCCACCGCATTAGGAAATTTGGGCTTGGTTTATTATCAGAAAAGCGAATGGGATCAGGCGATTGAGTATTTTAAGAGAAGTTTGAAGATATTTAAAGACATTGGAGATCGCAAAAATGAAGGGGTGACCCTGAACAATATTGGAGGCATCTATGATTCCTGGGGTAAGTCTGATCAGGCGATTGAGTATTATAAGAAGAGTTTGAAGATAACAGAAGAGGTAGGGGATCGAAAAGGAGAAGGGGTGACCCTGAACAATATTGGAGAGATATATCGAGTCTGGGGCAAGTATGATCAGGCAATTGAGTATTATAAGAAGAGTTTGAAGATAAGAGAAGAGGTGGGGGATCGACAAGGAGAAGGGGTGACCCTGAACAATATTGGGATTGTACATGATATCTGGGGTAAACATAATCAGGCGATTGAGTATTACAGGAAGAGCTTGAAAATATTTGAAGACATAGGTGATCGCAAAAAAGAAGGGGTCACCCTGAATAATATTGGAGAGATATATCGAGCCTGGGGCGAGTATAATCAGGCAATTGAGTATTATAAGAAGAGTTTGAAGATATTTGAAGACATCCGAGATCGCAAAAGTGAAGGGGTGACCCTGAACAATGTTGCAAGTGTATGTTATGCCTGGGGCAAGTATGATCAGGCTATTGAGTATTATAAGAGGAGTTTGAAGATAACAGAAGAGGTAGGGGATCGACAAGGAGAAGGGGTGACCCTGAACAATATTGGAGAAATATATCGAGTCTGGGGCAAGTATGATCAAGCCATTGAGTATTATGAGAAGAGTTTGAAGATAACAGAAGAGGTGGGGGATCGACAAGTAGAAGGGGTGACCTTGAACAATATTGGGATGATATATGATGCCTGGGGCAAGTATGATCAGGCGATTGAGTATTATCAGAAGAGTTTGAAGATAGCACAAGAAATAGCAGATCGAAAGCAAGAAGGGACGACCCTGAACAATATTGGGATGATATATTATGCCTGGCGCAAGTATGATCAGGCGATTGAATATTATAAGAAGAGTTTACAGATAATAGAAGAGGTCGGGGATCGAAAAGGAGAAGGGTTAACCTTGAACAATATTGGGATGATATATAAAGCCTGGGGCAAGTATGATCAGGCCATTGAGTATTATAAGAAGAGTTTGAAGATATTGGAAGAAATTGGGGCAGTCGAGGCGAAGAAGGTTAGAGAGAATTTGGAGCGGGCTCAAGAAGAGATGAAAAAACGATAAGAACTCACCCCCTTTCCCCCTCTCTCCCGCCGTTGGCGGGATGGAGAGGGGTTCACCCTGAAGGGGAACACAAGGGGAGTGAGGTAAAAGACATTTTCGGGCGACCACAAGGGTCGCCCCTACGACCGTTTGTGTCTTTAAACGTAGGGGAGGCGCTTGTCGCCTCCCGCTCTCACATGGCGGGAACGTGAAACCAAATGGAACTCTCCCCCTGTCCCCCTCTCCACACTTGTGGAGAGGGGTTCACCCTGCCCTTCGGTCCTGAGACCTCAGGGTCGAAGGAAAGGGATTCACCCTGAAGGGGAACAAAAGGGGGAGAGGTCGACGAAAAAACATTGTCACCCTGAGCGAAGCGAAGGGTCTCTGAGATTCTTCCCCCGCCTCCGGCGGGATGGTTGACCTACAAAACTGAGTTTTTGAACCGAATAGACGAGATAATAGTGTTCCATTCCCTCTCATTTGAGGAGATCAAAAAGATCGTGGATCTGCAGTTTGAAGAAGTGAATCAAAGATTAGCTGAACAGGAGATGACCGCCAGCCTGACCGAAAAAGCTAAGGAACATTTAGCCAAGATCGGCTTCGATCCGGCTTTCGGAGCCAGACCTTTAAAAAGAATGATCCAGAAATTGATCTCTCAACCTTTGGCTAATGAGATTTTAAAAGGAAAATTTAGACCCAAAGATAAGATCAAAATAGACGTAAAAGGTGATAAGATAGTTTTTGTTTAAGCGAGCATGCTAAAACAACAAAACCTTACCTTTATGCTTACCGGAAAAGGAGGTAAAATAAATTGAGAAATTTCTCCAAAATCGTGGTTTTCTTAGCTGTGGTGGGGCTGGTGTGGTCTTGTTCATCGGAGAAAAAAAGCGAAGAACAGCTCTATACCGAAGCTAACCAAGCTAAAGAAAAGGGTAATTTCAAAGAGGCTGCCGAGATTTACCAGCGGATTTTAAAGCTTTACCCGGAAAACCCCCAGTCGTACCGGGCTTTATTCTTAATGGGCATGATTTACGCCCAAAATCTGAAAGATGATAAAAAGGCTAATACGATATTCCAAAAATTTTTGGAGAAGTATTCCAATGGAGAACAACTGCTTTACAATGAGGCGCAGAGCTTTTTGGAAAAAGGGGATTTCGCTTCGGCTATAAAAATATACGAAGAGATTTTGAAACTTTATCCTGAAAGTTCCAATTCCTATAAAGCACAATTCTCAATTGGATTTGTCTATTCAGAGAATCTAAAAGATTATGACCAAGCCAAAGAGGCTTACAAAAAGGTCATGGAGAAATATCCCAATTGTGATCTGGTGGACGATGCCAATTTCATGTTACAGATGCTGGAGAGTGATTCCTTGTCAAAAAATTTGCCGAAATGATATCTTTGCACTGGACAAGTCTATTGTTGCGTTACAAAGAAGCATGTTCACGTGATAATAAAGCCCCGCCAACGGCGGGGCTCTTTATTCAGACATCTTGACCATCAGAAGGGTGCCCTTTTCTTGGTGGCGAGATTGCCATAGAAGCTGAAATCTTGAAACACCAGCCTCGAGCTTCTCAAATCGAGCTTCGTTACGAGCTTCGACAACGTTAACCCTACCTCTCATCTCTAACACTTGACACATCTCTGATTTTGCTATACATTCCCAGACGGGTCTCCGTGTTTTTATCAGAGGAGAAAAGATGGCATCTTTTTTCAGTTCAAAGTTTTTAGTTAACATAAGATTAAGATATGTGATAATCATCACTTTGCTTTTGGCTTCGATCTTGTTCTTGATTGCCTTTTTTGGAATCAAAAAGAGCAAATCCAATATGCTAAAGGCGATGGAGAAGGAGGGGATGGCTTTATTGGAGAGCCTAATTCTTTCCAGCCAGAACACCATCCGGGCAAATACTTTGATAGAAGAGATAGTAGGGGAGAGGCTTTTGAATATCGCTTACCTGGTGGACCGAATGGAAAAACAAGATCAAATAGATAATTCAAAATTACAGGAGATTGCGGAGAAGAGCAATCTTTTGAGAATAGATATTCTCGATTCCCGGATGAATCTAATATATAGCAGCGATCCTCATGATAGAAAAATTTATCAAGACACCACCAGCTTGGTGATCCCGGTGCTTCAAAGTATACTGGATGGAGAAAAAAAAGAGTCCGTCTTTGGAATCGAAGCCAAGACTTTGTTGGCTGAAAAAAGTTATGCGGCGGCCATAGAAAGATCAAAAGAAAAAGGGACGGTGGTGGTGGTCACATCGGCGGCGTATATGGAGAGTTTCAAGAAAGAAATCGGAATCGGATATTTAATCCAGAAGATCAGCCAGGAAAGCGGTGTAGAATACATAGTCCTGCAATCGAGGGAGGGGATAGTCTTAGCTTCCAAGAAAGTGGAAAAGATGTTAAAGATAGAGGGGGACCCGTTTTTACAAGAGGCACTTTCAAAAAACCAAGCCCAGAGTAGAATCGCTCCGTTCGAAGGTGGAGATGTTTTGGAGGTGGTAAAACCCTTCATGTCGAAAGAAATACCTTCGGGAATTTTCAGAATCGGGCTATCCTTGGAAGGCTATAAGAAAGTAACATCAAGTTATCAAAGACAGATGATACTTTTCTCTATGGTTTTGTTCGTCCTGGGGCTTTTGATCATAGGAATTGTGATCGTGAATCAGAATTATTTTGTTTTGGACAGGTCTTATAAGGAAATTAAGACTTTAACTGGAAATATATTGGAGGCTATGCACAGTGCGGTGGTGGCAGTGGATAAAAACGGGAAAATCATTATGTTCAATCGACTGGCGGAGGATATATTTTCGATTGACAAAGAGAATGCCATCAACCACGACTATGCCTCTGTTTTTCCGAATGACGATTGTTTGTTAAAGCAGGCACTGGATAAGAAAAGGACCACCAAAGATGTGGAGAGGGAATTTCGCACCTTCTCCGGTGAGGATAAATTCTTGATCATTGGAACGTCATGTCTTTTTGATGAAGAGAAAAAATTCAATGGTGGGGTGGCAGTGATTCATGATGTTACCGAATTAAAAAAATATGAGGAGGAGGCGAAAAGATCTGAGAGACTTTCAGCATTGGGAAACTTGGCGGCTGGAGTGGCGCACGAAATAAGAAATCCTTTGAATGCTATTTCTATAACTGCTCAAAGATTGAAATCCGAATTCGTTCCCCAAAAGGACAAGGAAGAATACCTCTCCTTTGTCAAAACGATTTTGGATGAAATCAAAAGATTGGACGGTATTATAAATCAGTTTTTAAGTCTTGCAAAAGCACAGAGGCTGAATTTAGTCCCCACCGACATGAACAGATTCTTGAGCGAGGTGGTGGATCTGGTGGAAATTGAGGCGGGGGAGAAGAATATTCATGTGACCAGAGAGATTGCCAACCTTCCGGAAACAAGAATCGACCCGGATGAATTGAAGAAAGCCCTTTTGAACATAATGTTGAACGGAATTCAATCCATGTCTTCAGATGGCACATTAAGTATTCGCTCTCATCTGGATGACTCACAAAGAAATATAATTATAAAAATTAAGGATTCGGGAGTGGGCATCCCCAAAGAGAATCTTTCCAAAATCTTTCAACCCTATTTTTCCACCAGAGAGAAAGGAACCGGTTTGGGTCTCTCGATTGCCTATCGTATTATCACAGATCATAGAGGAAAAATTGAGGTAGAAAGCGAATTGGGCAAGGGAACAGTCTTTACAGTGAAATTGCCGATATGATTTCCCAACAGATTGAACAGAAAAAAACGTCACACAGAAACGTGTGACGCTACATTTATGAGGAGATGAATGATTTCCTATCGCATATTAATAGTGGATGACGAAAAATCGCAAAGGGATATGTTGGCCGGATCCCTCGAAAAGGAAGGATATAGTGTCGCCACCGCTGAATCCGGATTTGAGGCGATCAAGCTTTGTGAGGACAAATATTTTGAAGTTGCATTGATTGACCTGAAGATGCCGGGGATGGACGGAATCGAACTCCTAAAGAAATTAAAAGAGACAAACCCTGAAATTCAGGTGATCATAATGACTGCCTACGGAACTGTAGAGAGTGCAGTCGAAGCAATGAAGCTGGGGGCGTATCATTATGTAAATAAGCCAATTAACTTAGATGAGTTAAAGTTAAATATTAAGAAAGCCTTAGAAAATTACCATCTTCTGGCCGAAAACAAATATTTAAAAACAGAGCTGGAGGAAAAATATAAAGATGTTCATATAATAGGGGAGAGCAAGGCAATCAAAGAGGTTTTGAGCACAGTCTCAAGAGTGGCAAAATCGAAATCGACGGTTTTAATCCGAGGAGAAAGTGGAACCGGAAAAGAATTGGTGGCAAGAGCAATTCATGCCCTGAGTGATAGAGGGGACAAAAGGTTTATTCCGGTTTCGTGCGCCGCTTTACCCGAAACTCTTTTGGAATCCGAATTGTTCGGATATGAAAAGGGTGCTTTTACCGGTGCTATCAAAAGAAAAGAAGGGAGGTTTGAATTAGCTGATGGAGGAGCGCTCTTTTTAGATGAGATTGGAGATATTCCTTTGGAGACTCAGGTGAAGATTTTGAGAGCCATAGAATCTCAGGAGTTTGAAAGATTGGGCGGAAAAGAGACTTTGAAGGTAGATGTAAGGATAATCTCCGCTACAAATCAAGATTTGGAGAAGAAGATAAACGAAGGAACATTCCGAGAAGATCTATATTACAGGCTCAACGTGATTTCCATATTTATTCCTCCCTTAAGAGATAGAAAAGAAGACCTCATGCTTTTGGTCGATCACTTTATCAAAAAAGCAAACCAAAAATGCGGCAAGTTCATAGAGGGCATAACCACAGAAGTAAAAGATATAATCTTTAATTATGATTGGCCCGGCAATGTAAGGGAGCTGGAGAATATGATCGAGAGGGGAGTGGTGCTATCCAGAACCGATGTGATAGATAAAAATGATCTGCCATATTTTGGTCTAATTAAATCTAAAGAGGTAATTTCCTCTCTCAATTTGTCCCTAAGAGAGATGGAAAAAAATCACATTTTGAACACTTTGAAAATGACCGATTGGAATTTGGGCAAAGCCGCTGAGATTTTAGGAATTCATCGGAATACCCTCCGTCTGAAGATGAAAGAATACGGGATTGAAAGGGTCAACGGGTGACCTCACCCCCTGACCTCCTCTCCCCCGCCTTTGGCGGGATTTTCAACATGGAATGGAGAGGGGGAAATAAGGGGGAGTTTCTTGAGGCCGATGCGTCATTTTTTTGTTCTGTCAGGAGCTTCTCCTGACAGTGGATGCGTCAGGTGTTTAAGTTGGCTCGGGAATTGCGCACCAGGATCCCCCGCCAGAGGCGGGGGAGAATTCCCGAACCACTTTCGTGCGGGTCACCGGGATTCCGCCACAAGCGGAAAAATCTAATTCCCGCACGAACAAGAGGGGTTGTTCTAACTGACTTTAGTCAGGTTTAGGTGCCAACGCCCATATGGGCTGAGAACTGGATCTTGATCTCACGTGGAAGCAGAGTATGTTAAGACAGCCGGTTATCTGGCTCGCCTAAAGGCGAATACTCCAAGAGGTCTTGAAAATTTTTCTTGACAACGAATTTAATCGGACTATATTTTTCAAACTTGAGAGCGAGTTGTAACCATTAAATAGAAAGGAGGGATGCCAAGATTTTGTTAATTTGAAAGCGGAAGTGGCAGTTCAATTAATTTAAATCGAGAAAGGGGAAAAATATGAAAAAAGCGATTTCAGTTTTTGGTGCAGTTTTCTTTATTTTGATGATGGTATCTACGGCATCTGCAAAGAAATTCAGCATTGGCGGCTTTGCCGGATTGAACCTTCCCTTAGCCCAGCAGGATGCCAAAAGTGGAGCTCTTTTTGGAGCTAAAGGTAGAATCCCACTTCTCCCATTCTTGGCATTCGAGCCCAATTTCTGTTTTGCTAAATACGGGGGCAAAAATGTGGATGTCCGGGGAAAGTCCTATGGGCAAGAAGGAGGAGATTTCACTTCGTTTGGTGTCGATCTTCTTATTGGTTTGATGTCCAGCATGAGCAAGGCGAAATTTTACGGATTGACCGGAATAAATTCCAATACTTACAAACGCAAGGGATTCTCAAACGAAACCGGATTGGGGTGGACGCTTGGAACCGGATTTGAATTCCTGGCCACGGAGATTTTAAGCTTAGAAATCAGAGCCAGATATCATGCCATCAAGGTGAAAGAGGGGGGAAAAGCTCATCTGGAGGTGTCCGGCGGTCTAAATTATTATTTCGGAAGCGAATAAAAAAGAAAGGAGTAGAACCTGATGAAGATAAAGAAAAAAAGCTGGGCTTTGCTGTCGGTGGCAATCTTTGCCACCCTGTTTTTGGGCGGGTGCTGGCTCTTTGGAATTACTCTGGTGCTGAACTATGACATAGAGGATAAAATCGTGTCCACCGATACCCAATTCAACAGTGTGGACGTAGATTTAACTCAAGAACAAGATTGGAAAGACAACCAGGATAAGCTTGACGAGATTTACATTTTATACTTCTACGGAAAGATTTACAACGATGAGAATACTCCGGCGACCGGACAGCTCTACGTATACAAAGACACCACCTTGCAAACCATAGCGGAGGTAGAAAGTCTGGCAACCTTGGTCTTAGATGGATTGGTTTTGCCTGCGAAGGACACCACTGAGGTTCCTATTACCGCTATGAAACTTGAGCCCATCAGAGATCTTGTAATGAAAGGGAAATTCGCCTTGTACGCTATTGCTACTGATGTTCCGTTTCATATAGAGGTTTTTGATGCTACGGTGGTAGTGATATTTGCCGTAGAAACAATATTCTAGATGTGCTCGTACTACTTGGTTTTCCTTTCGGGTCGAGTTGTTATTGAAGTTTTTTTCGTCCCGGCTTTGAAAAATCGAAGCCGGGACATTTTTTTATTTGTGGAGTACTAAGCTTCAGCTTCGCTAATATAAACTAAATTATCTCTGATACGATGCTACCCCCTCTCCCACCAGGGGCTGTGCCGTAACTCTCAAAAACGCATAGGTGTCATTCTGACCCCGCCTTTTATGGTGAGCGAAGTCGAACCATTGGCGGGGGAAGAATCTAATAGTTTCAATAAGTTAGAAAATCGAGATTCTTCGGCTAACGCCTGAGAATGACATTATGACACAGCCACCAGGGGAGAATTCGTCTGACGAAGAAATGTATCTGTATTAGCTGACCAAAATTGTTTGACTTTTGAGTTTTTTTTGATAAATTGGGGCTGGTTTGATTTGAAACATAATCGTTAATACTTTAGGAGGTAAAAAATGAAGATCGTGGTAAGTGTGATTAAGGCGGACATCGGAAGCATTGGCGGACACATTAAACCGAGCCAAAAGCTTATAGAAACCGTGTCCAATTACATTCATGAGCATGGGGTTAAAACCAAAGATGTAATTGATTATAGGATTTCCAGCACCGGCGATGACATTGCCATCCTCATGACACATGCAATGGGAACCTTGAACGAAAAGATTCACAAGTTAGCCTGGGATGCTTTCGTGGAGGGAACCAAAGTGGCAAAAGAACAAGGGCTCTACGGTGCCGGACAAGACCTGTTGAAGGATGCATTCTCGGGCAATGTTAAAGGACTGGGTCCAGCGGTGGCGGAAATGGAATTTGAGGAAAGACCGAATGAGTCTTTCATCCAATTTGCGGCAGATAAAACGGAACCCGGGGCTTACAATCTACCTTTCTACCTGGCTTTTGCCGACCCCATGTATTGTGCGGGACTGATGCTTTCTCCTTCGATGAGCAAAGGATTTAAGTTTGTAATCATGGATGTGTCACATACCGAAGGGGACCGGTTGATCGAACTTTCCTCTCCCGAAGATTTATATGATATTGCCGCATTGTTGAGAGACAACCATAGATTTGTTATTGAATCTATTTATTCAAATAATACCGGTGAGCCGGCCGCTGCTGTCAGCACAACCCGACTGCATAATATTGCCGGAAAATATACCGGAAAAGATGATCCGGTGGCCGTAGTCAGAGTGCAAGGCGCTTTCCCTGCCACCGGTGAAGTCTTAGCACCTTTTTCCATCGGTCATTATGTAGCAGGTTTCATGCGGGGAAGCCATACCGGTCCTTTAATGCCGGTCAAAGTAAATTGTCCGATCTCCTACTTTGATGGACCGCCTGTAGTCTCTGCTCAAGCTTTCTCCATGAGAAATGGAAAACTGACCGAACCTGCAGATGCCTTCGATCAACCTTTCTGGGACTGGGTGCGGGATCAGGTTTCACAAAAAGCAATGGAGATAAGAAGGCAGGGCTTCTCCGGTTGCGCCATGCTTCCTTACTCTGAGCTGGAATATGGGGGAATTGTGGAAAAGATGAAAAAGCTGGATGGCAAATTCAGGGTAAGAAAGTAATCTGTTTAGAGAAGTAGTAGTTTGTAGGGACAGGGCTTGTCCCTGTCCGAAACCCAGATCGGACAGCCACGAGGGCTGTCCCTACAATTTGAGTTGGAATATGGCAGAATAGTAGAGAAGATGAAAAAGCTGGATGGAAAGTTCAAAGTAAGGAGGTAATCAAATTTACCTCACCCCTATTTCCCCCTCTCCACACATGTGGAGAGGTTAA
>Ga0315289_10002931_pt1 | contig 25999 bp, 67 predicted proteins | sample YL17G11_40_MG_FD_203452 | JGI IMG/M metagenome (GOLD analysis project Ga0315289, IMG submission 203452) | Sediment microbial communities from Yellowstone Lake, YNP, Wyoming, USA - YL17G11_40 | ecosystem: Environmental > Aquatic > Freshwater > Lake > Sediment | place: USA: Wyoming | collected...
GGTGATGCTTAGTTCTTCGATTATAAACCTATTAGATAATCTAGCGACTAAGCTGGACTTTATGCTATCTTTGACTAAGGGGCGCTCAGTTACTAAATTCTCAGCATTAAACTGAGATGTAGTAGATTTTACAGACTGGTTGACAGCCGGCTTAACTATAACTGAGTCATAGTTAATGCCAACATCTCTATAAAGAGAAGATGCCTCTCCAGGAATTACTGCATAGTTAAGAGTAACCGTAGTCGTAACATCTTGTAGGTCATGCGATGCAGATTTACAGACCATAGTGTAAGCCTTAATTTGGACCGACAAGTTAACCACTTTCTCAGATATTGGGTTAACATAGTAAATACCAGGTCCAAGCACCCTTCCACTTGGTGCATTCCATCGTAGGACTATACCACGATGGCCAGTAGGTACGGCACCAAGGCCACCAAGTAGTATCTCTCCAAGTATCATTATAATTAGACCTATAACGATACCTATTGCTCGATTGAGCCATAGCGGCTTACGTTCGCCGGATTCGTCAGAGAAGAACTTTATAGCTTCAAGTACCATTCGGACCACTGCGTATATTAGAGGTGCCCAAACGAGCAGCCCTAGCAGCACTTTCAGAGTACTCATCATTAACTCCTTTGATTAGGTCTTGCAGGACAATCGGGCGGTGTGTAACTAAATGCCTCCTTCTTATAGTTCTTTAAGTATTCAATCCACTCAGGTTTTGTAACGAGATTTACAATATCAATTGCAATAGTAAAGCAACTCTTCCCAGCGCTTCTCTCGAGTAAGTCAGAAAGAGTATGCAATAAAGAGAAATAGTTGTAATCTGAGGGAGATGCACTACTTATTAGTTCTTGTGTATGGGCGAGCTCCTTTTTAGCGTTCTCTTTAGCTCGAATTTTAGCTAATACGCGCATGGCTGTGAAGTAGCCAAAAACTATTAAAGCGCCAGCACCTATTAACAGTAAAAGTCCTGGAAATGCTTCTGCTAGTAGAATCATTTAACCTTTATCTTTCTTGCTGCCATATATGCGTTAGCCATCCTACCCGACTTTATTAGTCTCCTCAGTCCTCTTAACTTAACCAGGAACTTTGGTGACTTCAAATCTTCTATTGCAAACGCTCTTTCGGCCAATATCTCAGCTTGTATATCTATATGCTGTTGATGATTTATATAAGACGCATCATCCACTTTATCTATTCTATGTATGGTGTCAGCGGGGGTGAGGTTCTTGTTATCCATTATATCTCCTTGACGTAATCATAGACACCATCGGCCATCAAGACTAGTAAGAAGTGGACGGTAAGGGCGGTAGGTATAGAGACTATCCAAGCTCTCAATATGCTTCGTCTCGTTCCCCTCGCCATCATACAGAGCATACTAGCTGGGCAACTATTATTCCTGACGACGTTACTATGGATAGTAGGGCATTTCGGTTGGGCGCGGCAGAATGCGCACTTCCCCCATGTCAACATTGGTGACGTAGGTTCATCTACTAATTTGTCCCACTTATACCGTAGCGAGGCGTTAGCTAGCCTGCGAATCGTCTCATCGGTTACTTTCATATTATCTCCTTAGAACATTTCATCTTATACTCTATATCGGTGTCGTCACGCCTGCGCGATAGGCGGATGTAGGTTAGGCTTCACGGCAACCGCCTTAAATTCCGTGTCAGCAGTACCACGGTTTCGCCGCAGTCGCACTTGACTCGGCACTTGCCCTTGTGCGCCCGCTTGCCATTCCGCAGCGGCACAATCTCGCACTCGTGGCCGCAGTGCGGACTGACCTTCGGCGCGGCAATGCGATACCTCACGGCTCCACCTCTATCTTCGCGCCCGCGTTCAGCATGGCGAGGACGGCGGCGCGGAGGGCTTCCTCTGCGGCTACAGCCATACCAGAACTGGTCGTAAATCCGCCGCTGGCATACGTTCCGTTCTCGATTTCTTGACCTGCCCACGTTGCCACCCCCGCCAGTCCAGCGGCAAACACCCGCGCCATAAACCCTACGCTGCCATAGCATGACTTCTGCGAAACGCAGCCAACCTCAATCTGGCAGTATCGCTCGATAGCAGCCGCCAGCTTGCACGGGTCGGTGGTGGGGATGTCGGAGGCATTGAGAACCCGGTAGACATCGCCAATCGGCCGGGGCGTCACGCGCCCGCCTTTGCAACTTCGCGCCGGGACGCTTCGATTCTCGCCTTGTGGTCAGCCTCTAGGTCAGTCTGCCGAACAAACCCCGTCCGTTCTGAGTAGACGGCATCATCTACCAGGTTGTCATAGCTCCGAAGTTGCACGACCTTCTCTCTTGGGACGCACGGACGGATGTTGAGATACAGATTTGTGCCGTCGCTGAAGATGACGGACGTGACGCGGCTGTATCGCTTGACCATGTTGCCGTGAATGACGCGACGATAACAGACGTGTACCTGATTCGAGGAGTATCCTCCCCATGTTCCTTCGAGGACGAACCACTTTTGACTTTCACCCGGTTTCACTTCCATCACGCGCCCGCCTTCTGCGCGGCGTCACGCAAGGCACGTGCTAGGTTAAACACTCGGTCGAATAGCGCATCCTCACGCTTGTCGCGTGCCACTAGAATCGCCGCCGCCGTCAGATACGGCGTGAGGTCGGGTGGGGCGGATTCGAGCAAGGCAAGCGCATCGGACATCGCACGGTACGCCGCATCCTCTGTCTCATATCTGTCCCGGAGAATCTTCACCGCCTCAATCACCTTCTGCCGGTTCACTGTGCGCCTCCATTCCGGGCGAGCAGCTTTTTAGCAGATGAGGCCGCTTCTGTTGCTAGTCCCTCCAAGGCTACGCAGAGGTTTGACAAGTCCCGACTCTGCTTCGCGAGTTCGGCCTCGTAACGGTCACAGGACTGCGTCAGACCGTTGCGAAGAGCATTCAGCCGCTCCACCTCGCCCTCAAGGTCGTGGATGCGGGTAGACGCGGCGGCGAGTACGGACTTGTTGCCGTCACCCGGGAAGTGGCAGCGGTTACAGAAGCCGGGATATTTCTCCGGTATCTCCCCTCGACTTGCCTCCAGCGCGGCCACGGCGCGGTCGGGGTCGTCTACTATGACATTGAGTTGTATGCGATTCGTTCCCGGCTCTGCGTGCCAGTTGGATGTAAGCCCTGCCCCCGCCTCGCGCAGCCGCGCCTCGACTGACGGCGCGGGCGGCTTGCAGTTGACGCAGTAGACATCTTTCAGCGGTTCCATGCAACGCTCGATGACGGCCCCACACCCGGCACAGTTGCGGGTATAGGTCGTCACCGGGCCGGGCGTGGGCTGGAGCTTGCGCCTTTCGCAGTTGGCAATGTCCTGTGCGCTAGCAGCCGTTTGACACCAGCCGACAAGCTGATGCAAGCAGCCAGTATTGAAACAGGCGCGGGCGACTGGCCCCGGCTTGGCCTTCAGCGCATCGCGGAACTCTGCCGCCAGATTCGGGTCGGCGGCTACCAGGTCAACAATCCTGCGCGCCGTTCTCTCGATTATGTCCATGCCCATTATGCCTCCCTAGAGAATATGTCCTTGCCGTTCCACGTGTTATCCGGCCACTCGGCGTTGTGCTGAATGACTAATTCGGGTTCGCAGTCGGCCCCCGCCTTGTCGCAGTCGGCCCACGCCTTGACGTAGTCGGCCCACGCCTTGGTGTAGTCGGCCCACGCCTTGTTGACCTTCTTCGGTAATAGACCAATCACTGGCCTGAAGTTCCGCAGGCGCACAGCACGTTCATTCTCCGGCTTATCGCTGAGGGTAAATGCCACTCGCATCTCCCACGGTTCGGGTAGCGATTCGGCGTGGACTCCGTGATGGAAGTTGAACGCGAAGGTCGCATTGGAATTGGCCATCCACGCAGCCACACAATCCACTCGCTCTTCCTCGATTGTGCCGATAGGTTTCATCTTGCCTCCTTTGCTCTTATAGGAGCAAAACTGCGCTTCGTGTAGATAAAGCGGTGAATGTATGTTCCCATCGCCTTGGTGCGGGCGGCTTCGGCGCGGTGCATCTGCCAATAGGCAGTCCATAATCGCGTGGCTTCGGTTCCATCGTGTAGGTTCAGGCGGAATAGCCGTCGCAGCTTGTCGCACTCACGCCTCGCCGCGTCACGCTCGTAGCGCAGACGGGTGGCGCACTTACTGTTGTCGTGGCATGGTAGCCGCAACATTCGCCACGTATCGCAAGCTTTCCCGCACGGGTCAGCCTTGCGCCCCGGCTTGGCGCTCATGGGCGCACCGGCCATTCTCCGGCGATTCCGCCAAGCGCGACAAACGTCCGGCGGTGAGATTCTCGCAGTTCGGCGTTACCGCATATCCGGTCGAACGCCTCTTTCGTCTTGGGGCAACCGCACTCAGAGCAGCACCCGTCAGCCAGTTCACCGAACTGTATGCCGGGCTGATGGCAGAGGCATGAGTTCAATCCGTTGCAGGGGAACCATTCATGCTTATCTCCGCAATCAATCTCACAGCCAATTGGCTTATTCTGTCTGTTGTATTTCACTCCCTCTCCTCTCCCTTGGGCTTGGCGGACGGGCGGACGGCATCGCGGATAGCCCGTCTGCGTAGTTCCTCTTCGTAGAGCTTAATCGTAATTTCCATACGCCAACGATTCAGTTGTGCCTTCCTCCCCGCCCCGCGCTGGCCGGTCATGGGCGCACCCCGAGCGGTGATAGGTATGTCACGTCTTTCCCCGTCGCTATGGCATACGCGATTTCCCTGCGCGTGGACTCTCCGATATAGCCGTCTACGTTGATGACGCGCACCTCGTCGGCGAGGTCAATCTTCCGCAGGTGCAATTCGTCGAGTTTGGCGGCTGTGTCACCACCGAGCATTTCCCCGACATGCCCACCATCGGCAGTCGTGACTTCACCCGGATAGACTGCGAGGCTGAGCGTCACGACCCCGGCCATATTCAACTTCCATGCCTCTTCCTCGAACTTCTGCCAGAATCGCGTAGACCCGCAGAGACAGACCACGCGGGGCCGTGCTAGGGATAACCGCTTACGCTCGAAGTCTGCACGAATCGCATTGCGGGCGAGGCGCATGGCGAACTTCGCTCTGTGCTTCCACTCACACGGGCCGCAGGATATGATTGCGATAGACCGAAGTCTCTTACTCACTTCCTCTCCTTCCCCTTCGCGGACTTGGCGGACGGGCGGGCGTTAATCGCTTGCATCGCTATCATCCAAGCCGACGTATGCCGTCGTTTTATGCGGGCGGGCGGGCTTGACTATCGGCTGGTGGCAGAAATCGCATACCCACTTCTCGTCACGGGATTCCTCCAGCGAGTCCTCGGTCACGTCCTCTGGGTCGCCCCAATCGCCGCACATCTTCATGTCGGCTTCGGCGCACTCCCGCGAGCAGTAGAACGATTCGTCTGCCGTGTCGTAATCGGTAAGTCGCCATACAATCCGCTCCGCCCCGCGCTGGCCCTTGGCGCGGGTCATGGGCGCACCTGTTCAGCGCGTTCCTCTATAAACTGAACGAACTCTTGATGTGCTCGTTGTGCTCCTGTGTCGAATCCGTAAACGAAGATTTCCATGACACCAACAGCCCGATAGTATTCTTTGTCCCGCTTATTGGGGTCACTAGCTTCGCAGAGAATCGACAGAGCTTCTTTCAGTTCATTCACTTCCTCTCCTTTCCCTTGGGCTTGGCGGACGGGCGGACGGCATCGCGGATAGCCCGTCTGCGTAGTTCCTCTTCGTAGAGCTTAATCGTAATTTCCATACGCCAACGATTCAGTTGTGCCTCCCTCTCCCTTCCTTTCGCGGGCTTGGCGGATGGACGGGCGGGTCTACGAATCATGAATCCACAGTAGCCCATCATAGTCGGAACGGGACAATGCTTGCAGTGTTCCTCACTCTGGACTAGGCCGGAATCTTGACAGTATATCGCGTCAGGCAACTTGACCCTCTCCGCCCCGCGCTGGCCGGTCATGGCTCGACCTCCAGCGTGCCACCGTGCTTCACGATAGCGAGGGCGGCTAGGCGGATTTGCTCGTTGAAGTTCAGCCGCGCCGGGGACGCTTGGCCGAACGTGTCCATGTAGCCGAGTATCGCCAACAGTGCAGCCGTGGCGCGGAACTCCTCGGAAGTTACAAGGTGGCGCTTCGGGTTGCACGCTTGGCAGTACCGTCTCAGCGCCTCGGCCAGCTTCGCCGGGTCGGTTGTCGGGATGTCGGCGGCGAGCAAGACTCTCATTCGCCACCGCCCTTCTGCCATTTCCCGGCGGTCGAAATAGCCGCATCCGCCAAGCGGTCGCCCTTCGGCTGGCAGGCGGGGCAAGGCGACCGGCCATTATCGGGGTCGTGCCCGTCGTAGACTTCGCCCGTTCCCCCGCACTTCGCGCACGGCTTGGGCGCGGCGGAACGCCAGGCGGCGAGGGCGGCGGTCAGTTCGGCGTCCCCGTTGAATCCGTGCGGGTCTCGCAAGGCGTCTCTTGCCGCCTCCGCCAGCTCCCCACCCAGCCGCCGCAGTTCGGCAAACTCGGCGTCGTGCTGCTCCTCAATCAGTTCCTTCGCCCTTGCAACCGACACGCGGCCTGTCTGAACCTCATGCAGTAGCTCGCCCAGGTCTACGTCAATCCCGCCGTCGAGGGTCAGTTGATACGTCGCCATGCTCACTCCTTCCCGGCGAGCAGGGCGCGGATACGAGTCTGAATATGTGCTCTTGCCACTCGTGTCTCCGCCTGAAACAGGGCAATACGACAGCAAGCCAGTTCGTGCTTGACTTCGTGCTCTAGCCCGTGCAGCGCGACATATTTTGCCATTCGGCAATTCGCGGCTTCGTCCCTATGGTGGTCGAGGTTGGGATTCGACTCAAGGGCGAACAAGACATCTCCCGCGATTTCCCGCCACGGCCTCGCCGCCTCGGCAAGCTCGGCGTCGTGCAGGGTGGCTATGGCGTCGGCCCTCTCCACTCGCTGACGGTCGCTTAACCCCGTCATTTCAAAATAACCCATCACCGCATCCCTGAACGTGCTCATGTCGGCTCCGTGAGCCGTGCGCGGGCGCGGGCATAGCCGCAGTCTTTGTCGTGTGCCTCTTGACCGCCCATCGGCCAGAAGCCGGGACAAAATCTACACCACGCCTGTTTACCGTCGTTTCTTGGCCGAACTTCTACGCGGGCCATAACCCACCGTAGAGACGCTTCGATTTTCTCCCGCTCTCGGTCGCGGGTGGCGCGGGCGAGGTCTAACATTTTGTCGGTCACAATCAGGGGGTTGTGGTGCGGGTCATCTCCCGGACATTCAAACGTTGGTGTCTGAAACGCCTTGATTTTCTGCATTGGCTTCCCGCATATCAGACACTTCGGGCATCCTTGGCACGTCTCAGTCATCGCGTCCTCCGCGCCGGCAGAGGCGACCTTACCCAGTTATCTTTTATCATATCATTATTTCCCGTATGCGTTATGTTCAGCGAGGGCTCTACATATACCCATCGCGTCTCTAATTAAGTCAGGCGCTGTGTAGGGTATAGGCATAGTTGCCATTTGACCTATTAGCCACTGGCCGTAGCTCATGCCAGTATAATTAGTTACTCCAACGACTGGAAATGCCGGCGAGCTGAAGATTCTGGCAGCGTTGATTTTTAGTTCAGACTCAGATAGACTCATATTACTTTTGTCTCCTCCGCGACTACTTAGCACCGATTTTATAGCACTGATACATTTATTCATCTATCATAAATTCTCTTAGTCTTATGTAGGTACTTCAGGTCTTTTACTTCGCACTCTTCTCCATCTAAAGTCGACTCAGTTTCTGGTGGTTCTTCTATATATTGATGTATATTTTCCTCACCAAGTATTAGTTCTCCGTTAGCATCTTTGCCTGTAATATTAGAAGTGAAGTAGCATTTTGGAAATCGACTACAGGCAGCAAACTTAACGAGGTTGTGAGTCTTAACCACTACCTCACCTTTGCTACACTTAGGGCAAATCATCGTTGATACTTGAGATATAGAATAGGTTCTTCGCCAGTCTTAAAGAACTTAGCCCACTCCTCAGCCCAATCTGCGCGGTATTCATCTGGTTCTACTAGACAAAAAGCCGCTTTATCTACAGCGCAGGTAAATACCGGGCAGCGGTGGCATATACTACCTTGATATGGTAGCTCATCAATATATCTATAGTCAGCAGGACATTTATCAGGTACTTTATAAATATTAGCGATTATCATAATTTAATCTACTATTTTGCTCTCTTTTGCGAACCTATAGTCTTCCCAGTCTGATATTGGCTTAAAGTGCAGTAGTACGCAGTACTTCTCGTAAGTTAGAGCACCACCACAAATACGATAGATTCGAAAGTTATTAAAGGTACGATTAAAGAACATCCAAGGACGGAAGCCCATACGCACCTTCATTTTACGCATCCTTACATCTTCTTATTACGTTGCCATCTTTATCTTTCCAGCCAGAGTCAATCCAACGACGGGGGTCATCTTGTGGGTCATGAATTATAGGGACTAAGACAACTACGATTTTAGGCGTTGTAGACCTCTGTTCTCTATGACAGATGGGGCAGTAGGATGGATAGCACTTTTTATCGTACAACGCCGAGCAAAAGTTACACTGATTCATAGTATCACCCTTCCATGTCTATATTCCCGCTTTTCATTAATAGTCATCTTTATCTCAGCTCCTTTTACCAAGTCAATTCCATGTCGGTCGGCAAGGTCTAATAGTCGTAGAAATGCGTCTGCTAACTCAACTCTAAATGTATCAAGGCAAGGCTCTTTACCGTGTTTACGCACCTCTTGTGCAGCTTCTGCTAACTCAGTAACAATTAGCATTAGATGAGCTAGTGTTGCTGTAGCGCTGCGCTTATCGTTATGGCGCGACGGAGCGATAAATCCGTGTTTAGTATTATGCGCTCGTAAGCGAGCTACAAGAGCGTCGAAGCGCTCAAGACCTCGGCGATTATTTTCCACGCAACCGCTCCATCGTAGCGAAGTATTCACGCAGGCACATGCCGCAGTAGCGGCATCCCTTGTCGTGGTCTGCCCACGCCAGCGGGTCGTCACGGAACAGACGCATGACGGTTTCCTTGGCTAGACTTTTGATACACCAGTAAGAGTTCAGTATTCGTTTCCTAAACTCATAGTTATCCCGGTGGTCGGCGGGAATACTGTCGGCCTCTTGGTAGTAGGCCATGAACGTCAGGCAGAACGGAACGGCCATGTAGTATTCGCGGGCGCGTATAAGTAACTCAATATTCCATGTATTCGTTCTAAATCGCACGAACATCAGGTTCGGCGGGACTTTCTTGACTCGGTGAAAATCCTTATCAGTCATTTTGCCCGGGTTAAGCGTCAACACGACCGGAGCATCAAAATCAAGACGTGGAATAGCGGTGTTGTAGAACCGCATAGGGTATCCTGCACACGACTTCATAACCAACTCACGCTCAATGTTGCTATCATTACCATCGTTGACTCGTACTAACTGATGCTGAGCTATATCTAACGGTGGCATGTTAGGCAAATTCTCGGCCAGCGGTTCCAGATATGAACGACCAGACTGAAAGAAACAGTCGGCGCAGTTATTGGGACAGTGACCTGTTTGTGGGATAGCAGCAAGAATACCACTACCTTTAGTCTTAGGATTCTCTATATACTTCATTAACCATTCCTCACATTATTAAATTCCTCGCACCATCTTTTAGCGTCCTCATCGTTCTTTATTAGAGCGTCTTCATCGCAACTCATCCAATTTAGATTATCACTCGCACAAAATGGGCAGGTTGATGGTTCGACCTCAACATCACCACCAGGAGGGTCGATACCATCTACAATAAACCGAGCCTTGCAGTTAAAGCAGTCGACAAAGAAGCGGTAGGGCTTGTCACCTAGGGACATTATTTCCTCTCAATAGCTATCGCCGCCATTCTATCCCAGTCGCACGGACCACCTTTAGCTTTCATAGTACCTTCTCTAATTCTCTGGTGTATATAAACATTGAAAGGGTAATCCATTCTCACGTATACGAAATCCTCACTAACAGTGAGAAAGGGGCAGCAATTACTACCTTGACCAAGCCGACAAATTGTCTTGGCTTCTTCCGGTGTTAAGAACAGCCGAGTAGTATCATCAGTAGTTATTTTTTCCATAGTTAGCTCGAATAAGACGGTAGAATTGACGCCAATAATTCCACCATATTAGCAACGGCGCGCCGATTGCGATAATCAGGTTCATTACGCAGCGCAGAGTCAGCATGACCATATACACTATTAGGCGCGCAGCAGAGGTAATTATATAGTGGGCACCCTTTGCTACAGTTACCCCATGGAATACTAAATGTATTGCAGAGCGTGCAATCATCAGAAGATGAACTCGCTCCACGATAGAAAGAGGTAAGACCTTTTACCCGCATAGCAATTAACCCTTCAAATACACACTGGTTGTCTAGCCAGTGTATTAAGGATAGTTCGAGAGCCTCATCTTTAGTCATTAGTTATTCCTCGGTTCCTCCGGTGGTTCGCACCTAGCCCATCGTGGATTGGGGCCAAATATATATACGTTAGCCAAGTCTTTGTGCTCAAATACTCTATAAGTAGTACCTATTATATAGAAAGATATATACATCATATTTCCTAAATATGATACTGGATATAGAGTGCAAGTACCGTTATCCGTTCGGAACCATATCCGACCAGCATAATGCTTATCAGGGAGACCTTTATGCCAGCCAGAGTAAGCGAGGTCGAGCGATACGACAAATCTTCGCTTGTAGGTACAAGCTTTAGGAGCGGCAGCAGCAGTCTTAGTAGCCTTAGCAGCCTTTTTCACTTTATTTCCTTAGTTAGTAATATAAGCAGACCACCGATAACCATAGTACATATTGCAACTGGAAAGTATCCATGGCTAATAACTATTCCAAAGATGAAGCCGAAGAACATACCGGCTCCAATATCTTCAATACGTCTATTAGACATTATTGGTCTTTATCACTCCGGTGTCTATCGCATACTTAGTTAGTCGTATGGCCTTATTTAGAGATACTTGTTGGTCTAGTAAATCTGGGTCGGGTCTACCAATCATAGTAGTTATGCGATGCCCATACGTATTAATTTCTTGAGCGACGTGACAACCTACAGTAAACGCTATTAGCGATAATTGTAGAAAATCATGAGCATCTTCTGGTAGTTCCTCAACCCATTTACGCTGTAGTGCCGTAGTCTGATGGTCATCCACCTTTAACCTCTATTGACGCCTTGACCGATTCTTCCGGCCACTCAACACTCACTTTAACAACTCCACGCCATTTATCACCTTCTACTGGGATAGTTCTATTAAGAGCAGTCTCAGCTTCTAGTGTAGTTTTGAGCATATCATCTGTTAGCAACAACTTGTTGCCGTTTTCGTCGACCGCAGCTGGTGCGTACCATATTTCTATTTCCATCAAGACCTCCTACTAAGCTATGATTCTTCATATGTTCTTTTACAATCTGCGGCGTACTCTCACGCCACCTACTTGGTTTGATGTAGTCACAACCAGGTGGACGTAGTTCAATATAATGGGCAACAAACTCGTCAACTGAGCCAAAGTGTGCGCCACAAGAGCACCTAACGACCTGATGGCAGTCCATTACGTCTAATTTCAACTATTAAATTCGCAATAAAGTGTAGTTCGCACTCTTTCTTAGTCCCACTCGGGCTGAAGACCCATAATGGACATTCCTCTACGAGGCATGGCTGCTGAATAACTCGCGCTCTTCGTAGTCGTAGCCACCATCACTTTTCTTATATACCATTGGTCGGCTCATTAGTGGGCAAATCATATAGGTTATCCTTAACTATTACTTCTTAACTGGTTTCGCATTGCAATCGCACCCTATCAGTTGGCATTTACACTTAGGGCATCTTTCTACATCGCAGCCAAAGTGATGGACGTGACCTTCACCATTAACTATATTGCAATCATGGCAGCGTTCATTGTAGTCGTAGTAGGACGTATTACGCTTGTATAATTTACCACCAATTTTTACGAAGCGGTGGTTACAAGATAGTACATGGTCATCCATCATATTTCGACCGCAGTTATCGCAGTCAGCCCCTTTAGGTTGGGAAGGGACTTTACAGCGGATACTCATAGATTCTCCTTATGTTCTTGGACATAGTAATCCGGGAACTTTTGTCTACAAATAGGACAGTACCAAATTTTATCTCCATCGCTCATTATAGTATTCGGAGTCATACTATTATCGCTTGGGAACTCCAACTCTAGCACACAGATGAAAGGTAGATGAACCTAAATTATAGAAAGTATCATGTTCAAACACGATAATCATATCTCTGCAGTATCTAACCCCTGGCATAACTATTATTTCATCAGCAGATACGCAGGTGCCGAAAACATCGCCGCCCATATTACCTTCTGTTCTAGCATTAGCCGTCTTAGTTGCATAACGATAGTATACATCGGCTATAACAGACTCTGGATTAATAGAGTGTGCCCAACCATAGCGCCTACAGAAAGTCCAAGCGGCTTCAAATGAGGTAAATATCTGGAAGCCAAAGGAACCATCTGGTTTATTAACTTCTGTTCTATTCCACCCATCCATTCTATTAGCAAATTCCTTCGCATTAACTACTATTCCAGTAGGAACTGATAAATTACTACCACGTCTAATAGTAGATAGATTAATTTGGTTGTAGGTCGAACGAGTGGCGACTAAAAATACCTTAAACCCGCGCTGCCACTCGGCCGTTGGGACCAATGGACGTTGCGAGATAGCATCCCAACACATTATTTAGGCACCTTACCTTTTGCCGCTTCACTAATAACCGCAGCGAACCGCTTAAGTTCTTCACCTATAAGCATTACACCTTCCTTATGCCTTTTGGTGTCTGGCTTAGTCCATAACCAAATATCAACTCCACCATCTTTGAAGATATCGCTCTCATCTTCAACGTGAAGCGTACCGCACTTTTTACCACCTACACAGCAACAAGAGAAGGTATAAGAGCGACCTATTTTGAGACGTCTAATCTTCTTAATAATAGCCATAGCAATTCCTTAGGGGCCCGGGACGACCCGGGCCCCACGTTATAGTACTCACATCGTATTTGAGAGTAGAGTAGTTAGGTTCGAGCCAGCGTAAGTCTTACAAGTATTAATAGCTGGCGTTCGGCAAACCCATATAGCGCCACCAGTAGAGTCATCTCCCAATGTCGTCATTGGAGAAGAATACTTGTACGAGCCACTACTAATAGCTTCTCTTACGTGTTGGTCGAACAACGGTGGCGCTACCTCGTATTTATCTACCCTCACGACGCGAAAGGGCGGATGAATACCCTAACTCTACCCATATCTTCGGGTAGTCTAGAAGCGTTATCCTTAATAAGCTTCACCATCGCATTCTCAGGTGAACTACCAATAGCGACCGCTGGGCCTAACTTAAGAACTGCCAGTTTACCAGCCTTCGCTTCATCTTCGGTTGGGTCTTCGATTACCACAACCTCGTATACGGGACACGGATTCTCGGACTTCGGCATTAAGACTCCTTGCGCGTTAGCGCCTTTTATTTAGCGGACAATTTACTTAGGCGTACTTCTATTTTTTCTAATTTAGATAGAAGACAATTATCTTCGTGTGTAGATAAGAAAGTATTCGTCTTTCCACAAAAGCGACATAGTGCTCTGTCCTGATTTATTACCTGAGTAATACATATTACTTGATGTATCAGCTCTAGAAAATCCTTGCGGCTAACACTAGGTCTAGTATTATGCACTACAATACGGCCAACGCCAGTTCTACGATTATATCTAACTCTTAGATTTCTTGGCATGTATAACCTTACGTATCCGACAACCTATTAGACGGAAGAACTTGATAATAGCGACGGCTATATTACCTATAACGGCGAATATTACATCATCAATGTCTGGTTTAAGTTCTTGTTTCTTAAACCCTGGGCATTTTCCGTACTTATTTCTATCCTCATCGTAGATATGCACAATTCTACCAATCATAGCGTTACGACCAAACATAGGATAAAATGGTAACTGTTCCATTCTTCTTGCTGTAGGGTCAAGGCATTGTTCGTGGTCTCCACAGTATTCGCATAAGTAACAAATTATGTTACCATACTCTATATCTGCGTTAGTTGTATTCATCTATAGTCTCCCTCGACTATTCTCCCATTCTCCCTCTAGCTCATACAACCATTCGATGGTTAGCGCAGGGAACCTCTCGCGTAAATTAGCGCATATACCTTCTGGGGCTGACCACGGGGTATTAAACTCATACGTTATATAAGCAGTATCTTTTTCTTGGGTACTCCACTCATCTGTTGTTGTAGTATTAGACGCAGACCACTTACAGCCCCAGTATTTAATACACCAGTCGTACCAGTTAGTAGCACCGCACTTAGTCGTAAGTGCAACTAATTCTTCATGTGGTATATAATACTCGAGATTATCTTTTACTCGCCATATATCTACTTGTTCGAATCTATCAGCTTTCTCAAATTTATCGGAACCAGGGCGTCTAAACCATAGCGACAACAAGTCTCGGGCGGCGTCAACCGTGAGACCTTCTATTGTCTGGTTAGGTAATAACTCACGGACTCTAACCAGCACTTCTTCATCTTTACAGCAATTAGCCAGATAGTCTTCACCTATAGGGCTTACGATGGAATTACCAACTACCGGGAACTTTCTACCGCCACTACTTATACCAACCAACTCTACCGGCATTGGTAGTATATTATCGAAGTCGAATACCTCTTCATCCGACGCGACTAGCGTCTTAAAGCTCTGAACGTCCTTTTTTGGTCCAGATATAGTAACTATGTTCTTAGTCCAATTAGGCATTCTCACCCTTCTTTTCTTTTAGTTCTTCGGCGACTTTGGACAACGCGCTAAACATAGCATCAATCTGATTCAACTTTTCTTTAGTACTAATTAGTATCTTATTAGTACCATTAAGTATTTCAGTTGTCTTATTTATATAAGAAGTATACAGATTATACATTCTACGTATAAGGTAGAAATATAAAGTTGATATAGCTGTAAGAGCTATACCATATATTATAAGACTAATATAGTTCATTATCATATCTCCTATTCTGAGTCGCTATTAACCCGTCGTCCGTCATCCCATTGGTCTGCATCCAGACCAAGATATAAGCATATTTTACGTAGGCTATCTTTGCCATAGTATTCGTAGTTATCGAATAGTGTACGCCATAATGTATCATCACCATTAAGCCAAAGCCAAGCGACATAGTGACTAAGCGACCTACCAGCAGAGATACCTCTGCAGTTATTAGCCTTTTCCCAAGCAAAAGGCATATATCCAATCATCACGTCTATTACTTTATTGAGTTCGAGCTGAGTCCACTCTTCTGGCTTAACCTCCGGCTTAAGATAAGGTTTTGCGTGAGTATAATCGAGGTACGCTATATATTCACTAACTTCAAAACCAAATGGGTCTCGTTCTTTGCGTTCTTCTATACGAGCGACTATTTCATCTTGAGTTCTCATTAGTTGTCCTTTAACTACTCTTATCCAACTCGCATATCCTTTTTCCTAATTTAGATATCTCAAGGTCATCCATCCGCTTGATGTATGGCATAAGGTCTAAGCCTAGCATATCGCAATTATCTAATGCTGTATGTCTAGACGAGACCGCTAAGTCTAAAAAACGGATACCACTGCTCGTATCCTTATATCTTAGGTAACAGGATATATTATCAGCATGCCCCTTTAAGCAGTCATCTATCCCAGTTCGACAATCCTTATGCCAACTTTTAGGCATTAGAAGATTAAGTAGTCTTATGAACCATCTACTAATAGCTAGTATAGGTGCTCTCATTTAGTTTCCTCTTCTGCGGCGTCCGCGCTTTGTATCGGCTCTGGCACCGTATCATCTATATCTATACCTACCTTAACTTCTACAGTCTCCGGCAGTGGTGGTAGGTTATCGAATAGATTAGGTGATTGACTATAGTTCCGTATCATTAGCTCGACGACGTGGCGGTTCTCTTCACGTCCTGGTTCGGCGATACAGGAATATAGAAAGGTAATCTCTTCAATAGTAGCATAAGAGTAAATTTCACGGACCCTAGGGTCGTCGTTGATACTAACAAGGAATCTCCCCTTTATCTTTTTTAGTAGATATGCAAGTTCCTCGTGCCTTTCTATTGAAAGATTATGTTCGTAACAGTAGACCTTGTAGTAGGGTGGGTCTACGTAGAAGAATGTATTGGGAGAGTCGAAGCGCTCAATACATTCCTTAAAGTCGAGCTTAGTAATAGTTATACCGCGCAGCCTATGAGCTACTTTAGAGATGGCAGCGGATACAGTGCGCCAGCTTTCAGCTCTTGGAGCACGAGAGTCCTTACTCGGCTGAGAGAACGACTGACACTTTGCGTTAATAGAGGTCTTAAGAAGATAGAAGTAGATAAATGCGCGGCGGATAGGGTCTACATCTGTAATTTCCGCCTTACGCTCTTCTCTAAACCTATCAAATACTCCTTTAGCATACGGTGTCATCTCAACCATATGTGTAAACATAACCGGGTTGTCTCGGACGACCTCCATTAGATTGATAAGGTCGTCATTTACATCGTTGTAGATATCTGTTCTCGATGGTGACTTGTTTAGAGTCACTACGCCACCACCACCAAATACCTCAACAAAGGTTAGATGAGGTGGAAAGCGGTTGATGATGGCCTCGAGGACGTTGGACTTGCCACCGATGATGGGGGCGAAGTTGCGTATTATTTCTGTTCGCATTCAACCACCTCCATACCAAGTAGAGTGGCGGCGTAGTTTATTTTATCTTCTGCGTCTCCAATGGCCTCAACCCTCTCTTTGAGCCCTTTATCCTTATCATTACTCATACTCCAAGATAGCGTAGCGTTAAGTAATAATCTATCTACAGCAACTAGTCGACTAGCGTCGTAGTTTTGCGCCTGCCACGCAGCGTCAAGAATAGCACATTCCTCGGTATGCGTAGGCGGTCGACCTTTACCCAGAACCTGTAGCCACCATACCCAATTTTCAATTCGTTCTATTGCACCCGGTGTCGGGTTGGGTGGGTCAACTGATACAGTAAGTACCATACCAGTCATGCGCCACTTTCCGTGCATTGCAGTAGATGTCTGTGGAATAGACTCACACACAACTTTCTGCCGTCCTAGTTCATCACGGAACTTTTTGAGTGTCTTAGGTATATCTATCATTTATTATACTCTGTTATTGTAGCAGTCTCTATCGGTGGATTAGATAGTGTAGTTACTATTGTCGTAGTATCTGGGTTAACTGTTACTGTATGAGTTTTTTCTTTTGGCGCCGTCACCCAGTCCACAAACACGGTTACTATGTCGTCTTTCTCTTGTCTTAAGTCGTCTCGCTGCGCACTCGGACGATATTTCTGCATTACGTCTAGTATTTTATCGCCAAAGGACTCATCGTAGGCAATAAATACTGAGTCTCTATCTAGTGGTGACATTTAGTCTCCTTCGTAGAGGTCATCTACTTTATAGTAGGGTGGTCTAATAACATCTTCTAACCGTTCCTCGGCCATCTTAATTTCTTCATCAGTAAATTTGCGATTGCACGACCAACACTGGTAGACCTTGCTACCACCAGGTGGGGTAAGGTCTTTACGTATTTCCATGTCCTGATTACGCCAATGAACGGGGCACTTAGCCATAGTATATCCTTATAGCGGCCAGTAGTTCTTACATATCTTACAGCAAGGCGATATCTTCTGTAACCCAATAGAGCCATGCGGACGGCAGTTCTTCGGACAGGTAGCTCTTTTATTGCACGGATATGGCGCTTTAGGTGCGAAGCACCTATTGTCTTCGTCTATCCATCCACAATCCTTACCACCACAGAACGTTGGTAATGACCTACCTCTGCGTAGGCGGGTAGGTTGGTGACGTTCTTTAGACATATTATCCTTTATCCATCCTACTTACTAATTTGTCTACGTAAGTATCCAGTTCTTCCGGTTGTTTGTATATCAAGCAATCGTGAGCCATTCGACCTATCGCTCTAAAGAAGTTTTCCTTAGTTCTAAAGCATGAGAGAGCCGTCTCAGCTTCCAGTGACCAGAGTATTCTACTTATATAGAATATACCACACATATCTTTGGCCATACACTTAGTACAGTTCTCAACTACCGTCTTCCTAGGTAATTTACGCGAATAAGTTCTCCTGCTTCGGATGGTCGACCTCTTGGAGGTATTGGCTTTCTGAGATTTCTGAGCTTTCTGGGTCTGCTTCTCTGGCTTCATTAGACACTCCTTTAGGTGGTATCATAGTAGAATTACCAGCCATTAGTCGACAGCAGTAAGTAGACGAGCCCCACAACTTAATGCGTATCATATAATCAATGTAACGCCCGGCGCTACAGTACGGCATAGTTACTAGAGCTCGGCTCCAAGAAGAGTCGTTCTTAGTTCTGACTTCTACTCTAGGAAATACCAGCTTGAGCTCTACAATAAATAGATGTCGCAAGCGCTTCCCGGTGTCGTTGGCATAGAAGAGGACGGTATCTTCAATAGTATCTTTCATATATACTTATTCTTATCTACCCATTCGCTAATGTCAGCGCGCCATTTATCTTCTTCATCTATGTGCATAGAGGTATTTATTTTCTCAAACAGAAGCCGAGCCGCTCTAATTTCATCTTGCAGTATACCATTTTTACAGTTCTCAAGTATAGTAACTCTTCGAGCTAGTGCTGATATTTCATCTCGGAAGTTCGCGCGCTCATTTCGGGCTTTAACCAGCGCCCTATCAAGCATTTTTTCTACATCTTGTAACTTAACTGTAGGTTCTTTTGCCATAGTTACTTCTTTCCTGGATACCCCGGCGACTCACCAAACTCTCTAATTGCTTGAGCAATTAATTCTGGTAATCTAGCTACATCGGAAGGGTGTTCAGCCACCCAACTACGCGCCAGCCCTTAACCTTAAGCCGCTTGTTACCTACTGTTGAGCAATAATACTCTTCACCGCCAGGTGGGTCTGGTGTAGGTGGAGTAGGTAGTAGTATCTCTTTACAAGTTAGCCCTTCTGGGTTGCCGCCACTTCTTCCAGCGTAAGGTACGTCATTCTCGCAGTCAAGGCGCTCCAGGTCATCTAAGTTTTTAACTAGAGTAGCATGAGCAATTCTATCTAGTTCATCGCAATCTGCGCTACGGCAAGCGATTTCTTCAGCCTCGTTCTCATCACTAGCCAATACCACGATTTCAGTCGTATCGTGGAAGTCGACTACAACAGAGTATAGTTTATTCTCGCCCATATTATTTACCTGTAGCAACTGCCATTAACTGCAGCCCTTTATCGAAGGCCCTCTGCTTAACCGTCTTAGCATAGCCAAACCATATAGACTCGAGTCTATTATTATCAGCGTCATAGTCTGTAGCGCGAGTTCCTCTCATGTGGTCTGTATATTCAGCTACCGCGTTGACGTAAGCCCAGAGTGTTCCCTCTTCACCAACAACGAGAGTATTATTCTTATTGTTAGCAATATCTTCTATATCAGTAATTACTTTCTTAGCTCTGTCTTTTGCGTCCGGTTTATACGAGCCAGGGAAGCACTCACTAAGTAGTTCATCTATCATATCATCGGTAGCCCGTACTTTAACCATCTGCTGTGAGATTTTCGCGAGCTCGTCGTAGTACGATATACCGAGACCAAGGGCGTCTTTAGCTACAGATATCTTATCATCAATAGAGCCTGTATGGCGTATATCAATACCTTGACCTTGACCTCTATGAAGAGCCCAAGTCAAAGTATTCATACATACCACCCTCACTGGTGTAAAGAACATCTTTAGAGTAGATGTACCATCGTGAGTATTCGTAAGAAGCAGGTATCTATTTATGATATCCTTCTCTGTCACTGCCAAATCACCAGGTAGTTGAGCTAGTATCCAGATTCTCCGACCTTCTTTTAGCGAACCAGCCGTGTGGTATATAGCCTGACCTGAACCAACCACACTATCAAAGAACTCAAAAGCCGACTCATTCTGAACCGGCGTATATGAGTTACCAACTACTCCCAAGATGGAGCGGTCGCTAGTTCTCATTACTGCCTGGTTAAACAGGCACAGAACCGGGTCAGCCTGTTCCTTCTGTGCCAGTTCATCGAAAGCGAGAATTGGAACTGTCTCAACTTTCCAGTTTAGTCCAGCTGCAATAATAGCCTCAGCGGATGTTGCCGGGTTATCTAGACGAACCCCAAGATGATGCCAGGGCTCCTCACCAACGAACGTCATAGTTTCTACTTCAGCAGGCATCTATTTACTCCTTTTCTTATTAGTAATCTTCTTAGTAGACTTCTTAGCTACTGGTGTTGGTAATGAACTAACTAGTATCATATCCGGTAGTATTCCATCAGGTCCACTCCCTTTATAATACTTAAAGTTTCTACAACCTTCTCCGACATACTGACCACGAAGTTCATGTTCTATAACTTTAGCTACATCAAGGCTAATATCTTTATAGATAGAATTACCGTATATAGTATCAGCCTTAAATCTCTTAGGTAGGTCTGTAGCGTGTGCATAGTCACCTATGAGAGCTATGCGGTCGCCAGCCCAGCGGCCAATGATACTCTTAGCTAGTTTAGGGTATCCTTTTGGCATAGGACCAAAAGTACCCATATTAACTCTTTCAGGACCATGCCAGTTCTTTGTGAGGTCAAAGTCACCTATTCCTCTTGGTTCTGGCATTGCAGCTAAAAGTATTACTAGCGCCTCACCTGTACTAGGATGAGCTGCAATTTGCTCCCATAACTTTAGACCTGAGCCTAAGGTATGAGGACAGATTAGTTCTTTCTTAGTTAAATTCACAGCTAGCCAATATTGACCCATCTACTTATCCTTTCTTAGTTTCATCGTATCGTCGTCTACTTTCTCTTTATAACAGACGCTACAGCATACTTTATGTTCACCATCAACGATATAAAAGTCGGAGCGCTCATCATCCTCATTCTTAACTTGACTACATAGTGAACAGCGATAAAGTATGCCTTCTTCGGTAATCTTAATCATCTTTTCCCAGTCGCGCTCATCTTTACTCCATATAACTTCTACGGTATTATCACGGAATAGTTCTTGATGGGCTCCTTCGTGACCTTTAGGAAGATGGCATCTCATCGTTGCATGATTATCGCCGTAGTTATCGGCGATATATAGATGAGCGTTGCACTGACCTTCTATATCTGCGGGTTCACCAATCATTATTTACCTTCTTTCCCTAGCAACCTGCACATTTCTTCATACAATTTCGGGCATCTATTAGGCATATCTGCAAGCCCTTTACCTATACCAGAAGGAACTACTATATTACCATTCATATTAGGTTGACTAGCTAAGTACGTAGCTTCAGTAATAGCTGACCGTATAGCATCTTCAATAAAGTCTAACTGAGGCGAGTTATCGCTAAAGAACGCAGACTCACTCATAAATGGTGCCCATTTAGTAGGGACACCTACAGCATTTTGAAGACCGCGGAGCTCTTTAGCCATACCACCCATACCAGACGCCTTTATATTGTCTCCGAAGACATATACGGTATCATAGTTAGAGCGTGCAGTATCTCTTGTAATATGTTCATCAGTCCAACGAAAATAGACGGCGTGACTACTCATATACCGGCTCGTAGGTAGCTGTGAATATGTCAGGTTTGCAAGGATAAAATTCACCTTTAACGCCTCGAATTATCCAATCGCCCGCGCTTGCTCGCATCACCCCTTCTAAGGTCTCTATTAGATATTCTCCGGTATTGCCATCACTACCGTATCCATATTTTCCGCATGACACGAACGAGTCTATTTCAAGCTGGTTCAATCCAGTCCACTGCACAGCTTCAATCACAACTGGCTTCTTACGAAACTTCATACGCGCTCCTTTAAATGCTTATCTAGCATCTTTTTATCTTCTTCATCCAGTAGTATAACTCCTCTATCCTCATGTACTATAAACGTCTTATCACATCTTTTACAAGATATTAACGCTCTTGCGGTTGCAATCCAGGTCATCTCGAAGTTACAAGTATATTCGAATAGGTCGTTGAACCACTCAACTCGACGACCATCGAGTATCTTATTACGAATAATAGTTGCCGGGGCGGTAGGGTCTTTAGTCATGATATGCTAGGGTACGGAACCACCCCGGCTACCCGGCCGAGTGTAGCCAGCCCACGTAATGCAGGTGGCAGACCGGGTATAATCACTTAAGAGCCTCTTGTAATACAGTCTTAACTTCAACTACTAGGTATAATAAGGTGCTGTGCCATCCCGGGTCAGCTGTATCGAGCGTCCTAGCTTGAATGATAGCGTCTTTAGGGTCCATGCCCCTAAATATACCCCACTCAGCGTTAACAGCACCACCGGCATGAGCATAGACGATGAGATATTTCTTCATTTTCTAATCTCTCCCATAAGGATGTTCTTTTACCCAAACTTCATTGTACTTTTCTGCAGCTTCAGTACAATTTGGGCATACACCTTTCCCATCATGCCATGAAGTCATAATACTTATACCATCTTTCCACTCATGACCACCAAACATCTTACCACATAATGGACAGGGCAACCAGAAATAATTATGTGTAAAAGCATACAGCTTATGTACCCATCTTGGTAACTTCAGATTCGTACACATAATCTTTCTGGAGGTAATGACTCCACTACTTCTATCGAGATACTTCTTCATTAACTACCTATATATACGTAGAACATCTTAGTCTTAGGTATCCATACAAACCCTTCGATAACAAGGTCATCTATGCTATGACCCCATATTCCCCAAGGGTTCTTATCGCCGACGCTAATCGAGTTATCACGGAAAGTTGCCTTCCATTTCTTTGGAGACACCTCGCCGATTTTCTTCATTACTGTAGTAGCATATATTTTCTTATAAGCCTGAGCGACTAGCCAGCAGAGTTCACCAATCTGGATAGTTCTAAACATACGATTATACATTTTAGCCGGAATGATGCCTACATATTTCTTACCAAGAGGATAATCTAAGACGAACTTAATAGGACCTCTTGATGGTACTGGTATATCAGGCATATTAGAGTTGAACCGTAAATCAGATACTCGTATATGACCACGACGCTCTTTAGTCTTAATTCCATAAGAGCATCTGACTAAATTACCAGCGCTCTTTCTATTTATTCTAAGTAGGGTACTTACGGGTACATCGACGCGGACTTCATAACCCTTAGCTACGTATACGTTACGGTGGACATTACGTCCTATCGACTTAGACATCACTGCTCCTTTTACTAGCCTTTGGCAACTTATCTTTATTGTCGTGTATAACCCTTGAAACTCTAACTGCAAGACCTGGTACGAACTGACCACGCATTTTTGCGGCTCTCTTCTGTAATTTAGTGAGTTTCCGTAAAACAATTGGACCTGCATCTTCTGGTTTTGTGCGCCAACCGAGCTTATCATGCTCATAATCCCTATATCTTTTAGCTAATTTAGGAACTAGTGCAAGGATACTTGGTGATAGTAAGTTTGGACATTTATCCAGTAATTCATCTATTGCGCCAAGAATTTCATAACAAGCGCCTTCATACTTCCATCTGGCGTCAAATGCAGATACGCCTTTAATTAGAGCTCTCTTAGTTACCATTAGCAGGTGAGTACGACCTTTATCATATATATCGTCTACGAGGTCTAGACTACCGTCGTTCTGACTAAATTTACAACCCCAAGAACCCATTATTTACCATATCCTTCCGCTCGCGCCTTATCGCGCAGAGCTCTTATAATTACCATCGAACAACTATCTGGGTGAGATTCGTAGCAACTCTTTCTTAGCGACGTATTACCAGCCAATAGACCGAAGTTATTCCTTATATCTGCTCCAAGCCCAGGATGAAGTTGATATAACCCTCCACCTGATTTGTGGGCAATATCAACTAAATCGCTATCTGGTAACATATCATACAAGAAGTCTACGGCTTCTTTTAATGTCTTAGGCCAGTATACGTCTGATTTGGGCCACTGCTTTGTAGGGTGTTCACCAGACATATTAACGCTCCTCTAGTTAAGGCTCTTGGGGCCCTTGCGGTTCTTCTGGTTGAGGTTCCTCTGGTTCTGGTTCTTGTATTGACTCGTAGTACACATGTTCCTCTTCTTGTCTACGACGTGCGGCGGCGTGCGCTGATTCTTCCTCTTCCATCCGTCTTTCTTCTTCTCGTCGTTCTTCTCGCCGCCTTAAATCATCGTATGCCTCGCCAGCATACCGCTCGGAGTCCGTTCCATGCGCGCCATCAATCGCTGCTTCCCGACCCCATGCTGTTTCGTAGCTATAGATTGAGTGGCCGTCGCGTTCAATCTCCCGGCGGTATTCATCCGCAGCGCTGTAGCCTCGGCTGCTACGGATTTCCTCGTATATATCGCGGTAGGTAGTTCTCATACTATTTCCTATTCCTTCTCCGCGCCCTCTTAGTAATCTGCGCTAACCACTTTTCGTGGCGGTTGCGTCGGTGAACTTTGCCACCACTTACACTCCAAGTTAATGACGGCTGTTTGCCTTTAGTGTTGCTCATATCCTTCTCCTGGTAGTTCGGCGCCCTTATTCATTGCTTCTTCAAGAGCGACCTTTAGCGTCTTAATACCACAACCAACGTACTGCTGTCCATCCTTCCACCAAGCGAGTCGAGATATACCATCATAGAGACCTTGTCGATACACTCTCTCAATATCATCCATACATCTCCTTAGAACATACTCATCTGCTTGCCATCATCTTTCTTTCTTAGCGGGGGTCTAACTTCCGCCTTCTTAGGCGGCGTCACGATTGGCGGCGCTTGTGTTACTGTCGGTTTTTCGACCTGAACTACAATATCTAGTGGCACCGACAAATTCTCAGTAGCGACGCTAGCCGGTAAAAGTAACTCGCTCGGATAATCATCTTCTATAGTTAGTGACTCTAGTATCGGCCACTTCTCACCAATGGCATTCTCAACAGTCTTATACTCAACTGATAGCATATTTAGTAGTCCAGGACTAATATTCCTCATATGGTAAAAGAATACTGACCTACTACTTAGCCCTTGCTCAAAGATATACTTACAATAAGTACGCCATTCACTGTCGAGAACCTCAACTACTATAGAGTGCTGGAATCGTTCTTCTTTACGAGCTGTAAACTGTTCATCCTCTTTAAGGTATTTAGCTAGCGCCGACACAAACTCACCTGATGCAGCATGTTCTTTAACCGTGTCGCCGCAGCGGATAATATCAACTATCATATGCGGCGTACCTATAGTCTCGGACATTACGATATAACTACAAAAGGTTGCACTAGTACTTTATGATACTCTATTAACTTCGCTCTATAATTAGGACCTAACTTAGTTCGGTCCACCGATTCATCAGTACACCATCCATTAGATATAGCCTCATCGTAATCATTAGGATGACCGATATGCGTCTCATTTTTTACTAGAGATACATCCTCAACATCTTCGAGACCATTCTCGGTATCGTCGGTTCTAACGGTGGCGTCTTGCGGCATCTCCTTTAGCAGATTAATTAGCTCATTTACTTTCATAGTGGTATATCGTCGCCTTCCTCAGTTATTGTATAGTCTATCTCTTGTTCTTTAGGCAGTTCAGCGCGCTTGTCGGCGGCTGCAGCAGCCTCCATCTCCCGAAGAATATCTATCAGCACAGGTGTTTTGGCGTATCCTTTATAGTTAGGTAACTTCTTGAAAAGTCGTAGCCGGGACATTTCCTTGAAGATACGAGCACCTTCACTTCTATCCCAACCCATTTGTTCTTCTATATCAGTTTTGGTGAAGGTCTTATTTTCTAACATCATATCTCTAAAGTGGCTTAGTTGCTCTGGTGGTATGAGTACTTTAAGCGAATATTTAGCTTCATCACGATTAACGTACTCCATACGTTGGCGCCTACGCTCACTTTTAGACCTCTCACTAAAACCACAGGTCGGTGTAGAGTATAATTCATCTAATATTTTACACACAGCTATGATATGC
>Ga0315289_10002935_pt1 | contig 25969 bp, 63 predicted proteins | sample YL17G11_40_MG_FD_203452 | JGI IMG/M metagenome (GOLD analysis project Ga0315289, IMG submission 203452) | Sediment microbial communities from Yellowstone Lake, YNP, Wyoming, USA - YL17G11_40 | ecosystem: Environmental > Aquatic > Freshwater > Lake > Sediment | place: USA: Wyoming | collected...
ATGGAACAAGATAATTGGGAAGAGATAAAATCAACAAGACAATTCACGATGAAAGAGTTAGAGATACTTACGGGTATTAAAGATATGAGTAGGTTAAAAAGTATAGCTAAGAACTGGATTAAGAAAGGGATGGAGTTAGTTAAGGTAAGAAATAGGTTCATAAAAGAAGGAGCTATATGAAACAAAAGAATAAAATAAAACGGCTCCAAGCAAGGATACAAAGATATGAAGAGTTAAAAGCTAACTCACATCACGAAGGGGAGTATACAAAACCAGGAAGTTATAAGAAGAGTTAAAGCGTTGTCTAACAGGGAGTTAGACTATCTTTAACCGTTTCTAAAAAGGGGAGGAGAATATGGGAAACTTAACCATGTATCTCGAGAGCGTAGAAGGTCAGGTTAAAGCTGACCGTAAGAAAAGAGAGAGCAAGATAGAGAAATCTATTCTTGAGCTTTCTCAACGGCTCGTAGCGGAAAGCAAGCCGTGCACAGTTAAAGCCGTCGTCGAAGCCGGCGTGTGCAAAACGACCCAGCAGGTTCATCAGACGCTCAAAAGAGCGACCCTGATAAAGAAAGCTAAGGTCGGAGATGGCCGCGATATCGTGATCGTTCCTGCTGATATGAACTAAGGTTAACGGCAGGTGAAGGGAGAGGAATATTTGATCGTTACCCTTAAGGGAGTAGTTCAAATCTACTCCCTCGTATTTATTATTAAAAGGAGTTGTATGAAGAAAGTTACTATAGTGATTAAACTTCAGGATGAAATAAATGAAGAGCAAATAGTAGATACCGCTTTTCGTAACTTAGTAGATAGTGGGGATGTAGACCACTACATGATAGTTAAAACAGAAAATTAAAGGAGGTGTAGAATGAAGGTTTATGTTAACTCAAAAGACCGGACTACACGGGAGATCGTCGAGGCGGAGCTAATCTCGGAAGCTGCTACTACCGTACATGTCAAGTTACCTGATGGTAATATAATCAAGAGGAAAAAAGGTAGAGACGTAGTTAAATAAAGGTAACGTAGTTGTATCTTTAAAGGAGGTGGTTATGCCTAAAACTGTTAAAGTATCTTTTACTTTAGAGATTAACGAGGGCGAACCTGTAGAAGCTACTGATATCTTAGATGAAATGAGAGATAGTGCGTATGGATACGAAATGAAGAATATTACTATCGACGGAAAAGATTTAGATACTATCATGGATGATCAGGCGGAACCAGAACCAGAAGAAGGAGTAGGAAGATGATTAAAAAATTATTAGAAAGATTAGGATTTTATAGAATTGATGATTTAGATATAGGTGGGCATTGTGGTTGTTGTGGAATATGGATACCTGATATTATAACCGAAAAAACATGGCGTGTTGGTCTATGTAAAAAATGTCGAGGTGGGAATGATTAAACTTCGTTGTACTTTCTGTGGACATGAGAAGGTAGCTTATAGTCCTGATGACTTATTTCCTGAGGATAAAATCTGTATTCTCTGTAAAGGTAAAATGATAGTGGCTAACTTAGATGAGATAGTTATGCAAGATATGAATGCTCATCTTGATCGAAAGTTAAAGGAGTCTTTCGAGGGTCTCGGTCTAGAGGGAACTATCGAAGCTATTAAAAGACAGGAGTACCTCTATCAAGCGTATAAAGAAAAAGTAATAGCTATCTTTAAAAAGGATATGTTTAAGGATATAAACTATATTCCGAATAATTATATAGACTCTTTAACAATGGAGATAAGTAATGGAAGAAATATATGAGATGGTTAAAAAGTTACTTATAAAGAGAGGTTATAGAGTACTACGTAATACTCCTTACTGTAAGCTCTTTCAAAGTAAACATAATAACATTTGCTCTGGATGTGAGAGTGAAATAGGATGTGGTAAGATAGTAGAAGTATACCAAGCTATGCTTAAAGTGTTAGAAATTAAAGAGAATAATCCAGACCAATTAGAAGAAGCTTTAGCGTGGCTCGAAGATAAAGTAAGAGCTATTTTAAGAGAGAACTAAATGATAAAAGACGGTAGAATACTTAAATTACGTAAGGCGAATCAAAGGTGGAGAGATGCGTTGTAATAAATGTAAGAAAGGTAAGATGTCTGTTCACAAAATTAAAAGTATCTTTAATGAGAAAGTTATAGAAGTTATAACTCATTGTCTACGTTGCGGTTATACTAAAAAATATGACACCACAAGAAAGAGTTAAAACTTACTTACGATTAAAAAGTAGCGAAGACTATATTCGTTATTTTGAAGAGGGTAAGATACTAAAATATCTAACGAGAGAGGCTATTGATAAATATTGGCATTTAGTTAAATGTGCGTACTCAGAATTATCTGGAATCGATTGTGCTAACCTACCTTTAGATATAACTATAATATTAGTAGATAGTGATAAAGGGGATTACGAATTTAAAGGAGAGTATACTTGTAATAAACAAGTACTGACAATAAATACTTGTTACGCTAAAGATGTATATAAGACTTTAATTCATGAATTAGTGCACCATTTACAACATATAGTTCACCCGGAATACTTTAAAAGATATGTCCTTCCTAAGCATAGCTGGAATAAATATATGTATCAATCTTCGGAGGCGGAAGCGCATGCAATATCTTGGTATCTAACTGAAGGAATTGAATTAAACGTATTTAATGATACACATATATTCGCAAGATTAAAGTTGATGTGTATATTAGATAAGATAGGAGCTAAGTTTACTTGGAAAGATTGGATAGATACAATACTAAATAAAAGCCATAAATAAAAAGAAGTTATCTCAAATTAGGAATAGAACGTCGTATTTAGAATTTAAAAAAACATACGAGTTCTTAAAAGGTAATCCTTCACCGGAAGATATCTTAATAAAGTTTTGGGCTGTATGTGATAAATGTAAATATAAAATTAAATGTTCATTAGTAGACGAACCTTGTAGGTTAATATGATTAGACAATGCGCTTGGTGTAATAAGGTGTTAGGGGAAGTCGAGCCATTAGATAATAAAGCTACGACCCACGGCATATGTCCTGAGTGTGTGGATAAGTATTTTCCTAAGGAGAAAGATAATGAAAAAGTATGAATGTCCTAAATGTCATACTACATATGATGAAGATGTCTTTCTTAAAAGGATAAGAAAAGTTCCTTGGGGTAGAAGGGTAAGAGATGAAATAGTTTGTATAAAATGTAAGTATAGAGCCTTTATTGAGTTCTGGAAATTAAAGGAGGAGTATGAAAAGCCTTAAAGGTCTTGTAGCTATAGTCTTAATTATAGTAGGGTTATCTATGTACTTAGTTTCCTTTAAAAGGTTACTCGCTCATGATTGGATGTTCTGTATAGCTTTCTTACTATGGGGAAGAACTCTGTTAGAATTCGGAAACTCATTAGGGTCTTCTATGATAGAGGAAGATTATAAAAAAGACTTAATAGAAGCTTTAAAACAAAAGAAGGAATCTAATGGAACCGGAAATTAAAATAGGTCAATACTATGAAAGTAAGGTAGGTAAGACTGTAATTAAAGTCACTAAAATAGAAGATGCTGTTAAAGGGTACTCTAAAACAATAATCGTTGAGATAGTGATGAAGAAAAATAAACTAATAACTGAAGCCGATGATGAGTATGGCGGAAAAATTACCAGTGAATATGTTCTTAAAGAAGATTATAATTTAATACCGGAACTTAAATCAAACTTAATATACAAGGAAGACCCTAAGAAGACTTAAAATAATCTTACGTTTACCACTTGATATTCAATTAAAAGCATAGTATATTTTAATTAAGGAGATAATCTAAATGAATTGGAATTTGTTAATTTCAGGGAAACTTAATAAGGAAGAAGTCTTGAAGTTAGTTAAAGATGATTATTGGCAATCAATAAGAGTAGGTCTTAAAGGAACTCCTTTAGACTATAAGTATGAGAAACTAATAAACTACTTACAAGAATGTAATTTTAGTTATGAAGCTAAAGTAAGAGTAACTAATTACGTGAATGCTTTGAAACGTGGAGGACTAGTTAAATGAATAAAGACCAATTAGAATTTTTAGCTATGGGATTATTACCTAAAATACTACCTTGTCAAAGAAAAACCATAACTTCATTACTAAAGGATTACGGTAAAAGTATATATAAGTTACCCCGTCATTACAGAACATCTCACTTAGTTTATAAGGCCCTATTATCTTACCCTAAAGGACTTACTATTAAAGAACTACGTGCTATTATAAACCCTAAATTATTTACTCAAAATAAATACTCGCTACAGTTCTTATTATTAAGGGGTTTGATAGATAGGGATACACGAAGAAAAGAATATGTATACTTTGTCACAAGCGATATATGTACTTATAATCATAAATATTATTCAATCTTATCAAAGAGGTGGTAATGTATCATTATTTAGTAGGTATAGGATATAATAAAACGAAAAGAGAAGTAGATGCTATCTTTGAGATATCCCAGCAGAGAGTTAATTTAGCATCTCTTAAGATGGCTGACGATTCGCTATCAGCGGAATATCAAGGATTTTATTTACGAGTTAGATATGCGATGTTAGATGTAGTTCATTTAAAGACTGAATTTAAAATGGATAGAAAAACTATAACTACCTACATTAACTCGTTGAGTGATAACGAGTTAGAAAAGTTAATTAAGGATTCAAAATGAAACCTTTAAAGCAATATCTATTAGTAGGTAAGAAAGGACAGTATCAATATTTTAGACAAGCGAATAACGAAAAAGAGATATGGAAAGTTTATAGACATTTAAGAAACGATTATAAAGCGTATAGTATTAGAGTATATAAATTCATACAAGATATTCCTGATAAACTTAATGGTATGGATAAACTTATCCTTATGAGTGAGAATAAAATATGAACTACACAAAGCATGGAGAACAAATCCCAGAGTATAATACCATATCAAAGATAAATGAATTCTGGGTAATATATAAACATTTAACTCAAGGCCCTAATTATCAAATGATATCATACTTAATTCCCCGATTACAAATAGTCGCTGTAGCACCTCGAGGTTCAGCTTATCAAAGTAGTGTGACTTTTTCTATGAGTGTTAGATGTGTGAACAATCAGGTAGATTTACTTATAGGAAGTTCTGTACGATTAAATTGGGGGTATGGATACATTTATTTAACAGATGATATGAACAAAGATAAAATAATAGATATACTAAATAGTAGAAGTTTAATAGTTCCTCCTAATGAGAGTAAAATAGTCAAGAAGTATATTACGGATAAGATAGATAAACAAACGTTTATTAACTTTTTAAAGCTTAAAGACTTCAAACAACCTTTATGAAATTTAAAGAAGGGCATTATTATAAAGAACTTTCCTATAATAGGTGGATTCTAAAAGTAGTAAAGATAAGGAGACATCCTATTTTATCCGGCGCTAATATAAACTTTAAAATAGTAAATTGCTCTTATTGGAAAACTTCTTATACTTCTTTCGTAGGAGATGCTAATGTAGGGTATAAACATATTCCTTATATTAAAGGATTATTATTAGACAACTCAAAGGAGGAATAAGCTATGGAAATTAAAGGAACATACTCCGCATGCTACGTAGAGAATAATAATTATGGGTATCGTTATAGAGATAGAAAGTCGTTTAGTACTTTAGAGGAAGCAGAGGCATACGCTCAAGAGCTCCTTAAAGAACTTACAGAAAATGCAAAGACTAGTGATGATCCGGATAGAGTGATTACTGAAGATGCTGAAGGTCGTGTTCTTCGTGAGTGGTATAACGACCTAGGATTAGTTAAAGAAATAAAATAGTCGGGCCTATCCGGCTATTACAATTGATCGGGCACCTTAGCGATTTCTGTCGCTAAGGATAATGCCCAATCTATTGAAGCTCTATCGAGGTGCACACTCGGTAGAGTAGCTGCTACGAGGGAAAGTTATTTAGTTGCGCAATAATGTACCTGCTTCCTTAGAAGCAGAGACCTCTCGTAGCAGTGTCTTTATTTGGAGATATATGAGAGTTAGAAAGAATACATATTATAAACTGAAAGGAGCTCAGGGATTATCTCTTAGTAGCCCTGACTACGTAGTCAAGGTAGTCTTTATTAGAAACTATCAATGTGTATCTGAACGAGTAAATGAAAATAAAACTCCAAGATTAGCTGTATGGCAAATTAAAAAGTTTATAAAATGTTTTGAACCTGTACCTGAGTTAAAATCTAAATTACTATATGAAGAATCAAAGAAAGTTTAAAGTTGGAGAGTGTTATTATTTTCGTGATATAGAACAGAACATTCTGCGTGTAATTGGGATTAAAGAGCTACCTTACTTTAATAATATAAGATATGAAGTTATTAAAGGAAGAGACATACGCCGCTGGAATATAGCTCCATATTGTTTTGATAGTACCTCAGTATTCGCAGAAGGATTAAAAAGGGTTCCTAAAATAAAAGAAGCTTTAATTGGAGAAACTAAATGAAATATGAACCAGTTAAGTTTAATAAAGAAGGGGACATAGTAGGGGAGTGGACTTGTGCTGATTGGAAAGATACGGAAGGATTATTAGAAGCTCTAGATGACAGGTTACGTCAATATGGGTTAGAGTTAATTCAAGGGGAAGCAGGGGATGATAATTGGTGGATTAAATTAAAAAGAATACCTAAGTTAAAAGCAATCTTATTATGTAAAAAGGAGGCACTATGAAGGTCGAACAACAAATTCTCGAAGTAGTAAATGAGTTAATTAAAGAAGGAGCACATACTACTATATCTATCATAGCAGATAGAGTAAGTAAGACTCCTCAGTATATTCATCAGGTGTTAAAGAATTCTAAGTTACTAAAGAAGGTTATAGTAGAGGGTAGGGTAGAAGTATTTCCTGTAGATGCTCCTCAAAAAACAGAAATACCTTATACGAGAAATACGGAAGTTAAGGATTCTCAAGTTAAAGAACCAGAACAAGAAGAAGAACCATCTTATGATAATGAAGGAGAACCTTGTACTCCTTATGACTTAGATGACGATGTTGATTCAATGGACCTTTAATATTATAATATATAAAAAGTACTTCCTTAATATTACGAGAGCTTACTTAGAGGTACTAAAAATAATCTTATGTTGAACCCTTGCTATTCAAAAAAAAATATGTTATAATTGAATTGAGAAAAACTTAAAGGTAACTAAAATTATGAAACATAAATTTGATATAACTAAAAAGACAGGAGAAGTTAATTTTTTTATTGCTTCAGTAGAAGACGAGAAGCTAAGAAAGTACTTGGCTAAACGTTATCTTAAAAGAGACCCTGATGAAGTAGAACGTGAACGCGAACTATTCATGGAAGAGCATCAAGTACGTAACGATAGAGCTAACAATGTACGTAAAAGAAAGTAATATTTATCTTATATTTTGAGAGGGAGGTTTTAGCTAACCCCTTTTTCCTCCCTCGTCTTTATTTAGACTTTACGATTTTAGATAAAGAGAGACACAAAAAAGTTAAGGAGAAATATGAGCGACGAAAATAGAAGGCTTAAAGTTAATCCATTATATTATCATGACTTCTCTCGTTGGTTATTGGGTCAAGCATTAAATCTTAGAGACGTTCAAAAAGTATCAGCTCCTTTACGTAAACGTTTACAAGAAGGATCTTTAACAAAACAAGATGTAGTTATTTTAATATCATTTAATAACGAAGATATAAATGAAGCTGTATTTAGGAACCACCAAGTACCTGGAGCATTATTATATAAATGTTACTTAAAGAATACTAACGTAGGTACAAATAATTTAACTCTCTTATCAACTAAGTTAGATAAATATAAAAGAACTACTAAGTCTAAATTACGTTTATTAAAATTAGAATTGTCAAAGAATTCAAAAGATATATCTTCAGTTTGTTCTATATTATGGAGAGATTTCGACTATCCCAGTAAAGCAATCTATATGTGTAGTTCATATATTATCAATCAATGTATTAGAGGATTATCCCGATCAAGTCCTAATCTAGCAAATACTAAATCGTTAAAGACTATTGATAAAGATACTTTAGTATCTGAAGTTAAAGAGATAATAAATTCTAAGTATGATACATATGAAATAGTATCCGAATTTGTTCAAACTTTAGCAGGTAATCCTCATAGCTATAATTACTATTCAAGTAGTACTGATGTTAAAGAATGTGCTTCTTACTTAAATACCTTTAACTGGGTTAACACTATTAAAGAAGCGTTATTAAATATCAAGTCTGATAAAGATAGAGATAGTTGCATGTCTAATTTAATATCCCAGTTAAAATCTTTAGAAAGTCAGCAAATTATTACCCAAGAAGATAGAATAAAACTTATATTAGCGTTGGATGTAGATGGTAAATCTGAAAGTATGGCAATAGGAATTTTAATAAAAGATATTCAACAGTTATACAAAAAGGAGGGGTGTCATGACGGTGAATGAGGTGAAACAATTTGTCAGCAACATGATAACGAAAGAGGTTAAAGCTCCTGTTCTTTTAATAGGAGCGACAGGAATCGGTAAGTCGTGGTCTATGAAAGAAGTAGCTAAAGAAATGTCTGAAGAAGGAACTTCGGTAGGATTCGTTGATTTACGATTAGCTACTCAAGAGGTAACAGACTTAATAGGTATTCCTCGTACTACGTATGTTGATAAATCTAATCCTGACAGGATAGTCGCAAAAGAAGAAATTACGAGCGGATCTTTTAAAGGTCAATTTGAACCTCGTACTTTATGGACTAAACCAGGATGGTGGCCTAAAGAAGGTAGCAAAGGTATATTAGCCTTAGAAGAAGTTAATAGAGCTCCTGAAGATGTAAGACAAGCTATCTTTCAATTGCTTACTGAATGGAAGTTACATACCCATAAGCTTCCAGATGGATGGGCTATCGTATCTCTTATCAATCCTGATAACGGAGCTTATCATGTCAACCAATTGGATCCAGCTTTTAAACGTAGGTTTATACAGCTTGTAGTAACCCCTCCTGATGCAATGGATTGGTGCATCTGGGCAAAGAAGAATAAGGTAGATGATAGGGTAATTACCTTCGTAGCTCAATTCCCTAAACACTTAGGCAAAGATGAAGATATCTCTATCGACGCTTTTCCGACAAGAGCAGGATATCATATGTTAGCTAACTTGCTTCAGGCAAGTGTTATTCCAGATAAGTGTATTCACGAAGTAGCTTCAGGAATTATAGGGATTGATAGCGCTACAGTATTTACTCAATCCTTAAAAGGTAATATGGAAAAGCCTATATCAGCAGAACAAGTTATTAAGGAGTATGACAAAGTTCAAGAACATCATCAGAAATTGATTAAAGCAAAAAGAGCAGACTTACTTTATTGTACTATGGTTGACGTAATTGCTACTATCGATTCAGCGGATGTGAAAGGATATAAAGCAGACGAATTAAAAAACATTCACGACTATTTAATTGATTGTCCTGCAGAAACATTAACGAATATTATCTTACGTATGAACGATAGGATGTTGGAACGTTTATCTAAGTTTAATGATTTAGCAAAGAGAGCGTCAGAAATTAAACGTTCTGTGAGTGAAATATAAGTTCTACTTGAGGGTATTGAAGAGCTACGACCCACCAGCTTCTTCTTACCCTCTTCGTCTTTATTAAATTGGCATGTAGACCATATAATACCTTGTTGTAAGTTTAACCTTACTACTTCTAAAGAACAACGTAAATGCTTCAACTATAAGAATCTACAACCATTATGGGGAAGTGAAAATTGTTCTAAAGGAGGAAAATAATGTACGAAGGTAACGATATAATTCAAAAGATAACGGTCAAATATCTTATAAGTTATACTTCCACTAATAAATGTTTCTTTGCATCCTTACTAACAGCGATGAAAAAACAGCCATGTGAGCAAACTCCTACTATGGGAGTTACCATTGATGACGGTCAACTATACCTTTTATATAATCAAAAGTGGGTAGATACTATGATTGAGAAAGAAGGTATAGATGGATTAAAGGGAGTTCTCGAACATGAACTTCTACATATAGTATATGACCATTTAACTAAAATTAAAATGTTTAATCGTGTCCCTGAGATATATAATATGGCTTGCATTCCAGAAGGAGAGTTAATAGTAACTCCAAATGGATATTCTAAAATAGAAGATATACCTTTAGATACTAAGTTATACAGCTTAACAGGGGAAACTCCTGTAATAAAAACTATGAAGTACCCTTACTCAGGAGATTTATATAAACTATATTTCCATAATTGTCTTCCTATATTAGTAACTCCTAATCACCCTATTTTAGTTTCTAAAGAATGTAGAACTAAAGGTAATCTACTTAAATCATATAATGAATCTATGTATGTTAAAGCAGAAGATTTAATAGCTAAAGAAAAGTATAAGGGATATCATTTTGGGGTAGTTCCTATAGTAAAAGAAAATAAAGATATATTTCTTAACTTATCAAAGTATTATTTAAATACTAAAGACGGATTAAGAAATAAAATGCAACGAAAAATAACTCAATCTATTTTACTCGACGAAGAACTCTCTTGGATAATGGGGTTTTACGTAGCAGAAGGTAGTAAAACTAACAAAAATAACGAAGGAATAGCTTTTGCTAATAAAGATTTAAATAAGTTATATAAAGTACAAGCTTACTTTAATCAATTTGGATATAAAAGTTACTATAAAAAAGATAACAATGTGCATACTCTAATGGTTAACTCTACTGCGATGTCTAAAGCTTTTGAAGAATGGTTTAGTAAAGGAAGTCATTTTAAAAAGATACCTTACTTTATATTTCAATCTAGTCCTAGTATAGCGGGGGCTTTTATTAAAGGTATGATGGCAGGAGATGGGCATCAAAATAAAAAAGGAAATAATATATATTGGTCAACTAGTAAAACTCTTGTAACTCAATTACAATTATTATTAACTAAATATAATATATTAGGAGCAATTCGAGAAACTTATAATGATCCTAAGTACGGAGTCTTTAGCAAAACTAAATCTAAAATATATAGTGTCTATTGGAATTATTCTCCTGAAAAAACTATTCGAAAATTAAACGGAAATACTGTAACCTCTTTTCAGCATAGATGGAAAGTTCAAAAAAATAACATATTAACTCCTTTATTAAAAATAGAAAAAATTAAATATACTGGTAACGTTTATAATTTTGAAACCCAAGAACATAATTATTTATATAATAACGTAGTAACTCATAATTCAGATATGTCCATAAATCAGCTAATAGATAAATCTATTCTTCCTAAAGCAGTGTGGATTCCTCAACCTGATAATAAGCCTCCTGTTAAAGGATCATTACTATTTCCTCATCTATATAAATTACCTGAAAAGAAAGATTCAGAATACTATTACAACGAACTAATGAAAAATGCTAAGAAGATTAAAATGAATATGTCTGGTAGCGGTAACGGTAAAGATGGACAGGATGATAAAGACGGTCAAGGGACAACTCTTGATGATCATAAGCTTTGGGAAAAGATGAAAGGTAGCGCTCAAATGAATAAAGAAGTAATTAAGAAAGCGGTTAAAGAAGCTTATGAATATTCTAAAAAGTTAAAAGGAGATATATCTTACGATATAGAGCAGCAAGTAAAATCAATGTTAAAACCTCCTACAATTAGCTGGAGACAGTTATTAAAACGTTATATAGGAGCTAGTATTAAGACTGGGTTTAAAAGCTCTTGGAAAAGACCTAATCGTAGATTTCCTAATTCAGAAGAACTCAAAGGTAAGGTATCTAATCGTACAATAAGAATGTTATTAGCTGTAGATACTTCGGGATCAGTATCAGATAAAGACTTCGTTGACTTTATGGTAGAAATGAAAGGCATTTTAAATGTGTATAAATGTACCATAGATGTTCTTCAATGCGACGCAGAATTACATGGGTTATCTCATCTATACCCTTACTCACAATTAAACATTAAGTTTAAGGGAAGAGGAGGAACAGAATTTAAACCGGTATTTAAGTATCTCGAGAAACATATGGAGTACGATCTTTTGATTTACTTTACAGATTTATATTGTGGATATGAGGGATGTAAATCGAATCGCCCAGTTATATGGGTTTGTACTAAGAATGGAGATATGCATAATAAACCTCCATTCGGCAGAGTCGTTCAAATAACAAAAGAAGGACAAAATCAAGGAGACGATGAAGACAGCGGTAATTAAAATACCTTGTACCTATTATAGAGTTAATCATGACGCATGGATGACAAGTAAGCATCGTTGTATGATTGAAGGTAAAACTTGTCAACAAGAATTTCATAGTCTACATACATGTCCGATTATACAACATAAATGGAATCAATTAGATAAACTATTATATATGTCAAATCAATTAGAAGTAAAACTATGGTCATTATATACTAGTCCCGAACCTCATTAAATCTATGAATAACTTTAATAAACTCATAGTAAAGAATTTAAGGAATAAATATCTTCGGTATCCTACGGTTAAAGATATTGATATTGGTAAGATTGAAGAAGGAGCCTATATTGATTACTACTATATTACTGTTCAAATCTATATAGGAGTCCAGATAAACTATATAAACCTCCGGTTCAAGACAGTATTAAAAAGAGATCAAGCGTATAATGCAATTACCTCTTTACGTAATAAATTTCAGCAAAATAAATCCGAAAGTAATTTACAAAGTTTATATACGGCGATGAATTTATTTAGAGAAAAGGATGAAGAGTTCAGTATTAAACATGATTATAATTATACTTCCTTATTCTCTCTGGGTATGCGTAAAGGGTTGGTAACTAAAGAAGGAGTAACCTATTTACTACAGATAAAAGAGAAGTTACAAGTAATAGAAAATAATTTTCAAAAAGCTTTTGAAGATATAGACAACCTTAAAGAAGATATGATGTTTTTTAATCCGTCAGTTAGATCAGTTTATGATAGATATAATAAGCATACCTCTTGGATTGCTGTGTTAAAAGAACAAATAGATTCTATTATTAAAGTTAATACTAAGGAGTAATATGGGAATGGCTACATATACAATGACGGCTAAATTCAAAGATAGAGTATCTCTTGATACTTTATTTAAAGTAAAAGCGTTTCTTGAACAACATGCTAAAGCTTATAATGAGTGGCAAGAATTAAGGGAATATCATAAAGTAACTTTAAAAATGAAATCGAAACGGTGTAATAAATGTACTAGCGGATTTAAAATTAAATGTAATCTAACGGGACTTATTCCTCCTTTATGTCACTATAAATATCTTGAAAAGAAATATCCTTTAGCTTTTTATAATGTAACTTTGCATTTAGAAGATATAGAAAAAGATAGATATATGAATAAGATAGCAGGAGACTTAATTGACTGTACAGAATATCCTGACGTGGACATACCTGAATATTCTGGATTAGGATCTCAGAATTTATATATACGAGGAAGAACCTTGAAATTTCGTCAATACGTGTGGCATTGCTCTACTTGGAGTAACTTGATACAATACATGAAGTCCTTGGGAGCTATTAAAGCATATTGGGAATCTGATGAACACCCAGGAGATAGATATGCCTATTGAAGAAACTAAGCCTTTAAATACGAGACAGAAGATACTACAGCTATATAAAGAAGGTAAAACGCCTACTGAAATAATAGAGCTTCTTAAAGATGAGAAGGTATCTAATATTAAGTCCTATGTATCACGTGTAAGAATGGACTTAGACAAGATAGGAGTTAAAGCTGCAAATGATGAAAAGATATCAACTATTGAAAATCAAGGGATTAGAGTAAGACATAAAGAAGTAAGTATCCCTTGTCAAGTATGTAAACAAATGATAATGGTAAATGCTAATGACCCTAGAATATATAAGTACTCTATAGTACAAGAAAACTTCGTTTGTATTAGCTGTGAATCTAAATTAAAAAAAGGAGATTACCTTTTAGATACGACTCTTTGTACTTGTGGAGGGTGTTTTACTACTCATGTATTTAAACAAAACGTAGGGAAATATTCTACATTTGAATGTGCTAATTGTAAAGATAAAGAAACAAGAAAAAAAGAAAGTAAAGATAAAGCTCCTGAAATTAAAACTGAAGAAGTATCTCAAGAGGTTATAGATGACAGACTTCACTATCAAGAACAAACAGGGAAAGATACTACAGAAACACACTCAAATTAAAATTGGATGTGTTAGGATATCTATTATACATTATAAATGTAAATGGGATATAAAAATATCAATTAGTCGGGGGTGGTAATATATGAATAAAACAGTATCACTTGAAACTGCGAAAAAGTTAATTAATGTCAGGATAAGGCTGAAAACGGAAAGTGGTTATCACACAAACGAGAACTTTACCGGGATAAGAAGCACGCTTGACGATGATTATATTCCCGCCCCCGACATCCCAGAGTTGTTAGCAGAGTTGCCGATTTTTGCCGATGAAGATGAGGACTATAAATTACGAATTACAAAATGTAAAGATGGCTATCAGGTGTCCTATATTGATTACAATGGACGAATATATCAAGGAAGAGATGGTTCAGAGGATTGGTATTTTTATCACGAAGAACTCGTAGAAGCCCTCGCCCAAGCGTTGATGTGGGTGAGGAGTAAAGCGGAGGTGAAAAATGAAAGATAGTGATATAAGAAAGCTAGTGGATAATGAATTTATTGAAGTTAAAAAGTCTATACTGGCATATAAAATGGCTTGTCTTTTATATAAAGAAATAGCGCCTGCTGAAATATTACACGATACTTGCCACTCTATTTTAGATAGATTTTCACAAGCCTTAACTGGCAAAGTAATCCTAGTGGAAGATTTGCCGACAGTTGAGGAGATAGCAGAAGTAATTTCCAAAACATTATTTAATGAAAATCTTAACGAAGATACACCGGTAAGAAATCTAGAGATTTATGGTTTAGCCCAGTCTATCCATAAACTGATGATGAGTAAAGGAGAGGCGGGAAAATGAATAAAGAAGTAGACACTAAAGTATATAACCCCTTAAATGGTAAGAGCGGAGGTGAAGGATGAAAGTAACTTTAAAAGAAAAAGAACCTAAAAAATATGCTGTGTATATTCCGTTTGTTCATGTATTTAAAGTAACTGCTATAAATAAAAAACAAGCAATACGCAAAGCTCTTACGAGAGGATTAGGAGAAATAGAGTATAGGGTGGTAAAAGTAGAAGAAGAGGAATAATATGCAATGTCCTAAATGTAAAGGAGCCTTATCAGTTAATACTAAAGGGCAAATTACATGTCCTCAATGTGATAATCTTCAAAAAAGAATTGACCTTATTCAAGTCGATATCAATGACTTCACTTATTATAGAATTAAAAAAGTTAAGAATTTTAAATTAGATACTAAGGTATTGTTAGCAGAAGATGTTCAAAAATTAATAGACCAGGGAGTAGAAGTGTTTACTGAGGAAGAATAATGATATATATATTTCTATTTTTACTTCTTTTCTTAATATTAAAATGGGTAATAATATGTGCGTTATATTTAATTCCTCTATTATTACTTGCTATAGCTCTTACGTGGGGTTATAAATTTTATAAAATGAAACATCTTGCAGAGTTAATGAATGAGTTAACTTCAAAAGAACATTTAGATAAATTAAATAAAGAACAGAAGTTAGAATTAGCTATGGCTATAGAACGTTCCAGAAAAAATAATAAAGCTTTTATTGACTATGCTAAATCGTCTTGTACTGATTTTGCGATAGGATGGACAGTAGTAGATTTAGGCTTAGTTAAATCTATTAGATATGGATTAGGCTATACCTTATTACGTAAAGCTTTTCAAGGTAGTTTAAAGAAAAGTAAAAAAGACTAATATGATTATACTAATTCCTTTGATAATAGTAGATATAGTATTTCCAGTTCTTTGTTTAGGGTATTTTATATACCTTGTAATACAACATCTATAAGGAGAAACTGATGAGGCTAATAGGATTAACTAATCTTAGATATGAGCTAGATAGTTTAAAAGAGCTTCCTCATATACTATTTCTGGGGCCTCGAGGAACAGGTAAAACAACCCTATCAGAATACGTAGCAACTAGCCATAATCGAAAGTTAATTCTAACTGTAGGTAAAACGCTTAAAGCACAGGACCTGTTGAACATTTTAATTAACATAAACGAAAATGATGTTCTTTTAATTGATGAAATACATAGATTAAATCCAGGAACAGAAGAGCTACTTTATCACCCTATGGAAAAGTTTCAACTTCCTATTAAAAATTTATATGGTTCTTTTCAAACATTTCCATTACCTAAGTTTTGTTTAATAGGAACAACTACAAAACCTTCTTTATTAAGTAAACCTCTAATATCAAGATTTCAATTACAAATGGATATTCCCCATTATAATGTTAGAGAACTCGCTAGAATAATTCAATCTAACTATAATTTCTTATCTCAACGTGAAGCTTTATCAATAGCTGTAAATACTATAACACCAAGAGAAGCTGTTAATTTAGCTAGTCGTATAACTAATTTTGGAAATAAAAATATTTCTGAAGTATTGGAGTTCATTGGATATAAATACGGGTTATCTCAATCTGAGCGATATTATTTAAAAATAGTACATGAAGTAAATACTATATCACTGACATCTCTGGGTAACGCTTTACAAATAGATAAAGATGAAGTTAGTTTTATAGAAGATAAACTCATTAGAAAAGGGTATATAGATATCACAACGAAAGGTCGTCAACTAACTATTAAAGGGATACTTAAGATTAAACAATTAAAGCAATGAATAAATTAGTAATTCTCAAAAAGCCGGTGTTACATCAAGGTGAGGGTTGGCATAATCATGTATACATTCTATCTTTTCTTTTACATAAATCTTCACATTTATGAAGCATAAAATAATATTTTTAAAAACTCCACTGTTAATGCATTTAGATGAGGAACATTATTTACGTACTTATTCGATAGATTTTATTGGGATCTTTAAACTAGCTGGATTTTGTTTTGGAATAGGCTCCGACGATAATTTTAGGTACTTTAATTCAGTATGTGACATAAATAAAGCTACCCGCTTATCGTGCGATGATGGAGGGTTAATTAGATATATAAGAACATATAAAGCTCAACGTAATAAGAAGTGGCAGAAGATTCCTAAAATAAAATTTGTATTATTACATGATGAAAAAATACTTAAAAGAGTACAAGAAATGCAAGAGAATATTAAACAGAATTTAAGTAAGTTAACTAAATATTATTTAGCAGAACTTAAAGAGAGGAGGTTATTATAATGGAAAAATTTCTTTGTAAGTTATGTCAAACAGAGTTTACTCAAGAAATGAGTACTAAGCCTTATGCACAATGCCCTGTATGTTTTTCTTATACGGTATACCCTTCAGCTATTAAAGAACTATATCAGAGAATAGCTGATAATCCGGAACTACGAAAATTATATAAAGACTTATTAGATGGTAAAGATAAAGTAGATAAAACTGACAATACTAAAGCCCCTAACACTAATAATAAGAAGGGACGTTTCCAAGGGTTTAAATGGATACCTGCAGAAAAGGAGGAATAATATGAATGTTGAATATGGATTAGTTTTCTATGACATCCCGACAGGAAATACGAAGTTATATCATAAAGTGCATCGCTTAATGAGACGTAATTGTTTACCCGTTAACTTATCTGTTTGTTTATTTGATTGGGGATTAAAAGATCATCTTAAAACTTCTTTAGAAGATATAGGAGCTTTTAGTAATTCTTCTATTCAGTTAATTAAATTTGATACTTCTTCTAAAGAACAAATCGAAGCTATTGCTACTAAACAGTTAGAGAAAGTATTTCAAGTGATTCAATCTAATTTAAGCGCTACTATTACTAGATTAAATAACCTTGAAAAGAAAGAAGAGTATCTTGATCGTGTTACTCGTAAATTAAAGGACTATGAGAATGTTCTAAAATTATACTCTTTCGCTAATAGAGTAGGACCTGCGTTAAATATTTTAAAACAAACGGTAGCTACAGAGTACAAGTATATTCAGGGTCAACAAATATGAGAGATAATTACGATTGGAGATTTAGTTTAGAAGGAAAGTTTGATTATCCTATTAACCGTATAGTTATGATAACTTATCCGGGACAACTTTATAGTAATTTTAGTGACGCTGCCAAGTTTATGGGTGCTACTAAATGGACAAAAACTCCTTCTTATACTAATTATCTTCAATTACAAGGTAAAGTAGGAATTATTATAAATAGGTGTTGCTGTGGAAGAACTCGTTCACATCACTTATATCTAGTGTTTGTTCCTTCTTTTAATATAGAAGTAATAATTAGTAACGAAGGTTTAACATTATTACCTAAGATAAAAGCCGCCTTATTATCTAAAGAATACGAGACTAGTGAAGGTATCTATGATTGATCCTTATTTAGACAAATATTTTATTTACTCAGATAATAATTATCTAATGCCTGTGAAAGTTCTTAAACGAATTAGCTCAGGTTATTTATGTAGACATTCTGGTTCAATGAGAATGCCTTTAGATGGGTATAAAAAGAAGTATTGTATTTGTCCTTGTAAGGATAAATGTTATATGTCTAATTTAATATGTTTAGATGAAAGAGGATTTAAAAAAGAAATAGAAACTTCTAAAGGATTTAATCTAGTAGGTTATTAAATATGCGAACTAAACAAACATATTCAGATGAATCCAGAGATAGAAAACTCTCAGCAGAAATAACTGTTAAGAGTGTTATCCAATGTAAAGGTCCTCGAAGAACTCTAGAAATGATTAATGCCTGTAAGGGTGGGATTAATTATATTTATCTTCTTAAAGCATTTAAAAAATTATATCCGTATGAAAAAGTATAAAACGTTTATATCATACCTTTTAAAAAGAAAATACTTTAAAGATACCCATCTTAATTTATACTGTGAAGTCTTAGATAGTTTCGTACATAAAGGAGAAGTATTTATTTTAATTACCCTTAGTAGTGATAAATTCTTAAATAAAGGATACTATTGTAGTTCTAGTAACTGCCCTAATATAAATAATTGTATTAAAAGTCCTACTAAGACATGTGTACGTGCTGATATTTTTCGGGATGAATTACGGGATAAAATATTTATTCCAGTACCTAAATTAAAAGGGAGCTTATTATTATGACGTTTGAACGTCAAGAGAACCTTATTATCCTACTTAAATGCGCTATATTATTATTACTTATTATAGTATATTTATAATAATACTAATATGTATTCTATTAACTTACTAAAATAGATACGTATATACTAAAATAGATAACGTAAAAGAATATTCTTATACTAAAATATTACATGTTATATATATTTCATATATATTATACTAATTATATAAGTATTAATAATTACTTAATCAACATTATTTATGGCAACTAATAACTTAATAAAATTTAGAGAGTCAGCTAGTGAGATCTCTCTTACTGTACCTAAACCTTCTTTACGTTACTTAGATGAGTTTGTAACTCTTAAATGCGCCCCTGATTTACTAGCCGCTAAAATATTCCCGGATGCTAAAGAGATCACCGAAAGCATGGCAGCATTTAATGCATATAGACGCCACCTTATGGGACGAATAGATATTAATAATCCCCGTGTTTTGGTTATAGCTGTAGGTGACGGAATTCATCCTCGAACCTCCTCTTTATTTGCTATGAGAACTAAATTTACTTGTATCTCTGTTGACCCCGCATTAAAGATTCAAGGGGAATCAGTGCCTCTAATTAAACGAGAGCTTATTAACCCTAAATGGGATTATTCTAGATCCACTCGGAGAGTAATGATGTTAAACGCTAAAGTAAGTGAGCTGAGTAAACATATACAGATTTTCGCGATTAACCTATATTATAGAAACAATCCTCTATTATCAATATTAGCAAAATTTAGCTTGGAAGGGGCACTATTATCCCTAGGACCTATTAACCAAGTATTATGGGTAGGAGTACATTCCCATGCCCCTTGGGAAGATGTACTTAATTGTATTAAAACCATAGACCCTAAAATAGAACATTATATTATATCAATCCCATGTTGTTATCCTGATAAGTTAGATACAAAAGTAAATTTACTTCAGTCTTATATAGATATGGGAATTCATTCAGAAATGAGAATAGTAAATGTATACGAAGTAAAAAATGAAAAAAAGTAAACCTAAATATAAAGTTGAAGATATTGTTAATGAGCTAGGATACGGAAAGTTTCATCTCTATAAAATTAAAGAAATACAGCACACCAGGTATCGATATTATTGTTATACTGATAAACATATTGAGTCTAGTCCTATTGACTATATAGATAGATATTGTGAACTTATACTTATTCCAAAATTAAAAAGAATATTATTAGGATTAGAATGAAAATTAAAAATAAACATTGGAAGAAGCTTTTCGCTAAAAAAGCTAATAGTTATTTAGGCATGAATGATTTAGGAGTACCTTCTAGAGAAGCGTTATGGAAACGTCAAGGTGCCTATGACATGCTATATCTTATGATTAAAGCTATGGGCGGGTATGAATATTTTTATAAATCTGAATTTGAAAAAACGTTAGCTGATATGGGAATAAAACATACTAAAGGAGTATTATGAGAAATGAACTTATAACTTATTACAAGTCAGGTAAATCTACAGTAGTTCAAAGTGTAGTGGGAGTAGGTTCACGTTTAGAACCTAAACATTTAAAAGGAATAAGTCACTTTGTAGAACATTTATGCTTTAAAGGGACTACTAAATATGCTCAAGGCAAGATTGAAGAGATAGTAGAAAATTACGGAGGAGACTTAAACGCATGTACTGATTATGATAGCACATTGTATTACATTAGAGTTCCCTCGGATTATAGATTAAAAGCGTTAGATATGATTAAAGAGATGATGAGTAATGTTAAATTCGACCCGAAAGAAGTAGAAAAAGAACGGCAAGTTATTTTACAGGAAATTAAAATGTATGCAGACCATACTCCTTCTTACACAGGTGATGTAGCTAATACGGCTTTATTTAGTTCTGATTCGGGATTATATGATGGGATAGCTGGATCAATAGAAACGGTAAGTAGAATTACTATACAAGATTTAGAAAATTGGTATGACCAATACTACCGCTCAGGATTTCCTCAGATATTAATGGTAGGAGGGAATTGTATAACTTATATCCCGAAACATTTACCTGATTATGATCTCAGAACGTTTAGTGAAAAAATATATCATAAAATTAAAATAGTAACTAGAAAAGATATATCTCAAAGTTGTTTAGTACTTACTGGGTTTATAGACCGTAAAACATATAAAGATAGATTAAAAACATCGTGTACTTCAGATGTATTAAGCAACGTACTCAACGGAATGTCAGGCAGGCTATTTAAAGAGATAAGAGAGAAAAGAGGGTTTGTTTATGGAATTCGTTTTGGCTTTCAAATGTTTATAAACGGAGATATAGGATGGACCGTATCATGTGAGCTAGAACAAAAAAATATACAGAAAGCTGTTAAGATAATTAAACAAGAATTAATTAGACCGGTAACAAATGAAGAAGTTAAGAACGCCATAATAAGCACTACAGGTAAGCTTGATTTATCATTAGAGAATACTAGAAAAATAGCGGATGTTATATCCAGGGCTATATTAATGGGATACAATCCAGCTACCGTTATTACTGATATAAGTAAAGGTTTAAAAGTATCTCCTATAGAAGTTCATTATATACAACGATTATTAAATCCTAAGAAAGCAAGTATAGCTATATTAAATCCATCTAAATAGGAGGACTATGAAATTAGACGAATTATTTTCTAAACTTCAAAATAAAGAAATAGGAGCTATAGATTATAACTCTCTGAGATCTCAATGTATTCGTCTTGTTAAAAAAGCATGTGGTCGATACAAGATTCACGATATTCTTTTTAATAAATCAATTAAAGAAGATGTGTACGCTGATATCTATATCACGTCTATATTAAAGACTTTAGATGGATATAAAAAAGAGAAAGGAGCCTTTTCAACATACTTCTTTTATAAAGCGTGTTCTAGTGCTAGAAACGAAGTAGGTAAGTTAAAGCGTAGAATTAAATTAAATAACTCGTATTCGTTCGATGATACTAGAGGAATAACTAATCCTAATACTTCAAAATATCAAGGAGACCAAGATGATTAGAAAAAAAGAAGAAAAGAAACCAATAGAAAAAGTTCCAGATGAAGTCAGAGATGATCTAGAGTGCTGTGAATGTGGAAGTACTGTAGACTCAAATGGTGCTATTTGTCAAAGCTGTTGTGATGATTTGACGAACCAAAAAGAAGATGCAGAAGCTGAAAAAGAAGATCTTGAGCTCGAAGTAGGTAAACTTAAAGAAAAGATTAATAAAATGATTGATATTCCGGATATAAAGTGGCCGTTGATTAAAGAGCAATTTAGGGAGGAAGAATAACATGAAGAAGAAACCTAAGTTAATCAAGTGTCATAAAATAGAAAAATTAACTTGGTGTGAATTTTACGATGTCTATGGAATCTCTCTTATTCTAGAAAAAGATCCCACTAATAGGTATTGTCAGTCTAGACTATTAGAGTTAGCTGATAAATATATTAAAATAACCAACTACGCTTTACGATGTGAATTAAGACACTTTATAGATGGAGGTTATTGCGGTCATAGACGTTCAAAAGGATATTATGTAGAAGATTTAAATAATTTTGTATTACAAAAATTAGGATTAAAAGTTAACTGGAGTAGAAAACGATTAAAGCTTACGTCTAGTCAAGCTTGGATGTTATTTCTTAAAGGTACTTGGGCTTACTCGTATGGTGGAAGAAAGTGGGGTAAGATAGCTCGAGCCTGTGAAGAACTAGAATCCGCTAGAAGGTATTCGTCCTATAAACTAATATTAGAAAGAATTGATAGATTAAACGATCTAGAACATAACAACGCATTATATTTAAAAGATCACACTACCTTTGATATCCAAGAACATTTGACTCGTAAAGCTATAGCAAATCCTTTACAGATATTTGATAACTGTCACTCGGATATAAAAGACATAGGAAAGGAGTTATATGACAGCAGAATTAGAGAATATGCTACTGCGTAAATACCCTAAAATATTCAGACAGAAAGATCTCCCGATGACTCAAACTTGTATGTGTTGGGGTTTAGAATGTGATTTAGGATGGTATAAACTTATAGATGACCTTTGTTATAATATTCAGAAGCACTGTGATGAAGTAGGATTTCAAGTAGAAGCTTCTCAGGTTAAAGAGAAGTATGGGACTTTATCTTTTTATGTTAGTAGTGCAGACGATTATGTGTTCGACTTAATAAGTAAAGCAGAAGAGGAGAGTGCTCATATATGTGAAGAATGCGGATCTAAAGAAGGAGTAACTCAGACTGAAGGCTGGATTAGAACTCGTTGTAAAGTATGTATGAAAAAGTATAAAGATGAAGGGGAGGATTAAAATGTTTTAGAGAACTTAAATGTCCTATTACCGGAATAGATATTATGACTAGATTTAATCTACCCGCAGGACCTGAAATAGGTAGATTAAAACAAATAGTAATAAACGCATTATTATCAGGAGAGTTAAAATTAGACGAGCCTAAAGAAGTATATTTACAATACTTAGAGGAGCATCAATGAGAACAGGTTATTGGGCAAGAGCTCATGAAGATAGACATGATACAAGAACAACTAAAGTTCATATTGAAAAAGATGATAAAGGGCTGTGTGGATATATTCCTCATAAAACAATGAAGTTTCAATGGTGTGCAATGGATGTTTATTTACCTTATGTAGAATGTAAGAAGTGTAAAGAAAAATATCAACGTATCGAAGAAAGAAGTAAACTAAAACTTCGTAAACCTTGATCCTGGAAATGAAAGAAAAAATCGTAGCAAAGTGTACCCACTGCGGAATGGTTCAAATAGTAACCTTTAACGGAAGATGGGTCACTGAAGACTCTACTGTATTTCGTAAAGTTATTTGTGAAATATGTAATGATCCTTTTTTAATTAAACAAGAGGATTTTAAAGATGCTAACTAAGAGAACTAAGCTACCGGTATATTACGAAGGAGACTCAGAAGGGGAGATAGTTAAAGTACTTGAAATCTTTACGTTACGAACAGCTAACGGAGATGAATTAAGTGCATATGTTGTGTCAAATCGCCCAGGGGGTGTATCTCATTGTGACTTTCGTTACTGTAATAAATATAAAGAGTGTACTAAACTCAGAACTTGTTGGGAACTAAAACAGTTTAATAGACTTTTTACAAAGAAAGTATCTAACCTAAAAGGTATTTTATTATTATGAAAGACATTACCTTAAAAGATAGGTTAACAGTAAACGTAAAACTTAAAAAGGTTTATTACTGTACCTATTGTAAAAAACACTCCTTAAGAAAAGATTCAATGATTAGTCACGAAAAATGCTGTACTTTAAACCCTAATAGATACTGTAAGTTATGTAAAACAGCTGGAGAACTAAATGATATTCCTGATTTACTTAATAAGTATAAAGAGTACAAGATAATACACTATATGACCCATCAAGAAGAAGATAATCTTCTTATGAAGCTTAAACAAGATACAGGAAGTTGCCCTAATTGTATTTTAACTATTATAAGATTATGTCATTTACAATTATCAAACTTTGATTACAAAGAAGAACTTAAGAAATTTTGGGAAAGCATGAGAGACTAAATATGAAGTTTAAAGTAGGCGATATCGTTTCTATAGATGAACATATTTTACGTATAATAGGAGTTCAAGAGACTCCAACTGAGCGTAGATATAGCGAACTGCTTAATTCATTCGGACGCATGTTATGACCTTAGCTATCCACAGTTCGAAGAACAGGCAACGTTAGTTCCAGAACTTAAACGGAGATTACTATATGACTTGGAATAACTTTTATAAAGATAAATTAAACGATAAATATCTTAATTATATAAAAACAAAATACACTCCTTATATAGAAGTAGTTAAGTCTTCTGGTAATTCTTATTTAGAAATAGGTTGTGGTATTAGTTCAATAACAAAATTAATTTACGAAAAAAACAAAGCATTTATAGTAACAGATAAAGATCCTTTTATGCTAAGACTAAGTAAACTTAATCTTAAAGCTTTAAATGTTAAAATTAAAAAAATGGATGCAACTAACCCTTTTGATATACGAACCGACGTAATTCATTCACATGGAATGCTTGAACATTTAACACCTAATCAAATGAAACAAAGTATTGATTGTTCTTTAAGCCAATGTAAAACTTTAATACATTATGTTCCAAGCAATAAATATGATTATAAAAGTTATGGAGATGAGTTATTGTTATCTCCTAAAGAATGGAAACAGTTAGTTAACCCTACTGAAATTATAGAGTTTAATAAAAGGTACGACTTAATATTAATATGGAGGAATCATGGCTGATAATTTAGGAAGAGTTCCAGACGAAGTACCTATCATAGATAATCAAGATAAGTATTTACCTAAACCAAATACTAGTAAGAAATCAAAGAAATCACCTAAGAAAGGAGGAAAGAAATGACCTTTATTAAAAAAATATGTCTCGGCGGACTTTTCTCAGTATTGTTAACTAACTCCATTAACCTAGCTTGGTGGCAGTTTAAATATAATTATAGCCCCGGATTAATTATATTTAATATAGTAGCTAGTTGTATTCTATTGTCATTTCTTCTAAATACAAAGGAGAAACATGGTAATAGGTAGGGTTTATTTATATAAAACTCATCCAGTATTAATTACTGATGGACAAATGTACGGATCGTACGGAGGAGTGAGCAATTTTTGGTACTTTAGATATATTAAAGAAGATGGGACTTTAGGGAAATCCGGCTGTGATTACGATGATGGTAACCCAGGATTTCAAAAAACAAATAAGTATAAAGTAATTACTACAGTAATTAAAAAGGAAAAAGACATGATTGGGTACGTAACCGATAAAACAAGAATACTACCAGTAAAATAGGAGGCAGT
>Ga0315289_10002936_pt1 | contig 25966 bp, 27 predicted proteins | sample YL17G11_40_MG_FD_203452 | JGI IMG/M metagenome (GOLD analysis project Ga0315289, IMG submission 203452) | Sediment microbial communities from Yellowstone Lake, YNP, Wyoming, USA - YL17G11_40 | ecosystem: Environmental > Aquatic > Freshwater > Lake > Sediment | place: USA: Wyoming | collected...
CCTTCAAAAAACATTCCGAAACAGCTCACCGCACACTTAACTACGTCGTCTGCAACGATCTCGACACGCTCATCTGGCTTGCCAACCTGGCAGCTCTTGAGCTTCACATGACGCTCTCCCAAACAGATGCGCTTGAAAAACCAGATTTCCTATTCTTCGACATCGACCCTCAACCCCCAACGGGCACAGACGACGTTGTCAACGTGGCGTTGATGCTGAAGGAGAAGCTTGACGGTTTAAGCCTCAAATCCTACGTAAAAACTTCTGGAAAGAGAGGACTGCACATCCTCGTCCCAATAGTCCGTGAGTACACGTTCAGACAGACGAGAGAATACGTTCACCAAATCGGAAGGCATCTAACCCGAGAATCTCGAGCTGTTGCCTCAGAGTTTTCGAGAGAAAAGAAGCCTGGAACAATCTACATCGATTACATGCAGAATTCACATGGAAGAACGATGGTCTGCCCCTACAGCCTCAGAGCCACGCCTCAAGCAACGGTTTCGACGCCGTTGCACTGGAGCGAAGTTAAGAAAGGATTAAAGCTAGAACAATTCACCTTGTTTACTGTCGCAAAGTCTGAGAGCAACCCTTGGGAAGGAATGCTTGAAGACAAGCAGAGACTTTGAAAGAGCTTGATTATTGATGACAGAGATTGGGACGAGAATATCGAAAAGGCCATTCTGGACTGGCGCCGTGACGATCGGGTTGGTTAACGTGCCGGTTAAGCTGTACACGATGACTTTTGACAAGGCTTTTTCCTTCAGGTTCCTTCACAAACAGGATGGACAGCCCCTAAAGTACCAGAAAGTGTGTGTCAAAGACAACAGCGTCGTGCCATGGGAAGACACAGTGAGAGGCTACGAAGTCAGCAAGAAACATTTCATAATGTTCCAAAAAGAAGAAATCGACGCTGCGAGACCACAGTCAAGCCAGAAAATCCGAATCGACAAATTCGTAGATTACTTCTCAATCGACCCGATTTACTTCGAAAAATCCTACATACTGACTCCCGACAAAAGCCAAGAAGCCTACAGCCTACTCCTGACCGCCCTGCAGAAACTCCACAAAGCCGGCGTTGGAAGAATCGCGTTGAGAACGAAGGAATACCCCGTCCTTCTGCACGCTTACAAAGCCGCCCTAGTCCTAACAACGCTCCGATACGCCTACGAGATTTCGGATCCAAGCGGCTTCGAAGAGCTGAATGGACTTAAAGAACCAGACAAGAAAGAACTGAACCTCGCCGTGAAAATAGTGAACGACCTTTCCGGCGAATTCGACATAAACGAGTACGAAGACACCTACGCAGAAAGAATTCGACAACTGATCGCAAAGAAAATGAAAGGCGAAACAATCATCGCTGAAAAACCCGCAAAAGAAGAGGAAGCAAAAGAGCTTATGGTGGCTCTGCAAGAAACCCTCAACCAGCTGAAAAACCAATGAACCAACACTACAAACCCATGCTCGCCCAACAGGCTGAAAAACCCTTCACCTCAGAAAACTGGATATTCGAAGTCAAATGGGACGGCATAAGAGCCATCAGCTACGTATCTGAGCAACTCAGCATCCGAAGCAGAAACAACGTGGAACTGAAACATAATTTTCCAGAACTCGAAGAGCTGAAAAACCTCACTGGCAACGCGGTCGTTGACGGCGAAATAGTCGTCATGAAAAAGCGAAAAGCCGATTTCCAAGCACTCTCAGAACGGAGCAAGACTACGTCACCTGGCACCATCACTTACCTGTCGCAAACGTCACCCGCAACTTACATTCTCTTCGACATACTCGAAAAAGACGGAAAACCCCTCCTGCAATTACCTTTGGTTGAAAGAAAGAAGCTTCTGGGAGAATACGTGAAGGAAGGAAACCGAGTCATATTGTCCGCTCACATAGAAGCGCAGGGCGAAATATACTACAGGGCTGCACTGGCGAAGGGTATGGAGGGCATAATGGCTAAGAAGAAAGACAGCCCATACGAGCCCGGCGTCCGAAGCAGCAACTGGCTCAAAATCAAGCCCATCCTTACCTGCGACTGCGCCATATTTGGTTACACAATCGGCAAAGGAGCAAGAAAACAAACCTTCGGCGCCCTGGTTCTAGGCATGTACGACAAGACAGCTCGCGTCTACGTGGGCAAAGTGGGAACCGGCTTTACACAGAAAGACATCGAATCAATGCTCAAAACGTTTCAGCCCCTCCGAGTCGAGCAAAAGAGTCTGGAAGGCGTCGACGCCCATGAAGAGACAGTGTGGCTGAAACCTCAAGCCGTCTGTCAAATCGCATATCAAAACGTCACCAAAGACGGCCGACTGCGCATGCCCAGATTCCTCGGAATAAGGAATGACAAAACTCCTTCCGAATGCACCCTGGATCAGATAATGCAGAGCAGCCTTCAGCCTTATACTTCAAGAAGAGACTTCACCGCCACTCCTGAACCGCTGGGCACGGTTGGTTCCGCCGGCGAAAGGCAAGCGTTTGTAGTTCAGGAACACCATGCTAGGAGGCTTCATTACGATTTGCGGCTTGAGAAGAACGGCGTGCTCAAAAGCTGGGCGGTTCCGAAAGGAATGCCAGAAAAGCCCGGCGACAAGAGACTCGCTGTTGAAACAGAAGATCACCCGCTAGATTACCGAAATTTCGAGGGAACTATACCTGAAGGACATTATGGAGCCGGCACCGTTAAGATATTTGACGATGGGACGTATGAAACGAAAGTTTGGAACGAAAAAATGGTCGAATTCACCCTGCACGGCCACAGACTGCACGGCAGGTTCGTGCTCGCTAGGTTTGAGAAAGCTGGGGAAAAACAGTGGCTACTCCTGAAAGCCAAGGAACCGCAATAAACAGAGCCCACATCGGCACGATGGGCTGGAGCTACACGTTCTGGGTCGGAGACTTTTATCTCCCAGGCACCAAACCCACGGCTTTCCTGGCTGAATACGCGAAACACTTTAACACGGTGGAACTGGACAACACGTTCTACAGGATTCCCTCATCAAACACGACTAAAGCTTGGAAAGAACAAACGCCCGTGGACTTCCTATTCGCAGCCAAGTTCCCCACAGTCATAACGCACATCAAAATGCTACGCTCCTGCGAATCAGAAACGAACATCTTCATCGCCAGGATGACCCAACTGCAGAACAAGCTTGGGCCACTACTGCTGCAGTTTCCCAGCTCATTCGGACCCAAACAACTTGCACTACTGGAAGAGTTTCTGCCAATCTTGCCAGAAGGCCACCGCTACGCTGTCGAAGTGAGAAACAAAGCACTCATCGGAGAAAAATTGCACTCTCTCCTAAGAGAACATGGCGTCGCACTAGTTCTAGTCAGCCTGCCAATAGTTGAGGAACAACTGACAGCTGACTTCGTTTACATGAGACTCGAAGGCGAAAGAAGCAAAGTGAATGGAACTCTCGGGAAGGTTGAGGTTGACAGAACTGAAGACACTTTAAAGTGGGCAACCCAAATCAGAGACCTATCGAACCGAAACAGGGACGTATTCGCATACTTCAGCAAGTACTATTCAGGCTACCCTCCACACGACGCAAAACAACTTCTGTCTGTTATTACCTCGACCCACCCGTGTACTTAACACTAATATGGTGTTCCCGCGCCAAGGCCTTTCTGGTAGCGGAAAGTGCTAAATACCAAAGACCACAGAAGTGGAGGCGAGAAGATGAACGAAGAGGGCAACCTCAAGGGTTCCAACCACAATCCCTCAGGGTACGAAACAGACAGGTTCCGCGGCAATTTTGAGAAAAACCCATCTAGATTTTCCAGCTCTTCTCAGGACAGACTGCCAGAAACCGAAACATCGACTCCCCAAGCATACGTGAGAAAGTATTCGGTTCTTCAACGCTTGTACAAGCTTATCGTTTCGCCGTCTGAAGCCATGAAAGACATCGGACTGGCTCCAGACTACAGCGGTCCGATACTTCTTGTCATTCTCAAGACGATATTTGGATCAGTTGCTCTTGCATTGGCGTTTCAGAAAATCCAGTTGATTGGAGACAGCCAAACAGTCTCTCGAGTCTGGGCGCTGGTTTCCACAGTCGTGGCAATCGCGGTAGTCCTCAGCATATTCCTTTTCATCGCCTTCTGGCTGGTAAAGTCTCTGCTCGTGAAATATCTGTGCGACGGCGGCAGCGGCTGGTCATTTGGAACAGCAGCTTCAGTGACCGGTTACGCGTATCTTCCCGACGTCATTTTCGGAATTATAAGTTTGATAGTCGTCTACCCCTTGCTGCCATCCCTGACCCTGAACGTTTCGGACCTTACTGCTGCGAGCCACGCCCTGGCTGACTTTCGTGCCCAGGCACTCGGGATTGAGATTGCCCTCTCCATTCCTATTGGCCTCATAGGAATTATCTGGAAATCCTATTTAGGAGGCTTAGGAGCGAAATTCGGCACTAACGAACAGTGCAGGCTAATGTGGGCTTTCGTAGCATTCCTCTTTCTTGCTTTGCTCGGATGGCTGATTTCTTTTCTACTACGAGGCACTGTCTGAAACTGACCATGCAATCATTGGCTTGCACAAGAATGGACGTTTTCAACGGAAATCGCAACGCGCACGTGCAAAACTCTCTAGTTGTTCTGGAAATCCCCTGAAAGCAGACGGCCCGTAGCCGCGTCCATATTTATCGTGCGCCTGGACTTTTTTCTTTTGTGTTGCACTTTCAGGCTCCACACTGGCAGCAGGATCATTTCTGCTGAAACTGGCTTAGCCCCTATCTTCAATTCCAGCGTTTGATAGGCTCTGTCAATACCCAGCTTTATCGAGGGAAACTTTTCGACTTCACTGGGCAGTTTGGGCACGAACGTGATTTTTTCGTCTTCATCCAAATTTTTCAGTTTCTCAGTTGTTCTTGTTATCAGCTTGCGAAAAACTATCTCTTTCTTCTCGAGCGATATTATCGCAGCATTCTGTGCGCTTACATAATAGGCACGTGTTTCTTCTTTCTTGATGAGAAGCAGCTTTGTTGCTTCCTGAGTTGCTTTAACTCTCCAGATGGGGATGTAAGAGAACTCTGCGGCGCATATTTCTTCGTCCTTGTGAAGAAGGCCGCCTTCGAGAAGAGGGTTGGCTCTTTTGATGGCTCCGACCTGTGTGATGCACGTCGAAATTGTCTGAACCTCTCCGTTAATGTCTTTGGACGGATCGAGCTTGAAATCGGACAGCCAGTACAGGGGCTCTCCCGCGCTGCTGCTACGACCCTTTTTTGCGACCCTAGCTTTAACGAGCTTTCCAAGAATCTTATCCGAGTCCGCTAGGCTGATTTTCAAGTTCCTTGCGACGGATTCTGCTGAGACAGCCTTTCTTGCCGACTGGAGAAACCTTTCAACCCTTTCCTCCAAGGTCTTGGAAGGAGCAAAATGGGCAGCCGCTGTCCACTTCTTCGTCACCCTTTCTTCGATGTGCTTCTCGAAAAAAGTCCGTGATTCTTCCGGCACGTACTGCGCGAGATCTCTTTCGTCCAGAGTCAAGTGCTTCGTGACAAGCCAGCGAACGTTAAAATCAACAACATCACTGTAATAGTCTGGAGATAGCAGGAGAAATTCACCCGTTCTGAGGCTTGGCAGTTTCTGAATAACCTCTTCTGCGTGTGCGGGGTCTATCGATTGGATTATTTTCTGCACTCGCGCAACGTCCTGGATTGTCATCATACGACCGAGACACCACGTGTTCACCTGTGCCAACGCCTTGTAGTCTATGTCTGTGATGTTTTGAGTGGCCGCTACAAGTCCTATGCCGTATTTTCTTGCCTGCTTGAATAGAAGCGTGTAAGCGTTTTTTGGAGGCGGGTTCCTCGGGTAAGGTGGGATGTAGGGTGAGATTTCGTCAACGTAGAAAAGCATTCTCAAATCGTTTGAGGGGTTTTTCAGCATCCAACAGTAGAGTTCTTTGAAGAGAGTTGCCAAGAAAAACTGCTTGTCGTTTTCCGATGTTAAGGTGTTGAGGTAGATTATGTTAACGGGGACTTTTCCGTCGCTGCTGTCCAAGAACAGGCTGATGTCTATTTGAATTCCCATCTGAAACATTAGTGCTGAGGTTCCAATGGTTAGAAAGCGCAGCTTTCGGGCAATCTCTTCTGGTTCTCTCTTTGCTGCAAGGCTATTGAGCGTCGCTGCAATCTTGGCCGGTGGATTCAAAACTATTTGGGCGAGATGGTTCATGTCGCTGATTTTCTGTCGCTCTTGCCACAGGTGCTCAAGTATAGTGAATAGGTATGCTTTGGCAGCTTTTCCAGCGTCGGCGTTCAGATCATAGCCAAGAAAGCTTGTTAACGAAGTGGCCGTGAGGTCGATGGCCTGGACGGCTTCTTCAGGAGGAACGTCCTGCGCGGGGGATTTGAAGGGATTGACGCTAATGGGGATAGCTTTGTTGCTGGCTGGCGTGAAAATAGCTATCCTTGCCTTTGAGAAGAATTCTTCCTGAGCATCCAATGATGTTCCGTGGGCTGTCAGTTCTTCAGGATTTCCTCTTATGGCTAATGAAGAGATGTCTCCTTGCGGGTCAATTATTATGGCCGGAACGTTGTTTCGTACAGCTTCTTCAATCACGCATTTGCACAGCACGGTCTTGCCTGAGCCACTGCCTCCGAGGGCCATGAAGTGACGTTTGAAGGCTTGCACGGGCAACTCGACTGCCGACCCGTCTGCTATGGACTTGCCCAATAAGAAAGAGCCTCCAGTTTCCATTTTCACAGTGTTTGGCCCTGATTCATCGCTCATATTCTACACATCTTCAAAACAGCAACCGTGAAGGCAGCTCAGGCATGCTTTAGTTGTCTACTTGTCTTATTAACGATACTGTAAATGCATTATGCTCTCGCACCTATCAGTTCAATACGCCGATAGCGCGCGCGCTTAACCGACAGTCTGTCATAATTCGTCTTGCTTTCCAGCTCTCTTCACGTTGGTCAAAATCTGTTTCCCATCAATTAGCCTAAGAACCCCTTCCACAGCAACTATTTGATTCAGAGTAAATGATTGCCATCTCAATTCCTTCTCCGTACGGAACTTCAGGTAAAACACTCTCCCTTTGCGTGGATAGAGCGTGACCGTACAATAATCTGATAGCGGAGGATAATGAGCTGCGGTTGAGCCATCAATTATCGCGTTTATTCCGCCTTTGACTCTTACCTTTCTCGATTCCCTCCTCGATAATAGACCAATCCATAATTATCCCAAGCGCACTTTGAGGCTTTAGAGAGTGTATCCGTCTATTTTTGACTTATGATGATTTTTTGTTGTGCTCTGTTAACTTCTAGGGTCTCAAGTCCTGCTAAGGGTTGACTGTGACTGACATACGTAATGCTTAAGTGGTTACGTCCAGAGAGGCAATTAGGAAGAAAAACGGGGTTTGTCCACTGTGACGTTTCGGACATTTCTGCTTTCTGAAGACATATGATACAAAAGGGAATTGCAAGACAGTATCCTTCGATAAATTGAGAGGAAAAAAGGGAAGATGAGCTACGGTTTTCCTTTGCCTATCCCACATTGTATTCGGTTCTCGGTTGTTCCTAGCTCCATGTGATGACTGCGTAGACTTGGGTGCAGTAGCCAGGATAGTAGGTGTACATGCCGTAGAGGTTGTAGCGAGCAGATGTGACTTGGACTCCTATTTGTAGACCTGAGCCGTCACTTTGTATGATTGAAAAGCTGGAATAGTAGTCTTGGTATGTTGTGCTTGGGTTGCATGAACTTCCATATTGGACTCCGAGGGAAGTTGCATTTATGCAGGGACGGCACAGGGCTTTGCGTGATGCTGAATTAGACTTGACTAGCATGTGGACTGTCGCGGTGATGTTGGTTGCACCTGCCGGTATCCAAGAACAGTTGGCAACGTACAGGTCACGGTATGGGTTGTTGTCTTCCTCGCTGGACATAACGTAGCTTGTGTCACCATCGTTCGATTGACTGCACTGCCAGTTTGCCCAGTTCGACGGGTAAGGGAAAAGTTGTACCGTGCTTCCGTTCCCGCTGATCGTAACCGTGGTCGGGTTCGCGCCCCCCGTGTGCATTACAACAGAGCCGTCTGTGGACGAGAAAGCTATGTCATCGCCCCAACTGTTGCCAATCTCGACACTGTCAAAGCTCAGGGGCGTCGTGGCCGACAGGTTTACCAGCTGATGGAACGTTAAGGTTGCGATGTCAACAGTTCCACTGAAGCTGGCGTAACCTTGCAAGGCAGCACTGTCGTTGAAGTAGTATCCGGTTGTCGAGTTGTACGTGTTGTCAAAGTAATCGCCTGCGTGGAGCGTATTGCTCCCCCAGATGTCCGGGTTGTGGATAGTAACGCTGTCACAGTTCAGGCAGCTGCTGTTCCAGAATAACCCAAACTGCCATCCCCTCATGTCGGTCACGTTAGCGATCACTACGTCGACATTTATTTCATACACGGTACCGTTTCCGCTCCCGCTTCCCCAGTACATCCAAGAATCTTGCTGAGACGGGCTTAAAGTTACCGTAGCACAGGCAGTTGCCAGAGCTTTCTCTGGAGCATAAAACGCTACCATTGAAGCTGAGACAACGATGATCATGAAAAAGACGCTTATCTTCCTCGTAATGTCACCTCCGCCGTTGCCCTTCACCTAACCATTCCCCCAAAACGAGATGAACGCCCCGACTGCCCCGTTGTCGGGTGAGTGGACTGTCCAACCTGTGCAATTCCAAGGAACTGACACGAACCCATCGTAGTTCACTTCAAAGTCTCTCGGAAAGCTATCTGCAAAAGTGAACTCCACCCTTATGCCCGAATTGGGGTAACCCGGCGTGAACCATGATCCATCTCCATTCGGCCCGTAATTGAAGGCTACCCAAACCAATTCATTCAGACCCACGTAACGGTCCGGGACCGCGAAGTCTTCTTGATAGTTCCAGCCGCTTTCATTTTCGTCCTTCTTATATCCAAGCGCTAACGCCGTGAGGTCACCGAGTTTTACATGCCCGTCTGGGAACGAAAGTGGGTACCCTGCAACGATTCTGCCCTCTTGATCTCCCACTGAACGGTTGTCTGTGAAGGTTTCTTCGACTCTGATCAAAGAAAGCGTACAGTTAGGTTTGTAGAACCATCCGTCTGAAAGCGTTTTCATAGCGAACAAGGGATGAAGGCCTGAACTCGTCAACGTGAAGTTCCCAGTTCCCGTGGTTTCAGTCGCTCTTTTCACGACGATGTAATATTGTCCAGTGTAAGGAGCTGTAATGTTGAAGGTTTCAGTCCCTCCTGTTGCGGCCGTCGTGCTATTCGCTACTATGCCTGGTTCTCCGTACGCGGTGCCGTTATAGCTCGGATTGCCAGTGTTGTTGTAGAGGTAGAGGTCGTAGTCTGCCCCGGCTGGAACAGTGAGCGTGAAGTTGTACTGGAAGCCTGAGACAAGCTGGACGTTCCTTGCCCAAGCAAGTCTTTGACCGAGCACTGAAACATCAGTGAGCGTTGGTGGCCTGCCCAAAGTGTCCGTCGCTGTGCTTCCAACTAAATAATTCTTTGTGATAGCCTCTACTGCTGCGTCAAGGTTCAGCCTACCGTACCCTTCGTGAACATCCTTTCCTCCCCTATCAAGTATTGGGGAACCCGCGGCGTAGTCAATCTCTCGAAGGTTCGGATAAGTCTCTGTAGCCGTCATCAACAGAATCATCTTGGGTTGCAGGGCTTGACTTCTTGTCCACTGCCAATTAGCGCATCCTCCCATGGCCTGGATCACAATGTTTGCGGCTCCAGCGACGATTGGCGTAGCCATGGATGTTCCTACCTTTGGAGCCGAATCGTTAGCAATTAAGTCCAGCCACCCGCCGTTTGCATCGTTGTAGTTTGAGTCTGCGCTGAATAATGACGCGGCATAAGAGCTACCTCCTGGAGCAGTGATGTCGGGCTTCATGATATATCCAAAATGGTTTTGCTCAGCCCAACCACCTTGGCTACTGAAGTCTGCTATGTTGTCAAACTGGTCCATGGCTGCGACTGTGATGACTTCGGGCACGGAGCCTGGAGTAACTATATTGTTGCCGCCTGGACCATGGTTTCCTGCCGCGGCGACGACGGTCACTCCGCTGTTCACGAGATTCGCAACAGCGTTCTCTAAGGGGACTCTCTCATCTGGGTAGGTGTCAAAGCTCATGCTAGCGACGGTTATGTGGTAAGGCTTTCTGTTGTTGATAATCCATTGTATGCCTTGCAATATTGGAACTTCTCCTTCTCCACTGCCATTCCCGTTTAAGACTTTGACTCCCACAAGTTTCGCTTGTGGTGCTATGCCTGTCCAAGCTGAAAAGCCATCCGCAGGTGGTGCGTAGGGCCATGACACCGTGAACATAACGTACAGATCTCCTGTTCCCTGCGTTTCGCGCAGCAGCACGTGGTACACGTCAAAGCCGTAAGGAATCGAGGTCACATCGTAGGTCAGGGTATACATCCAGTTTTGTTGCCAATGTGTGTCCTCGGAGGCCAGAAAAGTCCATTCCAAAGGGTCAAGATTATTGTTACCGCGGTAGAGTTGGAACGATTGAAGCGTGGCTGTGCCAGTAGTCATCCACTGCGCACTGATGGTTATTGTTCCTGTCTTGTTCACGATCATGGCACTTCTAGGAACTAAGAGCGTGCTGGTTATGTTATGGAGGTCGGCTCCCCATGTGGCGATAGCATTTCCTGAAGAGTCTACGCTGAAGAATCCGTCTCCAGCAGCTAGTCCGGCGCAATGTGAGCCGTGTCCGTCATCGTCGAAGGGGGTCGTCGTCTGGTCTATTTGGTCGTTCCATCCGACAATCTTTCTAGAGAAATTCTGGTCACCGAATCCAGACGAGAAGTCTGGGTGAGAAGCGTCTATCCCAGTGTCTACGATTGCAATCGATGAGTTCGAGTCCCCATGAAGGCCCAACGTGTTCCATACATATGGTCTGGCACCTACCTGCTCTACAGCATACGCAATCTGCGAATGGAGGACAACGGCGTCCTTCTCAATCAACAGCACGTCAGGGCATTGATTGATGAAATTGCCGATATCGTCGTAGGGTATCGTACCGCCGAACCCGTACAAAGCCATTGTCCAAGGGCCTGCAGTCACGTATCCGCCAGATGAAGCGAAAGCAGCCGCATCGTGAGCCGTTGGTGCCGACTTCAACATAACAATAATGTTTACATATTCATGGCCGGTGCCGTTCACTACTCTGGCAGCAATTTCATGGTCGAGGCCGTCTGCAATTCCGTTATTGTCCCAGTCAACCCATGCTGGTTTCGACATGGTTGGTGTGAACGAGTCACTTCCATTAGCAATAACGGGGGAAGTGTCGGACTCCGCGTACGTTTTTGTTGTGCCAGGCACAAACAGAAGCGGGGTTACAATTAGCATCAAGATGACAAAACCTGTTACTAACTTGGTTTTCCTCTTCATGATCATTCGCCTTATCTGCGTTTTCCTTTCGCATTCTTCATTTGGCCTAGCATGCAAGAACCAAGAATTCATGCGCTAGGACCGCAAACTATTCTTTCGCAAAGCCATATATGTTTTATGCACTGTTATGTTTTTTGTAATTCTTTTAACGAATTTGTAGATATGTGGGAAAGGGATAAATACGGCGTAACAGCAGTGGGACTCTCCTGTCTCAATGTGTTACCCCCTCTTTTTCAGCGGCAACATCGAGATTCGCTTACCATGACGGATAACTTGCCAGCATCACGTTTTGTTATTCTTGGCTTTGCTGAATCTTCTGACGCGTAGACATTTTCCTAAATTCGTTCCTGCACACGTTCCTGGCTTTGCTTGGTCTATGAATGGTGGCATCCTTGGAGGATGGGGAAGCGTCACTTAGAGAGCGCGACTCAACCTTATTAAGGTTGAAAGAGATAATGCATGAGTAGCCATACACGCAAAAGCCCTTTCATGAAGTATGACAAAGGGTGAAAAAATCCGATTGAACTCTTTTGAAGGACCCAAGCTATCAGAAGTCCCACTTGAACGCGCGCCGAGAGGCCCAAATCCGCAATTCCAACACGTGCCAGATCATGTCCAGCCTGGAACGATGAAGAACCTAGTTTTGAAGCTGACCCAGCGTGAGTTCTCCTAATCACGTTTCGGTATTGTGCTAAGGCCTATCAATTCTTTCGGCATCGATGTAGTAACCGCTTTCCCCGCGCTCGACTGATCTTCCGATTGTGAAAACCCCAAAAACCTTTACGCTCACAGAATCATAGAAATCCGAACCATTTGCCGTCCCTTCGCGGCCGTTCCAGCGCACTCCGATAGTAGATTCGTTTGAGCTGAGTTCGAAGTTCCATATGAGATCATAGCCGATAAATGGACCAGTGAGGTTGCCTTCAACCACGACTTCCTTGTTCACCCACGCATCGGGATTAAGCCCGATTTGGTCTATCGAGACTCTCTCATCGGGAGTGAAAACGACAAGTTCAAAAAAGGCCGCAACGGCGCTTATGGCCAAAGCGGTACAAACAATCACCCAGACCACCGCTTTCTTTCTCATGGTACTCATCAAGTACATTGCAGATTGAACTCACATTTAAGACTTTACTTCATTCTTCTTAGCGCGCGCTTCAAGGGTACAAGAATTTCTGGAGGCTTCAAATGAGTTTTGTAAGGAAAATCTTCCCTTGCAAAACTAAGAAATCTCTGACAACGAGATTCCGTCAAATCTGGGAGACCACACAAAGGTATCTCTGCCTATGCTTGCTCCAATTTTCACAGGACAATTACTCCTGCGAGAAATGTAGGCTCTACAAACCTGACTATTTCTTTTGGGTCAAAGAATTAGATCGAACAGTTTCAGGATTCTGTTAAGTTACCCAAAAGAAATCTTTGCCGCGAAGAAATACTATCATAGTGTAGCAAGCCGTCACAAACCTTAAGAATCTAAGATGTAACATAACATATGTTGCGCATGGGGTGGGATTTGAACCTACGTCTTCCGCTTAGTAAGTGGTTGCTCAATCCGTAATAAGCTATCCATGCACTACTTTTTGTATCATCCCTCACAGTTGATTGGAGAAGTGGAAGGACACTCTATCGTCTATGGTAGAATATCCTTCAAGTTGGAAACTTGAGTTTGAGAAGTTGTCTCTGACCAATTCAGTGTTTCTTTCTTTGACTGCTCTTCTGACAAATTCCATCCGATAGTCCATATACATAGGAATGTGCATTCTTCTAATCACCTTCCACTGACGAGGAGTTAGTTCTCTTAAATCGCGTACCTTAACATCCTACAATTTCTGCAGGGGCATCTGAGTTTTCCAGTAGCTTAGTTTTCAGCTACGACATCGAAGGGAACATGAATTTTGTCAATTGAGTCAAAGTAATTGCCATAAGGTGGATGCTCATAATAAGCTACTCCTCTAACGTAGGATGTCAGTGATGAAGACACAAAATCAAATCCTACAAATGGAGACACAAGAGACTGGCAAGAATTTTCGAGCACTATGCACGTTCCGTCTTTGAAATCTTGGCCATAGCACGCCATATCCATACCTAACTGCCTATAGTCTTCTCGCGGGATTACTAAACGAGGGATCATCAAATCAAGATTTTTGAATTTGAACACTCTTAAGTTCCCTGAAGAGTTTTCATAGGCCGCCATATTGATCCTATCAATTAACTCGTCTGACTTCAACACCGCACTTTTGTCATTGAAGTGGGTTGCATAGGGTTTCCTGTTAATTCGCGCAATTCCTTTTGCAACATTGTTAATCCCAATCGCAATTTTGAGCATTTCGTCCGAATATATCAAGGGTGTGGGCGGTAACAAAACATAAACACGACAGTCCTCCTGAAAAGGCAGAATGCTTCTTACGAAGCTCATTTTCTTGGAAGTGTCCTCTACGATACCTTTCCAAAACTCTAGATGCGTTTTTCGGAGGAAATGAGAGTTTTTAGTTGAAGATGGTCGTAAGCTTGGTTGTGCGTTGGGGATCTCGTTTAGGGGCTTTCAGGAACTCTGGGGAGGTAACCTCTTTTCTTGTCATGAGCGATTTTCTTTGCCGAGAAGATGAAGAAGATAATGCCTATCATGACAAACAGCAGTATCTGAGCTGAATACTCAGGAACTGCGCTCACGTTGGTTGGGTTAGACGTTTGTGCGCTATACCGTACCGCGTCCTTCTCAAGGAAAATCAAGTCGGGGCAATTCTGCGCGAAGCTGTTGATCTTGTCGTATTGTATTGACCCGGCAAATCCGTAGATGGCGTATTTCCATGGTCCCGCAGTCACGTTACCTCCTGCTAAGGCAAAAACCCCTAACTCAAGGTCTGATGGCTCGTATTCCACCATGATTATGACGTTTACGCACTCATCTCCTTCACCACTCGCTATCTTCTCAGCAATTTCTTGGTCAAGAGTGTCTGCTATGCCGTTATTGTTCGCATCTTGTGGGAGTGGGCGAGTCGGCATAGTAGGCTTGAAGGTATCGTCTTCTTTTGAGAAGGATGAACTAGGGGATCCTATGCTTTCCCTGATCAGTGGACAGAGCATTACACATATCATCAAAAATACTAAAACAGTAGAGAACCATCTTGCCGTGCCCATCTGCTAACACTATCCCATAGACATGTATGAGGAGGAATCTAATAGGTTTTTCCTCAGGTATCATAAGCAATCTAACAGCGTTAACAAAACCATCCTTCATGACTCTTACTAGAACGGTCAAGCATCTCGCGTTACTAACGAGTCTAGGCCAAAAGGCTTAACAGTACTTGGGTGGGCAACTCAAGTTAACAGTATCTATCCTCAGTATTATCCATAGCTGACCGAACACTAACGCGATATCCCCGCAATCTGGCCTCGCCCTAGATGGAGTCGCAGGTTCTCTGTTTTTCCGCATCTTAGCGCGCCGAGCTTTGCTGGCAACAGTCCCCCACCAAGTTTCTTTTCCACCTTTGCTCGCAAGAAACCTGCTCAGTCTTGCACCTGCCTTGGGTCTAAACCTAACTGTCTTGGTTCCAGCCTTCCCAACAGTCGTAATAGTCTGAATTCCGTTCTCAATATATCAATACTTTCACTCTGAACATCGCGATAGAGGGTCAATAGAGTCTTGGCATCCGTGTCTTTTTCTGCACTTTCGAGATATTCCATGAGATTAATTGCTTCAATCCATTTTTGGCTGTTCAGGCTGATGTGATCGATTTTTCTGAGGACTCTGAGCTTTCCTTTTAATGCGCTTGCTTTTTGATATTGTCTTATCAGGACCCTTGTGGATTCAATGGGGTCAGACCGATGCCAGGTATCGGGCCATTTCATTCCTCAAAAGAGGGGTTCATATCGCCTCGAGCCGTAAACCCACAACTTCCTGATCCAGTAAGTGCTCCACTCCCCCTTGGAAAGACAATCCAATACTGTCCCGAGCGCGCGCAACTACGAAAATCAGCGATCTTCTTGCAGAGGTAATAGCGCACGGAATGGCCGAAAAAAGCACCGTCACCGAAAATTAAGGTTTGATCCACTTTCGTTTCCTTGTCGATTGGCTAAGGTTTTGAATGATTTGTTGAAAGATTCCCCTTTCTTTGGTAAGGATTTCAACAAAATTTGCGAGTTCCTCCCTTTGAAAACGCAGCTTGTTTGTTTCTCCTTGAAGCTGCGAGATTCTTTGTCTAGACACCTTAACCTCGTTTCTGAACTCTCTAGCCTCTTTTCGAAGAGTCTCCACCTCACCAGTCAAAATTTTCATATACGCCGTTAACTCATCTACTTGCCTCTGCAACTCTTCATATCTGGATTTCCGAACAAGACCAAAGATCAAGGAAGATTCCTCCAACAAGCAAGCATGACAGCGCTTAAGAGATAAAATATCAAGAAATCGATGATCAGTCCGCAGCGTGCGCGCTTACTGAACGAAGAATATTGTACGACTAAAATTGATAGATATGCCATCACCGTTATCTCCATGACTGATTGAAGTCTCTGACCAATCCGTTATTAAAGGATTTTTCAGAATTAGAGCGCATAGCGCGCGGGTGAACCCAAAAATGGAATATGGCCAATGATTATTCAGAGGTAATTGAAGGTGGGTATTGAAATAGGGTACATAGTTCGGTGACCATGGATGATTGACACGGAAAATCTGACAAAGAAATTTGGCAACCTAACGGCGGTGGAGAACCTCTGTTATGACGCCCTCAAGAAAAGTTATAGCTGAACCATTTACACTAAATGATTAGGAAACAGAATTCCAAAAACAGGTAATTTGGTGCATTGGATGAAGGTTGAAAAAGTAACTGAAGATGACTTGGAAGCGTGTTATTGTTGCACGACTGAATCTCTTGTTGATGCCTCTTGGACACAGACTTTGCCAAAGTCAAAGAAATGGTTCAAGAGCAATTTAGGAAAGCATGTGGAAGGGTATCATCTGCTTGACGGCGACAAAGTCATCGGACACATCTACTGGGAAACGTCTGAGAAGGCCTTGGTTCCATACAGAATCGAGCCTAAAGTAGCTTGCATCTACTGCACAGAAATGTTGCATGGCTATATGCACAAAGGATACGGAAAAACAATGCTTGACCACATGAAGCAAGAACTCAAAAAACAAGGGTATAAAGGCATAATAGTAGATGCAACAAGCATCAAGGAATACATGTATTATGAATACTTCCAAAAGCAAGGATTCAAAACAATAAAGGAGCATGGTCCGTTCAAGCTGATGTATTTTCCATTGTTAAAGCAAACCGTTGAAGCAGAACCCCTAGCTTTGAATTACCAACCTTCAAAAGAAAAAGTCGAAGTGACCCTATTCAACAACTTCTTCTGCCCCGTTGGAGCATACATGTATCAATTGTTCAAGAAAGCAGCTCAAAGCTTCGGGGATAAGGTCAAGATAGTTGAGATCCAAGTCACTCCTGAAACAATACGAGAATACGGGACAACAGACCCGTTAATCAACGGCAAAATCAAAATATTTGGACCCGCCTCAGAAAAAGACGTCCAAAGGGCGATACAAGAGGAAATCGACCAATTCAAGAAATAACCTCCGCCAAAGCTTCAAAACCTCTAACTAGCGCGCGGTCAGAGAAAGGAAGGGTTATGGGTACTGTTGTCCGTAGTTGTTGGACATTAAGACTATATCGCCAAGGTCCATTTTAGGCTGCCGCGCGCTATAAGCCCTCATACCTACATTGTTTTGCATTATCAACTTCGAGTTCAGCTCTGAAGCCACCGTAATTTTGGTTTTGTTTGGGATAAAGTCTTGTTTTTACGTCTGACGTACAAAGCAACATTACGTCTGACGTAAAAACATAGACCGGTAGGGGGTCATCGTTGAAACGTTTCAGCAAGACAACGATGACAGACTGCAACACATGCAAGAGCAGAGAGAGCGGGGTCATCTATTGCAAGCGCTAGGCAAATAGAAAGCCGATCGCAATCCCTATCAAAAATGCTACAGAAGAATAGGGCAGAACATTGAGCCATCCGCGTCCAAGATCGTAAAGCTTCGGCAGAAAATTCATGGCTTCAGCAAAAAGGCCACCCAAAGTCAAGCTCAAAACGCCAGTTACAACTAGGATTACCACAAGCGCGACAACAAGCACCAGAAGCTTCAAGACTCTCTTAATCACCGCGCCCACTAGCAACCCTATGATGAAGGGCAAGATAACAGGGACTAACCAAGCAATTTCAGGCGGGATTGACATGTTTTCCCCAGAATTCTGCTACTCCTATCCTCTACAACCAACGTCGAAACCGCTTATATAAAATTTCTGCCAAATCAACAAACACTTTAGAGGAACATTACAGAAAGATTTAAGAAAACGGAGTCCATGTCGATGGAAGGGTAACACCGAGAGTGACAAGTTTGAGCAACGACAATGCCATCCAGGTTGAAGCACTAACCAAACGCTACGGCAACCTAGTCGCAGTCAACGCCATCTCCTTCACCATCAAACGCGGCGAGACCTTCGCTTTTCTCGGCCCCAACGGCGCCGGCAAAACAACCACCGTCGAAATGCTGGAGTGCCTCCGAAAACCCACCAGCGGAAAAGCCCTCGTCCTCGGACTTGACATCGCGAAAAACCAGATGGCAATAAAGAAGAGAACCGGCGTTCTTCCACAGGACTTCTACACCTATGAAAGACTAACCGTCAAAGAAACGATTCAATACTACGCAGGCATGTTCAACAGCCGCCCAGACGTCGACGGCCTAATGAAACTAGTTGATCTAGAAGACAAGAAGAACGTGCTCTTCAAACACCTGTCAGGCGGCTTAAAGCAGCGGCTAGGCATAGCCGTCGCGTTAGTGAACGATCCAGAACTGATTTTCCTAGACGAACCCTCAGCAGGCTTAGATCCGAAGGCGCGCCACGGCGTCTGGCACCTCATCGACGGACTCCACAAACAAGGAAAAACCATCTTCCTAACAACCCATTACATGGAGGAAGCCGAGATTCTCGCCAGCCGCGTGTGCATCATCCACAACGGCAACATCGTCGCAATGAACTCGCCCCAAGGCCTCATCTCCGAATACGGCAAGAGAAACATGCTCATACTCAAACAAACAAGCTCCAGAGCCGTTCCCAACATAGAGAAGCTGGGCATAAAAGCCAATTACGACGAAACAACCGGCGACGTCACCGTCCACCTCAACCACGGCGTAGCCGTCTCAGAAGTCTTACACAGCCTAACCAGCAACGACATCCCGTTCGGCGAACTGCAACTCAGACGCTCAAGCCTCGAAGACGTATTCCTAAACCTCACCGGCGAAACCCTAGGAGACGAGGAGGACACATTATGAGCCACGTCGTAATCGATCTGAAAGCAAGCATCAAGAGTTTCCTTCGCAACAAGAGCACCATCTTCTGGACCATAGCTTTTCCATGCGTGCTCATACTCCTGTTCGGAGCCATCTTCAGCTACTCCTCAGTGAAGTATGATCTTTACCTTCAAAACCAGGACGTAGTGGATGGAAAAGCCACGTACTGGTCTGGCACTCTGATCGACGTACTGAATTCGTCAAACGTCTTCAACATAAACATCCTCAACGCCACAATCAACGCCACGGACTACGCAATATCAAACAGGCTGAACAGCTTGCTCATCATTCCTTCCGGCTTCAACGACTCAGCCAACATGGGCCTCCTAACTCACAGCGCCAACCTCGCCAACGCCACCTTCGTCTACGACCAGTCCACATCCTCAGCACCCGTCGTCGGCAGCATCGTAATGAGCATCATCAAAGAACTGAACTTCAACCTCTCACACGGAATAGACTATTTGAACGTTCAAGATTTAACCATAGCACCGAAACGCTATGGCTACATCGACTTCTTTCTACCTGGAATGATTGGAGTCACAGCGATGACCACGAGCGTGTTCACCGCGGTTTCCATAAGCGCCCAGTTCAAGCAGAACGGCGTCTTCCACAAGCTCGCAACAACGCCGCTGAAACGTTACGAGTGGATACTGTCACGAACCATCTACAATGTTCTTATAACCTTTCTGGGCATGGCCGTCATGCTGGTTTTAGGAGTGGGCGCGTTTGGCATGAAGATTACATTAGACGCCACTTCATTGTTCATGGTTGCAATGGCTTCTTTGATGTTCACGGGCTTAGGAATGATTATTGCAAGGTTCGTGAAGGATCCTGATGGCGCGGACGCGGCGGCGAACGTAATAACGTTCCCCATGATGTTCCTTTCAGGCACGTTCTTCCCGATTAGCCAGATGCCGCTGTTCCTACAATCAATCGCGCAGGTGCTTCCGCTCACGTACGTGAGCGACGGACTCAGGGCTTCCATGATTTTCGGACAATCCCAAACAGCAATCCTCAACACAGCGATAATCACCGTGCTCGGCTTCGCATGCATCATCGTAGGCTCATGGATAACAAAATGGGAAGAAGACTAGAAACAGCCACACAATCCGACACACGCAAACCATGCAGCGATAATTCTTAATCGCCAGAACGTCATAATACTCCAGAAGGCGGCTCAATTACGAAGGCTGAAGTGACCGAGTTTGAAGTTTTAACCTGGAACCGAACCTACAATGCTCTCTTGGCACTGGCCAGGAAGATCATCAGAAGCGGGTTTGAACCAGAGGTCATAGTCGGCGTTTCAAGAGGAGGCTGGGTTCCAGCCCGCGTGCTCTGCGACCTGTTAAACGCACCGATTCTCGCGAACATCGGAATCGAATTCTATACTGGTATCGGTCAGACTAAACGTCGACCGAAACTGACGCAGCCGCTTTCAACGGTAGTCTTGGGCAAAGAGGTGCTCCTTGTCGACGAGGTTGCGGACACTGGACGGAGTCTGAAGCTCGCGGAAGAAGAGATTCTCAAAGAAGAAGCGAAAGAAGTGAGAACGGTCACCTTGTACACTAAACCGTGGAGCACTATTCAGCCAGACTATCAGGGAAAGAAAACGTCCAGCTGGATAGTCTTCCCATGGGAAACAAAAGAGACCATCCAATCAGTCGCAAAGGACTCGAAATGGAAAAAGAGAAAAGAGCTGGATGACCTTCAACATGCGCGATTGTCGGCAAGGCAAGCTCAACGATTCCTAAACAAGATCCTCGCAGAGAAATATCAAGACAAGCAGACATGAATCAGTCCTAGAAGCTGCAATATGAAGGTCACAAGTCTTTAATACAGAGAACCCAGAACAGATGCCTCAGGAGGAAAACAACTTGTTTAAGCGTTGGTTACTAACAGATGTCCTAGTATTCGCAATCGCTTTGAGCTTCGCAGCTCAAATATGCGTCTTCAATGCCACAACTAAACAAAATGCCGTGGGAATCGTCTACGGTGCCAATGGTCCACTTGCAGGCGTCTTTGTATATGCTGAAGGAGACAACGGCTCAGGATCCGCAATCACAGACAGCTCAGGACACTACACTATGACTACGGGTCTAAAGACTGGAACATACAACATGACAACCTTCGCCTACGGCTACATTACCAACGAGACGGACTTCGTAAGCGTGATCGCAGGACAAACCACATCGGGCATAAACCTTGACATACAAGCTTCCGGGGGAATCTCAGGAACAGTCACGGATGCAGTGAACTCAACGGCACTCAACGGCACTTATATCTTCGCGTACCTTTCAAGTGGAGCCGGGACTTTCGGATGGTTTGGCACCACAGGGACTGATGGGAAGTATCTCATAGCCACAAATCTGCCGACTGGAATGTACAACGTCTCGCTCGAATTAGTACCGGATGGATATATCCGACAAATGACGACGGCAAACGTCGTTGCGGGAAATGAGACCAAGAATGTGAACCTTGCCCTAGCAAGGTCAGGAATCATCTCGGGAAAGGTAGCGGCACCAAACGGCACAGGTCTTTTCGGCATTAGCGTCATTGCTTTCTCAAGCGCCGGCAGCACCTCGTACTATGGCTCTGCCACGACGGACTCGTCAGGCAACTACAGGATAGCCACAGGGCTGGGAACAGGCAACTACACCGTGGACGCTAGCGGCGACGGAAACTTTACGTTGTACAACATGGGGAGCACTATTGCAGTAACTGCTGGCCACGAGACGAGCGGCATAAACATGGAATTAACCCCTGTCACCGCGCCTCCGACACCGTCGGGCACGATAACCGGACGCATAACAGACCAAAGCAGCAACCCGATTAGATTCGCATCGGTCACGGCCACTGGGAGCAACGGCACCGGTTCCGGCGAAACCGACAGTAACGGCTACTACAACATCTCAAGCGGGCTGGAAAACGGAAACGACTACAACGTCAGCGCAACAGCATCAGGCTATTATGATGCATCCTATCCAACTCTCGTCAGCGTCACAGTCGACCACACAACACCCAACATCAACATCCAGATGACCGCGCAGCCGGCACAAACCTTCGGAACCATCACGGGCACCATTACAGGAGCTTCAAACCCGATCACCAATGTTCCAGAATTCCAGTACCCATTGATGGCAATGCTCTCACTGACACTCGTGGCTGCGGTAGCAGGCAAACTGATGCTCAAAACAAAACGCTACAGGAACACGAACAACGCACCATAAACTCTCCTCTTTTTTTGTCAAAAACTCGTTCACGACAGACCTAAAACCTTCGGACTCGACTCCTATTCATCATTTCTCAGACACTATCGAACAGGCTCTCCATTGAGAGGTCTAGCATGAACAACTGCCCAGTCAATCCGTCTGCAATCCCAGAGCATGTTCCTTTCTGATTCTGGGCGAGCTCATCCTTCAACACATGCTATTTCTTTTCGAGACGAAACTGGGGCAGGCATTCTCTCATCCTTGGATATTCGGCAAATATCTATTTACGTTCTCGCAAGGGCCCGGAGCAGTGATCTGAGGGAGAAAGGAGAGTGAAAAAGCTTTTCACCTTCTCCGGGCCTTCACGAGTCCATCTGGAGGGAATGGGGCTTTGCTGATTCGTCTCAACCTCCGACGTCTCTATGGTCTTTCAGCTATTAAGGGGTTTTTCAGAATTATGTCCAAATCCATTCCAAATCTATTCTACTTCACGCCCGATTTCAGGTAGCCCTGAAACTGTGGAGTTAAAGTGACTGGAAGGAGTCTGATCCGCCCGTACAGCTTGTGCTCATCGTCTTCGATCTCCAACAGCTCCATGATTTCATAACAATGGTAAAGGAATTTCAGGCCTTTAGCGGTTGTTTTGAACAACACTTTCTCGTCCAGCGACTGCCTGTCCAGCAGTTTCGTGTCCATCATAAGTTTGAGGTAGCCGTTTAGCATAAGGTAACTCAGCCCTGCTTTCCACATTATATTACTCTTTAGCGCTCCGACACGCGCCATTTCCAGGATTTCCGCCACAATGCCCAATCTGTCCCGTTCGCGTTTCCTAAGTCGAACACCCATCTTCTTTCCCTCAAAAGAGGATAGGCAAACGGAAGTATAATTCTACGTTTTTGTACGCCGTGTACAAACAGTTTGAACACTTCCCCTCCATAGCAAGGAATCAGAGACTCCATAAGAAAACATAATTTGCTGTTCCTCATAAAGAGTCTCAGGGATTCTGTTGAAGAAACACCTGCAACCTCACATAATGTGCGGAATCGGAGACGTCGCCAAATATGCCTTGATTTCGGGAGATCCAAAGAGAGTCAAGAAAGTCGCAAGCATGTTTGACAAGAACCGAAAAGTTGGGGACTATAGGGGGTTTGTGACGTATACGGGCAGTGTTAACGGCATAGAAGTCTCAGCCTGCTCAACCGGAATCGGATGTCCCTCAGCAGCCATAGTCGTCGAGGAGCTGGCAAACATCGGAGTCAAGACGTTCATCCGCGTTGGTACAACGGGCAGCCTTCAACGCGACGTGAAGGTCGGCGACATCGTGATTGCATCTGCCGCCGTGCGTGGTGATGGAACTTCGAGAAGATACGTGCCTGTTGAGTACCCTGCTGTCGCAGATTTCAACGTGACAAAAGCGCTTCTTGAAGCAGGACAGAAGTCGGAGCGCAGGACGCATTTCGGTTTTGTGTTGACCTCTGATGCGTTCTACGGCGACACGGACACCTTGAAACGCTGGAGCATGTCTAATGTTTTGTCCGTTGAGATGGAATGCTCCTCGATATTCACGATCGCAACTCTCAGAAGACTAAGGGCTGGCGCCATCATGGCAGTTGACAGCAGCCCATTAACGGGTACAAAGAAAGGCGAGTTTGAGCCCGGTGAAAAAGTCGGAGAACTAAATGAACGCGTTCAAGAGGCAGTCAACGAGGAGATACGCATCGCAATTGACGCACTAAGAACTCTGGAAAAAGAGCAGGAAAAATGCGTTAGACAAGCTAGATGCGGTTACCAGTAAAGACACATGTCAACGAATCCAACCTATCCCACGCGGTTTCAGTCCTTATGTACTACACATCGCCGGACTCTTTGATTTTCTTGTCCTCATATGGAGCTGCCACTATTCTATAGAATTCCTGCTTAACGCATTCCAACAATCCCTATAGCCCTGTTGATGTGAAAGTACCGAAGAGAATAGATTCTCTTGAGCAGCTTCGTCACAACGTAGTTCAGCTCTCCATCCACCTCCTCTGCAGGCAAAGACTTCAGGATGCCAATCAATTCGCCAAGAATCTTCTCGTACTTCACCCTGTTTTCAGACTTTATATAAGGCAACAATTAAGCCTCCACGCAGCCTCTAGCAATACATAGGAGATTATTTAACACTAGTTGATACCCCTGACTTCTCAATGTATGTTCCTATGCTCAGAATTCTGATTTACGATTACGGGAGGCATCTTCCCCTCCACATTTTCAATGAGAAAAGCAGTGATTAATCGTTTCCTAGTTGTGCATCCCCTACCCAAGTGACGATGAAGAGCTCGTGGGTGCACTGACGCCAAGCTTTATTTCCCGAAGTGTTCAGTAGTGACTTTCTAGGTGGTGCAAGTGTCCGCAAATCCCTTGGATGTCTACCGGGAATTTGATCCGAAAGTTATTGAGTCATACGATAGACTGCAGGACCTCGTCTTTTCTGAAGGAGCATTGCCTCAGAAGTTCAAAGTGCTAATAGCCATGTCCATCGATGTAGAGCATGGCGCTTTGCAAGGCGCAACAGCCCTGGGACGAAGAGCTCTTAAACTCGGAGCCACGAAAGAAGAGATCATTGAAGCTCTCAGAATATCGTACTACGTTGGAGGCAACCGTGCCCTCTTTACATCCGCTCAGCTTCTGCAGAACCTCTTCAAACAAGACCAGAGACCCTAATCTGCCCTCAGCCCTATCAATAGACTCATTCTTCGGATGCTAAAAGAAGACCACTTGGAGAACGGAAATTTGAACGAAATGGGTGAACTCCCAGAATTTCCCAAGTTTCAAAGCTTGGCATTCGAAGATAAAGCCCTTCTTGACTTTTGTTCAAACAGACACAACCACAAATGTCTGAGCTCACCTTCACAAATCTCTACGTGTGGAACGACACCGAGCCGGTTCAGCTCTCACGCCTGCACGAAACACTATTGCTACAACGCAAAAAAATACATAATGACAAAAACGTGCTCCTACCTCCACTGGAAAAAGAACCAATCTCCACAGTGCTGAAACGCATAGGAGAAGCCGCGGACGAGAATCACGCAAAGACGCCACTCTATGGCATAAATGCTGAAGAGGCAAAGCAACTCAGCAAGAAAGGATATCAAGTTGAGGCAGACAGAGACAACTGGGACTACGTTTATCTCTCCTCCGACCTTGCGGATCTTCCAGGAGACAAGTACCATTCCAAACGCAACTTCATAACCCGCTGCCTCTCCACCTACAAATGCGAGCACAAGAAAATCGACACTTCTGTTGTAGACGACTGCCTCCACCTTCAAACACAGTGGTGCGACCTTCGCAGATGCGACTCCATATCAAGCCTCGAGGCTGAAAACAGAGCAATAAAGACAATCTTCGACAACTATCAGAAACTAGGCGTCTCCGGGGGAGCCATTTACGTCGAGGGCAAGCTCGAAGCCTTTACGCTCGCAGAACCGCTCAACAATGAGACGGCTGTCATACACTTCGAAAAAGCCAACCCCGAAATCACGGGTCTGTATCAACTCATTAACCAATGGTTCTGCCAGAACACTCTAAGAAACTTCACACTCGCCAACCGCGAGCAAGACCTTGGAGTACCAGGCTTGAGGAAAGCAAAACTCAGCTATCACCCGCACCACATGATCGAAAAGTACCTTGCAATCAAATCCTAGGGCGCGAGCCAAGTCCATCTAGAAGTTTTTCGCTGAACTCCTTGAGACTTCGAACCACAAACTCCCCGCTACGGTCGCCCGTTCTGTCAAGATAAAAAGCTGTCATACCCAGCTTTCGTGGGACATCAAAATCAAAACACTCATCGTCGCCCACGTGAATAATCTGTTCTGGAGAGACATTACACATACTGCACACTTTTCGGTAAGCATCAACAGTGTTCTTGACCAGCCCAAAATCGGAAGTCGCAGAGAAAATGCCTTCAAAATAGCGTTTGATCGCTGTTTTTTCAAGCTCAAAATCCGCGAATTCCCGGCGAGCATTCGTCACTATTATCA
>Ga0315289_10002937_pt1 | contig 25965 bp, 23 predicted proteins | sample YL17G11_40_MG_FD_203452 | JGI IMG/M metagenome (GOLD analysis project Ga0315289, IMG submission 203452) | Sediment microbial communities from Yellowstone Lake, YNP, Wyoming, USA - YL17G11_40 | ecosystem: Environmental > Aquatic > Freshwater > Lake > Sediment | place: USA: Wyoming | collected...
GCGTGTTTCCTCTCCAGCGGCGCCTCTGTTGGCCCGCGCGGCGAGCGCACACACACTCACACATACCGTCTCCATGTCCTGCTCACTCCCTTTCCCCCTCCCCCCCTCCCTTTCCTTTTTGCGTGTCCCACGGGATTTTGCGGCCATAAGCAGAGAGCGTTTTTGCCTTGTAAAAGCGTGCGCTTAATGGCCCCTGTGGCCCGCTCCACATCTGTTCTCGATGCAACGCAGAGACGCTCTCGCTGGAATCACACACACACACTGCCACCAGCTCTCGCAGCACACACACAACACACCTCCCCAGCCCTCTCCGGGACCCATCCCATCACACCTCATCATCATCATAATCAGAGCTGGCCCTTCATGGATTTCATGACATGGTCGATCAGACCAAACTTCTTGGCCTCCTTGGGCGACATGCAGTTGGGCCGGTCCGACTCCTCCTCCAGCGCGTCCTCGTCCTTGCCCGTGAACTTGGACAGGAACGCATTGAGCAGGCGCATCGTGCGGTGCAGCTCGGTCGTCGTGATGTTGACCTCGTCTGCCGACCCCTCCGCCCCGCCGATGGGCTGATACAGCATGATACGGGTGGAGGGCATGGCGTACCGGCGGCCCTTCGTGCCGGCGGCCAACAGGAGGGCGGGCGCGGTGGCGACCTGGCCAAACGCGACCGTCCGGATGGGCGGCCCGATCGCGGCCATCACGTCCAGGATGGCGACGACCGAGTAGGGCGACCCGCCCGACGAGTTGATGTACATGGTGATCTCCGCGGCCGGGTCCAGGGCCTCCATGGCCAGCAGGGCGGCGACGGTGCGGCAGGTGACCTGGTGACAGGAGAGGGAGAGATGAGAGAAGATGGGTTGAGGGTAGGTGGTTGTGTGCAGCTTTCGTCTCCCCTCTTCACGCGCCGCCAACACACAAAACTCACGTCATCCGTGATACGAGAGCCGATGAAGATGACTCGGTTGTCCAGGAGGTAGGAGTTGATGTCGGTCGCGCCCTGGGGGATGAGTGGAGCGTGACGGATGGGGGAGAGGAGGGTTGAGGGAGAGGGACAGGACAAGAGAGGAAAGACCTGTGCCCTCTCTGCTGCTCTCCTCTTCTCACACAACCATCCAAACATACCTGGGGTCCCCTCATGATGACGGGCGCGATGATGGGGTCCCGCGGGCTGCGACCCCGGGCGAGGACGGAGCTGTGGAAAAGAGAGAAAGGAGTGAGGACGTGGCCACGCCGTGTTGTGAATTGGACCGATGCGGGGCCCTGGCCGCGCTCGGGGCCAAACAAGGCTTGGCAAGGGACTACCAGAAGTGCCTGTGCGTTCTCCTGATGAGGTCGCACGCCCTGTTACCGCTGGCACACAGCCGGTCCACGCCCCCGCAAACACAAAGCTCTCTCACCGGTCGGCGTGCCGCCGGCCGCCGGCGACGCCGCCCGCGCTACGCTGCCCGGTCGGCAGGGCACGCACTGGGGCCGCGGACGAGGGCGACGTGGACGAGCTGGTAGCCCCGCTGACGACCCGGGCGGGCGAGTAGGCGGCGGCGGCGGACATTTTTGGAGGGTGAGAGGGCGGGGCGGAGAAAAGGATCGACTTGGCGCCCCAAACAGCGGAATGGAAACAGCAGAATCAGTGCTTTCGCGTACCACTCTGTCTCTCTTCCCCCCACACCGCCGGGCGGCATGGAGACCGTCCCCCCCCCCCTCCTCAAAAAGACAAAATTTAAATGAAAAGGAAGACCATACACGTCCCCCTGTTTTCCATTCTCTCACTCCTCGCCGCCCTCGGCCTGGATGGCCGTGGCCGCGGCCACAGCGGACGCCTCCCGGTCCGCCGCCGCCACCACGCCCTCCGCCTGGTCCCGCTCCTTCACCTTGATGGTCAGGTGGGAGATGGGCTTCTCGATGGCGAAGCCGCGCCCCTTGGCCCGGGGCCGGAACCGTTTGAGCTTGCCCGCCTGGTCGGCAAAGCACTCGGCCACGTACAGGCGGGCCTTGGACATGCCCTGGTTGTTCTTGGCGTTGCTCGCGGCGCTGATGAGGGTGGCCAGGATGGGTTCGGCCGCCCGGTAGGGCAGGAACTCCAGGATCATGAGGGCCTCCTCGTACGACTTGCCCCGGATGGTGTCCAGGACGCGGCGGAGCTGTGTGAGGGAGAGTGTGGGTGCGTGGTTTTCGTGTGGGTCGTGGCTAGAAGAGGCGGCGGCTCCTGCGGCGTCTCCTTTTTGCGGCACGGCGGCCGTTTTGGCGACTCCAATGCAGGTGGCTGCCCAGCCACAGGCGTAGCCGGGCCACCAAGCTTGGCCCTGGTGCGTGTGAGAAGCCTGGACATCACGGCCCCGCCCCAGGTCGCGCGCGCGTGAGGGTTGCCCCGCCGCTCGCCCTCCGCCACACGGCCCCCCGGCGATTTGTCTCTCGCCCTCTTTTTGTCTCACGCAGGCTGCAGCGCCTCAAGCACGCCGCTCACACCCACGCCCTCTGAACCGGTACTCACCTTGAAGGACGACCCCCGGGCGAAGCGGCGGCGGGCGACGGCCTCCGGCTCGGCGGCGACGGCGGTCGCGGCGATGGCCGGGCGGGCGGCGGCGGCCGGGAGCTGGCGGGTCGGGGCGATAGGGGCCTGTGGAGAGGGAGTGTGTGTGTGTTTTCATGTCGGCAGGGGTGAAAGGAGAGAGTTCAGCGTGCCTGGGATGGGCTGGCGGGGCCAATGCTGGCCGGGGCGGGGCGGGGCGCTGCGGGGCAAAGAGCCCGGCCACACAAAAAAATAGCCGACGGCGGCTCTCTTCCCTCTTGCTCTGTCAAAAACTCACCGCCCGCGGGGCCGGCACCGGCGCAAGGGGCCGAGCCGCGCCAGGCCGGGCCAGGGCCACACTCTGGTGCAGGGCAAACATGGGTGGTTGGGGTGTGAGGTGCGGGAAAAAGGGCACACGCGCCGGCGCGAGTGGGTGAACGAGTGGCAAAACTTAACCCGACCAAACAACGCAATATCAAAAAAACGTATTTCTCAACTCTCCACCCCGCCGTGCGCCCACGGCATGACCGCGCACAGCGCTGTAATGTTGTCCATGGATCGGCGAGCCAGCGCCGCTGCAACCAGCGCCCGCGCCGCAGCGGAAGCCGCGGCTTCCAGCACGCACCGTGGGCCGGCCCCTTCATCATCATCAACCTCGTCCAGCCCCAGCCCCAGCCCGTCCGCCTCTGCTTCTGCCACCACTCCACTCCTCCGCTCCGCCACCACCCGCTCGATGGTCTCGCCCGCAATGTCACAGGCCTGCTGGTCGGACAGGACATCCCACAGGCCGTCGGAGGCGAGGATGAGGACGTCGTCGGCGGGGCCGAGGCGGACCCGGCCGACGGTGGGGTCGGCTGTCACGCCCGCGCCCGTGCTGCCGGGGCCGCCCTCGCCTTTGAAGTCCAGGTCACCCAGGGACCGCGAAATGGCCAGGCCTGCGGGTAGCCGCCGTGGGTCAGCCGGGATAGACACCACCCGCCAGCAGCCCAAATGCTCCACCCGCCCGCCCGCGGCCAGCACGCGCGCCCGCTCGCCCGGGTCGCCCGGCTTGTGGTCGGTCGTCAGGCGGTGGGCGACCCCGCCCGCCCGACGCAGCACGGCCCGGGCATCGCCCGCGTGGGCCGTGAACAGGTCCCGCCCCAGGCGCAGGGCGACCAGCGCGGTCGCGCCCTCGCGGCCACCACTCGACCTGGCGCGCGCCAGGATTTCAGCGTCCACCGCGTGGAAGCAGGCGCGCAAGGCGGCCGTGACATTGGCGCCCAGGCCGTCCGTGTCGATACCAGGGGAGGGAGGAGACCCGGTGGTCGCTGGCCCATCATCATCATCACCCCCAGGCAGCGGTGCTTCCTCGCCTGCTGTTGCCGCCACCGCCCCGCTGCCTTGGCACAGCCGCAACGCCGGGTCCCGGGCCAGTATGCCGTGCAGACGCGCCGCCGCATGTTCCGCCGCGTCCGCGCCCGAGTGGCCGTCAAAGATGGCGCAGTAATCGCGGTGCGGCTGCTGAGGGGAGGCGGTGGAGGCCGGAGTGGTGGCATCCTCGTCTTCCTCACCCTCTCCTCCTCCTCCACCCCCACCGAACGGCGCATCCGCGACATGGAATGGCGACACTACCACGTGACGGTCCTCCATGTACGGGCGGGCCCCACGGGCGGTGGCGGCGCCGAAGCGCAAGGGCGCGGCGTGGAGGAGGTGGTGATGGTGGGATGGGAGAGGTGGTGGAGGTGGTGGTGCAGGTGCTGCTGTGTTGCCTCCAGGCGGCTGCCGCCGCCCGGCCATCGAGGGGGAACCGCCACGGTGGGAGCGGTCATCATCATGCGTGCGAAGCTTGACGACCTGGCCCGGCAAGGGCGACCGGGATCGGGACCGGGAGTGCGTGGGAGGCGGAGGTGGGACGAGCATAGCGGCGCCGACTAGACAGAGGTGAGGTTCAAGTCCTTGTCGCTAGACACGAGAGAGGAGGAGGAGGGGCTCGCGCCCGCTCCTGCCTGCTGTCCAGGCCCGGCCCGGGCGTGCCTCAGGCCTGTGTGAGGAGGTAGCACTCGATCGGTGGGGCACCCACAGAATCAGGGTCTCTCAGGCACCGCGTGTGTGGCAGTGCGAGCGGGTCGCATGCGAGCAGCGTTCTTCAGGAACTCGTTTCTCCACACTCTCACGCCCAAAACGTTTTTTTTTTGCTGTCCGCGCGCGCCAGGGGGGGCTGTGCAGCCTCAGCTCTCAACGCGCCCGAGAACACACAGCCAGCACTACGCCAGGCCTCCTCCATTACCAGCACACGCATATCCCATCGCCCACCTCCCACCATGAGCCAGGTACGACGCGTTTTGTGTTTTCTGCCACCAATGTCTCTCGCCCGCCGGCCCGCCCCTGCCGCCCATCCACCCTTTTCAGTGCCCCGCCGTTCTGTCAAATGCATGGACTAGGAGTCGGAGGGGGCACTTGTGGCGATCAAAAGCGATGGCACTGTCGGTAACTGTTGGCAGTAGGCCTTGAGGGACGGCGAGGGAAAAACCGATCCCCCCCCCCCAAAACCTGGCCGCACTGCGCGCGGCTGTGGAGAGGGCACGGCACGCACGGGCAGCGCGCACACACGTACACACACCGCCTTGTCTCTTCTCACACCCCTTCCATCTCTCTCTCTCTTCAAATCTCACAGCAAATCAACAAGTTTGCCCCCGCCGCGGGGCGGGGCAACGACCATTACTGCGAGTACTGTGGAGTCTGGATGAAAAACCACCCGCGGGTGGTGCTGATGCACGACCAGGCGGCGCCCCACAAAGCGGCGGTGTCTAAGAGTGAGTGTAAGGATTGATAGAGGAGGCAGGGGCGCAAGCAGCAGGCAGCCGGCGAGTTGTGGCTGGGACCCGCTCACCCCTTCTCTGTTTTCACCATTTCCACACGCAGAACTGCACGAGCTGCGCGTCAAAGCGGAAAAGGACAAGGCGGATGAAGCCTCCCTGACAAAGACCATGGCCAAGATCGAGGCTGACGCCAAATCCCGGTTCGAGGCGGACAAGGCGGCCGCGGCGGCGGCTGAAAAGGCGCTGGGTACATGGGTGAGTAGTGGTGGGGCGAGACGGGTTTGTTCGCCCAGGCCCGAGACTCGGAATCTCTGGGACGCCGTTTGGAGGCTTCCCACCGCCCCCACTAGGTCGGCTAGACCCTACCATTGGCGATGCGGGGGGTTAGGAAGCGAATGTGGGGGCGAGTGGACGGCGGTGAAAGAGTTCCGGCCTCCCAGGCGCGCCTAGGGGGGGGGGCGGGTCGGGGGGGGGCGCTCTCTCACTCCTTTCCTCTCCTTCTCTTCTCACACAACTCACAGGAACCGGACGAGTCCGGCCACTTTTACAACGAGGTCCAGCGCCACTACTTCAACAAGTGAGTGGACTTGTGACGGGACGAGCGCGTGGGCGAAAGGCCGTGAGAGGCCTTTTCTTTTTCTTTTCTCATCCTTTTCTCCCCCCCCCTAGGTCAAATGGCATGTATTACGGGGGCGAGCCGGCGGCATGGACGACGGCACCCGCCATCCCGGACGGAGCCCAGTTCGAGCATTCGGCCACTGCCAAAGCGGTGGCCCGGGCGGAGGGTGGGGCAGGTAAGAACAAAGGTGGAGAGAAGGAGAGGAGGAAGGATGGAAGGAGAGAGTGTGTGTCTGACCGCGCTCTCGTTTTTTATGCGTCGCGCGCGCCCTGTTGCTGCTCCTCTCCATTCTCCGCACGCCTCACACGCCGCGTCGACCCTCATCTCCGCACTCTACTATCGCAGGCCCATCTTCAACCGCGCCCCCAGGCGCCGTAAAAAAACGGATTGCAGCTGTGGCTCACCCTCTGGCTGGCCTGGGTGGTTTTTCTGTTCCACTGGCTGGGACGGCGGGCGCAGCTCGCGGCGTCGGAGAAGTCGGCGTGGGCACAAAACGGGCCAAGCCCGCACCTGCTGGTGGAGCAGGAGGGGGAGGGGGTGCGGGGAAGGCGGCGGCCAAGCCCCTGTCCGAGGAGGAGCGAGCTGCTATCGAGCGGCGAGAAGCGGCACGGAAGCGGGTGGCCCAGCGGTCGGCGGCGTACTTTGGAATGTGATAGGCAATGCAAAAGTGTGCGGTTGGGCGGAGGACAGCGCCGCGCGTGGTGCGGGAACAGAGGATTAGTGGGGCGTGCGGTGATAGGCTGGTCTGTGATCAATGCATGAAAAGGGCGACGCAGGATGGGTGTGTCCAAGTCTTTCAAGTCCGCGCGGTTCTGCGCAGGTGCGCGGTAATGTTGCGCGGCGTCCAGGGGCAATGCGGAGATGAAGGCAGGCCGTCCACTAGACTCGCGGGCCTAAATGAGCGTTGACCCAAATGCGGACTTACGCTTACGTAGGCCCCGCGTGCCCGCTCGGCACGGTATTGCCCTTCTATCTGCAGCTATTCGTGTGCGGCGATGCCCTCACTAATCTCCGCAGGCCGGTGCGGCGATGTACATCCTTCTCTTTGTCGAACGGTACGATAACAGGCGTTACACTGCCCCACCCTAGTCCGCACCTCTTCTGCTCCCGCCCCTCGCCTTCCTCGCACTCTCTTATACCGCCACTGCCTCCACATCGGTGGCAGGCTTCAGCGCAGCGCCTGTCTTGGCTTTCAGGCGCTCCTCCAGGGCGCGCTGGCCCCGTTCGCTGGAAAAGAGGGTGAGTATGAGGAGGAAAGTGAGTGAGGAGGGGTGCTCAATTGTGCGCAGGGGTGCGGAGGACGGGCGCGTATGAATCGCCATGCGCTGTAGGCGTGAAAGTGGACCCTGCGGAGCACAGGGTGCGAGTTGCGCTGCAAAGCAACGGGCGACAGGCAGCCGCAGTCGCGTCTAAGAAGGAAAGTAAAAACTCACCGCCGGCGCTGGGACGCCGTGTCGTCGACCTTGCCTCCTCCAACCGGCGCGCCGCCGCTGCCCAACAGCCCGTCCGCCCCGCCCGCTCCAAACTTCGCAGACGAAACCACCGTCTGCTTGACCCGGTCGCACACCTCCGCCATGGCGTCCACGACGGGCGTCACTGGGGCCGGGAAGAAGGAGGCCAGTCGAAACTCAGCGCTCGCATCGCCACTGGGGAGAAAAAGGAGGATGAGTGCTTGACCCCCCCGGCCCACCACCGCCCGGACCCCTTCTTTCCACCCACTCCATGAACTTACCGGCCACCACCCTCCCGCGCCTGGAAGAAGCGCAGGTACACCCAGCCCGCGGCCGCGCCCCCAAACAGGAGCGGCGAGATAGCTAGCCCCCGGCCGACCAGGGCAGCCCCCACGCCCACACACCCCACGTACAGCCCCGGCACGTGCTTCATGCGCAGTTTGACGACCTGGGCCAGCGTGACCTCCCGGTCTGGCATGGCCTGGGCCACACCCACGAGGCAGGCGGCGACCAGGCCGGCCGCTCCGTGGCGGGGCGTGTGGAGCAGGAGCGCGCGCGCGGGGCCAGCGGCCGTCGCGCTGAAGGCCAGGTAGGACGCGGCCATCGTGCTCACGCTGCCCGCCGCATCCGCGATGATCAGGAAACGGGCCCACTCGGTCGTGCCCCACAGGGGCTCCAGCACGGTCGCGCAGGCGAGCAGGGCGGCGGCGTGGAAGATGGCCTGGTTGAGAGGGTGGGGTTGGTTTTTTTAGTGGGCCCCCTGTGTTGTGTCCTTTGTCGTGAACCGCATGGCGCCCTTTCCACCATTTAATCCGCCTTCCCAACCCCCGGAAGTCTTACCTGGACACCATTACTCTCAAATAGGCCGGCAGTCAGGAGCGTCCAGGGCCGCATAGGAAAGGAGCTGATTAGCGTTGGAGACAAAGATGAACGTGAGCGCGAGTCCGGTCGAACGCGAATGCAAGGGGGGAGAGCTGCCGTCCCCAGCTGCACGCTCAACAGCCCTGCCCGGCACTTCCACCCACGCAGGTGTGCAAGAAATCTAATTCCTCATGCCTCTGCCGGGCGCGCGCCGATCATAAGTCTCCGTCAGGCTGCCATCACACTCCTCTCCACGCCCTCTTTCCCTCTCCTCTTACCTGCCAGGGGAGCACCCTAAATACGGCCCGACAGGGGCGACCAAGCCCACCACACTCAAGCCCAGGAGAGTGACGGCTAGACCGGCTGTCCCTGGGGATATGCCATGCGCGCGCAAGGCCGTCGAGACGCGGGCGGTGACCATCGGGATGAAGTAAGATGCGAAAAGAAACAAAGAGTCGAGGCAGCCATCCCGCCGTTCACTCTCCGTTTTTTTTGGCGCCTCCATCATCGATGTCTACCCCACCCCCCCTCCCAGACCACCCCCTCCTGGCCAAAGCAGTCGACCTCCTCACCGCCACCAAAGCCCGGGTCCCGGGCGTGCTTTCCTTGTCCCGCACCCGGGCGGCGTGGGCGCCCAATGACCCGTCGACAGCGCCGCCGCTTGCGTTTGAGTATGCCACCCTGACGGGCGCTCTGCAGCGGGCCAAAGGCAAGCCCATGCTGCGGGTGCCGCTGACCAGTGGGGCGCGCGTCTTTGTGTTTGGTGCGGTCGCGGACACGGACACGGTGGTCGACCTGCTGACGCCGCTGATTGCGAGGGAGCAGGGGGCAGCAGGCGCAGCTGGAGGAGGTGGCGGCGGTGGGGGCGCGGCCGCGGGCGGACCACCACTGCCACCCTCCCGGGCGGCCGCGGCGAAGGACAAGGCGGTCGCGAATGCCAAGACCAAACTGTTGGCGGAGGACAAGTGAGTGGAGGGGTGGGGGATGGGGATGGCACTGGCTCCTGCACGCTCCCCCCCAGGTCCAGCCAGACCTCTCGCACGCTCTCACTCTCTCTTTCCATTTCTATTTTGCAGGGACCTCCAAGGCCTGTACGACCAGCTGGTCGGCGCGGGCGTCCTGACGGACGTCGAATTCTGGCGGGGGCGCCAGGACGTGCTGCGGGCCAAGCTGGCCGGTGGCCCAGCCGCGATGGCCAGCACCTCCAACCGCCAACGCCTGGGCCTGGCGTCCGCCCTGCTCACCGAAGGCGGCCCGGCCCTCGACGGGTCGGGCCCGGCCGGCAACGGCCCGTCCTCTTCGGCCGCAACCTTCCGCCTCACCCCGGAATTGGTGCACCAGATCTTTGCGGAGAAGCCGTACGTGCGGTCGGCGTACGCGGCGGCCGTGCCCCGGTCTGTGGATGAGCCCACCTTTTGGAAACGGTACATCAAGTACGAGGCCGCCCGGCGCGCGCGCCGCAAAGCGAGGGCAGAGGGGAAGCCGTTGGCGGGCTTGCCCGCCGAGGACGAACTGTTTCGCCAGTTCCGAGATGAATCCAGGGCGGTGGCGCGCACCGCGGACGCAGCCGCGGTGGGTGTGCGTGGCGTGGACCCGGCGGTGGACCTGGCTGCCGATGCGGCCGACGGGGGGGCACTGCCCGGGTTTGGGCTGGCCCGCGATGGGCGGGCCGACCCGGCCGGGGCATCCAAGCACAGCGTGGTCCACGACCCACGGGATGGGCTGGCCCACGAGCTGAACCGGCATGCGACCATCGTTTTGGGCGGCGTCCCGGCTGACCTGCCGGAGGACACGGCCGCGGCCGCGCGCGTTCTGAAAGGGGCACCGCCATCGCGTCGGGGTGGGGGCGGTGGTGGTGGCGCCGCACCTTCTGCGCGGGCGCCACCTCCCCATCCCCACCCCGACCGTGAGTCCACGCCTGACGACCAGCGTGCCGCCCTGTGGCGCGCCCGGGCGGGAAGTGACCTGGTGGACCTGCGGCCGCCCCCACCGCCGGAGTACCAGCGCCTGGCGGTGGCCGACCCTCGCCATTACTTCACGGCCGCGCCTGGTGGGGCGGATGCGGCGCTGGGCGGGGCGGCGGCCAGCGTGTTGCCGCCGCCGCCTCCGCCCTCCTCCCTCCTGGCTGCGATGCGGTCCCTACAGGACACGGCGCCTGGCAGCCTCGCCGCGTCTGCCCTGTCGGGTGCCCCCAACCTCCTCATGCCCCCGCCTGCAGCGGTAGCCGCCCTGCGCGCCTCGGCGGGCGAGGGTGCCGCCGCCGCCGCGGCGGACGCGGCCCTATTGATCGGCGGGGCCGCCGTCGCGGGCACGCACGCCGATCCGGCGGTCGCCCTGACGCCCGCCCTGCAGGCCGTGCTGCGCCAGACCGTCCTCGCCGTCAACGAACTGTTGCGCCACCTGTGGGGTGCGCTGCCCGCGGCCACGCCCGCCCGGGCGGCCCGGGTGGAAAGGGTCACGGCCGCGCTGCGGGCCCAGGGCGCCCGTGTGCAGGCGCTCCAGGACGCGGCGGTGGGCGCTGAAAAGGTGCATGTCATGCGGGTGATGAAGCCGGTGGAGGAGGCGTTGGGCCTGGCCTTTGCCCGGGTCGAGGCGGGGATAGCATAGTTTTGTAAGCGAAGGCTTTTTCATTTCATTTCCTCTTTATGTCGCGCTCACGCCTGCCCTCCTTGGCGGCCGCGGCCTGGTCCAGGCTGGCAGGTGGTAGCCAGCAGGCGAGCAGCAGCCTCGCCCACCAGCCGCTGCTGGCCGCTGCAGGGTCGGCGGGCGCGGCCCGCTGGCGATCGGCCGCGGCCGCGCCGTCGCCGCCGGCGCTCGCCGCTGCCACCGGCGCGGCCGCCCCCTCCACATCCGCCACTGACGAGGACGATGAGGCCCCGCCGCCCGGTTCGGACAAGGCCATCTACGGCGGTCAGACCCTGGCGGCCATCCGTGCTCGCATTTTTGGGACCCACCTGGGCGACGGCCGGCCGTCAGGGCGCAAGCTCCTGCGACGCGCCCTCATCGGCCCGGCCGTAGCGGCCTACTACCCGCCCGACCCGGCGGCCATGGACCCGCTGTGGGTAAATGTGGACGACACCCGGCGGGTGTCCAAGCTGGAGCGCATGAAACGGCGGGGGAAGGCGCCGCCTAAGAAGGGGGAGGGGAAGCGGGCGGGGAAGAAGAAGAGGTAGGTGGTGGGCGGCGGGCTCCATGCAAAGGCCACAGTTATCTACATGTTTTCTTCACACACGCCTCTTCACCGCCGCCGCCCCGTCACGAACCGCACGACCCCGCACATGTCCTCGTGGACGGCCACGCCCTCAAAGTCGTTGCCGCCGATCAACAAGGCAGCCACCAGTTCTGCCTGGCCGTGACCCGCCGTCTCCAGGCCGAGGAAACCGCCGGGCGCAAGGGCGGTCGCCGCGGCAGTGCACAGGCGGCGCAGGATGACCAAGCCCGCGGCGTCACCGCCATCCAAGGCCAGGCTGGGCTCGTGCAGTCCCACCTCAGGTTGTAGGCCGGGCATCTGGGCCTGCGGAATGTAGGGCGGGTTGGAGAGCAGGCCGCGGAGGGGTGGCGTGCCAGGCGGCAGGGCGGCCAGCAGGTCGCCCTCCACCACACGCACGGTGCCTTGCAGGCCCAGGCGGGCCACATTGGCCCGCGCCCAGCTGGCCGCGGCCGGACAGACGTCCGTCGCCCACACGGTCTCCGGCACCCGCAGGCCCGCACCCCGGAAGGCTGACATAAGGCCCGCCGCGACCGCGCCGCTGCCTGTGCACACGTCGGCCCAGGGGCCGCCACCGGTGTGGTTGTTGATTGCCGCGTCGCCCGCCGCCTTGACGGCACCCACGGCCAGATCGACCAGCTGCTCCGTCTCCGGGCGCGGGCAGAGCACGCCCGGACCGACAGCCAGCACCAAATCCCGCCAGTGCGCGGCCCCGACCGTGTACTGAAAGGGGACCCGGTCGTTCAGGCGGGCGGTCCAGCGGGTGGTCAGGTCCGCGAGAGGGGTGCGCAACCAGATGGGAGTGGTGGAACCGGTGCTGTCTCCTACTAGCCTCGCTGCAAGGGCGGGCCAGGCCGGGGGTGCGCCCTGTGGTGGAGAGGGTGGCGGCTCTCCCGCGGGGCCAGCAACGCCAGCGACCGTGTCCTCCAAAAACCAGCGCAGCTCGGACTGGAGGGAGGGAGCGTGAGAGAGGGGGCGCGCGGCGCTGCAAGCCCAGTCTTCTCTCTCTCTCTCTCTCTCTCTCTCTCTCTATCATTCGCTCGCACCTGCAGTTCAGCCGCGGACGGCCCGCCATCGGCGGCCAGGCCGTCGCTGCCCAGAGCGGCGACCGCCGCGCGCGCCCAGGCAGTCCAGGCGGCGAGGTCGGCGAGGGTGGTGACGGCGGAGGGCGGGCGTTCGACGAGAGGGGTGCGATCCAAGCTGGATGGGGCGCCCGTGCCAGTCGCAGTGGCAGCAGCAGCAACAGTAGAGGCGGACGAGCTTCGCCGGCGGCGAGAGGTTGATGGAAGAGGTTGGCGGCCGACAGTGGTGACGCATGGGGGTGGCGGGTTTGCCGACCGGGCCGACAAGGCGCCACACAAGGCCCGCCGCGGGCTGACATTGACGCCAGGGTAGGTACTCCTGGTCGACCTTGCCACAGCCAGGCGGGCGTGGCGGAGGAGGGCGGCAGCCCGCATGCTGAGAGACAGGCTAGGACTCGTCTTAGTCTGGCAAAAGCGACACCAAAAGACGTGGGCCGTCCCCTTTCACCCACTTCTCCGTTTCAGGACGCGCGCGGCGTGCTCCTCTCCTGCAGGGCCCGCACAACACACCCAACTCGCTTCGCGGGGGCCACCGGGTCGCAGCGCACCCTTGAGCTCGCGGTGAGGCACCCCAGCGCGTCAGCGCTCTCGCCTCCCCCTGCGTGCCCGCCGCCGCTGGCCCGTGCGCTTGTGCGGCGCCCCAAGCCCCGCTCTCTCTCTCTCTCTCTCTGCGTCCCGCGCCGCGCCCTCCTCCTCCTCGCTCGCCATGCCGCCGCCTGCTGGCGCGCCGGATGGCGAGGACTGCCTGGGGCCCAACTCCAAGTACTACAAGGTAAGAGAACGGAGGGTGGGAGAGAGAGAGCAGGGGTCACAAGCGACGGCGGGGCGCCGCTGCAAATCGGCGGTCAAAAGCGGGTGGGGCCGTGCCTCCGCGCTCTCAACTGCCCTGCCAGGCCCGCGCCGCGTGGTGATGGGCCCTGGGCGTGCTTCAGCACGGGCCCCCACAATCAATCACCACGCGAAGCGTTGTGGGGTGGGGTGGGGGCAGGCGACGGGGCTGAGAGGGCACTCTCTTCGACCTCAACCCTGACCCCTCTCTCTCATTTTCTCACCACTCACCCACACAGCTCCGCTCCCTCAACTCCGGGACCTTCGGCTTCGTGGAACTGTGCGCCGACCGGGCCACTGGGCAACAAGTCGCCATCAAGTTCATCGAGCGGGGCGACAAGGTGACCAAGTACGTGGAGCGGGAGATCCTTAACCACCGCATGCTGCTCCACCCGCACGTCGTCCAGTTCAAGGAGGTCTTCCTCACGCCCCGGTACCTGGCCATCGCCATGGAGTACGTGCCGGGCGGCGACATGTTTGAGTACGTCGTTCGCAAGGGCGGCCTCAAGGAGTCGGAGGCGCGCTGGTTCTTCCAGCAGCTCATCGTGGGCGTCGACTACCTGCACCGCATGGGCGTCGCGTCCCGGGACATCAAGCTGGAGAACACGCTGCTGGACGGGTCGCCCCGGCCCCTGCTCAAGATCTGCGATTTCGGGTACTCCAAGCACGAGAAGTTCCAGTCGGCGCCCGGGTCCCGGGTGGGGACGCCCGCGTACCTGGCGCCCGAGGTCATCATGACGACCAAGGGGCAAACGTACGATGGCAAGGTCGCCGACATCTGGTCGTGCGGGGTCATGCTTTACGTCATGCTGGCGGGCGCCTACCCCTTTGAACGGCCGGAGGATAAGCACGACACCCAGAAGCTGCAGAAGATGATCCAGCGCATCCTTCGCGTGGAGTACGACATCCCGGCGGGCGTGAAGGCGTCCAAGGAACTGCGCGACCTGCTGTCCCGCATCCTGGTGGCCGACCCGGCGTCTCGGGCCCCCATCGCCGACATCCAGGCCCACCCTTGGTACCAGAAGGATTTGCCGCCCGGGGTGGCCGAGATGAATGACAACCTGCCGTCCCCCGGGCCGGGCGTCCAGACGGTGGAGGAGATCACGCGCATCGTGGCGGCAGCCCAGGCGCCGCCCGCGGGGCCAGCGGGATGGGAGAACGACGAATTCATCGACTCCACCATGGACGCCGAACAGTTTGAGAACCAGTATGATGAGTGGGGGGCGGGCACGTCGATTTGAGAGTATGTGTGTGAATGGGGCGGGCGTGTGTGGCGTGTGGGAGAAGACTTTAGCGTGGTGGATGGAGACGGTGGATGGAGAGTGGGCGGGAGAGTGAGTGTGGTGTGTTACGAGTGTGTGAGAGAGAGTGTGTGTGTACCACATGGGAGACGGTGCGTCTTCTATTTTAGCATTACACCTCCGCCTGTGCGTGGTGTGCGCGTGTGTGGTTTGAGAGCAGGCAGCACGCGAAAAGCAGTAGGGAGGTTGCGATGACAAATGAAAAAGGTGAAAAAGAAAAAAAAGAACAAGAAAAAAAAAGGGCCCACACCACCACACCCGGCCGCGAGACGTTTCTTCCTTTCTCTGCCTCCGCGCCCGCGCCCATCACAATGGCGGCGGCGGGCGCGGACGTCGACATTAGCGGCCTGCTGGGCGGGGTGGCGGAGTACGAGCCGGTGCGTGTATGATGATGGTGGTAGAGACTGCACTCATTTTTTTCTTTTGATCGCTCGGCTCTCAACTTCTCTCCATCACTCTCAGCTCTCCGTCATCAACCGGGGTGCCTTTGGCCTCGTTATCCTGTGCCGGGAGACCGACAGTGGGGATTCCGTCGCAGTCAAGCTGATCGAGCGGGGGCACAAGGTAGGAGAGAGAGTCCGGGAGAGGAGACACAGACGCACTGGGGGTGAAAAAGAGAAAAAAGAGACGGTGCACGAGAGAGAATCCCGGCCCTTCGCTCCACACCACAAAACCGCCATTTTTTTTAGGTGAAGAATCCACACAAAAAACGCTCCCCCCTCCAGGTCACGGAGTACGTCCAGCGTGAGATCATCAACCACCTCCACCTGCGCCACCCACACGTCATCTCCCTACGAACAGTCTTCCTCACCCCCACCCACCTGGGCATCGCCATGGAGCACGCGGCGGGTGGGGACCTGTTCCAACTGGTCACGCGCGCGCGCGCAGCCGGGTGCGGGCAGGGCGGCCTGCCCGAAGCCGACGCGCGCTGGTACTTCCAGCAGCTGGTGTGCGCGCTGGATTACTGCCACGCCATGGGGGTCGCAATCCGGGATGTAAAGCTGGAGAACACGCTGCTGGACGGGGACGCTGACCGGCCGCTCATCAAGTTGTGCGATTTCGGGTACTCCAAGCACGACCGCTTCCAGTCGGCCCCGGACTCGCGGGTGGGGACGCCCGCCTACCTGGCACCCGAGATCGTGCTGTCCACGGGCGACCGACCGTACGATGCCAAGGCGGCGGACGTCTGGTCGGCGGGCGTGGTCCTGTTCATCCTGCTGACGGCGTCCTACCCCTTTGGCCGGCCCCAGGACGACGCCCTCCCCGCCGACCAGCGCTTGCACACCATGCTCCAACGCATCCTGTCGGCCGACTGGCCCCGGGCGGCGCTGGCTGGTGAGGGCGGTGAGGATAGTGCCGACCCGTCCACCTCACCCAGCCCCCGCCCGGGCACCGCGTCCCAGGCGTGCGTCGACCTGCTCGCCCGCATGCTGACGGCCGACCCGGCCGCCAGGGCCAGCCTGGCCGAGGTGGCCGCGCACCCCTGGTTTGTGGAGGACCTGCCTCCCGGCGTGTCCGACCTGAACACCCGCCTGGTCGCGGAGCAGATGGATTCGGCCGCGGTGGCGTCCCGCCAGCCGGCCGTAGAGGCGGCCATGGCGGTGCTGCGCGAGGCAGCAGTCGTGGTGGCGATCAACAGTGAGGGCGAGGATGAAGAGTTTTCATAAATGTGTTTTTTCTTTCTCAGTGCGCGCGAAAGAGTGGGAGGCTGGGGTGGGGGGCCGCCGCGACCAGAAGCTGCCCGAATTTGAGTGCGCTGACGACGGCACCCCGCACTCCCTCCCCCCTTCTTCTCGCGTGATCAACGTATCAACGTATCAACGTGTCGACGTATCAACGTATCATGTGTCAAGTTCAATATGTGTGTGCGCGCATGCCGGGGCGTTTTAAAGCCACGGCCGTGCTGGTGATGTGAGAGACGGGTTTTTTTATTTACGGGAGTGAAAGAGAGAGAAAGATGGACTGTACACCCTGTAGAAGGAGGAAAGAGGGAGTGCCTCGGGAACCACACACCCCTCCTTTGTTTTTTCCGTCGTCATGCCTCCATCCGCCCACTTCCTCCTCGCCTTTGCCCTGGCCGCCACCTTGGCCCTGCCCGCCTCCGCCGCAGTCCTCGGTGAGGGAGGGTGCGCCTGTAGCGACGTCCGCCCGCGCGTCGGTTCAGGGGCGACCCACGTTGAGCGCTTCGCGGTCGGGAAGACGTGCGCCGAGATCCGGGATGCCGGGGATTGCAGTGCCGAGTGGATGACGGACACTGTCAAGGAGCTGAGCGGTGATGGCTACTGCATGGTGATACAGTCAAAGGGAGAAGAGCGGGGCGTGTGTGGCGCCCCCGTCGCCACCACTCTGTTCAGGGCGGGGGCCTCACCAACAAAGCATTCACCTCACCATCTCTCATCCAGATCACGTGTGGGAAATGCTCCTGCTGCGCCCCCGTCGCCACCACCCTGCGCAAGGCGGGCCTCGCCCGCCTCCTGGACGCCGCCAAGGGCACCCCCTACGAGGAAGCCTTTGCCGACCCAGCCTGGATGGGCGCCGTCCTCGCGCCGCAGGCGACGGCGGGTCCCATCACATCCCAGGATATCGACTCCTACATCCTGCCGCCTGTGCCGGAATGGGGCAATGCCACGTGGACGGTAGATTTGCTGTCGGCAGAGCGGAGCGTTACGACGGCGGGCGGGAGACGGCTGCCCGTGCGCGGCGGCGGTGGGGTAGGCGGGGTTCAGGTTGGGCGTGCACAGGTGGTTCAGGGTGACATAACGGCTTGCAAGGCGGTGGTGCATGTTGTCGACAAGGCTGTAGTGTGAGAGAATGTCGGCCGCGCGCGAGTAGTCCAGGGCGAAACTCTAAGCTTGGAAGGTGGTCGTGGAAAACGGCGGAGGCGGTAGCATATGTCGTGGACACGGCGGTTTATTAGGTGTGAGAAAAAAGTGTGAGGGTTAGGTCTGTTGTTGCCTGTCTTCTACACCATTTCCATTTCACCGCCCACCTCCACCTCCACCCCAACCTCCCGTCACCACAGAGGCAGGCAGCCTCGCCAGCATGGGCGCCCCTCTCAACTCCCCGACCCCGACCTCCCGCGGCCGCTTCTGCGGGGTCAGCCCCGCCGGCCAGGCCGCTGCGGGCGCGGCCGCTGGGAGGCCAGGGGGCAGCCCGTAAGCGACCGTGCCCGTCCCCGTCCGAGGAGGGGCTGAGGCCTCGCCCTGGCGGGCAGTGATGTTGCGCCAAAACATGCGGGTGGAGGCGTCGTGGATGGAGGGCAGGCCAAAGCCGGCGACGCCGCCCGGGTCATCGCCTGGGTCGCCACCGTCGGTGCTGCTGGATCCGCCGTCATCGGAGGAGGCGGCCCCATTGACGCAGCACCCGGCGCATAGGTCGGCCGGGTCCCGCCCGGCAGGGGTGGTGGTGGAAGTCGATGGGGCAGCGCGCAGGGAAGCCGCGACCGCCGCCGCGAAACGCCGTGGCGCCGGGTCGACGGTTGGGGCATCCTCCTCTCCCACCGCGACCAGCTGCCCAGCCCCAGCCACGCTCTCCAGCGTGGCGGCCACCGTCTTTGCGACGGCCGGGTCACCACCCTTCTCGCCTTCCGACCGCAAGCGACCCGCCGCCCAGGCCAAGGCCGCCTCGGGGCCGGCCGCCCCTCCCTCCCCCGCCAGCTCTGGCTCCTTCTGGCCGCACCACCGGCCCGCCGCGGCCAACAGGGCGGCCCGCCCGGGGGCGTTGCCCGCCAGCAAGGCCACGACCCGGGCCGCCACGTGCGCGTTGGCGCCCAGGCGGGGCAGGGAAGCAAACAGGACGGCCACCAGGACGGAGGCCTGGGAGCCGGGCGGCCCGTCGGACGCGCCTCGGGCGTCCTCGCCCGCACTCGGGTCGAGCGCAATCGCCGGGTTGCACAGGGCGGCCGCGGCTTCCAGGGCCATAGTGACCATCGCGCCCGCGGCGGCGGGGGAGGTCGGTGGGACGGCAGGGGTGCGGGGTGGGGGTGGGGCGTGGGTGGTGACAGGCGCGGTCGCCCCACCAGCCGCGGCGATAGGGATGAGGCGGGCGAGGAGGCGGGCCAGCGCGTCGACCGTGCCGAGGTCCAACAGCGCGGCTTTCAGGGCCGGGCGGTAGGCCAGGGGGACGACGACTTCCAGGGCCCGCCGGGCGGCAGCATGGGCAGCTACCACCGCGCCCGGAGCGGGTGTGGCAGGCGCCGCCGCCGCCGCCGCCCCCGCGGCCGCGGTCTTCAGGGTGTCCACCAGGGGCCCCATCAAGAATACGCCCATGCCTCCACCCAGGCCGGCCGCCCGGGCGACCGCACGGACCAAGGCCGCCCGGACGAGGGCGGGCTCCGCGGCGGCCGCGTTGGCGACCAGGCGGCTGAGGCCCTCGGCAACCGGCACGCACGCCCGGGCCAGGGCCGCCCGGTCTGCCATGCGCGAGGGCGGCGGGTGCGGGCGGGTCGACCGGACCGCGCCCGGTGGAGGCCACTCGGGCGGCAAAAGGTCGCCCAGCAGGGCCAAAACGGCGAGGGGCTGGGATGGAGACAAGGCGGCCGCTTCCGGTAGGGGAGCGGTCTGGGCGGAGGCGGCCCGTCCCGCGGTCAGGGCCGCACCCAACAGGTCGGGCGTCCAGGGCGGGCGGGCAGCGGCTGCACCCCCACCCCCTCCTGCCCGGTCAATCCAGGCAGCCAAAGCGCGGGCGGCCGCGACGCGGGCGGCCAGGAGTGGGGCGGCGCCCGCGGACGCAGAGCCAGGGGACCCACGCAGGGCGGCCAAGGCCTCGGGCGACGTCGCGGCAGCCGCGTACAGGGCGAGGAGGGCGTCCTGCAAAGCTGCTGCCCCGCCCGCTGCGCCCAACCCCGCCAGGCGCCGCAGCAGGGCTCCAGCCACCCGGGCGGCCACAGTAGCCAAGCCCGCCGCCCGGGCACGCAAGGTCGCCGCTGTCGCCGCGTCCAGGGCATCCCCGCCCACATCCTCCCACAGGCCGTCCGCGGTGGAGGCGACCAGGCCGGCGGTGGAGACGCGCACCGCGGCCTCCACGACTGCCAGCCCGCCCGCGTCTGCCGCCTCCCCCGCGGCCCGGGCCCCGCCGCGCTGGCTGAGGACGGCAGCCAACAGTGACAGGCGCGCATGGGCCGCCCCAGCCATCGCCGCATTCAGGCAGAACGCCCTGACGGACGCCGGGTCCGGGTGGCGCACGCCCCGGCGGCCAGCCTTGTCGGGCAGGACCAGGCGGGGCAGGGCAGTCGCCAAGCTGAGCAGGGTTCGGGCCAGCCCGCCCGTGGCCGCGGCTTCTACAGCAGCCGCCCGGGCGTGGACTTCGGCAGCCGCCGCCAGGCCCGGGTCCCGGAACCCGCCCGCCCCGGCGGGGCAGGACTCGGCGGCCCGGGCCATGGCCCGCCGTACCCGCCCCGCCCGCCGCTGCCAGGCAGACAGGGCGGCAGGGGACGAGTCCCGGGCGAGCAGGGCGACCAGCTCCGCCGCGTACCGGGCGTCGGCCCGCCAAGCAGTAGAGCCAGCCGGGTCGCCATCCGCGCGCGGGGCGCGCGGGGCAGAGACAGCGGCCAGGGCGGCATCAAGGGCGGCCGCGTCGGACGCAAGCGCGCTCACGACCGCCCGCCGCCCGGCTTCCGACACGCTCGCCTCCACCAGGCGGGCCAGGGCGGGCGTGGAGGCTGGTCCGCCGACAGCGAAGCTAGCCGCATCGGTTGCAGCACCCAGGGACACGCGCAAGCCGGCGGACGGGCCGCCTGCCTGCTCTTCCTCTCCGCCTGCCAGGGCGGCCGCCAGGGCTTCCAGCGCAGCGCCCTCGCCCAGCATGGCCCGCGCCCCGCCGGCCGCGCCCAGGGCCAGGGCCACCAGTTTGGCGAGGTGGCGGGACAGGGGGCCCACCAGCGCACCCGCCACCGCACCCGCGCTCGTGTCCGGTGGCAGCTTGCCGTCGGCCTGCAGGCGGGCGGCGTGCAAGGCAGGCGCTCGCGCGGCTGCCGCGGCGGCCGCCCACACCCCCGCAGCACCCAGCAACACGACCGCCGCCCTGTCCGGCGCCCGCGGGCTAGCAGCCGCGATGCCCGCCCGGGGGTCCACCCGGGCCGCCACCGCGTGCGGACGGGGAAGTGGGGCGGTGCGCGCCAGGGCAGCGGCTAAGCGGTCGGCGGCCGTGGCCGCAGGCGCGAGCGCGGCCTGCACTGTGCGGGTGGTCGCCCCGCCGGGCCCAGCCGCGGCTTGGCCCGCCGCCGTCGCGGCGGCCACAAACGCGCGGGCCGCGCTCCACACACCTGCCCGGCTGACGATGGACAAGCCGGCTGTCACGACAGCGGGGTCCAACGGGCCAGCAGCCAGGAGCGTGGCGACCCGGTCGACTGGAGCAGAGGCGGGCTCACCGTCCACCCCGACCGAGGATACAGGCACGCTGACCCCAGGCACGGCCGCCGTCGCGGCGGCCAGGGCGGCGATCGCGTCGGCCACTATTGCCGAGCCTGAATCCCCATCCCCACCGCCCCGTTTGAGAACGTCGCCCAGGATGCCAATCCCTCCGCCCTCCACAAAGCGGCGGGCTAGGGGAGGCGCCCAGCAGGCAAGGGCTGCAACCGCGACGCCCGCCACCGACCTGGGCGACGGGTCGGCGGCGGGCGGGGTGCCGGCCAGACTGCGGCACCAGGTCAGGGCAGCAGCAACGACGTCATCCATGTCAGCGTCCTTCATGGTCGGCGCGTGCTGGTGGCCGTTGGCGGCGGGCGGCGGCGATGGCGCACCACCTTCATCGCCGGTGGGGCTGCTGCCGCCCGCCGCTGCCGCCGCAGCTACCCGGAGCCCGTCCACCACGCCCGCCCCGACGGGCGCGGCCTCGCCCGCCGCCCGCCACAGGTCTAGGATAGGGGTCACAGCAGACTTCAGCGCACCAGGCACCACTTCCTCGGCCGCCCGGTCGGCCGCCGCGACCGCGGCTGCAGCAGCCGGGTCGAAGGCGGGCGGCGGCTTGGTGGCATCGACCTCCGCAGCCGCCACGCCCGGTTCCACCCCCGCCACCGCCGCCAGGTCCACCCCAAACAGGGACACCGACAGGGTCTGGTATTGGCCATGGATGACCAAGTGGTCGGTTAGGATGGGCTGTGGGCAAAGAGGAGAGAGAGACGGAGATGAAGAGCGGGAGGGGTGGGGGGTGGGGGTGGGGGGGTCGGAGAGAGAAAGAGAGCGTGGGGGAGAGACCCCGCCCGCTCTCTCTCTTCCGCCTGCCAACTCACCGTCAGTTCAAAGGCCCGCGCGCCCGCAGGCGGCAGCCCCAGGCCCGCTCCGACACACGCGAAACGGCTGGCCAGGGGTGACTCCAAATCCCGGGCAAAGACGGTGATGGAGACAGACGCTGCAGCCGCGGCCGCTGCCGCGGCGCCCGTCACGCCATCACCGCCGTTCTCACCATCCCGCCCGGGCGGGTCCAGGCGCAGGGCACGCAAGCGGACGGGCCCGGCTAGGCGGACCTCTTGCAGGCCGCCGCCGCCGGCGGTCAGCGTGCGCCGCAGGAGCAGGGCATCGCCGGCCTGCATTATTTCCCTTTTTTTGTCGATCTGTTCTTTGGCCTATCGTCATGGTCTTGTCGCTCACTCTCTTTTCATCGCGTCCCGCACACCACCCCGCCCTCCCTCTTTCATGGCCCCCCGCCCTCCGCCCCTGGAGCCCACCGTCAAAATCCTTCCCAACTGGGCGCTGGCGGGCGTGCTGGCGGCCTTCGTGGGCGGGACTTATTGGTACGCGGTGCAGGCTGCGTCGCCGGCGGACGCGGCGGCCGAACTGGTGCAGGAAGCCGAACGCCAGGCGGCCGAGGAGTCGCCGTGATGGCCGCCAACCCGGGCCGCCAGCCAACGGCCTATGAGACCCGGGTGTACGCTGCCTGTTCGGCGGTGCCGGCGGGGCGGGTGACGACGTACGGCGCCATCGCGGCCGCCCTAGGGCGGGCTGGGTCGGGGTCATCAACCACACCCTCCTCCTCCTCATCTGCCCGCGCGGTCGGCCAGGCCTTGCGCCGCAACCCGTACGCGCCGACCGTCCCCTGTCACCGGGTCATCGCGGCGGGCGCGAGACTGGGCGGCTTCTCAGGCTGCGCGGGCGACACCCCTTCTACCCGCAAAAAGGTGGCTATGTTGAAGGCCGAGGGCGTCGTGTTTGGCGGGGTGGGCGGCCTGTGCGACCCGGGCGTGGTCATGGGGGCCGACGAACTGGCGACCCGCCTGCAGGCTTCCTTGAAGATCGAGTGTGCGTATGAGAGAGAGACAACGGGCGCTGAGCAGGTGTAAAAACAATAGCCCAGAGGCAACAAAGCATTACATACATACACTTCAATTCACCCAAACATGCCGCCGCCAAAGCCCGGGTTGCCGCCTCCCGGCCCGGGCGGCATGATGTCCGGGTGAGGCGGGCGCATGTCGGGCGGCCCGGGCGGCGGCCGTGTGAAGTCGCCGGGCGCAAAGCCGGGCAGCCCAGGCGGGGCGACGGGGTCCCACCGCGCGCCGGGGGGCAGGCCCGGCGGGGGGATGCCGCCGCCGCCGCCCGGCGGCGCGCCCGCCCCGCCAAAGCCCGGGTGCCCCCCGAACAAGGGGTCGCCCGGGCCGACGTGCATGCCGCCGCCGCCGTACCCGCCCGGCATGGGCGGGTGGAAGGGGCCGATACCTCCAGGGCCGCCCGTCAGGCCGGGCAGGCCCGGGCCCAGGCCGGGCGGGTAGAGGTCGTCCTCGCCGGGCGGGCGGGGGTGGCGGGTGCCATAGGCGCCACCGCCGTCGCCGGGCCCAGCCGGGCCGGGGCCACCGCCGCCGCCCGGCGCCGGGACGCCACCACCACTCCCACCAGGCACGCCCACGGCCGCGCCCTCACCGCCGCCACCGCTGCCCAGCCCCGCCTCCAGGGCCGCCGCCAGGGCGTCCAGGTCTTTATAGCCCTCCACCACGCCACCCTCAACTCCGCTGTCCTTGGCGTAGGCATCGACGGGCAGGGTGACGGTGCGTGGCCCCGCGTGCCCACCGCCGACCTGGCTGACAGCCAGGGCGCCGCCAACCACGGCTGCCTTGACCAGAGGCGACGGGCGGTGCGCTGGGGACGTGTCGGTGTACCGGAACGCGTACGCACCCGCCTCGCTGCCTGCATTCCAGCCGGCGATGGGCGCGTCCGGGGCGTCGGCGGGCGGGGTGGCTGTGAAGGGGGGTGACGAGGTGGTGAGCGAGGCGGACGCTTTGGGGTCGAGACTCTTTCTCTCCTCTAGCTCAACCACTCACCATCCGCCGCCTCGCCCACCGCCACCAACTTATATCCCTGGCCTAGCATCCAGGCGTGGACGGCAAAGGCCAGGCGGTCAAATGCCAGGCGATCCGGGGCGGAGCTGGGTGGAAAGAGAGTGGTTTGGATTGGTGATGATGAGGAGAGAGCAGCGTGCAAGCTCCCACGCGCGCCCGCCCTCTCACTCCTCTGCCTTACCTGAACACCGGCTGGGCCGCCCGCAGGATGGCGGCCAGGAGGGTGGCCATTCTTATGGCGCAGCACAAGGTACAGGGAGAAAAAAGTGCAGTGACGAAAGGTCGCCTCGCTTCTGAAGCGAGACGACACTGTCCTCTTCATTCTCTCGCCGTGCGGGCACCCCATTCGTCGCGAGCCGCCGAGTCGCGCCCCTCTATTCACGCACCCAGCAGGTCGCTCCACCCTCTACCCCGCCCAGCGGCATCGAAAAGCAGGCCCTTCCCGCCCCGGATTGGCACGCCTTTTTTTTCATCGACGCGCGTACGAGGTTCTCACCCCAAAATGCTGGTGCCTGGCCTGTCCCGCCCGCCCCGGGGCCTGGTTGGTGCGATTGTGCAGGTGTGTGAGATGAAAGGGTAGATTTGTGTGGAAGTGCAGGGGGTGTGGGGCTGGAAAAAGGCACACCGCTCGTGCCTGATGGCGGCAGCGGCGCGCGCCCTCCTTCAGTCGCCGGTGCGCCCTTTTTTCTGAACCAGCCGCTCTCTCTCCCCCACAGCCCTCCCGCCGCCCCGCCCGCACCCTCGCCCGCGCGGTCGCCCCGACCGCCCGGGACCGTTCCCCCTCCAACAACGCCGGGCCCTCACCCCTGCCCTCCACCTCGTCCCGCGTGTCGACGACGAGCGGCCCGGACTATGTCAAGGAGCGGCTGATGCGGGATGAGTCGCACACGGAGGACATCTACCTGGCCGCCCGGACCCGCGAGATCCGCAAGCACTTCCCGACCGCCCTGGGCGTGGACGACTTCCTGTCCCGCCTGGAGGTCTCCCTGTTCTCCTACGGCTTCACGGGCGAGAACGCGATCGCCATGTCCAACCTGTGCCGGGACGAGATCACGGCAGGCCTCAAGCACAAGCTGGACCACGTCTTCGGGTCCGCCTTCAACACCAACGGCCTGGGCGGCGTGCTGACGTGCGGGGTGACGGGTGTGAAGGCCGGCCTGTCCCACTCGCCCATCTCCGCGACGAGCGGCAAGGAGCGGTACGTCTTCCTGTCCTTCCCCCACATCGCGATCGACTGCGAGGGCGTCGTCGGCGAGGTCGTCCGCCCGGGCCGGCCCGACCCGTCCTGCGCGTGCGGGGCGCTCAACGCCGCCCTGATCGAGATCCAGAGGGACGGCCTGGACGCGGCCTGCTCCCAGCCGGGCCGCCACGACCCGCTGGACCCGGAGTACTCCATCCTCAAGCAGCGCCTGGCCAGGCGGATCAGGTACGAGGGCCTGGCCGACAAGGTGGCCGGCCTGGACCTGGTGGAGATGACCCGGGTCGCGGAGCGCACCATCACGGACGACCTGGAGTACCTGATCAAGCACGCCGTCGCCGGCCGGCGGGCGGACTACGCGGTCATCACGGGCGTCCAGGTCCACTCCTGGGGTCGCCAGTTCAAAGGGGACGCGCCCAACATTGAGTACATCGCGCCCTCCACCGTCTACACCGTCGTCGCGGGCGAGCGCACCGACCTGGACCTGTCCCTGATCCCGCCGCTCACGCCCCGCCAGCTCAAGGTGCTGGCCGCCCATGAGGCCTTCGATGGCGGGCACGAGGGCGGCGGGGGCGGCCACGACGGCTCCCACCGGCGCCGCCTGGCGGCGGGCGGGGGCGCGACGACCGTGGTGGAGGAGTCCAAATCGCATTCCGTCTCGCGCCGGCGGGACACGGCCCGCTTCTCCAAGCTCCTCCAGGAGAACGATACCCTGGAGGTGGAGACGGCCGCCCAGTGGCCTGGGTGGCAGACCAAGGTGCGGGCCCGGCCGTCCCGCGGGGCGGGCGACTCGTCTTGCACGCTAGACGAGACGGACACGTGAGGAGAGAGAGAGAGAGAGGGGG
>Ga0315289_10002941_pt1 | contig 25942 bp, 26 predicted proteins | sample YL17G11_40_MG_FD_203452 | JGI IMG/M metagenome (GOLD analysis project Ga0315289, IMG submission 203452) | Sediment microbial communities from Yellowstone Lake, YNP, Wyoming, USA - YL17G11_40 | ecosystem: Environmental > Aquatic > Freshwater > Lake > Sediment | place: USA: Wyoming | collected...
GTGTCATAATTCGGTTTTTTGTAGCCGCAGACTTTAGTCTGCGAAAACCGTTTGTTGAATTCCAACAGCTTACGCAATCTAAAGATTGCGGCTACAAAGTCAAAACATGATTGTGACACACCCTCTATGGGGAGAGGGTAAGGGTGAGGGGAAAAAGTAAACTTCCCTAAGTGAAAAGTCGCCCCCTCACCTCAGTCCTCTCCCCAGTGGGGAGAGGAAGAAGGAAAAGCAAGAAAAATTGAAAGAGATTTGTCATTAGTGATTAATCATTCGTAATTCTTAAAGTGCGGAGGTCAAAATGAGTTCGCCCGTTTATGGTGAGCAAAGTCGAACCATAGAACTAAGTGACGGCAATTTTGAAAGTGAAGTTTTGAAATCGGATAAACCGGTGTTGGTTGATTTCTGGGCGACCTGGTGCGGACCCTGTCGCATGGTGGGTCCCATTGTGGAAGAGATCGCTCAAGATTATGCGGGGAAGCTGAAGGTGGGGAAGTTAAATGTAGATGACAATAGCCAGACTGCGGTTCAATACGGTATCATGAGCATTCCCAATCTGCTTTTTTTCAGAGAGGGAAAGGTGGTCGATCAGGTCATAGGAGCAGTCCCCAAGCAACATTTTGTTGAAAAGATCAACAAAATCCTCCAATAAATTAGGATGGAGTGGCCCGACTTTGTCGGGCCGAATTTGATGTTGAAAGGACTTTAAGATGAACTCCCAGGAGTATCAAAATCCCTCGGATGATCGAATAAGAGAGATATTACAAAAATACAAAAAGGTGACGGTGGTGGGACTCTCCTCTGATCAAACCAGACCATCAAATAGTGTGGCAAGATATTTACAAAAAAAGGGATTTAAGATCATCCCGGTCAATCCTAATGAGAGTGAGGTCTTAGGAGAAAAAGCTTATCCCAACTTAAGCACCATACCCGAAAAGGTGGAGATAGTGGATATATTTCGCCGACCGGAGCAGGTCCCGTCGATAGTGGACGAAGCTATAGAGATTGGTGCTTTAGTGGTCTGGATGCAAGAAGGAGTGATAAACCATCCCGCCGCTCTTAAAGCTTCAGAAAAAGGCATCACCGTGGTGATGGACAAATGCATGCTCAAAGAGTGCAGAAAATTTTGTGATTGAAAAAGTCGCAAAAGGTAGGTCGGGCTTCCGTTTAGAGGAACGCCCCCAGACGGGGGCTCATCTGAGCCCGTCTGGGCGCAGGATGCCCGACAAAAAAGGGGGTCGGATGGCTATAGAAATTTTAGCAGAGGGACAAGATTGTCCCTTTTGTCATTTTGCTAAACCGAGAAGGAATGGCAATGAGATAGTTTGCCCCATCTGCGGATACGGATTCATCCTGAATGGTGAATCCATTCAGGATTCACCATGAATGGACGTAAGCCTTGCACGTGATAGGAAAATTTCTTAAGCGAGGAGTTTCCTCTTGTAACTTGAAGGTGGTTGGTCGAGGGTACCTTACCCTCGACCTTTTGAGTGGCGGGGTAGGGTACCCCGCCACAACTTATAAAAACTTATGAAAAATAAGATTATGGATTTAAAAAGCATTCTAATTTTCGTTCTCATTTTTGTTTTGTGGCTTTTTCTCTGGGGATTCTTGCTTCCTAAGCTAGGCATTAATACTTGACTGAAAAGAAGCTGTTCTGTTCCGGAGGAACAGAAAAAAATCGAGGGGCAGGTTAAATAGAAAGAATTATTCTTCTAAACCTTTTGACGTGTAGGCACCCGCCCGGGTGCCTATTTGTTACCCGGGGAATTAACTCTTGCTTGGGTCGTGAATCTTGCATAAAATGTAGAGATTGTCACAATTAGGAGAACAATGTTTACTCAAATATTTTGGAAAAGAAAAATGGAATTTGAAGGAAAAACCGAGTCGGGGTATTCGGTCTTAATAGATGCTAAACCGGAATTCGGAGGAGAGGAGAGAGGACCTGGACCCATGGAGCTTGTAATGGTGGCTTTAGGCGGCTGCAGCGCCATGGACGTGGTCTCGATCTTGAAAAAGATGAGGGCCGACTTGGAAGGTATGACCATCAATATCGATTCCGAACGAGCCTTAGAGCATCCCAAGGTTTTTACCAAGATAAACCTCGAGTATAATTTTACTGGAAAGAACATCAAAGAGGAGGATGTGAAAAGGGCAATCGAATTATCCCAGGAAAAATATTGCTCCGTTTCCGCCATGCTGAAAGAAAAAGCTGAAATTACCTACAAATGGAATATCATTAACGAATAATAACTATAACACTAAAAAATGACTGGAGTGTTCACCTTTAGGTGAACCGAATAAAAGGTCTTTGTTATTCAATAGATTACAGGTCAACCTGAAGTCGGAGACCCTGAGGCTTGGCACTTCAGCGTCCCCCTTCCTGTTAGTGTTCTTGCCAACAGGATTGCCACCCTTATTCGTATCAAGAAAGGCGTTCCACCTCTGGCGGGATGCCATTTGGTTGCGTGAACTCCTATAGGAAACCTCCTTAGAATTCCCGAAGCAGGAGAAAATCTTTAAACTGAGCTCAAAAGCTCATGGAGGGTGCTATGAAATATAACCGCCTAATTGTGGGGGTGATCATTTTGATGTGTTTAAGCTCGACAGGGATCTACGCAGAAGAAAGCCCCTGGCCTACGTTTCGACATGACCTGAGCCATACGGGGAGATCTTCTTACACCGGACCAGCCGATTCCACTTTATACTGGGTATTCCATGCCAATGGCGGCATTGCTTCTTCTCCGGCAATAGGGTATGATAAAACCATCTACGTGGGAGCATCTGATTCCTGTTTGTATGCAATAAATCCTGATGGAAGTCTAAAGTGGTGTTTTAAAACCGGTCGGGGAGTGTTCTCTTCACCAGCGGTTGGACCGGATAGTATAATTTACGTCGGCTCTCTGGACAAGTATCTTTACGCCATCGAGGATTCTGTAACTTACGGAAAATTGAGGTGGAAAACTTCCCTTGAGTCTTTCATCTATTCCTCTCCCGCTATAGGAGCAGACCGCACCATTTACGTGGGAAGCCTGAGCTTCGATTTCTATGCTCTAAACCCTGACGGGGAAGTAAAGTGGGCTTACAGCACAAATTGGTGTGTTTTTTCGTCTCCAGCGATTGGTCCAGACGGGACGGTATATGTCGGCTCCAAGGATGAGCATCTTTACGCTTTCGAAGATTCCGTCACTTATGGTAAAGTCAGGTGGAGGTATGCCGCAGGTCTTTTTTATGATGGTCATCTGGTGGATTCCTCTCCGGCTATTGGACCAGATGGGACCATCTACGTTGGGACAGACCCTTATGGTGCATACGGCCAAGTGCCTGTCCCAGTAGATACGGTTTTCTTCGCTATTAACCCGGATGGCAGCCTCAAGTGGTCCTTTCCCATGCACGATGGGGCTGAGTCTTCTCCAGCCATCGGTCCGGATGGGACAATATACGTGGGGTCTTATGATAGCTCCCTATATGCGATTGCGGATTCCGGGAGTCGGGGTATACTAAAATGGAAGTTTTCTACCAGGGGTCCGATCGATGCTTCCCCTGCTGTAGATGCTTGTGGGACCATTTATGTGGGGTCACGTGATTCCGCCCTATATGCCCTCAATCCGGATGGAACCAAAAGGTGGAGTTTCAAGACCAATGGGGGAATCGAATCTTCACCTGCTATTGGAGGGAATGGGATACTCTATTTTGGCTCTTTTGATGGAAATCTCTATGCTTTGGGGACCGGAGCTCCCGACGTCGGTGTTGTCTCGGTAAACGTTCCGAATCAGGTAAAAATAAACTACACCTATTTGCCGGCAGTAACTGTGAGAAACTATCGCACTACTCCACAAAGTTTTGACCTCTCCTGTCTAATCGACACTCAAGGGATTTATGTTTATGGAGACACGGTTCACGTGTCTGATTTGACAGGTGGAGGTATGATTCAAAAGGCTTTTTCACCGTGGAAGGTAGGTCCAGACAGCAGTGTGGTCTACTCAGTCACCACAGTCACTCTACTTCCTGAAGATGATAATGTGATTAATGATACTCTCTCCAAGAATGTAATATCTGTAGCCCAAGTTTCTTTTATCCATGGCGACGCCACTGGAGATGGATGGATAGATGCCGCAGACGTGGTTTATCTGCTAAATTATCTGTTCGCAGGTGGTCCGGCACCAGCTCCATTTTTAGAGGCGGGAGATGTTACCTGTGATGAGGTAGTGGATGCCTCTGATGTAGTCTATCTGGTCAACTATCTGTTCATCGGTGGACCACCACCCTGCTAAAAGGAAAAACTCACCGGGGCAGGAGTTCATCCTGCCCCTGTTCTCCTACTTTTTCCTCCGCTATCTGTTGGCCTTCTTCACCAACAGAGAAGATTTCATAAGCTATTCTGCCAAAGCCGGGGGAAAACCAACAGCACGCAAAGACAGATTTAAACACATTCTTCTATTCCCGAAAAGCCTTAGAAGACTGATAAACAATTCCTTGACAATCCCTTGATAAATGCTATAATGAGCAAAACTGATGCCTATGCATTCGCACGAATTGATTTCGATTCTCCAGTTTTTGGTCCCTTAGGTGTGAACCAAATGGTTCACCCGGAAGATTGGATATGCGGCGACCCGCTTTTCATGCACTGATCCTTTTTGTCACAGGCATTCTTATCAGTTATTCCTTTAACTTACCCACCTTTCTTTTATTATCAATCTTGATCCTTTCTCTTCTCTTTTGCCTTCTTCTTATTTTAAGAAAAGACCAAAAAGGTGCCAACGTTTTTATCATCCTCTCCCTGATTTTGGCAGGGTCTTTCAGATATGCGCTTCTTACCAAAGATTTCCCTCTAAATCACATAAGCAATTTTCTAAATTTGAATCGACCCGTCACCGTAACCGGCAAGATCGCGGATGAGCCGGATGTAAGAGAGAACAAAACTTTCTTGACCGTGGAAACCGAAAAAGTCTCCGAAGGTGACAAAACTGTCCCCACTTGTGGACAAATAATTTTGAAGATAAAAGAACCAACTTCCCGGTCAGACGAGCCCCCGTCTGGGGGCACCCGTATGGGTGGGCGGTTCGACTACGCTGATAAAATCAAATTTAAGGGATATTTGAACGAGCCAGCTTCCAGAAGAAATCCAGCGGCATTCGATTATAAGAAATATCTTAACAGAAAGAGAATCTATGGAATGGTCAGCTTCTCAGAGGCGGACAAGATTGAAATTATTAAAAAAGAATCGGGCAATCTATTCTTCTCTAAAATAATCATTCCGCTGAGAAGATGGATTTTGGGGGTGTTTGACCAGACCTTGTCCGGTAATCACAAAGCTCTCCTCTCCGGGTTTTTATTGGGGGAAACCAGAGATATTCCTAAAGATATTTATAACATGTTCAGAGATACAGGCACAGTTCATCTCTTGGCAGTCTCGGGCTCAAATGTCGGATTAGTCATCCTGATCATCTTTTACCTCCTTCGTTTGGCTCGAGTGCCCAAATTCCCTTTAACCTTCATCACCTTAATCTCCATCTTCATCTTTTCCAATTTAGTGAATAACCAACCTCCGGTGGTAAGGGCGGGAATCATGGCTTCGGTGGCACTTTTAGGGATACTGTTATACAAGGATCTGGAGATTTTAAACCTGGTCTCTTTTGCCGCTTTGGGCATCCTATTTTTCTACCCTCCTATTCTTTTTGATGTGGGTTTCCAGCTATCCTTTGCTTGCGTTTTTGGACTTGTTTTAATAGTTCCAAAGCTTACCCAGATGGTATCCAAATATGTGGATCGATCTCATAAAAATTTGTGGAGGTGGATAATCTATCCCAGCATAACTTCGTTGGCGGTGGAGATAACTGTGATTCCCTTTTTAGCCTATTACTTTAACCTGGTTCCTTTGGTCACCATAGTAGCCAATCTGTTCATTGTCCCTTTGGCTGGATTATCGATAATGCTATCTTGTGTTACTCTATTTTCAGCCGTTTTTAGCCCCTTTTGGGCAGGCATTTTTTCCGCTTCAAATTGGCTTTGTTTGGACCTGACATTGAGGTTGACCAATCTCTTCAGCACACTCCCTATAGCAAAACTGACCGTCCCCTCTCCTTCAATTTTTAGCTTCATCATTTACTATTTATTTGTCTGGCTTATACTTAGCTCGATACCTCACAAGAGGAAGGCAATAATTTTTTCTCTGGTAATAATTGGAGCAGTTTACGCTTGGGAACGAGTCTTATCAAATGAGAACCACCTTTTGAAACTCACTTTTCTGGACGTCGGATCGGGAAATTCAACTGTCATACAATTACCCAACAAGCAAACTTTTTTGATAAATGCTGGAGGAAAATCGTCCAATTTTGACTCTGGAGAATACGTGGTGGTCCCTTTTTTAAACAAAAATGGCATCACCAAAATTGACAAATTTATCCTCACGGACATCGATTCTGTGAACCTAAATTCAGCCAAATCTGTATCTGAAAATGTGAAAATCGAAGAAGTTATGATCCCAGATTTTGACAGTTCAGCACAAAAAACTGATGAGGATTTTATCAAAAATATGTCGAATAAATTAATCTCTCTGGATTCAATTGGGGAGATTTCAGTTGAAAATCCCGCCACATGCGGGGACGGAAAAAACCAGGTAAGGATTTCCTTTTTTGATTACCCGGAAACCAAAGAATCTGGGTCAATCTGTGGTAAGATCGTCAAGATTTCATACAAAGATGTAGATTTTTGTCTTCTGGATGGAATAAAGAGTGCTGAATTTGATTCGGGATGTATGTGGGAAGAACTCAAAAATTGTGAAGTTCTGGTAATCTCCGAGCTGGGAGATTATGGGGACACAAAGAAAATAATCGAAAGGATCAACCCTCAGAAGATTATCTTCACCCGTCATTTCTTCCGTTATCAAAAAGACAAAATTCCCACCCTGATGGCATCAGAATTTCCCAAAATTGAGTATCATCGGACTCTGGAAAATGGAGCCATAATCTGCAAAACCGATGGGCAAAAGGTAAATTTTGATTTTACCATGCCTGGTGAACAATGAATTAAGTGCCTTCTTTGATGCATTGGCATTAGAAAATGCCGATGTAGTTTCCAACTGTTGGTCAAGAAGACCAGCGGAAAGCAAGGTGGCATACGATTTGCCGATTGAAAGGGACATTGCGAAGATACGCTCAAAGTAGAAATCTCCTTGATAACGACTTCAAGGAATTCCACTGTAAAATCCGGCACTCCGATTCTAAGAGAATAAGCAGCATACCTAGAAGGCACGGATTCTCTCCAAGGTGATTTAAGCACACCGATCTTGACTTTATCTTTTAGTTCTTTGGCAAGGAAGGTCTTTACGATTCTGAAGTAAATAAAAGAGTGCTCTAATTTGTACCCAGATGCCGGAAGGAAGTGATACTTTAAAGTTTTATTTCCTAAATAGTGCTCCTTGAACTCTTCAACAAATTTCTTATAGGGTTGCTGTTTAGTGGATTCCCTTCCTAATATCTTGTCCTGTGTTAGTCCCTTCTTCTCTAGGAATTCCTCGAAAACTAATTGTGCAGGAAGTAGACCCGAGACTGTTAGTAAAAACTCTTTACCTGGGTGCAGTATCTCACAATAAGGCGTGAGAACAATTGCCGGCAGTTCCCGTCCAACGGAGTCAAAGACAATTTTATCATAAATAGCTGATTGCTCGATCGAATCATCGAAGCTGTCGCAGTATAATTCCTCGCCGGATGAAACGTTATTTATCATACGTTCCTAATTCCATACTTTCTCGTAACTTCTTTCGCTTCTCGTAAGACTCAAAAGCCGATTTACAGTCAATATCTATTCCTTCAACAAAATACTCATCGGGAGGTCCAACAGCGAGTTCTACCTCCTCTTCATACTCGGGACTTTGAAGCAGATTTTGGGGTTGAATTATTCCGCTAACCCCCTCAAGAGTGTCACGAACATCCGTGGGCACAAGAAACAGTTTTGATAGTCCTGTTTTTGCCAACACTTGCAAAGGACTCTCGCAAAAATACTCCCCCATGGGCACCTCGTCGCGAAAAAGGAGGAGATACAGACTCTTTGAAAAGTCTGATAAACCTACATCTTTTTCAACCTCTCTACGACGATAGACCGCATAGTCTTTTTGTAATCCGCGGCGAGCATTCTCTTGAAAATCGTCACTGTTATATACATTTCCACTCGTAGTGTTTTTACCCATTAGTCCCGTTAAGACTGGGCTTTCGTCTATTTCGGCCATTGAAGTGTTCATTTTGGCTCCTCAAACAGGGTTTTCCTGAGCAATTTATCATCTCCTACAAGTAAGCACCAATCTTGTTCAATTCTCTTTATCAAGTCTCGATTTTGTTCCAAATTTCTGATTTCGTGATTATAATTAACTTGGAGAGAGCTATTCTTTATTAGGATATTTAATCTCTCCACAGTATTCTGATCTATTCGACCTGCTATATCAAATTCGATTAATTCCCGGGCTCCGTCGCTCTTGCGATGATCCTTATATGTTGTAGTTGCCTCTGAAAATTCCAGCAATTGAAAGAGCTCGAGATCACCTTCGTGAAGCCTTTTCCGGACATCAGCTACCTCCAACTCGGTTACATCGTAATTTAAGTTAACGCCTATAGCTTCCACTGGAGTATATTGCAGCACCGCGAGGTATTTTATCATTACCGGAACAATAGTGCTATCTAAAAAATCAGAGACATCGGAATGGTTAATTACAAACCTCTCCAAATCGAGCACGAAAGAAATACTCCCGTAATTGATAGCGGCAGCTACTGGCGTCGTCCTGCCCTTTGGTTTCTCCTGCGCTTCAAATCCGCATTTTTCTTTCAAAAACTGCGGAGTAAGAATAGCAGGATTGAAACATCCCAGGGATACGACACTAATGAAATTGTTCTTTACTTTCACAACTACCCCTTGCTAAATCCCATGTGGTGTGTTTTGTTTAGCTAAATATATAACAATACCTCTGCTTTTCTTTCATTATACGTCCGTTACATAGCTTTGTCAAGAAAAAACTTCAGTATAATTGTCGGCAGACTAGAGATGATTCTGGAGAATTAAAACCACTTCTAACAAACTCTGCCCAATGATAAATCAAAAAGCCTTTTCAGGTTTGTTAAAAACCATAGTCTATTCCGCTTCCTGTTGGTGTTCTTCACCAACAGGGGGATACCATCTCCCTTCCTTTTCCCCAAAAAGTCGAACCAAAAACTGCTTGACAATCTACTAAACCCAAACCTTCTTAACGAAGCCAATAAAAAAAAGGAGTTCAGCAACAGCCCCAAATAGTGTGTAAATGTTGAACAAACGCAAAAAGAAGCTTGACAGACTTGGCTTGGGTGTGGTATATTGGGGTCGCAAAAAAACTGGAGGGGGCCTAGCTGAATAACTCCGGTAAACATCTCACAGCAAGAAGGAGGTGAAAAATGATTAAGCACAAGATTGCGTATTTGTGTATCCTGGCTTTGCTGGCCGGACTTTTGGTGCTTGCGGGAGCAGGAGTATTACAGTCGGCTTCCCCGCCTAAAGCCACAGGCGGGATCGGATTTACCAGAAACAATGACCAAGGAGACCGAATCCGGTGTTGGGCCGAATTCGAGGCGAAAGCGACCTCCGATACTTCAGCCAAGGGCTGGCTTAAATACCATGACGTCGACGGACTCCGGTTCCGTGTGGATGTCCGATGCGTCACTGTATTCAGTGATAAAGACCTGGCATTGTTCTCCGGACCTATAGTCTTTGCAACTGATACTACGTGGATGGGTCAGTGGCTTCTGCTCGCAGTTCGTGACGGCGGCACACCTGGCGTGAAAGGCGACACGATTTGGGGCGAATTCTACCGTTACGATCCAGGGTGTCAAAACTTCCCCCCTGGTGAAGCGACTCCCGTGGAGAGCGGCAATTTGGTCGTTCACTAATACCTCAGAGATAGGTCAAGTATGGTGTATAGCCTGCTTGACACAAGCTCTGGTATATTCTCTCGTAAAAATGAACGTGGGGTGATCTTACGTGACCCCATAGTAAATATCTCATAGTGGAAGGAGGTGAAAAGAAATGAAGAGCAAAATTGCTATTCTATGCGTCCTGGCTTTAGCCGCTGGACTGTTGGTGCTTGTTGGAACGGGACTGTCTGCTTCCGCGCCCAAGGCTACCGGAGGGGTAGGATTCACGGCTGGTGGTCTTCAGCGTGGGGTTGAGTTCCAAGTGCAGGTGGTTTCCGGGGACACAGCCAAGGGGATGCTCAACTACCACGACACCGATGGGAACTGGTACAAGGCGGATCTTCAATGCCTGACTGTGGTCGGTGACTTCGCATTTTTCTCGGGACCCGTAGTCAAGGCAAGGCCGGAAGAATGGGTTGGCCAGTGGGTCAAGATTGCAGTCCATGACGGCGGTACGCCTGGCTCAAATGGTGACCAGATTTGGGGCACCTTCTGCGATCCAGATCAAGGGTGCTGGTGCGGACCACGCTATTACCCAAAACCCATACCGTGGTTTGCCGTGGAGAGCGGTAATCTGGTAGTTCACTAACACATTAGTGCATAGGCTCCCCCTTCTCCTTATTGCGGGAGCCACGTTTTTACCTGAAGGCCCTCCCTATCAGTGGAGGGCCTTTTTATTCCTGGCAATTGATCCCCGAAGTTCAGCCTAACGAATCTGCTCGCTGGGGATGTTACCCATCCCCAGCTAAATTTGTTCATGGATGATAACATCTCCCGCTTCCCGTTGGTGTTCTTCACCAAACAGTGGCCGAAAACGATGGGCGAAGCATGTCCACCATCCCGGACCTAGCGGATACTCCCGTCTGGGTCTTTGAAAAACACCCGGATTAAGCATGAGTTTCTTAATCCTCAAACGGTATATTTCAGAAGACCGTATCTTTTAGACAAGTTGTGAGCCCAGCAGATGATGGCGACTCAGACTGAAGAAAACGTTCAACCTGAAGGGAGAGACATGAAGAAATGTATTAACTTCTTTTTTATTTTAATCTTTCTTTTTTCAATCGGAATTTTTTATCACTTCTCAAGTCCCGCCAAAGGCGGGATTCCTGGAGGTGACGAGAAGAAGAATTCCCCTTCCGCTCAAAAAACCGACAGTTTAACCTGGCACAAATACGACGAAGGATTGGCTAAAGCCAAAAAAGAGAAAAAACACATCCTGGTCGATTTTTATACCAACTGGTGTGGCTGGTGTAAGAGAATGGATAAAAATACCTATACAGATGAAAAGGTCAAAAAGGCTTTAAATGGAAGTTATGTGGCGATCAGGGTCAATGCGGAATCTAAAGAAGAAGTGGAGGTGGATGGGAAAAAGATAACCGAAAGAGAGCTGGCCCGAAAGTTTAGCGTCAGAAGCTTTCCTACCACCTGGTTTTTGAAACAATCGGGGGATAAAATCGCCCCCTATTATGGATATGCTGATGCCAAAGCCTTTTTGAAAGTGCTCAAATTTATAAAAGACGACTTATACGACAAAATGAGCTTCGAAGAGTATCTGAAAAATCAAGACAACAAGAATGATAAGGAAAAGAAATAAGCTAAGCTCCCCTGATGGGGCCGGGGTTGAACCCCGGCCCCATCTTTTGAGGACACAATTTGAATATTTAAAAAACCAGCTGAAGGCGAAGTTAGGTTTTAACTTCGCTTTTCTTTTTTATTTGACAGAAAGCATTTTTATCGTATATTATTTTGCAAATTATCGGAGATGGTGAGTTTATCGAACCATGGTTAAACACGAATTCTGTGTGTTGAGAAGAGTTTTTTTTATAAGTTGGTGTTTGATATTTGTCCTTTTTTCAAGCTCTTATGCCACCAAGTATGCGGGGGAGTTTTTGAGCCTGGGAGTAGGGGCTAAAGCTCTGGGCATGGGAGGGGCTTTTGTGGCGGTGGCAAATGATGCTTGCGCCTCCTATTGGAATCCCTCCGGGCTTTGTCAACTTGACCGAAAACAACTCTCTTTAATGCATGCGGAGACCTTCGGATCCTTACTCAATCATGACTTCATCGCATTCGCTTTGCCCCTTTCCGCCAGAGGCGGATCTGCCTATGGCAGAGAAGAAAACCCATCCCCCTCCACCATAGCTTTTAGCCTTTTGCGTTTAGGAGGGGGAGGAATAAAGATCACCGACTTGGAAAAAAGGGGAATGGATATAAGTGATAGTAACCGGGTGGTTTTACTGAGAGAGGAAAGCCATGCCGATTATGCTTTCCTCTTCTCCTATTCACATCCGATTCGCCCTAATCTTTTTTGGGGGGCAAATCTGAAGCTAATCTATCGCCAGATGGTGAATAATTCCGCTTTCGGTCTGGGGGCGGATCTTTCTTTTCTGGTAAGCCCTTACCCCTTTTTGTCATTGGGCGCCAACCTGATGGACATAACGCCAACCCTGCTTTTCTATGACAATGGCACCACCGAAACCATCACTCCTACCACAAAATTTGGACTGGGGATCAAGCATGAAATCAAAGATTTTTCCTTCCTTTTTGCATCGGATGCGGACATCAGATACGAGGGGAGGAAATTTTCCGCTCAATATTGGATTGGTCCGATTTCCTGGGATATGCATTATGGGGCTGAAATTCTTTACCGGAAGAAGGTAGCGGCCAGACTGGGTTTCGATCAAGGCGACTTCACCGCCGGAGCGGGGTTTTTGATCAGACAGTTTGGCTTGGATATTGCGTTTCTTTCTAATGACCAGCTGGATAACACTTATCGAATATCACTTTTGGTGAAGCTTTAATATTTGATTTAAACTCTAAGAATTGCGTAGTGGAGCCTTTATGGCTCCGTTTAAACTCCGTTGAGGTGTAAAACCTGCTACGCAAATTGGAAGAAAATATGAGTTTTGGTTTTAAAAATCAAATACCTAAACAAGCTCACTTAAGGGAAAGGAGTAAAAAGGTGTTCCGATCAATCTTTTTGATTCTTTGGGCTATTCTTTTTCTTTTCTGCCTGAACGATCTTTGTTACTGCACCCCTCCGAAAACAGAAAAGGGTTCTCAAGAAGACAAGTTACTGGCTAAGGTTAATAAAGAGCCCATCACCTTGGGAAGATTCCATGGCTCTCTAAAAGATAGTAAGATAGTCTCCACCAAAGATCCAAAAGAGAACCAGAAGAAAAAAGAGGAAGCCCTGCATGAGCTGATAAGGCAGATTCTGATCGATCAAAGGGCGAATTTGCTCGATTTGGAGTCTGATACAAATTTCATTAAGGAAAAAACTGAATACATGAATGCTTTTCTTTTAAATTATCTGCATGCTAAGGAGGTAGTAGAGAAAATCCAGGTTACGGATAAAGAGATAAAAGAATACTACGAACAGCACAAGGACGAGTACTACGCCACCCCAGAAAAAAGACAGCTCCGGCATCTCCTGATCCAGATAAAAGCGGATTCCACTCAAAAGGATTATAAAAAGAACTTAAAAAAAGCAGAAAAAGAGGCAAAAAAGAAAACTGAGGCTTTATACCAAAGAGCCAAAGCAGGAGAGGATTTTGCCGATTTGGTAAGAAAATATTCGGAGGATGAAAGCCGCTTAGATCTAAGCGGGGGTATGGGGTATTTGGAAAGGGGAAAATTGAGCCCCCCACTTGATTCGGTGGCATTTTCCTTGAAAGTGGGAGAGATCTCACCTCCGGTGAAGGATGAAAAAGGATACCATCTGATTTCAGTGTTGGATATAAAAGAGAAAAAATATAGGGAGTTCAATGAAGATGTGGCCCGGGGAATAAGGGGGTTCCTCGAGGAGCAGAAGACCAATGAGAAGACTAAAAAGTATTTGGAGCAGCTCAAAGAGAAAACCAAATTTGTTTATCATGAGGAGATTTTAGACCAACCGGATTCCCTGGTCAACCCGGATGATTGGGCCCTTATCGTCAATGACCGGGATACCATAAAATTTGGATATTACGCCGATAAGATAAGCTGGTATAAGCTCAATTTTGGAAAAGATTCCTTGACTTTGGAGGACAGAAAGGATCTTTTGAGAAATTTGCTCGCCGTGCCCATAACTTTACAAAGAGAGGCAGAAGGAAAGGGTTATCGAGACTCGATGGACTATATGGTGGAGGAAAGGGCTTTTATTTTGGATGAAGCCAGAAAAAGGGTAAATGCGGAAAAAATAAAAGAGGATTTCCCTCCCCCTACCAGAGAGGAGTTGGAATCTTATTATCAAGCGCATAAAATTGACTTTCCCTCTTTAGGGGTGCCGGTTCACGTATATCATATCATCTTCAATGACTCCTTGAAAGCGGTGGAGGTTTTGAACCAGATCAGAAACGGGGCAGATTTCGTGGAGTTAGCTAAAAAATATTATCCCGGCGAACCAGAGATCAAAAATACGGCTTATGACTTGGGTTTTATTACCCAAGACGAGATGCCCCAAAACTTCTATAAAAAAGCTTTGAGCTTGAACGAAGGAGAGGTGAGCGAGCCGGTGAGAACCAAGTGGGGTTTTCATCTGATAAAAGTGGTGGAAAAAGAAAAAGAGGGAAAAACCTTTGAAGACATCCTCCCGGAGATCGAAAAAAATCTGAAATGGGAGAAGATAAGGAAATACCAGGAGGACTGGGAGAATTCACTTTTCAAAGAAGCCAAAATATGGATTGATAAAAAGCTGCTAAAAGAGTTTCAGCTGGACAAACCCCAGGGATAATAATATATGGCAACGCTAAACTTTAAGGGAAAAACGTTCGTCCAGAATCATCATCTTTCGGTGAAGTATCATCAACTTATTCCTAAGAAAAATAAAAGTTTGACGGACAGAGTTAGTTTGAATGATAACCTTATCATTCATGGTGATAATCTTAAAGCCCTCAAAGCTCTTCTTCCCACTTATGCGGGTAAAGTGAAATGTATTTATATTGACCCGCCTTACAATACCGGAAATGAAAGATGGGTTTACAACGACAATGTTAATAGCCCCATGATGCAGGAATGGCTGGGCAAGGTGGTGGACAAAGAAGACTTGACCCGCCACGATAAATGGCTCTGCATGATGATGCCGAGATTGAAACTTCTGAGAGAGCTCTTAAGAGAGGATGGAGTTATTTTTGTGAGTATTGATGATAATGAAGCACACCATTTGAGAATGCTAATGGATGAAGTGTTCGGTGAAGATAATTTTAGAAATTTGATAGTTGTTAGAAGAGGTATAAAAAGCGTTCAAGGTCAATTTGAAAACGTTGATAAATTGTCACAAGGAGCAGAATACGTTTTGACCTATACAAAAAGCCACGATTTTAGATTTGAACAGTTCTATATAAAGTTACCTGAGGAAAGAAGAGGAATGTGGAATAATCACTGGAGAGGTACAGATAGACCAAGTATGAGATATCAATTATTCGGAATAACCCCAAAAGACGGACAATGGCGGTGGAGTAAAGAGAGAAGTTTAAAGGCAATTGAAAACTATAAGACACTACTTAAAGAGTTGCAGAAAACCGACAAGACGATTACTGAGGAAGATATTGATGCATGGTATTTAAAGAGGCTCACAGAAGGTGAAGAAGTTGACCTTTTAAGGCTTTCCAGCACTGGTAAGCCAGAGCACTATGTGCCACCAACTGATTGTAAACTTGGAAGTAGTTTGTGGAACGACTTATTGGCAAACCGAACGCAGGAAATAATAAATATATTCGACAAAAAACTGTTTGAAAATCCAAAGTCAACAGAATTGATTAAACGGCTGTTAGATTTTAGCGGTGTAGCTAAGAAGGATATTATTTTAGACTCCTTCGCTGGCTCTGGCACGACTGCTCATGCAGTTTTGGCATTGAACAAGGAAGATGGTGGTAACCGCAAGTTTGTTCTGGTCGAATGCGAAGATTATGCGGACAAGATAACAGCAGAAAGAGTGAGAAGGGTTATAAAAGGTGTGAAAAATGCCAAGGATGAAAAACACCCCTCTGTGTCTCCCCTTGGTAAGGGGAGAATTAAAGAGGGGTTAGGTGGCACATTCAGCTATTTTGAGCTTGGTGACGCAATCGAGATGGAAGGCATATTAGAAGGCGACAAACTGCCCAGTTATCTTGAGCTTGCCCGCTATGTTTTCTACACCGCCACCGGCGAGGAATTTGAGCCGAAAAAAGTTGATGAGAAAAGAAACTTCATCGGAGAGTCAAAAGAGTATGAAGCCTATCTGTTCTACAAACCCGATATGGATTATCTTAAATCAACCGCCCTCACGCTTGAAAGAGCAAAGAGTTTGGGACCATACAAGGGGAAGAAACGTTTAGTCTTTGCTCCGAGCAAATATCTGGATGCTGATTATCTTTTGGAATTTCGTATTGATTATTGTCAGTTGCCGTTTGAGATTTATAAACTCAAAGAATAGAAAGCACTAGAGGTCTATTATGCCCGATAAATCATTTACCGTTTCAATAGAACCTGAAGTTCTTATATGGGCACGGAAAAGTATTGGAATGGGTGAAGATGATGTTGCCAAAAGAATAAAAGATATAACAACAAATACAATAGAGAACTGGGAGAAAGGTAAAGCAAATCCCACCTTTTCACAACTTGAAAGGTTAGCCTTTATTTACAAGAGACCTATAACGGCGTTCTTGTTACCCACCCCACCAAAAGAACCGCCTTTTCCTACTGATTACCGGACACTTCCTTCCGAAAAAAAGAAGCCACTTCATCCCAAAACACATTTGGCTATCAGAAAGGCGAGACGTTTTCAATATTCGGCTGTTGAGTTAATTAAGGAGTTAGGCGAACCAATTAAAAAACTGTCTATAAGGGCTAATTTATCTGATAATCGGGAAGAACTTGCAGAAAAAATGCGAATAGAGTTGGAAGTTAAAGATTTCCCTCGCTCCGCCTCATTTACTATTGAGACTGCATTAGAGGAGTGGATAAAAATATTGGGAAAAAACGGGATATTAGTTTTTCAGATTAGCATTACACAAAACAAGGAAATAAGAGGGCTTTCTCTGGTTGATGAAGAAGTTCCGGTTGTTATTCTAAAAAGGTCTGATGAGCCATCTGCAAAGATTTTTACACTTTTTCATGAATTTGCTCACTTGCTTTTAAGAGAAGGTGGTATCTGTGATTTGAAAGAAGACGAGACACAAAATATAGAAAGATTTTGTAACCGTTTTGCAGGAGCATTTTTAGCCCCGAAAGATAAATTATTAAATCATCCTGTTGTTAAAGCAAATGAGAAACTGAAAGAATGGCCTGACCACATTCTAAAAGATATTGCACAAGATTTTAAGGTTAGCCCCGAGGTTATATTAAGAAGATTACTAATTTTGGATTTAACTACGAAGGAATATTATCACAGTAAACATGAAGAATGGAAGAGTAAATATAAAGAGCCTTTCGGCGGAAGAGGCAAAAAAAATGAAATCAAGATTTGCATACAGGAAAGAAGTAAAAAATATGTTTCTATGGTTTTTAGAGCTTATGATCGAAACAAGATTAATGATATTGGTGTCGCTGATTATCTTGGGGTAACATTAGATAAAATATCAAAAGTTAAGGAAGCGATATAAGTTATGAAATTATCCTTTGGAAGTCGTTACATTGTTGACACAAATGTTTTGATAACCTTGATAAATTTTTATCCTCAGAATAATCCTACCTTTAAGGCTATCTGGGATGAAATAGAAGATCTTATTAAGCAGAAAAATATGTTCTCAACAAGTGTTGTGTATGAGGAAATAATGAGATACTTGGGTAAAGATGACAGGCTAAAGAAATGGGCTAAGGCGCATAAAAAACGCTTCTTCATTTCAACTAATCCTGAAATATTTCAACTTGCAAAAGACATAATAAAAGTCTTCCCCGATTTACTGGATAAGAAAAAACTGCAGACGGGCGAGCCAGACGCCGACCCATTTTTAATTTCTTTGGCGCAATCAGAAGGAGCTACTATTATTACTCATGAAAAAAACGACCCCAATAAAACTAAAATACCAGCAGTTGCTCAACATTACAAGATTAAATGCATTGATCTTTTTGAGTTTTTTGAGGAACGTGGATTGAAATTCATTAAGGAACAATAATGGAGCTTAAAGAATATCAGAAGAAGACATTGGAGCAAGTTAAACGTTATCTGGAATCCCTTGCCGAATTCAAAGAGAAAAATCAAAAGGCAATAGAGATCGACCCGGAATATGCGTTAAATTTCCCACTTAAAGCATGGGAGAAGACAGTAAGTACAGCGTATTGGTCGAAAAAGAATCCTTTTACCATTTCCATGTTCATATGGCAACAGAAAGATACCAAGCTGCGGGATTTGATGAAGATGGATATGCCGGGGTATCAGACGCATACTCGGATATTCATAGCGCGATGGAATGTTTTGTAAAAGACTGTAATATTGTTTTACCTACGAATGATCAGATGAAATTATTTTGACCGGAGGGGAAAATGGATATCCTTTCTATAGAAAAAGACTTTAAGAATAAAGTCTGCGATAAAATCAGGATTGTTCCCGAAGGTAAAGAAAGATACAGAATATTTACGCCCTTTATGTTTAATGATGGGGATCATTTGGTTTCCTTGTTGAAAAAGTCACCTAAAGGATGGGTGGTTTCAGATGAAGGGCATACTTATATGCATTTAAGTTATGAAGTCGATGTAAGAGAACTAGAACGAGGGACAAGACAGAAAATAGTTGATTCAGCCTTGTCGATGTTTGGCATGATAGATAAGGATGGTGAGCTGATCGTAGAAGTTGAAAGTGAATCCTACGGTGACGCACTTTATAGTTTTATCCAAGGTGTATTTAAGATAACTGATGTTAATTATCTAAGCAGAGAACGAGTAAGATCTGCTTTTATGGAAGATTTTAAGGCCTTTATCGCAGAAAAAGTCCCAGAACAGAGAAGGGTCTTTGATTATCACGACCGAAAGCACGATCCTGAGGCAAAATACACCGTAGATTGCAGAGTAAATGGTATGAAAAGACCGCTCTTTATTTTTGCTGTCCCCAATGATGATAAATGCCGGGATGCAACCATAAGTTGTCTTCAATTTGAAAAGTGGGAAATACCATTTCGTCCGATGGCCATTTTTGAAGATCAAGAGATAATCAATAGAAAAGTTCTGGCGAGATTTAGTGATGTTTGCGAGAAACAATTCTCAAATCTCTATTCAAATAAAGACAGAGTGGAAAGATATTTCAATGAGAGTATGATTCATGGAACTTAAGGAATATCAGAAGAAGACCTTGGAGCAAGTAAAGCGTTATCTTGAATCGCTTGCTGAATTTAAAGCGAAAAACGAAACAGCGATCAAGATAGACCCTGAACTCTCGATCAACTTTCCCCAGAAGGCTTGGGAAAAAACTGTTGGTTCAGGCTACCTATCCAAGAAAAATGGCTTGGGCGAGGAGTTGCCAAATTTCTATCTTAAAATTCCCACTGGTGGCGGTAAAACCTTGCTCGCGTGCCACGCGATAGATCTAATAAACAGAGGTTACCTCAAGAAACAGACCGGCGTTGTCTTGTGGATTGTGCCAACAACGCAAATTTACAGGCAAACACTTGCCAATCTAAAAAATAGAGAACATCCTTATCGTCAGGTTTTGGACATTTCATGCGGCGGAAGGACAGTAATCTTAGAGAAGATGGACAGGTTCACCAAATTAGATGTGGAAGAAAATCTTGTTGTGATGATGTTGATGTTGCCATCTGCAAGTAGAAAGAACAAAGAGGTATTGAAAGTCTTCAAAGATAGTGGTGGTTTTGGCGAATTTTTTCCTCTGGAAGATGATAGAGAAGGAAATGAAAGACTGATAAGAGAATTCCCCAATCTGCATTTCTTCGGTGACGAAAGCAGTTTTCACAGGCGAGTTGCAAAAACTTCACTTGGAAATACCTTGAGAATCCTAAAACCCGTAATCATCATAGACGAAGGACATAAGGCATACAGTGAAATTGCTCAAAAGACCATTCGAGATTTTAATCCGCCGATAATCGTGGAATTATCCGCTACACCTCCTCAAAACAGTAATAATTTAGTGAAGATCAGCGGACAGCAACTTAATCAGGAGGAGATGATTAAACTTGATCTGCATATCACCAATAAGGCAAGTCTTGAGTGGAAAGATGCGATGCTTGCCGCAGTGGAGAAAAGAAACTTATTAGAGCAAAAGGCAAAAGAATACGAGGCGAATACCGGCGAGCATATTCGTCCGATTTGTCTTATACAGGCGGAGCGAACAGGTAGAGATCAAAGAGGCACACGATATATTCATTCCGAGGACGTCAAAGAATATCTGATTAAGCAATGTGGTATTCCAGAAGAAGAAATAGCCATAAAGAGTAGCGAAAAGGATGATATTGAGGGAATTGATCTTTTTAGCAAAGACTGTCAGATTCGTTATATTATAACCAAGCAGGCATTACAGGAAGGTTGGGATTGTTCTTTTGCTTACATTCTTACCATCTTAACAAATCCGAGTTCTCAATTAAGTATTACACAATTGGTTGGTAGAATCCTAAGACAGCCCAAAGCGAGAAAGACTAAAATAAAAGACCTTGATGAAAGTTACGTTTTTTGTTTTCGACAAAAGGCAAAAGAGCTTTTACAGAATGTAAAGAAAGGATTTGAAGATGAAGGTTTAGGGGAATTGGCAGGAAGGGTGTCGATTGAGGAAGGTGAAATTGAAGACATAGAGGCAACAATAGATCGAACTGTTGGTTATAGGGAAAGGTGCAAAAATTTCGAAGGTAAGATTTATCTTCCCAAATTCGTGATTCAAGAAACTGGTGGTTGGCGAGATATTAATTACGAGATGGATATTTTAAGTAGAATCGACTGGAACAAAGTGGATATTTACGATCTGGCTGACATCCCCTTGACGGGGACAAAAGCAAAGGAAGAAAAAGTCACAGTAGGTCTTAGTAAGGATAAAGAGAAGGTAATTGAGACAAAAGAGTTTGTTGCTAAAGAAGGTGGTTTGGAAATCAACAAGGTTTTTATGGCCCGGCAAATCCTAGATATTGTCCCCAATCCGTGGATAGCTTTTGATATTGGTAAAAAAGTGTTAGAAATGCTTTTAAAAAAGCATGATGAAAAAACAGTAGCTGATAATCTGGTTTTCATCATTGAAGAACTAAGAAAACATCTTGAGAAAGAAAGAGATAGATTGGCAGAACGAATATTCCGAGAGCTAATCGGCAAAAAAGTGCTTTGGTTCTTTTTGCTTTCCGATAAAGGTGGTTACAAATTGCCGACCCACATAAAGGTCAAAAGAAATTCCAAACCACTTTGGAGAAATGATTACACACCAGTACAGCGCAGTCTATTTGATTTTGTGCCCGAGGAAGAATTTAATGAGCTTGAAAAATCTGTAGCGCTTTACCTGGATGAACAGGAAAGACTCTTGTGGTGGTACAGAAATCTATCAAAACAAGATTATTATGTGCAGGGGTGGAAGAAATACAAGATCTATCCGGATTTTATTTTCTCTGATGTAAATGAGCAAAACCGGGATGACTACAATAAGGTATTTGTAGTCGAGACAAAGAGTTTACATCTGAAAAATGAAGACACTGATTATAAAAAGAATGTTTTTGATTTCTGTAATAAATTAGGACATCAGAAAGATTGGCAAGAATTAAATTTGGAATTCGGAACAAATAGAATCGAGTTTCAGGTGATATTTGAAGATGAGTGGAAAGCAAAAATCAATGAGATTTTCGGAGTATGATCGGAAATTGGGCTCGGCACAGCCCATAACTCAGTGCAAAAGGCTTTTCCTATCTCCGTCCAAATCCGGACAACGCTGGACTTCCTTTACACCTATGCCGTTATCCGCTTTGATTCAATTCAACTAATTATAAATGGAAATTTCATTTTACAACGAATTCAAAAGAAAGGCTACACATTTAGTAGCTTTGGTCATTCCCATCGGTTACTTCCCTTTGCCCAAGTTTTTGTCTTTGTTGATTCTCACCCCTTTCGCCTTGGGTTCGATCGTAATTGACATAATCCGGCTTAAAAGACTTCCCCTTCACGGTTTTTTGGATCGGCTCATAGGACCCATGTTAAGGGAGCATGAGGATTCTAATTTTACCGGTTCCAGCTACATACTTACCGCCTCGGTTTTAAGCATACTCCTGTTTGACAAAAGTGCGGCCATTGCCGCCATCTCCTTCATCATCCTGGGTGATATTGCGGCGGCTTTAGTTGGAAGAAGATATGGCAAACTCAAAATCAACTGGAATTTTGCCCGTTCCCCCATTCAGACAGGACCAAGCGAAAGTAAAAAGAAAACTTTTGAAGGAAGCTTGGCTTGCCTTTCCATGTGCCTCTTGGTTGCCCTGATTGTTCCCGGGTTTCCTTTATGGATAGGCGTAGTGGGTGCAATTGTAGCTACAATGGTTGAGGCCATGCCATTCCCCATAGATGATAATTTCTCGGTTCCTTTGATAAGCGGGTTGGTCATGCATATCTTGCTGCGAATATAAAACGTAGTTTAACATTTCACTGTTTTTTGGAGGTCAAATCATGCCTAAAGGAGTAGTAAAATGGTTCAACCCTAAAAAGGGTTACGGTTTCATCACTTCCGAAGATGGAAAGGATATATTCGTCCATTTCTCCTCTATCCAAGGAGAAGGGCATAAAACCCTAAAAGAAGGAGATGAGGTCAATTTTGAGATCACCAAAGGGGAGAAAGGAGAACAAGCCACCGAGGTGGTCAAATTATAGTGTAAATTAAGCGAACTCAAAAGCCCCGTTCACAATCTGGCGGGGCTTTTTTGTTTGTGTCTTACTCGGTCGCGCTTAACTCTTTAGGTTCAAAAGAATAAAAGAGCTAAAATGAAAAGAAAAATGACAATATTTCATGTTTTCTAGCTGTTTCGGCAAAAATAGCGGTAAATTCCATGAAAATTGTCACATTTTCGAACTTGCATATCGGTTGAGAGGAGTTTAGTATTGTGAATTGATTAGCACTCTATTAAGTGACGTGCTAACAAATAGTGAGGTCAAGAAAAAAACTTGACAAGCAGAAATAATTAATTATTATGTGCGCACGGGTCACCTATGTTTAAGACTGACAAAAACTTAGAAGGAGGAAAATGAATTGAAACCGAAAAAGTAAGGCTCTAATCAGTGGAGTGATTAGAGCCTCAGATTAGAAACGAGCCTCACAGGAAACTCGTTTTTGGTACCGATTATATAATAATCCCTATTTCATTTTTTGTCAAGGGAAAAATGCAAGGTGCCGAAAACTTAGAGGCACTTTTTTATTTTTAACCTCAAAAATCCTAAAAGGAGGAAAAAAATATGGCTATAAGAAGTCGGCTATCCCAAAGCGAACACGATATGGTGGTGATAGCCTCTGCCGATACCTATCCATCTACTGATAGGGTATATACAAATCCTAATGGGGAGACGAATTATTCCATTGAGGGGCAATATCCAGATGTAGTTGTCTTAAGAGCCACTGGTGCTTCACAGGAGACCATCATCGAAGAAATAGAAACCGAAGACTCCGTTAACAAAACTGAGAGGGATCAACAGTGGAGAAAATATGCCTCTTTTGGTTGTACTTTCCATCTAGTTGTCCCCAAAAGTAGCGTGGCCATTGCTCGTGTTCTGATTCAAGGAATAGACGTTGATCTGTTGCAATGGTATGTGATTGAGAATGGTCAGGTATACTTTGGCAACGATGATTAACAAATCTGGAGAGGAGTTGAGGAAAGAGTCTTTACCGTAAATCTATAACCATTAACAAAAGGAGTTGGACTAATGTCTAAACGAAAAGTAGTGCACGTAGTGCCTAATAGCGATGGAAACTGGGCTGTTAAGAGTGAGCATGCGGATAGAGCCTCCAGTATCCACGATCTAAAGGACGAAGCTATTGCACGAGCCAAAGAGTTGGCCAAAGGTGCCCCTTTAGGTCAGGTCAAAATTCATAAAAAGGACGGAACCATTCAAACCGAATATACCTACGGAAAGGACCCCGAAAAATATCCGAGGTAGGTCTCCGTTCCTAATGAGAGAGGGGTGGATGTGTCGAGCACTCCGCCCCTTTTTAAAATTGCTTCTCTATTTAGGAAAAGCATGAAAATCTATAATTAAAGTTCCTTTTGTGGTCTTCTGTCTGACAGTGCGTCTACTTTGCTTTCCACAGACTCTTTTGACCATATTCGAGTTTAAATTCTCAAACTTTTTCTTCCGCACCCGTAGCGGTTTTTGTCTTGTCATTTTCTCTCTTTTTTGTTATTTTAAAATAAAAGTCTATTTGTCGGGCAGGCATACGCCAGCCCGACCTACCTAAGGAGTTTTGAAAAAAATGAATCAAAAATTCATAGACCTAAGAAGCGATACGGTGACAAAGCCATCAAAAGCCATGCGGCAAGCCATAGCCGAAGCCGAGGTGGGAGACGACGTTTTCGAGGATGATCCCACCGTCAAAAAATTAGAAGAAATGGTGGCGGAGCTTTTAGGCAAACAAAAAGCTTTATTCCTCCCCAGCGGAACTATGGCAAATGAGGTGGCTATAAAGTCACAGACAAAGTCGGGGGACGAGGTGATGTTGGAGGAGGATTCGCATATCTATAATTATGAGGTGGGAGCTCCCTCGGTTCTTTGTGGAGTCCAATTGCATGCTATAAAAGGAAAGAGAGGAGTTTTAACTGCCCCACAGATTATGGATCATATCCGCCCGGAAGACATTCATATTCCACAAACCACTTTGATCTGTCTGGAGAACACTCACAATCGGGCGGGCGGAACAATTTTTCCCATAGAGGAGATTAAAAAAATAAGGGAAACCACAAAACCTTTTGGCATCAAGATGCATCTGGATGGTGCCCGACTGTGGAACGCCACCATCGCCACTGGAATTCCGTTAGATCAATATGCCAGACATTTTGATTCAGTTTCAGTCTGTCTTTCTAAGGGTTTAGGTGCGCCCATAGGATCGGTTATCTGTGGAAACTCCGATTTTATCCGAATTGCCAGAAGGAACCGAAAGATGTTTGGTGGAGGGATGAGGCAGGTGGGGATAATTGCCGCGGCTGGAATCTATGCCATTGAGAATAATTTTAATCGCTTGGTTGAGGATCATCGAAATGCAAAAGTTTTAGCCCAGGGACTCTCAAAAATCCCCAAAATCTCTGTGGATTTGGAAAGTGTTCAGACTAATATTGTGGTCATAGAGATAAAAGAGAGCGGTATGGAGGTTGCGGATGTGTTGGAGAAATTAAAAGAAAAAGGTGTCTTAGCCGTCCCTTTCGGAAAAAACAGAATCCGGTGTGTAACCCATCTGGATGTCAACCTAGATGATATTTACCAAGCGTTGGAAGCGTTCAAACGGGTATTTGAAAACCCAAAAGAGGATTGACTAATCAAACGGATCTGATTCTTTGGAGTGTCAAGTCTCAAGATCCTGCGGACTTCAGCTTGACCTGTAACTTCTTGAAAAATAAGGAACTTTTGTTTGGTTCGCCTAAAGGGACTGTTGAAAAAGTGGTTTTGGAGTGCGAAAGCTTGTCGGAGCGAAGCGGAGATCCCGCTCTGCGGGGCTTTCGCGATTTTTAAGTTGGTTCGGGAATTGGATTTCCCGAACCATTCTTCGTGCGGGAATTCCAATTCCCGCACGAACAAGGGAAAGGATGAACGGGGACCTCGTTTTATGGTGAGCGACTTGTCCTGAGCGAAGTCGAAGGACTCGTCCTGAAGGCTCGTCCTGAAGGAAAGTCGAACCATTTATGGTGAGCGAAGTCGAACCATAAAATAACTTGACATTGGAGAGTGTTAACAATAGATTTATTTATTGATTTACACATTGAAGGGGTATTGTGCGGAAGCCATATAAGACGCCGGAGCGCCGTCACGTTGGCCATAAACCATTGAGAAGAGATACTATGGCGACAGTAACAACCAAAAGAACGGCGGATTTTGTCAGTAAGTGTGTTACCGTAGCAACCGACATGCTGAAATTACCAACCCAGCATGTGTGGCTGGACTATGACAGAGAGGCT
>Ga0315289_10002942_pt1 | contig 25937 bp, 23 predicted proteins | sample YL17G11_40_MG_FD_203452 | JGI IMG/M metagenome (GOLD analysis project Ga0315289, IMG submission 203452) | Sediment microbial communities from Yellowstone Lake, YNP, Wyoming, USA - YL17G11_40 | ecosystem: Environmental > Aquatic > Freshwater > Lake > Sediment | place: USA: Wyoming | collected...
CGGCTTCCCGCCCGTTGCCCGCCTCGCCCACGATCTCCATGTCCGCCTGCGCCGCCAGGATCATCTTGAATCCCTGGCGCACCATCACGTGGTCATCGGCCAGCAAGATGCGGATCTTCTTCATGTCGCAGTTCCTGCGCCGGCACGTTCGCCTCGACCTTCACTCCGGCGCCCTCCGTCGAGCGGATCGTCAGCTCGCCTCCCACGTTGCGCGCCCGGGCCCGCATGCCGATCAGCCCCATGCCCGCGTCTTCGGCCCGGCGGCCGCCGGCCAGGCCTCGCCCGTTGTCCGCGATCGCCAGCTTGATCCGCTCGCCCTCCTGCCGCAGCCGGATTTCCACCCGGGTGGCGCCCGAGTGCCGCGCCACGTTGGTCAGCGCCTCCTGGCAGATGCGGAACAAGTGCGTCTCCGTGTCCTCCGGCAGCCGGCCCGCGAACGCGGACTGGTAGTCCACCTCGATTCCCGTGCGCGTGGTAAACCCCTCGGCCAGCCAGCGCAGCGCCGCATCCAGCCCGAAGTCGTCCAGGATAGTCGGGTGCAGCAGGTGCGACAGTTCCCGCACGTTCTGGATGGCCCCGTCCAGCAGGCGCACGCAATCCTCCAGCTTAAGGCCGTCTCCCGCCTGGCCGGCCTCCAGCGACAGCAGGTTGGCCTTGAGCGCCGTCAGCGACTGCCCCAGCTCGTCGTGCAGCTCGTGCGAGAAACGCCGCGCCGCGGTCTCCTGGTTCTCCAGCATGTGCCAGGAGACCCGGCTCAGCTCGCCGGTCTGCGATTCCATCCTCCGCAGCAGTCCGATGGTCAGCCGCACGGTCAGCGCCGCGCAGGCCAGCGCCAGCAGCAGCAGGGCCCCCAGCAGGATGACCGAGTGCTTCAGCAGTTCCCCCGAGCGCCGGTCGATCTGCTGCCGCGCCGCAGCCGCGTTCTGGCGGCTGGTGGCCGCCAGCCTGCCGGTGATCGCCAGCATGTCCTCGTGCCGCCGGAACAGGTCCCGCGAGAGCAGCGTGGTGGGGTTTTCCAATGCCAGCAGCCGCCGCGCCTCCGCCGTAAACCCCACCGAGGCCTTGTGCAGCTCCTTCCACAGCGCCTCCTCGGGGGTGTCCGCCAGCCATTCGCCGATCTCTTGGAGCCGCTTGTCGCTCGAGTCCAGTTCCGAAAGGATCTTCTCGCGGTCCACGTACTCCGGGTCGCGCGACAGCTTGTAGAACACCGCGTTCAGCGCCGCCTGCCCCCGCTGGATGTCGTCGATCAGGCCCGCCGTTACCTGCTCCTCCTCCACCAGGTCCACCACGCTCTGCTTGATCGACCCGATGTAGTAGACACTGGCGAAGCCGGCCGCCACCAGCAGCAGGGTCACCAGCATGAATCCTGCCAGCAGCACCCGGAAAATCGTGGTCTCCGTGATCTGCTGCACCCACATGGCGCGATGTGCTTTAAATCCAAGCATTTCTCTTCTTCCAGTGTAAAGAACTCCGACCCCGGCCGGTTCCCGATCCCCTGATTTGGTCGCCCCGCCTAGCCTGCCGAGGCTATCCCCGCCACCCCGCCCGCCGCCCCATCCTGGAAGAGCGGCGGTTTATCGCCGCCCAGGAGGATTTTTCAATGAAGAAGCTCATAGTTGCGTTGGTAGCCGCGACCTTCGCTCTGTCCACCTTTGCTCAGGTGCCGCCGGAGAAGCCGAAGGAGGAGCCGAAGAAGGAAGAGAGCAAGAAGAAGAAGAGCAAGAAGAAGAAGGGCGAGAAGAAGGAAGAGGTGAAGCCGCCCGCCGCCTACTGACACCACTCCGGGGGCGGGCCAAGCACTGTGTGAGTGGCCTGCCCCTAACCACTCACTCCCCCAACTCCCCCCGGATGGCAGCCGCAATCCGCGCGGCGTGCTCCTCGACCAGCGCCATCTCGGGGCCTTCCACCATCACCCGGGCCACCGGCTCAGTGCCCGAGAACCGCACCAGCACCCGTCCGCGATCACCAAAGGCCGCCTCGGCCGCCTGAATCGCCTCCGCTACGCCGGGCAGTTCCGCCAGCGGCTTTTTCTCGCGCACGCGCACGTTGAGCAGACGCTGCGGGTAGATCTTGAGGTCGGCGGTCAGCTCGTCCAACCCGGCGCCTGCCTCCCGCATGATCTCGATGACCCGCAGAGCGGTCAGCAGCCCGTCTCCGGTGGTGGCGTACTCCCGGAAGATCACGTGCCCGGACTGCTCCCCGCCCAGCGCCGCGCCCGTCCGCAACATTCCTTCCAGCACATAGCGGTCGCCCACCGGGGTGCGCAGCAGGCGGATGCCCTGCGCCTCCAGGGCCCGCTCGAGGCCCAGGTTGGACATCACCGTGGCCACCACCACCGGCCCGCCCAACCGGTCCTGGCTCCGCAGCCAGCGAGCCGTCATGAGCAGCACGCCGTCGCCGTCCACGATCTTGCCGCCGCGGGACACGAACATGGCCCGGTCGGCGTCGCCGTCGAAGGCCACGCCCAGACCGGCGCCCGTGGCCAGCACCTGCTGCCGCACGAGCTCCGGATGCAGCGCGCCGCAGCCCTGGTTGATGTTGCGGCCATCGGGGGCGTTCGCCACGGCCTCCACGTGCGCCCCCAAGCGCTCGAATAGCCGTGGGGCCAGCTCCGACGCCGCGCCGTGCCCGCAATCCACCGCCAGCTTCCAACCCGCCAGCGACCCTGGCAGGGTGGATGCCAGGTAGTCCACGTATCGCCCCGCCAGCGAGCCGTCCGGCTCCAGCGGACAGGCCGCCGGCTCCACGCCGGCTTCCAGGCTGGCGAAGATCCGCCGCTCTATCTGGTGCTCCTGCTGGTCGTTCAGCTTGTAGCCGGAGTGGGAGAAGACCTTGATCCCGTTGTCCTGATATGGGTTGTGCGAGGCCGAGATCATCACCCCGGCCACGAAGGTGTCGTTCCGGGTCAGGTAGGCGATGCCGGGCGTGGTGATGACGCCGGCGAACCGCGCGCGCACGCCGTGCCGCGCCAAACCCCCGCTGACCTGCCGGGCGAGCCAGGGTCCGCTCTCTCGCGTGTCGATCCCCAGCACCACTTCCGGATCGGGCGCCAGCCCCGCGGCCAGTTCCCCCAGCGCCAGGCCGAAGGCAAAGACAGCGCGCCGGTCGAGCGGATACTCCCCGGCCAGGCCCCGGATGCCGTCCGTCCCAAACAGCTTTCTGGACATCGCTGCGCCTTACCTCCGCTCGGTCCCGGTGGCCTCCAAGACCACCTTGACGCGCACCAGCGGCGGCGTGGCGAATCTCACCTGCGGTTCCCGGACAAAAGCGTTTACGCGAATCTCGGTTTCCCCGGCCTTGGCCGGCACTTCCACCGGATCGGTCTCGGCGAACTCCACCTGGCGCACGCGGCTCTGCGGGCCCAGGATGGTCAACCGGACGGGGTCCACCTGGTGACGCTGCATATGGAAGCCGTGGGGCGGCGGGCCGGAGAATCTCACTTGGACCGGCACCTCGCTGCTGGCGCGCCGTTCGAACTCCACGCGCAGCTGCCCGGGCACCGCCCGGATGAGCCGCACCCCCAGGGGGAGTCTCGCGTTGTGCTGGTCCACGGTAAAGGTCCGCTGGCCCGGCCCATGCACATCGCTCAGGTTGAGCACCACGGCGATGCTCGATAGATCGATGGCGTCCAGCTTGCTCGCCGCCCCCTGCACTTGCAGTTGCAGGCGCTCGGGCAGGTTGGAGACGATCTCCAGGCCTGCCGGAATGTGCTGGAATTCGACCGGCACGCCCACCGAGGTCGCCACCTCGGGCGTGCTGGCGAAGGTCAGCCACAGCAGTACCGCCAGCAGCAGTGATAGCAGCTTCCAGCCGGGGTTGTGCAGGAACGCGCGGATCATTGGGGCCTCGCTGTCCTACTATCGGCCGGCGCCGCCTTGGGGCGCACTCCGGCCGCTTCGCCGGCCGCGGGCCGGCCCCGCCGCCACTTGCGTCCGAAATGCTGGTTGACCCGCTCCTTGATGCGCTCCAGCGTGACGTCCATCTCGATCTCGCCGGAGGCTGCCACCGACATCCGGCCGGTCTCCTCGGAGACCACCAGGGCCAGGCAGTCGGCTTCCTCGGTGATGCCGATGGCCGCGCGGTGCCGGGTGCCCAGCTTGCGCGCCACCAGCGGGTTCATGCTCAGGGGCAGGAAGCACGCCGCCGCCGGCGCCCGGTCACCCTGGATGATCACCGCCCCGTCATGCAGCGCGCTGCCTGGCTGGAAGATCGAAAGCAGCAGATCGCGGGAAACGCGGGCGTCCAGCGCCACCCCGCTTTCGATGAAGGTGCGCAGCCCGCTGTCCCGCTCCAGCGCGATCAGAGCGCCGATCTTGTCCTGCGACAGCCGCCCCAACGCCAGCAGGATGTCGTCGATGGACTCCCGCCGTTGCAGCTCCCCGCCCAATCCCAGCCAGCGCCGCCGTCCGATCCGCGCCAGCGTCCGCCGGATCTCGGATTGAAACAGCACAATCACGGCGATGGCCGTGTAGGGAACCACGGTCGCCAGGATCGACCGCAGCAGCTCCATCCCCGCCCACACCGACACCACGTAGACCGCCAGCACCACTCCGATGCCGGCCAGCACATGTACGGCGCGCGTGTGCCGCACCACCAGGATGACCTGGTAGATCAGGAACGCCACGATCAGGATGTCGATGACCGCGGTGGGGGTGAGTTTGGGCAGTGAGGATGTGAAGGACGGCATCGGAATCTGCATTGGACCCCCGCGCCCGGCGGAACCTTACATTATCGCAAGGAAGCGCCCCGTCCGCGCTACGAGGCGAACGGATACCGGGCTTGCTTGAGCGACAGGCCGCGCACCTCGAGGCGCCCGAGGTCCGCGCTGCCTACGCCCAGCGCCTCGGCCAGCTTCAGGGTGTTGTCACACTCCCGGAAGGGCGCCTGGCCGCGGCCGGCCGACGGGTCGTAGCCCATGGCCGCCGTGGCCACGGCGTCGGTCGAAACCGGGTTGGTCCCGGCGATGAGCAGCCCCGGCTGGACCAACCTTAACCCCTCCAGCCAGGGGCCTTCCCCGCCGGCGACGGTCTCGACGCCGTCGATGATGGCCAACTTGATGGGGCGCGCGGCGGCCAGTTCCGCCACGATGCGCGGCACGCGGTAACCCGCCTCCCGGCGGGAGGCCGGATCCAGTTCCTGCGGCGCGCTCGCCGAGGGCTGCCGCCGGCCCTCGTGCAGGATCGCCTGGCGCCCCTTGGTGGGGTTCTCGTTGGGCTCATCCCGGCCCGCGTCGTCGCCATAGATTGAGGCCGGCGTGATCCCGAAGACGTTCTTGAGCGCCAGGGTCACGCCGCAGGTGCCGTGCTCCTTGAGCTTGGCCAGGCTCACGAAGACGTCGGTGGCCTCGTAGGCCCGGTTCAGATCGTAGGCCGGGTAGACCCGCCCGCCGCCGGGCACCTTCAGCCGGGCGTACCGCTTGCCTCTTCCGAGGCTGTTGGTGTTCTCGAACTCGACATTCGGCGCCGCGGTGGCGAGCGCCCGCACGTTCCAGCCGGCCTCGAGCAGGTACTCCTCGAGCGGCCCGCCCGTCCCCCAGCAGCTCTCGACGAAGCGGATCCGCCGCGCCCCCGCCCGCCCCAGCAGGTGGGCCACCACCCCCACCACCTTCGGGTGCGTGTAGTGCGTCACCCCGACTGGCCGCCCCTGGAAGCGCAACCCCGGGCTGCCCGTCAGGTTCAGTTTGATGGTGACGGTCTTGCCGCGCACCAGCCGGCCCAACCCGCCAAGCTGATCGAACAGCGTCCCCAGAACGCCCTCCAGGCCGTCGTCGTAGGAGCGCGCCCGGGCAATCGCCACCGGCGCCACGGCCCGACCGGCTGAAGGCCGGTCCCACCCCGGCGCAGTCCCCAGTACAGCGAGCAGTTCTCTCCGGGTCATACTTTCAGTCTATGACCAGCACCGCGCAGATCCCAACCCGGTCGATGTCCACCGCCCGCCTCCCTTCGACGGGGTACAGCTCCAGATCTCTGGGCGGGCGCTCCGGCGCGTACAGCCGCGCCCGCTGGTAGGCGCCCGCCAGGTGCACGGTGACGGATTCCACCGCGTAGTCGGTGTAGTTCACCAGGTGCAGCACGATCCGTCCGCCCTCCGCGTCCCCCAGCAAGCTGGACAGCAGCCCCGAGACGTTGAACAGCCGGGCGCCGAAGTTGCCGCGCCCCACCACCGAGTTGATCCCCTGCCAGACGTCGGTGATGCGCTCCAGCTCCCCGCTCCCCAGCGTGATCTGGTCCCCCTTGGGCGGGGAGAACTTCCAGCCCGGCGGGCCGGTCAGCAGAGTGCCGCCCGCGCGCGCCACGGCCTGGAGGGCCTCGCGCTGCGCTTCCGTCAACGCCGTGGCGTCCACCGCAACAGCCATTCGCGCGCCCTTCAGCGCCGCCGCGCTCAGCGCCGCCACCGGCACCGGGCGCACCGGGATGTTCCGGCCCCCGAACATGTCCAGAATGCCGCGGGAGAGCAAACCGGTACCGGCGGCGTCCTCGACGACGGCCAGCCGGCTGAAGGGCTTCAGGGCGCGCCATTCCTGGTGCTGTTGGTAGAAAGCGAGGTGGGCGCCGATCCGCCGCCAGTCCGCCAGCGCCCGCTCCTCGCGGGCCAGCAGGCGCCTGCTGAAATCCTCATCCAAGGCCACGATCCACCGCGCGCCCAGCATCGCGGCGTCCGAGATGGCGTGCAAGTACCGCTCCACCGGCAGCACCGTCTTTGCCGGCGGAAGATGCCCCAGCCAGATGGGGGCGTCCGTGGCGGCTTTCACGAACCGCAGGAAGCCCGAATTGGTGTCGATCCACGGGCCTCCGGTGGGCCGGGCTTTCACCGCGCCGCCCTCGACGACCTGGATCCCCGCCCACAGGCCCTGGCAGGTGCCCACTACCGGAACGCTACCGTTCAGGCGCATCAGCCTGCGCGGGGGCAGTTCCACCGCCACGCGCTTTTCTGCGGCCAGCAGCCTACGAATGCCCTCCGCCAGCCCCGGGTCGAACTCGCCTTCCAGCACCACGCCGCCGAGCCCGTGCCGGACGGCCCGGCGCGCCGCCTCGAGCGGATTGCCTGCCGGGCGCACCACGCCCAGCGTTGCCACGCCCCGCGCCGCGGCCCGGGCGGCGAACTCCGCGGACCAGCTCGCCGGCTCGAGCAGCAGGCAGTTGACCGGGGTCCCCTCGAGCAGCTCGAGCGACTGCGGGTCGGCCGAGGCCCACCGCGCCGGCGCCCAGTCGGGGATTCCCGCCAACAGTAACAGCGCCACCAGCATCGTCTCTCCCATCTTACCCGCCTCTGTCCCCGGCCCGCCTCGACCGCAGCCTGCCGGCGTCCACGGCCGGCGAATGCATAGGCAGTTGCGCGACCTGGAACTGTGTTACGATCCTGTCTTTGGCCCTCCGATTCCTGCCGCCCGCAAAGAATGGTGGCTGTCCCCATTTTTGGCCTGGCCGGGGTGGCCGTCGTAAGGGAGTGTCAGCGTGAAGGTATACGAGGGTAGGGACATCCGGAATGTCGGTTTGATCGGGCACGGCAACAGCGGCAAGACCTCGCTAGCCGCCGCCTTGCTGTACGCCGCCGGCGCCACCGACCGGCTGACCCGCGTCGATGAGGGCAACACCGTCACCGACTTCGACGACGAGGAGAAACAGCGCCAGGTCACCATCTCGACCGGCATCGCCTTCCTGGATTGGAAGAAGTGCAAGATCAACCTGCTGGACACGCCGGGCTTTAGCATCTTCATCAACGACACTCAGGCCGCCCTGGTGGCCGCCGATTCGGCCTTCGTCCTGGTGGACGGCGTGGCCGGCGTCGAGGTGGTGACCGAGCGGGTCTGGCAGTTCTGCGATCAGTACCAGTTGCCCCGCGCCATCATCGTCAACAAGCTGGACCGCGAGCGCTCGAGCTTCGAGCGGGCGCTGGCCACCGTCCAGGAGAACTTCGGACGCGCGGCCATCCCCATCCAGTTGCCGCTGGGGGCGGAGCGGGACTTCCGCGGCGTCATCGACCTGATTCGGATGAAGGTCGTCACTTACAGCCCGAACGGGGACGGCAAGGGCACGCCGGGCGACATCCCCGCCGGTCTGGCCGACGTAGCGCAGAAGGCCCACGAGGCCCTGGTCGAGATGATCGCCGAGGGCAACGACGCTTTGCTCCAGGAGTACTGCGACACCCTGACGCTCGCTCCGGAGCACCTGCGGGAGGGTCTCCGCCAGGCGGTCCGTGAGCGGAGGATCTTCCCGATTCTGTGCGCCGCCGCCACCGCGGGCATCTGCTCGGATCTGATCCTGGATTTTGCCGTCGAGAACTTCCCGGTCCCCGCCGAGCGCCTCTCGATTCCCCTGGCGGGCACCGAGGAGGAGCAGCGGCGCCCGGTGACTGACTCCCAACCCGTTTCTGCCTTTGTTTTCAAGACGATCGCCGATCCTTTCTCCGGCCGGGTCTCCTACTTCAAGGTTCTGTCGGGCGTGCTCAAGAACGATGTGAACCTCCAAAGCCACCGCTCGGGCGCCTCCGAGCGGCTGGCGCACATCGGCTGCCTGATAGGCAAGAACCTTCAGCCGGTGACCGAGCTGCACGCCGGCGACATCGGCGCCGTCGCCAAGCTGAAGGAAACCCTGACCGGGGACACGCTCCACGAAAAGGGTTCCGCGGTCGCCTACCAGGCGGTGAAGCTGCCCGAGCCGTCCATCGCCTACGCCATCGAGGCGAAGTCCCGCCAGGACGAGGACCGCATGGGCGAGGCCGTGCAGCGCATCCTCGAGGAAGATCAGTCGCTGCGCTTCTACCGCGACCCCCAGACCAAGGAATTCCTCCTGGCCGGCAGCGGCCAGCAGCAACTCGAGGTCATGGTCAGCCGCCTCAAGAGACGTTACGGCGTAGACGTCACCCTGAAGGCCCCCAAGGTTCCCTATCGGGAAACCGTCCGCGGCTCGGCCGATGTCCAAGGCCGCCACAAGAAGCAGACCGGCGGGCGCGGCCAGTTCGGCGACTGCCGCATCCGCGTCGAGCCCCTGCCCCGCGGCGCCAAGTTCGAGTTTGTTAACGACATCTTCGGCGGCTCCATCCCGAGGAACTACATCCCGGCCGTCGAGAAGGGCATTGTGGAGGCGGCCGAACTCGGCTACCTGGCTGGTTACCCGATGGTGGATTTCAGGGTGACCCTCTACGACGGCTCCTACCACGACGTGGACTCCTCGGAGTTGTCCTTCAAGCTGGCGGGCCGCAAGGCTTTCAAGGCCGCCATGGAGCACGCCAAGCCGGCCCTGCTCGAGCCCATCATGAACGTCGAGATCCAGGCCCCCGTCGAGTACGCCGGCGACCTCATGGGCGACCTGAACCAGCGCCGGGGCCGCATCTCCGGCATGGATACCCGCGGCGGCACCCAGCTCATCCGCGCCCAGGTCCCCATGGCCGAGATGTTGAACTACCAGAACGACTTGATCTCGATGACCCAGGGCCGCGCGTCCTTCTCGATGGAGTTCAGCCACTACGACTTCGTCCCCCAGCCTCTGGCCGAGAAGATCATCGCCGCTTCCAAGGCCGCCAAGGCCGGCGAGGAAGAAGAAGAAGAGTAGGGGCGAGGCTTGGCGCGGATTCGGGTTCTTGGCGTAGGCCGCGATATGGCTGCGCGAGTTGATCTCAGCCATGTCAGGATCTGCCTGGTGGCCGCAACGCTCGGACAGGGAGGAGCGGAGCGGCAGTTGTTCTACATCGCCCGTACGTTGCGGGAGCAAGGCGCCGGCGTGCGGGTACTGACACTGGCCGAGGGAGAATTCTGGGAAGAGAGTATCCGGTCGCTGGGGATTCCGGTGGCTTACGTAGGGGCGTGCCGGTCGCGGCTGATGCGACTGCGTGCCATTGTCAAGGAACTGCGTGCGAATCGACCCGAGCTTGTGCAGAGCCAGCATTTCGACACGAATCTTTACGCCGCGCTCGCGTCGAGGATCCTGGGGTTGCGCGAGCTTGGGGCTATCCGGAACGATTTTCGGAGTGAGGTTGCCCGCCACGGACTGCTCCTGGGAGGACTGAGTGCCCGGTTTCCTCGCCGGATGGCGGCCAACTCCATGGCAGCGATTCAGACGGCGGTCACTCACGGCATTCCGAGGGCTCGCTTACACCTGCTGCCTAACGTGGTGGATACCGACTGCTTCCAGCCTGGCAGAGGAGCAGCCGGCACGGCCGTCCGCTTGCTCGCGGCTGGCCGTCTCGTCCCGCAAAAGCGATTTGATCGGTTTCTGGCGCTGGTGGCCGGCCTGCGCCACCGCACGCGAACGCCAGTGCGAGGTACGCTGGTAGGTGGGGGCGCGCTGAAGCGCTCACTGATGACACGCGCCAGGGAGCTCGGGCTGAAGCCCGAGGAGCTGGAGTTCATGGAACCGGTCGAAGATATCCGGCGCCTGTTGCAGCGCTCTGACGTCCTGGTGGTGACGTCGGATCATGAGGGCACGCCAAACGTGGTTCTTGAAGCGATGGCGTGCGGCCTGCCGATAGTGGCCACCGCCGTGGGAGGAATACCGGAGGTGGTTCAGGACGGCGTCACCGGATTCCTCGCGAAGCTGGAGCGGTTGGGGGACTTGGAAGAGCAGGCCCTACGGCTCGTCGAGGATGCGGAGATGCGGGCGAGACTGGGCCGACAGGCTAGGGAATACGTGGAAACGCATCATTCCCTGAAGCGCCTGCCAGGTCTGCTTGAGGGGCTTTATCAATGGGCGCTCTCCTGAACGGTCATCCCGGAGCCGCAGCCCCATTCGTGAAGTGCGGAACCGTATGAACGTTCTGGTCACCGGCGGGGCCGGATTCATTGGCTCGCACGTATGCGAGGCGCTCTTGCGCGCGGGCCATTCCGTGGCCATCGTGGACAATCTCGACGACTTCTACTCCCCTGCGTGGAAGCTGGAAAACCTCGACTGCGTAGCCCGGGCCGGGCAGGCGCGTTTCTACCACGATGACATCTGCGCCGCGGAGCGCATGGCAGAGGTGTTCGCCCGCGAGTGCCCGGAGGCGGTGATCCACCTGGCGGCGCGGGCCGGAGTCCGACCGTCGATAGAGGCCCCGCTGCTGTACGAGCATGTGAACGTGCGGGGAACCCTCGTACTGCTGGAAACCGCGCGCCAGTGCGGGGTGAAGAAGTTCCTCTTTGCCTCCTCCAGTTCGGTTTACGGCTTGACCGACGAGGCCCCGTTCCGGGAAGACAGTCATCAGAGCCTTCCGCTCTCACCGTACGCCGCCACGAAGCTGGCCGGGGAGAAACTGTGCTACACGTACTCGCACCTTTACGGGCTGCGTGTCATCTGCCTGCGGCTGTTTACGGTCTACGGACCGCGCCAGCGCCCCGACCTGGCGATCTACAAGTTCACCGATTTGATCGAGCGAGGTGCGCCCATCCCGGTTTACGGTGACGGCTCAACCAAGCGGGACTACACGCACATCGACGATATCCTGCAGGGGATTCTTGCCGCCCTCGCCGCCGACGCGCAATATGAGGTCCTCAACCTCGGTAACTCGCACCCGGTGACGTTGTTGGAGCTGGTCCGCGAGATCGAGACGCGGCTGGGGAAGAAGGCGCAGATAGAGTGGCTCCCGGAGCAAGCGGGAGATATGCCGGTCACGTTCGCGGACATTTCCAAGGCGCGCCGTCTGCTGGATTACCGGCCCCGAGTTCCGCTCGCCGAGGGACTGAGCTGCTTCATCGCCTGGCACCGTGAGCGCCGCGCGGGCTAAGCGCTGAGAGATCACTGGAGTAGCGGACGATGACTGCCGTAACTGCTCGCCTGTGGACCAGCCTGGGCGCGCTCGTCTGGCTGTGGTCCGCAACCGGGGCATTGGCCACGATTTCCACGTTCTGTTTGGCCAACTGGTGGAACGAGTTGATCAGTTCCCTGCCCCGGCCCCTCAGTCCGATGACCGCCACGCGGATGCGGTCGCTCGCGCTGAGGCGTCCGGTGGCGATGGCCGGCACGCCCGCCGCCGCCCTCATGAAATCGCGCCGATTGGATTCCTGCACCGTACAGCTCCCTGGCAGGCTCCTATTATATCGGCACGGCGGCAATCGCATCCAACGTGGCGGCATCGCCAAAACCGGCAACGCACCCCTGCGGCGCGTCATCGTCGAAGCCGCCTGGGCCTATCAGTATCGTCCCTGGCTGGGCGGCTTCTTGCTGAGCGGTACAGTCTTCGGACCCAATCGCCCCATATCAGAACACCAGTTTCAGCGCGAACTGGATCATGCGTGCAGGCTGCGTGCTGCGGATGGCGCCGAAGCCGGAACTGCTCCGGTTCGAGTTAGGCGCTCCGAAGTTCGTCGTGTTGAGCAGATTGAAGAACTCGCTGCGAAACTCGAGCCGGCGCGTCTCCTTGAGGAGCGGGAAGTCCTTGTGCAGGCCCAGGTCGGCCTGGTAGGAGGAATAGCCGCGCGCGATGTTGCGCCCGGCGTTGCCGAAGGGGAATAAGGAGCTCGTGGGCACCTGCACGTTGTCCTTGTTGAAGTAGTTGTCGATGGAGCGGAGGCTCTCCGGCGCCATCACGTCCCCGGTGATGTTGGGACGGTAGGCGGGCGCGCCGGCCACGCTGAACTGCGACGTGGGGCTGTAGGTGAGGTTGACCGTCTGCCCGCTGGCCATGGTGTTGATGAGGGTGAGCCGCCACCCGCCCGCCATGCCGTCCAGCCAGGCGTTCGCGGCGGAGCCGAACTTACGCCCCTTGCCGTAGGGCAGGTCGTAGACCAGGGTGGTCGTGTCGTTGAAGGGCTGGTTGTAACCACCAACGCCCTTCTCGTGCTTCAGGTCGCGATAGTTAACGCGCGAGCTGTCGCCGTTGTAGACTTCCAGGTGGCCGGGGGCGTTGTCGAGCACTTTTGACCAAGTGAAGGAATTCAGGAAATACAGGCCGGCGGAGAACCTTCTCTCCAGCTTGGTTTGCAGAGCGTGATAGGTGGAGAAGCCGCCGCCCCAGGAGACCTGGATCTCGCTGAAGCTCTGGTAGGGCCGCCGGGCCTGGAGCACGAGGTTCTCGCCGGGGTTGTTCGGCCGCGCCTGATTGTAGTCGCCCAGGATCATCAGCTTCACCCCGCGGTTGCCCACGTAGCCGAGATCCAGCACCAGGCCGCGCCCCACCTCCCGCTGAATCGTGAAGTGCCAGCTCTGCACATAGCCGGTGCGGTTGTCCGCCGGGGTGTAGTTGGTGCGGGCCGTCACGGTGCTGAATCTATCGGGGTTGATGAAGTTCGGCGGATAACCCATCATGGTGGGCCGGAAACAGGACGGCAACCCTTGGTTGGACGCGCAAATGGGGTTGGAGGGAACTTGGTCGATGGCCACGCCGATCACGGTCGGGCCGTTGTAGGAAAGCATGTTCTCGCCGCCCATCCGGTTGAAATGGATGTAACTGACGCCGTACCCGCTGCGGAGGACCGTCTTTCCGGTGAGGTTGTAAGCGAAGCCGATGCGCGGGGCCCAGTTGTTGCGGTCAGGGTGGACCAGCGCGCGCTGGTAGGTGCCGCCGCCCGTGGCCTGGATCAGCTTCAGCCCCACCGGATCGAAGTTTGACAGCCGGTTGTCGGCCTCCCACTGCGGCGTGGCGTACTCGTAGCGCGCGCCCAGGTTCAGGGTCAGCTTTGGAGAGACCTTGAAGTCGTCCTGGAAGTAGAAAAAGTTCATGCGCTGCCGGTAGTTGACTACGACAAAGCTGGTGAGCGAGTAGGCGCTGCGGGCGCCGGACAGGAAATCCGCGAAACTGTAAATGTCGCTGGCTTTTGCGCCCGAGGGGCGGCTGAACTGGCCGCCGTAGGTGTCCTGGCCGTACTGCGGGCTGAAGTCGTTGATCTCGGTGTGGATGGTCTGAAACTCGTAACCGAGCTTCACGGTGTGCCGCAAGAGGATCTTCGAATAGTTCGCCTTGGGGTCCAAGAGGAGAGGATTCTGGAACTGCGGGACGCTGCTGCGACGGCCCAGGCCGATGTAGCCGCTGATGTTCTGCGTGTTTAAGCCGCCGGCGATGCTGGGATCGGTGGGCAGGCCCGTGATGCCGTACCCTTTCTCCATGTCGGGCAGACCGAGTTGGAGGGGCCACTTTCCGCCGATGGTCTTGGTGATTCCCAGCCGGAACTCGAGGAGCGAGGTGGGGCCGAGCGTGTAAGTGACGCCCCCGGCGCCCTGCTTGTTCACAATGTGCACGTTGCCCTGGCTGTTATTAGCGCCCAGCGGCAGCGGGATGATGGGGTTATCGATCTGGTTGTACTCGCGGTGGCTGTAACGGAAGAAGGCGGTCACCCGGCTGCTGAAATAATGGTCCAGGCGGGCATCGCCCTTGTCGTCCACGAAAGGCACCCGCGGCGTCCCATCGTAATTGTTGGAAAGACCCGCGCGCGTGGGCGCAGGCAATTGGCTGAGCACCTTCTGGGCAAACGGAATGATCACGGACTGGGGGAGCGCGCCGTCGTTATAGGTTTCGCCCGTGTACGGGTTGCGGATGGGCGTGCCGAAGATTCCCTGGCGCTGCTCCAGGGTGGGGACGGTGACGAAGCTCAACTGGCGGGTGACGCGGCGCAGGCCCTCGTAATCGGCGAAGAAGAAGGTCTTGTTCTTCCGGATGGGCCCGCCGAAGGCGGCGCCGAACTGGTTCTGCTGGAACACCGGCTTGCCCAGGCTGGGCTTGAAGAAGCCGACGGCGTTGAGCTTGGTGTTGCGCAGAAACTCCCAGACCGCGCCGTGGAAGGCATTGGTTCCGCTGCGCACCGAAACGTTTACGATGGCGCCGCCGGCACGGCCGTACTCGGCCGAGTAGTTGTTGGTCTGGACCTTGAACTCGGCCACCGCGTCCGGGTTGAGCTGCACCACCTGGTTCGAGTAGCCCTGGTTGCTGGTGCCGTAGGCGTTGTTGTCCACGCCGTCCACCTGGAAATTGTTCAGCGCACTGCGCAGGCCGTTGACGTTGAAAGACGATTCACGGTCGGGGATGGCGGACTTGCGCACGCCGGGGGTGAGGAGGGCCAGCTCGGCGTAGGCGCGCCCGTTCAGCGGCAGGTTGATGATGGTCTGGCGGCCGACGACCTGCCCGCGGTCGCTGGAATCGGTCTCCAGAGCCGCGGCCGCATCCCGGACTTCTACGGTCTGCGTGACGTCGCCGACGGTGAGGGTCAGGTCCACCCTCTGCCGGGCGTTCACCGTCACCGTGAATACTCCGGCAGCGGCGGTCTTGAAGCCGGTCGCCTCGGCCTTCACCCGGTAGGTCCCGCTGCGGACGTTGAGGAAAACATAGTTGCCGGACTCATCGGTCTGAGCGGTGGCGGAGATCCCGGTATTAACGTTCGCGAGCGTGACTTTGCTGGCGTGGACTACCGCGCTGCTGGCGTCTCTGACGGTTCCGAGAACGGTGGCAGTTTCAAATTGGGCCAGCACACCAGCGGGCAGAGCCAGCAGGAGGGCTAAGGTGAGCCGGCAGGCAAGAGTGGACATGGTCATCATCTCCCATCGCACACATTTACACCGTATTGTCGCTCGTTTTCGCGCCAACGTCAATGCTGATCGCCCCCCCGGGTTCACGATGCCGGCCTGGAAGAGCCGCCAGACCGCCCGCCGCTCGGGGTACAATGGAAGACAAATCATGAGAAGCGGACTGCTGCTGTCACTGCTCGTCGTCACCATGTCCCACGCCCAGAACTACACCGCGCAGAAGACCGCCGTCGATGGGGTCGAGGTGGTCCGCCTGGGCGACGCCGCCCGCCAGACGGAAGTCTCGATGGCGCCCTCGATCGGCAACCTGGCCTACGCGATGACGGTCAAGGGCAAGAACGTTTTCTGGGCGCCCTTCCGCAGCCTGGCGGAACTCAAGGCCAAGCCGGTGCAGGCCGGCAACCCCTTCCTGGCCCCCTGGGCCAACCGGCTGGACCAGGACGCCTACTACGCCAACGGGAAGAAGTACCTGCTCAACCCGGAACTCAAGAACTGGCGCCGGGACGGCAACCAGAAGCCCATCCACGGGCTGCTGGTGTTCTCGCCGGCCTGGCAGGTGACGCGCCTGCAGGCGAACAGGAACGGGGCCGAGGTCACCAGCCGCCTCGAGTTCTGGCGCTACCCCGACCTGATGGCGCAGTTCCCGTTTGCCCACGCCATCCAGATGACCTACCGGCTGCGCGAGGGCGCCCTGGAAGTCGAGACCCTGGTGGAGAACCACGCCCGGGAGCCCATGCCGGTTTCCATCGGCTACCATCCTTACTTCCAGGTGCACGATGCGCCGCGCGACCAGTGGAAGGTGCACTTGGCGGCGCGGGAGCAGGTGGTGCTGTCCAACCTCTTGATCCCCACGGGTGAGCGTCGGCCAGTCACGCTGCCGGATCCGGTCTCCCTCGAGAGCACGCAGCTCGACGACGTCTTCACGAACCTGGTGCGGGACGCCAGCGGCCGGGCCGAGTTCTGGGTCCAGGGCGCCAGCCAGAAGGTCGCGGTGATCTACGGCCCGAAGTACGCCGTGGCGGTGGTCTACGCGCCGAAGGGGCGGGGCTTCATCTGCTTCGAGCCCATGGCGGCCATCACCAACGCGCTGAACCTGGCGCACGCCGGTGTCTATAAGGAGCTGCAATCCATCCCGCCGGGCGGCTCCTGGCGCGAGAGCTTCTGGATCCGCCCCAGCGGGTTCTAGGAAAAAGGGGGCAGGTCAGGCTGACCCCTTTTGGGGTGAATTCGCAGCCACTCCAGCATGGCCCGCAGGGCCTGGCCGCGGTGGCTGACCGAGAACTTCCGCTCCGCCTCCACCTGGGCGAAGGTGCAGCCGAAGGGGGGGTAGAAGAACAGCGGGTCGTAGCCGAAGCCGTTCCGCCCTCGGGGTTCCTCCAGGATGCGGCCCGCGACGGCGCCGCGGAACGTCGCCAGGAGGCGTCCTTTCTCCGCCAGGGCGATGGCGCATACGAAGCGCGCCGTGCGGCTGACGGCGCTGGGCAGCTTCGCGAGCAGCAGCCGGTTGTTGGCCTCGTCGGTGGCCTCCGGGCCGGCGAAGCGCGCCGAGAGCACTCCGGGAGCGCCGCCGAGCGCATCCACCTCGAGGCCGGAGTCGTCGGCGAAGAGCGGCCCCGGGGCGTGGGGGCTGTAGTAGAGAGCCTTCTCGACGGCGTTGGCTTCGAAGGTCGCCCCGGTCTCCTGGACCGGCGACAGGTCCTTCGGGCCGGGCAGCGAGACGATTTCCAGGGTTCCCTGCGCCGCCAGCCGGAACTCGCGGAGCTTGCCCGGGTTGGTGGTGGCGCAGTAGAGCGTCACGCCGGCAGGGCCTTCTTCTGGATCTCGATCAGCTCGGCGATGGCGCGGCGGGCCAGTTCGAGCAGGCGGTCGAGCTGCGCGTCGTCGAAGGGCGTCTGCTCGGCGGTGGCCTGGATCTCGACAAAGCGCCCGCCGCCGGTCATCACCACGTTCATGTCCACCTCGGCGCGGGAGTCCTCTTCGTAGGTGAGGTCGATGATGGGCTCGCCGCCCACGACGCCCGCGCTGATGGCCGCCACGTGGTCCTTGACGGGCCAGCCCTTCAGTGCCCCGAACTTCATCAACTGGTCAAGGGCCTCGCCAAGCGCCACGTAGGCCCCGGTGATGGCGGCCGTGCGGGTGCCGCCGTCGGCCTGGATGACGTCGCAGTCCAGGATGACGGTGCGCTCTCCCAAAGCGGCCAGATCCACCACGGAGCGGAGCGAGCGCCCGATCAGGCGCTGGATCTCCTGCGTGCGCCCCGAGGGCCGGCCCTTGGTGATTTCGCGCGCGGTCCGCTCGGCGGTGGCGCGCGGCAGCATCGAGTACTCGGCGGTGATCCAGCCCTTGCCGCTGCCGCGCAGCCACGGCGGGACGGTTTCCTCGACCGTGGCCGCGCACAACACCCGGGTGTTGCCCACCTCGATCAGCGCCGAGCCCTCCGCGGTGATCAGGTAGCCGGTCTCGATCCGTACCGGGCGCAGTTGGTCGGGTCTACGATGGTCGCTTCGCATGGCTCAGAGGTTCCCCGATCTCAGCACGGCCCAGAACAGCAGGGACAGCAACGCCATGCCGGACAGCAGCAGGATCAGGCAGGGAATCATGCCCTGCTTCTTGGGCGCCTTCTTGCCGGCTTTGGCGGGCTTGAACTTGGCCATGGCTGGGCTTCGACTCTCGTTAGTTGTATCACAGGCGGCAGCCGGTCTGGCTCCGTGGTCCGGACGTGGGCGGATACAATCGGGGTATGAGTCGTGCGGGTGCAGGCGCGGTGGTCCCGGTGGAACGCTTCTTCGAGCTGTCCCTGGTGGGTCTGCTGGCCAGCGGCCTGCTGGCGGTGACAAGCTCGGGCTACCTGGACGCGCCCGCTCTGGGCTGGGTGGCCGCGGGGTTGCTGCTGCGGACGCTGCGGGTTAGCCTGCTGCCGCGCCTGCGGTGCTCGGGGCGCTGGCTGGCGGCGCTGGCGGCGGCGGGCGTGGTCTTCTTTCCGCTGGACTATGCTCTGCTATCCCGGGCCTGGCTGCCAGCTTCGCTGCATCTGGCGTTTTTCTGGGCCGGGCTGGGCGTGGCGGCCGCGCGGCCGGGACGCAACCAGGCGGGGCTGGCCGTGTTGGCGCTGGCGGCGCTGCTGGCGGCGTCCTTGGTTTCGACGAACCTGTACTTCTTTGCGGCCCTGGCGGCGTTCCTGCTGTTCGGAGTGGCGGCCTTCGCCAGCGCTGAGGTGTGCCGCTCGGCGCGAAAATCGCGGCAGGTCGTCGCGGCCGGGGTCAGGGGATTGGACTGGCGACTGGCCGTGCTCAGCGGTTTCCTGGCGCTGGGTATCCTGGTGCTGACCGGCGGAATGTTCTTCGTGCTGCCCCGCACCGCGCAAGTGGCTTTCCGGCGGCTGGCGCCGGAGCGCTTCCGCGTTCCCGGGTTCTCCCACGAGCTCGCGCTCGGTCAGATCAGCCGCCTCCGCCGCGCCGAAGCGCTCGTGATGCGGGTGCGCTTCTACGGCCGCGGACCGGCTGCCGGGCTGAAGTGGCGCGGCGACGCGCTCGCGCAGTTCGACGGCCGGCGGTGGTTCAACCCGCCCGGCGCCGGGCAGGCCCTGCCGGCTTCCGAGGGCCTGGTGAGGCTGGCGGAAAACCGTCAACTGTGGCGGCCCGGGCGTCGCATCACCTACGAAGTGCGCCTGGGAGCGATTGCCTCGGACACCCTGTTTCTGGCCGGGATTCCGGAGTTCGTCCACCTCCGCGGGCCGACCGTCATCCGCACCTCGGGCGACGGATACCGCCTGGCTTCCGGGACCTCCGAGGGTCTGCGTTACGGGGTCTACAGCTTCATGGAACCGGGTCAGGGGCCGGAGCTCGGGCCCGCCGCTGCGGAACCGGCGCCCGCCCGCTCCTATCTTAGTCTGCCGCGCTTGGATCCGCGCATCGCCGCTCTGGCCCGGCAGATCACGGCGGGCCAGGACTCGGGGGAAGGCCGCGCCCGGGCGCTCGAGGAGTACCTCCGCCGCCATCACGGCTACACCGTCAGGCCGGTATCCGACCGCGCGGCGGAGCCCTTGGCGGATTTCCTGCTCCGGCGCCGCCAGGGGCACTGCGAGTATTTCGCCTCCGCCATGGCCGTCCTGCTGCGGCTGGTAGGCGTTCCTGCGCGGGTCGTCACCGGGTTCCAGAGCGGCGTCTTCAATCCCGTCAGCGGCTGGCAGGTGATTCGCGCCTCGGACGCGCACAGTTGGGTAGAGGCCTGGATGGGAGGCCGTGGCTGGGTCACCTTCGACCCCACACCGCCCCTGCCGGCCCCGGTGGCGCCGGCGCTGTGGATGAGGCTGGGCTGGTACGTGGACGCGGCGGAGACCTTCTGGGATGAGTGGGTGCTGCGGTACGACCTGGACCGGCAACTGGTGCTGGCTTCGAAGATGGAAAGCTCCGGCCGCGACCTTTCCACGCAGTGGCGGGACCGCGTACACGCCAGGGCCGCCGAGCTCAAGGACAGCCTGGTGGCCTGGGGCCGCCGCTACGGCCTAGTCGTGCTGGCGGCCGCGGCGCTCGCCGGGGCGGCCTATGCCGGGGCGCCCAGGATCCGGGCCCACTCGAGAGCACGCCGGCGTCTCCGCCAGGCCGAACGGGGCGCGGCCCAGCCCTCCGACGCCACCCTGCTGTACACACGGCTGCTGAGCCTGCTGGCGCGGCGCGGTTACGAGAAGCCTGCCTGGCTGACCCCTGCCGAGTTCGCCCGCCGGTTGCCGGCCTCCCCGACCGGCCGGCTGGTGGAGGATTTCACCCGCGCCTACAACGAACTTCGCTTCGGTGGCCGGCGTGCCGCCGCGCTGAGGATGGCCGCCTTGCTCGAGGAGATCCGCAGGGCCGCCCGGCAGTCCGCCGCAGCGTGAGGTCTCAGGCGTACGTGTTTTGGATGTCGTTCCCCAGCCGGGCCAGCTTGGCGAAGCGCGCCTTGGCCCGCGACTTCAAGAGGCGAAACTGGGTGTGCGTCAGATCCATCTCCCGGCAGATCTGCTGCTTGCTTTGCTCGAGCAGGTAGAAGCGCGTCAGGACTTCGCGGTCCCGCTGGGAGAGCCCCATCAGGACGTCCCTCATGATCTCGGTTCGCTCCTGCGCGGCCGCCTCTTGTTCCGGGTTGCCGCGGCCGTCGCGGGCCTCGGCGACCGACTCGAGCCCCACCTGCCGGGCGCGCGTCTCCACCCGGCGCCCGATGTGGGTGGCGATCAGGTGGCGCACTACGGTCCGGACGTAACCGGCCAGGCGTGCCGGATCGCGCAGGTCGCCACGGCGGATGGCCTGCACCACGATCAGGATGGCGTCGTGCGCCCGGTCGTCGGCCTCTTCCGCACCCAGGTGGCGTGACACCAGAAAGCGGATGCCCCGGTAGAACGCCTTGCAGAGCGCTTCGATGCCGGCCGGATCCCCGTGGCGAATCTGCTCGACATAGGCAGCCGATTCGGTCTCGCTGGGAATACTGACCATGGCAGCGCCTCCTGTCTGCCGCTGCCGCCCGGGCAGCGGGTTATCCAGTATTAAGGGTTATTAACGATTTCAATACTAGGGAACACCCTAGTGGGCGGGAGGAAAATCCCCAGTCGGCCGAGGAGCCGGTCCGCTGGGCGGAGGCGGCTAGAGGCTGACCAGGCCGTGCTGGATGGCGTACTTGGTCAGCTCGGCGGTGGTGCGCAGGCCGAGGCGCTCCATCAGCCGCGCCTTGTGATACTCGATCGTCTTGACCGAGATGTTGAGCAGGCCGGCGATCTCCTTGCTGGGGTGACCCTCGGCCACCAGTTGCAGGATCTCCCGCTGGCGCTCCGACAGGTCCTTGGGGGAGTTGGCGCGCCGTGCCGGCGCCTCCAACACCGAGCGGAGCATGTCCCTGGCCACCAACGGAGTGACGTAGGAGCGGCCTTTGAGCACCTCGCGTACCGCGTTGAGCAGCTCCGAGGCCGCCGAGCGCTTCAGCAGATAGCCGGAAGCCCCGGCCCGGAAGGCCTCGGTCACGTAAGCCGGATCGGCGTGCATGGTCAGGAAGATGATCTTAGTCTCCGGCAATACCTTCCGGAGCTGGCGCGCGGCGTCGATGCCATTCAGCAGCGGCATGGAGATGTCCAGCAGGACCACATCCGGCTTGAGCTGCTGAGCCTTGCGCAGCAGCGCCCGCCCGTCCTCGACCGTTTCCACCGGGCCGAATTCGGGCTCCAGGAGCTTGCGCAACCCTTCCAGCACCAGCGTGTGATCGTCTGCCAGCAGCAAGCGCGGCCGCTTCATGTGGCCTCCGCGGACAGGGGAATCCGAATCTCCAGGCGCGTGCCGCCCCCGGAGCGGGACCACACCGCGAAACTCCCGCCCGCCAGGCGGACCCGCTCCTCCATGCTGATGAGGCCGAGACCGCTCTCGCTGGTCATCGCTTCGGGGTCGAAGCCCACGCCGAAATCGGTAATCGACAAGCGCAGGGCCTGGCGGCCGCCGGACAGCACCACGGTGGCCCGCTCGGACCGGGAATGCCGGGCGATGTTGCGGAGTCCTTCTTGGGTCACCCGAAACAGGCACAGCGCCACTTCGTGGGGGATGGCCTCGGGCAGGTCGCGCCGTATGAACTTGACTTTGGCGGCGAAGCGCCGCGAGAACTCCTGGCAGTAGGACTTCAGGGCCACCGCCAGGCCGAGATGATCGAGGATCGGGGGGTGCAATTGGTAGGCGATCCGGTGGACATCGTCGGAGAGTCCGTTGACGCCGCAGAGAAGCTTACTTAGCCGGTCCTGCACCGAGGGGCGGCCGAGCGGAAGCTCCTGCCCGAGCGCCTCTGCCTCGACGGCCAGCATGGCCAGCTTCTGGTTCAAGTCATCGTGGAGCTCCCGCGACAGCCGCCGCCGCTCCTCCTCCTGGGCGCGGAACAGACCGGCGGTGAGCGCCCGAAGCTGCTCGCTGGTGCGTTGCAGGGCCGCCTGGCTGTCGCGCAGCACCTCTGCGGCACGCTGGCGTTCGGCCACCTGGGCTTGCAGGGCTTGGTTGGCCTGCTCCAGTTGCCGGGTACGCTCCCGGACCCGCGCTTCCAGCTCGTCGCGGGAGCGGCGCAGTTCTTCCTCGACGTGGCCGCGTGCGCGGATGTTCTCCAGCAGCCTCTCGACCTCGCGCGCCGCCTGGGTGGGTTCGAGGAACTCCTCGGGCGGCACGTAGTAGAAGTTCTGCCAGACCCTTCCCCGGTGGATGATCAGGGGGTGGGTTCGAATCACCCCCAGGAGCACTTCCGCGGAAAAGCGGCGCCGGTCATACTGGCAGAGGGCCACGCAAGGCCTCCCTACGATGAAGCGGGCGAGCTTGCTTTCGTATTCCAGCAGTCGTTCGGCGCCGGGCGCCTCTCCCAGGGCCCAGGTCATTTCGCCCGTGACCCGCAGCGCTGGAAAGCCCGCGGCGATGGCGGCGTCTGTGAGTGCCTCCAAGACGCTGATCGTTCGGCCGGGATCGAAGGAACCGTGCTCCAGGTAGGTGTCCCGGCTGCTGGCCAGGGTCAACGCCCCGGCCCGAATGGCGGCCTCCACGTCCACGCCAGCGCCACGCAGGGCCTCCAGGATAGCTTCCGCCGGACTCTCATCCGCTACGTAGATGCACTTCTCGCCGCGCTCCAGCCCGGTGCGGAGGAATGGCGCCACGGCAGCGAGTGGTTCTTCGGTCTCGTCGTAGATCAGGCAGCAGTGGTCGTGAAGCGTGATCCGCTCCAGCGCCTCCCCGAGGCCTGTCCCAGCCCGCGCTCCCGGATTCACAGGCATACCGAGGTTCCCGCGCGGGGCGAAGTTGGCTGAATTCGGGATCTCATTGTTCCATTATGGTATTTTAATCTCTCTCATGCTACCGTGTGGAGTGCAAGAGGAGGTTCATGAAACGACGCGCATTGCTGGGCCACGGCGCTGCACTGGCAGGGCTGGCGGCTCTGAAGTGCTTCTCCTGCCGGCTGTACGCCGCCCCGGCCAGGAAGCTGGCCAGCGACCGCCTCAGGCTGGGTCCCATGCGCGTGGAGCTCAGCCGCATGGCCCTGGGGACGGGGACTAACGGCGTCGGGGGAAGCTCGAACCAGACCCGCAAGCTGGGCCTGAGGGGCCTGGCGGATCTGCTGGCGGCGGGCTACGACCAGGGCGTGACGTTCTGGGATTCCGCCGACCAGTACGGCACGCATCCGCACCTGAAGGCGGCGCTCCAGCGGGTGCCGCGTGAGAAAGTAACCATCTTGAGCAAGACCCACGCCTACAGCGAGCGGGACATGCGCGCGGACCTGGAGCGCTTCCGCCGCGAGCTGGGCACTGATTACATCGACATCCTGCTGCTGCACGCCGTGATGGACGCTGGCTGGCCCGAGCGCAGGCGGGGCGCCATGGCGGTGCTGGAGGAGGCCCGGCAGAAGGGCATCGTCAGGACCTGCGGCGCTTCCTGCCACACGCTGGAGGCTTTGAAGACCGCGGCGCGCAGCCCCTGGGCGCAGGTCAACTTGGTGCGCATCAACCCGGCAGGCGTGGCCATGGACGCCGGCCTGGAGACCGTGCTGCCGGTGCTGCGCCAGATGAAGGCTGCCGGCAAGGGCGTCATCGGCATGAAGATTCTGGGCGCCGGGCGGCTGAGCCGGCGTGCCGATGAGTGCCTCCAGTTTGTGCTCAGTCTGGACTGCGTGGATTGCTTCACGCTGGGCTGCGAGAGCCGCGCACACCTGGAGGACCTGTTGCAGCGGATCCCAGCCGCCAGCGTGCGCGGTTAAAATGAGGGCTGTTCCGGTTTTCTTATGAGAAGGCGCTGCCTGCTCACAGCGACTGTGCTGCTGTCGGTGTTGGCGGCCGGCGGTTGCCGGCGCGAAACCAGGAGGGTGATCGGGGTCATCCCCCAGGGCCGCTCGCACTTGTTCTGGCAGTCCATTCACGCCGGCGCGGTTGCCGCGGCCCGGGAGACGGGGGTCGAGATTCTGTGGAACGCCCCCACCTCGGAAACCGACTACTCCGGCCAGCTTCAGGTGATGGAGGCCATGATCAACCGCCGCGTGGACGCCATCGCCGTTTCCCCCATCGACAAGAAGATCATGGTGGGGGTGGTCGAGCGCGCCGCCCGCGAAGGCATCCCGGTGATCATCTACGACACCGGCATCGACACCGAGCAGTTCGTCTGCCGCGTGGGCACCGACAACTACGCCGGCGGGCAACTGGCGGCCGAGCGCCTGGGGCAGATCCTGAACGGCCAGGGCAAGCTGCTGGTGGTCAAGTGCATGCCGGGGGCCGCCTCGACGCTGGCGCGCGAGCAGGGTCTCCAGGACACGCTGGCCCAGAAATACCCCGGCATCCGCATCGTAGACTGGCGCTTCGGCATGTCGGACTTCGCCAAGTCCCTGGCCGTGGCCGAGAACATGCTCACCGCCCACCCGGACGCCGACGGCATGTTCGCCTCGAACGAAACCGGCTCCGTCGGCGCGGCCCAGGCTCTGAAAGGACGCCAGAGCAAGGTCAAGCTGGTCGGGTTCGACTGGAGCCCTACCTTGCTGGAAGACCTGAAATCCGGCCGAATCGACGCGCTGGTGGTGCAGCACCCCTTCCGGATGGGTTACGAAGCGGTCATGGCGGCGCTGCAGAAGCTCCGCGGCGAAACGCCCCCGCGGTTCAACAACCTCCCCGCCCGCCTGATCACCCGCGAGAACCTCTCCGACCCGGACGTGCAACGGCAGTTGAATCCGGACTTGCGGAAGTACCTGGAGTAGGGGCGAGGCAGGCCTGGCCCCGCGACAGCCGCGTAGGGCGTGCGACACTAGTCTCGAGAGACATGTTTCCCCGTAACGCCGCGTATGCCGTCTGCCTGGGCCTGTTCGCCGCGCTGGCGGCGGCGCAGACCGGCGGGCTGACGCCGCCGTGGGACGTGCGCAAGAACGTGACGGCGCTGGCCGCGGAGGCCCAACGGGTGCAGCCCGTCCTCGAGCAGCTCCGGCCCGAGGAGTGGGTGCGTCAGGGCGCTTCCGAGAGCTACGTCGCGCAGCTCAAGACCACGCGCGCGCAGCTCGAGGCCCTGCTGGACACCGCGGGCAAGCTGGCCGCGGACCCCGAAAGACTGACCGCCGCCCTGGAGGTCTTCTTCCGGACCGAGAGCCTGGAGGCCCTGCTCCGCTCGTTGAGCGGGGGCGTCCGGCGGTATCAGAACGCGGCGCTGGCGGACCTGCTGGACAGCCTCTTCACCGAGAGCGCCTCGAGCCGGGAGAAGCTGCGCGAGTACATTGTCGAGCTGGCCGCCGACCAGGAACAGGCCTGGAAGATCATGGACCAGGAGGCGCAGCGCTGCCGCGCGCTGCTGGTGCGGCAGCCGCCGGCCAAGAACGCGGTCAAGAAGGGGGTACAGCCATGACCGAGGCCCGCGTGTTCACATGCAGCATCTGCGGGGATCCGTCCACCGAGATCTGCGTCTGCTGCACCAAGGACACCTGCCCCAACCACCTGTGCCTGAAGTGCCGCCGCTGCTCCGACTGCTGCGAGTGCGGGGTCCCGGAGGCCAGCGGGGAGACGGCCGC
>Ga0315289_10002943_pt1 | contig 25929 bp, 23 predicted proteins | sample YL17G11_40_MG_FD_203452 | JGI IMG/M metagenome (GOLD analysis project Ga0315289, IMG submission 203452) | Sediment microbial communities from Yellowstone Lake, YNP, Wyoming, USA - YL17G11_40 | ecosystem: Environmental > Aquatic > Freshwater > Lake > Sediment | place: USA: Wyoming | collected...
CCACGACAGCCTGTCGACTTACCATCCACCCGCTCCATCATCGACAGGAACACTATCATATAATAGTATTCCTGCAAGAGAAAAACCACCACAAAATGCCGTTTCTTTCAGAGGCACAACCATATCACTTTTTGGAAAAAGCACTTATGGACGAAAGCGTCTAAGCTGGAATCGGACGAATTTGCCTATCCGATGCCCAGTGGGCAACGCGTTTTGACCATTGTTGTCCCCGTCCGCGGTGTTGCCTGCAAGCCCACCGGTAACGTAGCGGGGTATGCGCGTCCTACCGCCTCTTTGGCAGGCCCATCAGGTGTTCCAGGACCGCCCGTTCCAGCGCCTCGTAGTTGCGGTCGCGGATGCACTGGCGCTGGAGGGCCTTGTCGAAGGTCCGCACCTTCTCAACCAGGGCCAGGAAGATCCGCCGGCTGTTGGACAGGTGCAGGGTGGCCGACTCGGCCTTCTGCGTCCGCATGGCCTTGACGTCCAGGCCGATGAACCGCCCCGTTTTGGGATATTCGCCCAGCTCCAGCACGCGGACCATGTTGTACGCGCCCCGCAGGTTGGCTGAGCCGAATGACTTGTCCTGGTCGAACTTCAACCCGTTCTGGTCGTTCAGATGCACGCTCCAGAGCTTGCCCATCGACAGGGCAAACGCCATTTCGTCGGATGGGTCGAGGCCGGCCAGCAGGGCGTGCGCCGTCTCGATCAGGCCGCCCACGCGGGCCGGATCGGCCGATTCCGACGCCAGGGCCAGCGCGTGGCCGATCGTCGGCACATAGGCGTGGTCCATCGGCTCGTTGGGCTTGGGCTCGATGGCGATCTCCACCTTGCGGTCGTACTCCAGCACCGCGTTGATCCCGTCCAGCAGCCGCCGGTGGGCCTCGATGGCGTTCTTGGATTCCCGGATGTACGTGCCCTCGCGGGCCAGCCACAGGACGATCATCCGGATGCCCAGGCCGCGGCAGATGTCCGCGCAGCGGCACGTCCGGCGGATGGCCCACTTGCGGGCCGCCGGATCGTTCGAGGTGAAGCCGCCGTCGATGCCCTTGGGGGTCTCCCACAGCCGCGGGGCGACAAACTCCGCCACCAGGCCCTCGCCGTCCAGCACCCTCTTGAGCCGGCGGACCTCCCGGGCGAGCTGGACGTCGGACTTGTCGTCCACGTCCGGCACGGCGTCGTCGTCGTGGAACTGCACGCCCTCGAAGCCGAGTTTGCGGTAGAGCTTCAGCTTGTCGGCGAAGGCCACGGTCGGCCGAACCGGCGGGCCGAACGGATCGGCGCCCTCGTGAAGGTTCCAGGGGCCGAAGGAGAATCGGTAAGCGGGCATGTGTCTTCCTTTCACGTTGTCGGTTTCGTCACATCACGGCGTCTGGCGCGCCCTTCTAGGCGCGCCCGTCGAACGCGGCGATGATCTCCGCCAGCTTGGCCGAGCGGGCCGCCTCCAGCGGCGCGCCGCGCGAAGCGGCGTACTGCCGCACCTTTTGCTTGGCCAGGGCGTACGTGTCCGGCGAGCCCTGGGCCTCCCACACCGCCAGCGGCCCGCGCACCGATACCCGCGGGGCCAGGTACTCTCCCGTCCGCAGGTGCGCCAGGGTGTGCTCGCAGGTGAGGTACTGGCCCCGCGGACCGATCTCCTGGATGAGCCGGCCGGCGATGGTGTCGTCGTTGACCTCCAGGCCCCGCGCGATCCGCCGCGACATCGCCGAGATCTCCTCGTCCATCACCAACTGTTCCTGGCTGCACGTCATGCCGGTGGCGAACATGCCGCAGTTGACAACCAAGTCATTGCCGGCCGCCACGGAGCAGAAGGTGCTGAAGGTCTTCTCCCAGGCGTTCTGCTCGTCGTGCGCGTGGTTGTCGCTGTTGGGCGCGGTGGTGTGCGAGGGGACCTTGTAGAACCGCGCCAGTTGCGCCCCGGCGATGCGGCAGATGCTGGTCTCGGTGGAGCCTACCAGGGCCGCGCCGGTGCGCATGTCGGTGGCTGTCCAGGAGTTGGCGTACAGCACCTTGTGGCCGGGCTTGAGGAGCTGGATCATCGTCAGCCCGCTGAGGCACTCGGCGTTGTTGACCGTCAGCAGGCCGGCCAGCGTGTACGGGGCGGAGACGCCCGCGTTAGGCTCCGGCAGGATGGCCAGGGGCACGTGGGTCGTCAGCGTGTCCAGGACGGCCTGGCAGACCCCATGCTCCCACGACAGCGGACTGGTGGGGGACAACTGCGACATGCCGTAGACCTGAGAGCGGAAATCGCCCTCGAACGCCGCGGCCGCCAGCTCCATCACGGCGCGGTTGACGTGGAGGTTGTCGGTCGAGAAGAAGACGGGCTTGTCGCTGTTTTCCACCACCGCCTTCACGGCGTACAGCAGCGTGGCACGCGGGTCGGGCACGTCCTGCGGCATGACGGGGATGCCGATCACGTCGATGCATTCCAGTTGCTGGCAGATGCGAGCGAACAGCTCCACGTCGGCCACGGTGCTCTTGCGGGTCTGCCCGGTCTGGCTGTCGACCCAGAACACCGCGTTGTGCCCCGCGGCGATCCTCGACTCCCCGTCGCCCAGGATGAAGGCGAATCGGCCGTTGCGATCGAACACCTCGAACCGCGGCGGGATCTTCGCCAGGGCGTCCTCCACGCACGAACGGCTGAAGCGCGCGATCTTCCGCCGGCGGTCCACGTTGACGCCCTTGTCGGCCAGGCGGGAGAGCATCTCGTCGCTGTCCACCTGCACCCCGCAGTTGGCCAGGATATCCAACGTCGCCTGATGAATCTGGACGACTTCCGACTCTGACAGCACCTCCAGTTTGGCCAGTCTCATCGGTTCAGGCTCCTGTTGTCGGGTCCGGACAAACCGCCTTCGCCTCACGCGCCGCGGGCCGCGCGTGGGCCACTCTCATCCGCTCACTTGCCGGCCAGGTACTTCCTCACCTTCTTGAGCGACTCCTCGTGCCCCACCGAGGGCTCGTATTCCAGGCCGAACACGTCCTTATAGCCCAGGGAATCGATCTGGCGCAGCAGGAAGGGATAGTTCGTCTCGCCGTCGTACAACTCATGCCGGCCGGGCACGCCGGCGGAGTGGAAGTGCCCGATTACGTCGATGTGGCGCTTGATGTGGGATAGCAAGTCCCCCTCCATGATCTGCATGTGATAGCAGTCAAACAGCATCTTCATGCGGGGGGACTCAAGCTGGCGGCAGATCTCCGCGCCGCGGTCGCTGGAAGCCAACCAGTAGCCCGGGTGGTCGTAGCGGGTATTGAGCGGCTCCAGCAGGAGCGTGACGCCCGCTTTCTCCGCCAATTCCACGGTGGCCTTCAGGCCCTCCATGACCGACGCCATCATCTGGGCGTCCGACAGGCCCGGCGCCTCGTTGCCCGTGCACACGATGGTGGCGCCGATGCCGCCGGCAACGTTGAACGCCAGCGTCATCTTGGTGCGCTCCAGCCACTGCGCGCGGTTCCTGGGGTTGGTCAGGCCGCCGCCGATGCTCCCGTCCGGCGCCCCAATGACCGTATTGGTGATCTTCAGGCCGTGTTTGGCCGCCAGGCGGGCCAGGTCCTCGGCCGTGCCCTTGTACGACATGTCAACAAACCACATCTCGACCTTCTTGAAGCCCAGTTGGGCCGCGGCGGCCAGGCGCTGCTCGAACGGACGATCCGTCAGCGCCATCTCGATGCATAGTCCCAGTTCCATGTCATGCTCCCGTGGGTCGATGGAGTTGTCGCATCGCCTCTATTTCAGGTAAGCCCGGAGAACCTTGTTCATGCCGCCCGCGATGGCCCGGCAGTCCGAGTCCGACCAGAACCGGTTGGTCTCCACCACGATCGCGCGGCTCAGGTAGTCCAGCGCCCGCGGGCACATGTCGGGCGAGTACTTGGGCAGCTCCTTCTTGGGCACGGCGCTCCAGGGCAGCCCATCCCCGGCCACGCTCTTGCGGGCCAGGATGTGGTCCCAGTAGGTGTACACGTGCCAGTCGCGGACCGTCGAATCGTAGATTCCCCCGGCCGGCACGCCCTCGGCCTTCATGGCCTCCATGGCCTTCCGCGTGACGTCCGCGCTGGGCAGGAACATCACCAGGTTGGAACCCGTGTCGCCGGCCTCGTCGGCGATGCGGCGGAAACCCAGGCCCGGGAACTGGCCGATGGCGCCCTTGATGAGCTTCTTGGCGCGCCGGTGGCCGGCGAGGATTTCCTCGGCCTTGCCGATCTGCGCCACCGCCACGGCGCCTTCCAGTTCGGTCATGCGGTAGTTCTCGCCGCAGAACAGCTCGCCCTCGCGGCGCTCGCGGGCGAAGCGGTTGGGCCGCCAGCAAGCGGCGGTGTCGTGCCAGCTCTGCGCGCGGGTGAACAGCCACTCGTCGTCGGTGGTGACGAATCCGCCCTCGCCGCTGACGAATATCTTGTAGTAGTCCAGGCTGAACACGCCGATGGTCCCGATGCCGCCCAGGCGCTTGCCCTTGAACGAGCCTCCGCCGGCCTGGGCCGCGTCCTCCAGGACCGGCAGCCCCTTGCGCTTGGCCAGGTCCATGATCGCATCCATCTGCGCGGGCGCGCCGCGCATGTGCACCGGAATGATCGCCTTGGTCCGCTTGGTGAGGGCCTTCTCGGCGGCTGCTACGTCCATGTTCAGCGAGTCATCCACGTCCACGATCACCGGCAGGGCGGCGCAAGCGCCCACCGACGCCGCCGTGGCGAAGAAGGTATAGCCGGGCACGATCACCTCGTCGCCGGCGCCGATCCCCATCGCCCGCAGGGAAGCCACCAGCGCCGAGGTGCACGAGTTGACCGCCAGGCAGTACTTGGCGCCGATGAGCTTCTGCATCGCGGCCTCGGCCGCCTCGACGCGGCTGGGCTTGGGGTTGTAATAGCGGAACAGGTGCGGGCCGCGGACGTTGGGGTCGCTGTAAAGCGCCTCGCGGATCCGCTCCTTGACGGTCGGGGAGAAGTCCCACATGTCGATGATGTGCCACAGCTCGTCGCGGCCGATCTTGGCCGGGTAAGGCCCCAGGCTGGCGACCGCCTTCGGGCCGCCTTCCACGGCGAGTTTCTCTTTACTCATGGCATGCTCCGTCCTTCCGTTGGTCGTTCATCCCGCAGCCGGTCCGCCGCGGCGATCCGTCTGCGTGCCGATTCTCCCGGCGCGGCCTGGCTCATCGGCGGCAACCGCCCATCCGGCCCGGCGCTTCAGAGCCTGGCCTCATGCCGGGCCGCCGGCGCGGTCAGATCATCCGTGCCGATCAGCGTGACCTGGTCCACCCGCCGGCCGCCGAACCGCTCGCTGAGCCGAGCGAACCGTTCAGCGTTGTCGGTAGTGTAACACGCCAAGCCGCCCCCGCCACCCCGCGGGTTAGCCAGTCCCGAGGCCAGCAGCCGGCGGCGGACCTCCCTGCCGGCCGATCGCCCGGAGTCGATCAATTGCACGGATGGGCCCATCAGCTTGGCGATGGCCCGCGCCAGCAGCGGATAGTGCGTGCAGCCCAGGATCAGCGCCCCCGGGCGGATGCGCTGGAGACGCCCGAGGTAGTCGCTCAGCACGTGCAGGACGATCGGGTCGTCCTCGCTACGGCCTTCCTCGACGATCGGCACCAGCAGCGGACAGGCGGCCGCCTCCACGCGGCGATGCGGGTCCGCGGCCTGGAGGGCCCGCTGGTAGGCGCCGGAGGCGATGGTGGCTTCGGTGCCGATCACCCCGATGACGCCCTGGGTGGCCGCCAACGCCGCTGCGGCGCTGGGACGGATCACGTCCACCACCTCGACGGGGCATAGCTGCTCCAGCAGGTCGATGGCGGCGGCTGAGGCGGTGTTGCAGGCCACCACCAGCATCTTGGGCTCAAACCGCAGCAGGAAGCGCGCCGCCTCCGCGGCGTACTGGCGAACGGTCTGAAGCGACCGGATGCCGTAGGGCACGCGGGCGCTGTCGCCCAGGTAGACGATGTCCTCCCCGGGCAGGATGGCCGACAGCTCCCGCACGACCGTCAGGCCGCCCAGCCCGGAGTCAAATACGCCGATAGGCCGGTCCTTCATGGCGCGGTTCTCCATGACGGCGGCAAGAATAACCTCGCGCCGGGCGGCGGACAAGGCTTTGGCCGAGGCGTAACCAGCCCAATGACTGCCGAAGTTCCCTGCCGCGGATAGGCGGCGCCGAGATGACGACTGGAGGCGGTAAAATCGAGGGACAAGGCGGGGATCGGCAAAGGCGGTCTGTTCGCATCAGGCCAAAAGGGCGTTCTTCCGGTCGAGAATGGCAGGTTCCGGGTCTGGCGACGGCCAGAATCCACGGCTTTCCAGCGGCAAGCGGGCCGCAAGAGGTTTGCAGAACCGTCGATGTGAGATACAATCAAGCACCAGCGGCCCGCAGTGGTTGCGGGCCAACGTCATTTGGGAAATCCCGGTCTAGAATAGCCCCGATGCTGGTAGCCGCCGGCGTGCCGGGGACAGGGGAACACGACATGACGTCGCTGAGTCTAAGCGGGGTCTCCAAGGCGTTCGACAAGGCTGTGGCCGTGGACGACCTCAGCTTCGAGGTGCCGCCCGGCTGCATCTACGGCCTCCTGGGCCCCAACGGGGCCGGCAAGACCACCACGATTCGGATGATTGTGGACATCATCCGCCCCGACCGGGGCACGATCGAGGTCCTGGGCCTGGCCCCGGTCGCCGCCAAGAGTCGCGTGGGATACATGCCCGAGGAACGGGGCCTCTACCGCAAGATGACGGTGCTGCGGACGCTGGAGTTCTTCGCGTCGCTGCGGGGCGGGTCGATGCCGCAGGCCCGTACGGCGGCCCGCCAATGGCTGGACCGGCTGGGGCTGGCCGACCAGGCGCACCGCAGGGCCGAGGAGCTGTCCAAGGGAATGCAGCAGAAACTCCAACTGGCGGTGGCGGCCGTCGGGCACCAGGAGCTGCTGATCCTGGACGAGCCGTTCGCGGGCCTGGACCCGGTCAACCTCGACCTGGTCAAGGGGATCATCCAGGACCTGCGGCGGGACGGGCGGACCATCATCCTCTCGACGCACCTGATGCACGAGGCCCAGCAGTTGTGCGAGGCGATCCTTCTGATCAATCACGGCCGGGCGGTGTTCAACGGGACGCTGGAGCAGGCCCGCGCGGGCTGGCCCAGCAACATTGTGGCGATCCAGGCCGAGAGCGGGGACGGGAAATGGATCGCCGGCCTGCCGATGGTCGAGTCGATGACGGGCGACCGGGGGCAACTGGAGGTCCGCGTGCGCCCAGGCAGCGACCCGCAGCAGTTGCTGGCGGCGATGGTGGGCAAGGTCCGCATCCGGTCGTTCCAGGTCAAGCAGCCCACGCTGCACGAGATCTTCGTCCAGTTGGCGGGAGCCAGTCATGACACGAGTGCTGAGAATCGCCTGGCGGGAGTACGTTGAGAGCGTGCGGACCAAGATGTTCCTGGTCAGCGTCCTGCTCACGCCCGTCCTGATCGGGGTGATCTGGTTCGTCGCCGGCAAGGCGAACAAGCCGCCCGCGCCTGCCCCGGCCAGTAGCCCAGTGGCTGTGTTCGACGCCACGGGGGAACTTGGGGAGGACATCGCCGCCCAGTTCGAGCAGTACAACGCCGCACACGCCGGCCGAAAGCTTCAGCTCGATATGCTTTCCTGGGACCAGTCGAAAGATGCAGCCGCGGGAGTCCGTGGGGGCAGGTACTCCGTCTATGCGGCCATCGACGCCGACGTGCTCGAGGGCGGCGGACATATCCGCATCAGCATCTATCAGCCGGCGTTCACCGCCTCCAACACCCCGGGCATCGTCCAGAACCTGCTCCAGCAGGCGGTGGTCAGCCGGCGCACCCGCCTGCACAACGTCCCGCCCGAGATGATCGCCGCGATCACCCGGCCGGTGCCCGTCGAGTACTCCGAACTGAGCGCAGCCAAGGGCTCCCGCGGGGGCGAGGCGGTGATCGTGCTCCAGCACATGGTGCCGTTTTTCTTCATGTTCATGGTGTACATGGGGATCTTCGGCTTCGGCCAGTCCATGCTGACGAGCCTGCTGGAGGAGAAATCCAGCCGCGTGATCGAGGTCCTTCTGGCCTGCGTGAGCCCCCTGGAGTTGATGGCCGGCAAGATCATCGGGCTGGCGGGGATGGGCCTGACGGTGATGATCGCGTGGACGGCCTGCGCGGGCGTGGCGGTGCAGATGCGGGGCCTTCCTGTCAGCGTCGCACCCGGCATGCTGGCGTACATGCTGGTGTACTACGTGCTGGGCTTCACGCTGCTCAGCTCGCTGTTGGCAGCGATCGGGTCGGTCTGCAACACGCTCAAGGAGGCCCAGGGCCTGATGATGCCGGTGACGATCTTGTTCATCATCCCGATGGCGGGCTGGTTCGGCCTGGCGAGCCACCCCAACGGCCTGGCGGCGAGGGTGATGTCCTTCATCCCCCCGCTGGCGCCGATCGTGATGATCCTGCGGCTGGCGACCCCGCAGGCACCCGGCCTCTTGGAGGTGGCGGGGTCCATCGTCTGGCTGGCGGCGGCGACGGCCGGCACGGTCTGGCTGGCATCGAAGGTGTTCCGCACCGGTGTCCTCATGTACGGAAAGCGACCTGGTTTGAGGGAGATATTGCGCTGGGTTGGGCAGAGTTGACGGCGGTACTTCCGCCGACATGCAATTTGGGGTCAGGTGGATTGTAGTGGGATTTGCCGTATTGTCGGCGCCGTTGGCGGCTGCTATCTTTACGTTGGGTTTGTCTGAAGCTTTGTCAATTCACTGACTCTGGCGCACAGGCCAGCGACTGGGTGCCCCGCCATGGCGGGTGGGGTTACGGGACACAAGGGGCCAACAATGCGAACCTATCTGTCCATACCGGTGTGGCTGGTCCTCGTGTGGTGCGGTGCGCCATGGCCGCGTTTCAGATAGCACCAGTTGGCATCGATGTCGCGCCGGGCGGCGGACAAGGCTGTGGCCGAGACGTAGCCGCCCCAACGGCTGCCGAAGTTCCCTACCGCGGACAAACGGCGCACAGGGCATCGGATAACCTTCCGCAGCTTATGGATTCCCTCACGGCTCCGCGGGAAGTATGGAACAGCCGGGGCGGGCCGGCGGCCGCTGTCGGCGCCGCCTGGTGCTGTCCTACGGAGGCCAGGCCGACGGCATCAGCCCCGACCAGGTCATCCAGCAGGCGATCCAGCACGCGGCTCCCAGCGATCCCGTGGGGGGTTAGTTCATCAGCCACTTCAGCAACAGGAAATAGGCCGCCGCCCCCAGGATGTCCAGCGCCGCCGAGGGCAGGATGTGCCGGTAGACCGGCCCAAAGGGCGTGCCGAAGTAGCGGTTGGACACCACGTGGCACATGTGGATGGGGCTAAGCATCTGCCCCATGTGCCCGAACGCGTAGCCCAGCATGGCATAGGGCCAGAGGCTCTGCCCGGCCGGGATCAGCCCCAGGATGATCGGAAAGGCGGTCCCCACAAACCCGATCGCCAGGCCGGTGACCATTCCCGCGATGAACGGCAGCGTGGCCACGACCGCCGCCATCGGGACGCTGGCCGCGGTCAGCTCCTGGCCGATCCGCCCGGGCGCCTCCACGTGGTCCAGGGTGTTCTTGAAAAGCATGACCGAGATCACCAGCAGGGTCATGGCGTAGGTGCTCCGTCGGGTCCAGACGGCCCGCAGTTGCGGGCGGCTCAGCCGGGTGCGGAGGCTCGTCCAGACCAGCGAGACAATGACCCCCAGGCTGATCGGGCCGAACTTGGCCAGCGCCCCGCCCACGTCGGTGGCCCGGAAACTCGGCGCCAGCAGCCCTAACAGCCGCCAAAACAGCAGGTAGGCCAGGATGATGATCCAGATGGGGCTGATCGCCATCAGCAATTGGCGCTTGACCCCGGGGGAGGGCTTCCGGCCGGTGGCGCGCAGCTCCGGATGCACCCGGGCCAGGATCAGCAGGCCCGCCAGGATCATCACCGCGCCCATCGGCAGCATGACCGCCACCCACTTCAGCGGCGTGGCCTGGGTCAGGCTCATGGCCAGGATCACCCCCGGGTACAGCGGCCACCAGTGCTCCCAGACGTGGCGGAACCAGTAGTTGATGGCCGACAGCAGGCCCGCCTGAACCGGCTTGGCCGCCGCCGCGGAGGCCACCATCGGCGCGGAGAACAACGCCCCGCCGGGCATGGGCAGCAGGCCGATAAGGGCCGGCAGCGCGGCCATGGTGATCGCCGGGCGCCGGAAAAATGCCTGCGCCAGACCCACGATCTTCTCCATTTCCCCCGTGGCTTGGAGCGTGGCCGTCAGCCCCAGCAGCAGCGTGGTAAGGATCGCCAGGCCGATGGTGTCGGGGTGGATGGCGCCGTGGAGGAACAACCGCGCCAGCGGGCCCGGCGTCAGCCCAAACAACGCCCCCGCCAGCACCGCTCCCAGGAAGATCGCCGCCGTCAGGGGCGCCCGCAGCCGCGCCAGCACCAGGATGAACGCGAAGGCGCCGAGGGTGGATAGCGTGGCCGCAAAACCCGCCGCGGCTTGCAGAAACGAATGCATGCCCCGCTTGTACCACGACCGGCCCCGGCCGGTCAATTCGCCCTGCCGCCGGCGCCGAAATGCCTTGACAGGCCGGGCCGGGCGGCCTAACGTATTGGGCTTCATGGGCGTCTACCGTCCCCATGGGGCGTCCCAGCCGGCTGGCTGGGAATGGGCGGCCGAGGTCGCGGCCGGCCGCTCAGGCCTCGGGATCGGTCCTCCGCCGCGACACGTGCAACCGCCTCGGCCCGGACGCTCCCGCCGAGGCCGCAATCGCCGACAAAGAGTGACCGCCCGGCGCGCGAGGCGAGGCTGCCCCGCGCCTTTGGGCGAGCGGATTACCCGGTGGTGTAATTGGCAACACAGAAGGTTTTGGTCCTTCTATTCCAGGTTCGAGTCCTGGCCGGGTAGCTTCTGAAGACCCGCCAAACCGGGCCTGAAACGGTGTTTGAGCGAATGATGGCGCCTGCCGCGATAATCCTGGCCGCCGGCAAGGGCACGCGGATGAAGTCGGACCTGCCCAAGGTCCTGCACCCGGTCCGCGGCCGGCCGATGCTGGCTTACGTGATCGACGCCTGCCGGTCGGCCGGCTGCGAGCGCCTGATCTGCGTCATCGGGCACCAGGCCCAGTCGGTCCAGGCCGCCTTTGCCCACCTGGACCACCAGGTTGGCTGGGTGATCCAGCAGCCGCAACTGGGTACCGGCCACGCGGTGATGGTCTGCCGGAGCCAGCTGGAGCAATTGGACGGGCCGGTGCTGGTCCTGGCGGGGGATGGCCCGCTTATCCGCCCGCGGACCCTGCGCCAGCTCATGGATACGCACACCGCCGCCGGGGCCGCGTGCACGCTGGCCACCAGCATCCTGGGCGACCCCGGCCGCTACGGCCGGATCGTCCGCGACCGGCGCGGCGAGCTGGAGGGCATCGTCGAGGCATTGGACGCGGCGCCCGAGCAGTTGGCGATTCGCGAGGTCAACGTGTCGCTGTACTGCTTCGACGCCCAGGCGCTGCGGGGCGTGCTGAATGAGCTGACCAATCACAACGCCAAGGGCGAGTACTACCTCACCGACACGCTGGCGCTGCTCCGCCAGGCCGGCGCGAAGCTTGCGGCCGTCCCGGCCGTCCCAAGCCAGGACGTGCTGAGCATCAACACGCTGGAAGAACTGGCCCAGGTGGAGCGCCTGATGCGGCAGCGAGGAGGCAACCAATGACCGGGCACATGCGGGTCTTCACGGGCAGGGCCAACCAGCCGTTGGCGCGCCGGATCTGCGAGTACCTGGGCACGAACCCCGGGGCGGTGAAGTACACCGAACACCCCGACGGGGAGCTGCTGATCAAGCTGGAGGAGGATGTCCGCGGGCGGGACATCTTCATCATTCAACCAACCTCGTCCCCCGTGCACGAGAACCTGATGGAGCTGCTGATCTTCATTGACTGCGCCCGCCGGGCCTCGGCCCAGCGCATCACGGCCGTCATTCCGTACTACGGTTACGCCCGGCAGGACCGCAAGGACGAGGGGCGGGTGCCGATCACGGCCAAGCTGACGGCGAACATGATCGCCACGGCCGGGGCCGACCGGGTGCTGACCCTCGACCTGCACGCCGCGCAGGTGCAGGGCTTCTTCGACATCCCGGTGGACAACCTGACGGCGGAGCCGGTGCTCAGCCGCCACTATTCCCGGATGAAGCTCCAGGACCTGGTGCTGGTCAGCCCCGACGTGGGCTCCACGAAGCGCGCCCGCGTGTACGCCCAGCGCCTGGGCGGGGACCTGGCGGTCATCGACAAGCGCCGCGTCAGCGGCAGCGACACGGCCGTGGGACGGATCATCGGCTCGGTGAGGGACTGCACGGTGCTGATGATCGACGACATGATCACGACGGCCGCCACGGTGTGCAACGCGTCGGAGTTGTGCATGGAGCAGGGCGCGCGGCGGGTGCTGGTGGGGGCGACGCACGCGGTGCTGTGCGGGCCGGCGTTCGAGCGCCTGGCGGAAGCGCCCATCGACGAGGTGGTGGTCACCGACACCGTCGAGCTGCCCCCCCAGAAGACGCAGCAGTTGCCCAAGCTCAAGGTGCTTTCGGTGGCCGAGCTGGTGGGCGAGGCGATTCACCGGATTCACAATGACGAATCCGTGAGCAGCCTGTTCACGATCGAGAACGGCCGGCGGTGACGCCGGCCCAGGAGAACGACTGACATGGCCGTGCTGAAGGTCAACAAGCGCGAAGGGTCCGGCAGCCGCCAGGCCCGGGTCCTGCGAAGGGCGGGCGGGGTGCCCGGCGTCGTTTACGGCCACCGGGAGGACGTGGTGTCGATCAGCATCGACGAGCACGATTTGCGCGAGGCGCTGCGCCGGGGCGAGCGCCTGCTGGAGATCGAGCTGGACGGCGCGCCCCAGAACGTCCTGGTAAAGGAAGTCCAGTGGGACGCGCTGGGGCGGGAGCTGCTGCACGTGGACCTGGGCCGCGTGGACCTGGACGAGCGCGTCAAGGTGACCGTGCCGGTGGTGCTGCGCGGCACCCCGGTCGGCGCGGCCCGTGACGGCGTGCTGAATCAGGTGCTCGACGAGGTGGCCATCGAGTGCACCGTGCGGTCGATCCCCGACGAGATCCGCATCCAGGTCAACCAGTTGGACGTGGGCGATTCGCTGCACGCCCGCGACCTGCCCCTGCCCGAGGGCGCCAAGCTGCTGGTCGACCCCGATGCGTTAGTCTGTTCGGTGAACGTGATCGCCGAGGAGGCCGCCGCCCCGGCCGTCGAGGAGGCCGCCGCGCCCGAGGTGCTCACCGAGCGAAAGGAAGAACCCCAGCCCGAAGAGGGCCAGTAGCCCCGCGGGCGGGCCGTCCGGCGCGGACGGCCAAGGGATGTCGCCTTGGACAGCGACCACCAGAGCACCCGGTTTGTGGTGGGCCTGGGAAACCCCGGCCAGGAGTACCGGCTCACGCGGCACAACCTGGGCTTCCGGGTGGCGGAGGCCCTGGCGCGGCGATGGTTGGCCGGGCCGGGCAAGGCGGCGTTCGGCGGGCGGTTGGCCGAGGCGCGGCGCCGGCGCGGCGACCAGGAGCAACGGGTGATGCTGTTCTGGCCGCGGACGCACATGAACTGCTCGGGCCAGGCGGTGCGGGAGCTGGTGGGCTTCTACCAGGCCCCGCTCCAGGACGTGCTGATCGTCCTGGACGACCTGGCGCTGGACCTGGGCCGGCTGCGGCTGAGGGCCAAGGGCTCCGCGGGCGGGCACAAGGGCCTGGCCGACGTGATCGCCGCCCTGGGCAGCCGGGAGCTGCCGCGGCTGCGGATCGGCATCGGCAGCCCGCCTGGCGGGATGGACGCGGTTGATTACGTGCTGCAACCCTTCCGGCCGGACGAGCTGGAGACGGCCGAGGCGGCGGTGCGGCAGGCCGCCGACGCGGTGGAAGACTGGCTGTTCGAGGGCCTTGCGCCCGCGATGGACAAGCACAACCGGAAGCTGGAGCCATCCGGCTAGGAACGAAGCCTACGGCGCCGGCGGCGCGTGGCCTTCCCGGCGGCCCGAACGTGGAGAAGAGAGACTAGATGAGTGACCCAACGAACACTTACGAGGCGATGTTCATCCTGCCGTCCGGCCAGGCGGACCTTGAGACGGCGGCCGAGCCGGTGCGGACGGTGCTGGGGCGCTACGGCGCGGAGGTGCTGGCGCTGAAGCAATGGGACGAGCGCCGGTTGGCCTACGAGATCGGCGCGCAGCGGCGCGGCCTGTACGTGCTGACCTTCTTCAAGGTCGATCCGACCCGCGTGGCGGAGATCGAGCACGACTGCCAGTTGGACGAGCGGATCCTGCGCGCGCTGATCCTGCGGCGGCATCGCCTGGGCCAGCAAGAGATCGACGCCTCCACTCCGGCCCAGACCGTCCATCACCGCGGCGAGGGGCCTGAGGAGGAAGCCCAGGAGCGGCCCCGCCGTCGGCACGAACAGGAAGAAGACCCAACCGCGGAAGCCCAGACGAAGGAAGCCCCGGTCGAATAGCCCCGCCGCCGGACCCGCGGCGCCACAGCCCCCGGCCGCACCAGCCACAGGAGCCGATCATGGCGAATTACAACAAGGTCATTCTCGTAGGCAACCTGACCCGCGACCCGCAGATGAGCTATCTGCCCAGCCAGACCCCGGTGGTGGAGTTCGGCCTGGCGGTCAATCGCCGCTGGCGCGGGGCGGACAACCAGCAGCGCGAGGACGTCTGCTTCATCGACTGCCGCGCCTTCGGCAAGCAGGCCGAGACGATCAACCAGTACCTCAAGAAGGGCCGCCAGCTCCTGGTCGAGGGGCGCCTCCAACTGGACAGCTGGGAAGGCAAGGACGGCGTCAAGCGCAGCAAGCACCGGGTGGTGGTGGAAAACTTTCAATTCATAGGCCCCGCCGGACCCGGCGGGCCGGGCGCCCGAGCCCCGGCCGCGGAGCGCGAGCCGGCCGAGCCGGCGCACGAGGAGCCGGCGGAGCCTCCCGCCCCCGAAGGCGGGCAGGACGACATTCCGTTTTGACCAGCCGGGCCGGCCCGCCCCCGTTGGGCGGCGCGGCAGGCCCCGTGGAAGGAAACGCACGACATGAAGAAACGACGCGTCATCATCACCAAGGCAGGTTCGCGGCGCAAGCGCAAGTCCCGCTTCCGGGAGCAGGCCAAGTGCCGCTTCTGCCGCGAGAAGATCGACGAAGTGGACTACAAGGACCTGGGCGCCCTGTCCAAGCTGACGACCCAGCAGGGCAAGCTTTACTCGCGCAAACGCAGCGGCAACTGCGCCCCGCATCAGCGCAGCTGCAAGCTGGCCGTCAAGCGGGCGCGATTCCTGGCCCTGATGCCCTACGTGGGCTAGGCGCCGCCGTCCGGCGGCCAATGAGAGGAAGACCGGCATGAAAGTGCTCTTGCGACGCAACATCCCCAAGCTGGGCAAGATCGGCGAGCTGGTGGAGGTGAAGCCCGGCTACGCCCGCAATTTCCTGCTGCCCCAGCGTCTGGCGGTGCAGCCCACCCAGGCCAACCTCCGCGCGGTGGAGAGGGAGAAGCAGCGGTATCTCGAGGAGCTGGCCCGCATGCGGGGCCAGCTCGAGGCCAAGGCCCAGTTGCTGGCCGGCAAGGAGATCACCATCCGCGCCCGCGCCAACGAGGAGGGCCTGCTGTACGGCTCGATCGGCCCGGCGCAGATCGCGGCCGCCCTGGCCGAGCAGAACCTGTTCGTCGACCAGGAAACCGTCGAGCTGGACTCCGCCATCCGCAAGCTGGACAAGTACGCCGTCGCCATCCGCTTCGCCGACGACATCCGCGCGGAGATCACGCTGTGGGTGGTGCCCCTGCGCGAGGAAAGCGCCGAACCGCCAGCCGCCCAGGCGCCGGCCGAGCAGACCGAGCAGGCCGAGCAGACGTAGCTCCGCAACCATCAGACGCGGCAAGGCAACAGCCAGTATCCCGCCGCGCGCAGGAAGATTGCAGGACCGCTCCGCCCCACGCTGAGCGGTCTTGCGTTTGTGGCGGGGTCGTCGCCGCCGCGGGATGATCGTAGTACAGGCTGACTTTCGGCCGGCGGAAATGACGGCCAAGCCATGCGGATCGCCGGCTTCGGCAGGGCAATCAGGTGGGGCGGTCCCGGTTTTCCGTGGTGTTCAGCATTCCTGACCATTTGATGCCGCCGGGGCATGGCCGTTGCTGGCAGGGGGCGCATCCGAGTGTCACCGGCGAGGGAAACGTGCACACGCCGAGCGGCCTTCGACACATAACTTCTTGAATGAGAAGCTGTTGTGGCCGAAAGAAAAACCGCTCAGGATTCGGCCTAGCCGACGATCGATGATCGGTTCATACCACGGGTCGGCTAGATCGAGATCGTGTCCTGGCCGGTCGGCCAGACCCCTTGGCCGCGATTGGCCGTCTCGGCAAGCGCGGCAAGGGCGGCAATATGCCGGCAGGACCGCGCCGGCGATTTTTTTGCGATTGTGCTCGGGTTTGCGGGCGATTGTCTGACTTCCCGCGCGATGGGCTTGACGTTCTCGGGCCGGCAACCTAACCTACCACCCGATTCACGGAAGGATCCATGGCCCGATCGACCTCGACAGATCGTCGCGCGGCTACGGAGTCGGCCGCCCCGCCCGCCGGACGGGTGCCCCCACAGTCCATTGAGGCCGAGGCCTGCGTGCTAGGCTCGATGATCCTGCACGCCCCGTGCATCGACATGCTCGTGCAGATCAACCAACCGGAGCATTTCCTGCGCCCGGCCCACCAGCAGATCTTCGCCGCCCTGGTGGACATGCGGCACGACGCCAAGCCCATCGACCTGGTCATGCTCCGCGACGATCTGGACCGCCGCAAGCAGCTCGAGGCCGTCGGGGGGGTGGAGTACTTGGTGGCGCTGGTGGAGGGCGTGCCCAGCGCCGCCAACGCCGAATACTACGCAGGCATCGTCCGCGACAAGTTCATGCTCCGCCAGTTGATCCTGGCCGGCACCGACATCGTCCGCGAGGCCTACGAGGCCCAGGATGAGGCCATCCAGATCGTCGACCGGGCCGAGGAACTTGTCTTCCAGATCGCCAGCCAGCACATCGGTGCCGAGGCCGTCAGCCTTAAAGGCTTGCTGGAACAGACGTTCGAGCATCTCCAGGAGCAGGACGGCAGGATGATCACCGGCCTGGCCAGCGGGTATCAGCAACTCGACGAGCTGACCAGCGGGTTCCAGAACGGGGAGATGATCATCCTGGGCGCCCGCCCGTCGATTGGCAAGACCAGCCTGTTGCTGAACATCGCCGAGCACCTGGCCGTCACCGATCGCCAGCCGGTGGCCGTCTTCTCGATGGAGATGTCCAAGGAGCAACTCACCCAGCGCCTGCTGGCCGCGCACGCCCGGTACAACCTCCGCCAGATGCGCAGGGGGATGATCTCGGCCGAGGACTGGACGCGGCTGCAACTGGCAGCCGGGGACTTGTCGGGCGCGCCGATCTACGTCGACGACTCGCCGACGCTGACGGCCATCCAGTTGCGGGCCAAGGCCCGGCGGCTCAAGGCGGCCCACGACATCAAGTGCGTCCTCATCGACTACCTCCAGCTCATGACCTACATCGGGCGGGCCGACAGCCGCCAGGAGCAGATCACCGAGATCTCCCGCTCCATCAAGGCGCTGGCGCGCGAGCTGAGCATCCCGGTCATCGCGGCCGCCCAGCTCAACCGCGGCACCGAGGATCGCATCACCCACCGCCCGCGGATGAGCGACCTGCGCGAATCGGGGTCCATCGAGCAGGACGCCGACGTGATCCTCCTGCTGCACTGCGAGGACTACTACCACACCGAGCCGGACTACATGCCCACGGGCATCACCGAGCTGCTCGTCGCCAAGCAGCGCAACGGCCCCATCGGCATGACCAACCTGGTGTTCATCAGCGACTGCACGCGGTTTGAGTCGGCGGCGCCGGAGACCTATCAGCCGTAGGGGCTTCCGACGCCGGCGGGTTGAAAAGGTTGACAAGCCTCCCCGCCCGCCGGTATCGTCCGCCCGCAAAGGAGTTGGGCAGGATGCCCAACCCCCATCGGCAGACGGAACGCCTGTGATCAGACATAGACCACTTCTCCTGGCTGGGGCGTTGGCCGTCTGGTTGCTCCTCTCGTCCGTCGTCGCGGCGCAGACCGATAGCGCCCGCCCCGCCGTCCTGGACATCCAGGTCCAGGGGAATCGCCGCATGAGCCGCGACGAGGTGCTGGAGCTTGTCCGCACGCGGGTGGGCGAGCCTCTCGACGAGGCCATCCTCCGCCAGGACCAGCGCCGTCTGCTGGAGAGCCGGCACTTCGACAGCGTCTACGTCACGGTCGCTCCGGCCGAGGGCGGGGTTGTCGTGACCGTCAACGTCCAGGAACGCCCGCTGGTGACGGACCTGCAACTGGTGGGCAACCAGGCCCTCAAGACGGACAAGCTGCTCAAGGACATCCCCTTTCGCGCGGGCGACCCGCTGGACCGCTACCGCGTCCAGGCCGGCCGGCAGGCGATTGAGGCCGCCTATCGCGACAAGAACTACACCCAAGCCCAGGTCACGCTGGACGAGCAGGCCCTCCAGCAAGGCAAGGTCGTCTACCGGATTCAGGAAGGCCCCAAGATCCGAATCCGCAAGATTCACTTCCGCGGCAACCGGAGCATCCCCTCCCTGAAGCTGCGATGGAAGGTCAAGTCGTCGCGGCGGTTCTGGCCGTTCGTGCCCGGCAAGCTGGACTACGACGTGGTGGATCAGGACGTTCAGACGCTGCGGGACTTCTACATCTCCGAGGGCTATCTGGACGCCCAGGTGGACCGGACGGTGGAGTTCCGGAAGGACGGCCGGCGGGCGATCCTGACCTTCGTGATCGACGAGGGCCAACGCTACCGCGTCAACCAGACGCACGCCAACGGCAACACGGTCTACGCGGAGCAGGAGCTGCGCACGGTGCTCAACATGGCCCAGGGCGAGCCGTATACCGCGCTGGGCCTTCAGCGCGACATTGACGCCCTGAAGGACGCCTACGGCCAATTGGGCTACATTGACGCGACGGTCCGCAGCAGCCGGCGGTTCCTGGACCCCTCCGGGCCGGCGCCGGCGTGGGCCAAGGGGCAAACCTCCCTGCTGGATGTCCTGTACGAAATCGAGGAGAGCCAACCCTACCGCGCAGGCTCGATCATCATCACCGGAAACCCCGTCACGCAGGACCGCGTGATCCGCCGGGACATTCGGGTGTTTCCCGGGCAACTGTTCAACACCGTGGCGCTGGAGGAGTCGCGCCGAAGCCTGCTGAACACCCGACTGTTCGACGAGGTCAGCATCACCCCCACCGGCGCCGGCGAGCGGGTGCGGGACGTGCTGGTGCAGGTGGAGGAAGGCCAGACCGCCGAGTTCCTCATCGGCGTGGGCGTCAGCACCAACTCCGGGCTGATCGGCAACTTCTCGCTGACCCAGCGGAACTTCGACCTGCTGAACTGGCCGGATTCGGCGAGGGAGTTTTTCCGCGGCCAGTCGTTCAAGGGCGCCGGCCAGACGCTCAGCCTGGTGGCCCGGCCGGGCACCGAGCTGATGGAGTTCTACGCCGACTGGTCGGAGCCGTACCTGCTGGACCAGCCGTATGAGCTGGGGCAGCGCGTCTTCTACTTTGAGCGGTGGCGATCCGACTATGACGAAGGCCGCTCTGGCGCGCTGACCAGCCTGGGGCGACGCTACCGCAACCGCTGGTACGCCGAACTGGCGCAGCGAATCGAGAACATCCGGATCAACAACCTTAACCACGACGCCCCGCCGGAGGCCCTCGACGTCGAGGGCGACAACTTCCTGCTGGGAAGCCGCCTGACGCTGGTGCGCGACCGCACCGACAGCCGATGGATGCCCACCACCGGCGACCGCCTGCGGACCAGCTATGAGCAGGTCTACGGCGACTTCATCTTCGGCAAGGCCATCGGCGAGTACAGCTACTATCGCACCCTCCGCGTGGACGCCCTGGACCGCAAGCACGTCTGGAGCAATCGCTTCACGGCGGGCAACATCTTCGGCTCGGCCCCGATCTTCGAGCGTTTCTACGGGGGCGGCATCGGCTCGATCCGCGGCTTCGAGTACCGCGGGGTCAGCCCCCGCTCGGCGCTGGATACCGACGACGCGATTGGCGGGGACGTCCTGCTGCTGGGGAGCACCGAGTATGAGTTTCCGCTGGCGGGCCAGAACCTCCGCGGGGCCATCTTCATCGACACCGGCACGGTCGAGGAGGACTGGAACGTCACGACCTACCGCGCGTCGGCGGGCGTGGGGCTGCGCTGGGTGGTGCCGTTGTTCGGCCCCGTGCCGATGATGTTCGACTTCGCGGTCCCCCTGGTCAAGGATGACGACGACGATACCGAGGTCTTCAGCTTCTCGGTCGGGGCCACGTTCTGAGAGCGTTGACGGGCCCCCGCGCCGCCGGTTACCCTTTGAGGACCGTCCGTGGGACCACGCACCCCAATTGCCCGGAGATAACGCCATGACCAAGCTACGTCTATCCTTGCTGATCGGGTCGATCGCGCTGATCGCCGCCGCCTTCTATGGCAGCGCCATCGGCCAGACCTCCGCCCCCGCCCCCGCCACCCGCGTGGCTGTCTGCGACGTCGAGGACATCTACGCCAACTACACCCGCGCCCGCGACCTGGTCGCCAAGCTCAATCAGGACCGGGACGCGGTCCGCGCCGAGAACGAGGAACGCGGCCGCGCAATCGACGCCCTTCAGATGGAGGTGGAGGGCCTCAAGGAGGATTCCCAGGAGTACGAGGATCGGCTCAACGAGATCCAGCGGCTGACGATCGACCGGCAGTCGTGGCTGCAATACAAGGAGGCCGTGATCCTGCGCGAGCATGCCCGGCTGACCAGCCAGATGTACGAGCAGATCAACCAGGCCGTCGAGACCGCGGCCAAGGAGGGGGGCATCCAGATCGTGCTGTTCAAGCAGCGGCCGAATTTGCAGGCCCGGGACACGCGCGAGCTGCTGGAGCAGATCCGGTCCCGCAAGGTTCTCTACAGCGATCCCGGCGTGGACATCACGCAGTTGGTGCTCACCCGGCTCAACGACGCCTATCGCGCCAAGGGCCAATAGGGGACGTTGGCTTGTGGGATTCCCCCGGCGGCACTATCATTGAGACCGCTATGGATAACGTGCGCACCGTGCGCGAGATCGCCGAGCTCGTCGCCGGGAGCGTCGAAGGCGACGCCTCCGTCGTGGTCAGCGGGGTCGCCCCGCTGGATCAGGCCGGCCCCGGCCAACTAACCTTCGCCCGCGACGAACGTTATGCCGATCGCTTGGCGCAGAGCCAGGCAGCGGCGGCCCTGGTGGGGCCGGCGGTCAAGGCGGGGGGGGGAAAAACGCTGATCCGCGTGACCGACGTGTCGGAGGCGGTTGCCAAGGTGCTGGCCCTGTGGGACCCGGGGGAAGACCTGCCGCCGCCGGGCGTGCATCCCTCGGCCGTGGTGGCCGGCGATGCCCAACTGGGCTTGGGGGCAGCCATCGGGCCGGGCGTGGTGATCGGCGCCGGGGCGGCCGTGGGCGATGATAGCGCGTTGTGCGCGGGCGTGCGCCTGGGCGCCGGCGCCAGGGTGGGCCGCCGGTGCGTCCTGCGGGAGGGCGTGGTGGTCTACAGCCGCTGCCTCCTCGGCGACCGCGTGCGGATCGGCCCCAATAGCGTGATCGGGCGCGAGGGATTCGGGTATTACCCGTCCGGGGGGCGCCACCACCGCGTGCCGCACATCGGAAACGTGGTGATCGAGGACGACGTGGAGCTGGGCGCTTGCTGCTGCGTGGACCGGGGCAAGTTCTCCGCCACCCGCATCGGCGAGGGCGCCAAGGTGGATAACCTGGTGCAGATCGCCCACAACGCGCAGATCGGCCGGCACTGCCTCATCGCCAGCCTGGTGGGCATTGCCGGCAGCGCCCGCATGGGCGATTACACGGTTATCGGCGGCCACTCCGGGCTGCGGGATAATATATCGGTAGGCTCGAACGTCCGGATCGCGGCGTTTGCGGGCGTGACCGGCGACCTAGCGGACGGAGCGGACGTCGCCGGAATGCCGGCCCGGCCCAACCGCGAGGCCCTGCGGATCTACCAGGCCCAGGCCCGCCTGCCGGAGCTGCTGCGGCGGGTCAAGGACTTGGAGGCGAGGTTAGGCGCGCTTGAGTTGCCAAAGGACCATCTCTAGACCCGTCAGCGTCCACGGCCGGGGACTGTTCAGCGGCCGGCCATGCACGCTGCGGTTCCTGCCGGCCTCGGCCGACTCGGGAATCTCGTTCGTCCTGCCCGGCTTGGACGGGCCGGTGACGATCCCGCTGGACATCTCCAAGGTGGCCCAGCGCGACCACCGGACCTCGCTGACCAACGGGGCCGGCTCGGCAGAGACGGTGGAGCACGTCCTGGCGGCGGTGCGCGGGATCGGGGTGGACAACCTGGTCGTCGAGATGGACTCCCCGGAGACCCCGTCAGTGGACGGTTCGCCCCTGCCGTTCGTGCAGGCGCTGCAAAAGGCCGGGCTCCAGGACCAGCAAGCCTCCCGCCAGGTCTACGTCATTGAGGAACCCCTCTCGGTCCGCGAAGGCGACGCGATGCTCGCGGCCCTGCCAGGCCCCGGCGACTGCCTGGACATCATCTACGACCTGGACTACGGCAACGTCCCGAGCATCGGGCGGCAGGTCTTCAGTTTCCGCCTGGGCAAGGACGATTTCGCGACCGAACTGGCCCCGGCCCGGACGTTCGCCTTGGAGCAGGAGGCCCGCCAGCTCCAAGCCAGCGGCCAATGCTCGCACCTGACCCCGCGGGACATCCTGGTGATGGGTCCCGACGGGCCCCTGCACAACAAGCTGCGTTTCAGCAATGAGCACGTCCGGCACAAGGTCTGCGACCTGATCGGCGACCTGGCCCTGCTGGGGCAGGAGCTGCGCGGGCGGATCGTGGCCTATAAGTCCGGGCACGCCCTCAACCACGCCCTGGTCCGCCGGCTGCGGGAGCAGATACAGGCCCAACAGCAGGCCCGCCGGCAACTGGCCGAGCCGCTGATGGACGTGCGGCGGATCATGCGCGTGCTGCCCCACCGCTACCCCTTCCTGATGGTCGACCGCATCCTGAGCATCGAGGGAGACAAGCGGGCGGTGGGCATCAAGAACGTCTCGATCAACGAGCCGTTCTTCCAGGGGCACTGGCCCGGCCAGCCGGTGATGCCGGGCGTGATGATCCTGGAGGCGCTGGCGCAACTGTCGGGCGTCCTGCTGAGCCAGCGCCTGGAGCATACCGGCAAGATCGCCGTGCTGCTGAGCCTGGACCGGGTCAAGATGCGCCGCCTGGTCCGCCCGGGCGACCAGCTCATCCTGGAGGCCGAGGCCCTGCACGTCCGCCCGCGCACCGGGCACTGCCGCTGCATCGCCCGCGTGGGCAAGGAAGTGGCCGTCGAGGCCGAGATCAAGTTCATGCTCGTCGATCCCGAGCCCATGTGAGGCGGGCGGCGACCAAGTGGCGGTTTATATGCCGCAGATATCGCAACGTGCCGTGGTGGAACCGGGCGCCCGCCTGGCCGACGACGCTCAGGTAGGCCCGTTCGCTTACGTGGGGCCGGAGGCGGTGCTAGGCCCCGGCTGTATCATCGATGCCGGAGCCAGCGTGATGGGGCGGACGACCCTGGGCGCCAAGTGCCGCGTGTTTCCCCTGGCGGCGGTGGGCGCCGCCCCCCCGGGCGCCGACCGCCCCGGCCAGTGCATCCTGGGGCAGGCCAACACCGTCCGCGAGCACGCGACCGTTTACGCCGGCGCCGACCCGCCGACCCGGATCGGCAACGACAACCTCATCATGATCGGCTGCCTGATCGGTCCCGGCGCGACGGTCGGCGATCACGGAATCTTCACCAACTACACGCAGATCAACGGCCCCAGCGTCATCGAGGACTACGTGCGGACCAGCGCGTTCGCCACCGTGGCGGCCGGTTCGCGGGTGGGGGCCTACTCCTTCCTGGCCGGCTACACCAGCATCAACGGCGCCGTCCCGCCCTTTGCCATGGTCCAGGGCTGTCCGTCCCGCGTCCGCGGGGTGAACACCGAGAACCTCCGGCGCTGCGGTTTCGGCGACGACGACATCCGGGCCCTCAGGGATGCCTTCCGCCAGCTCTTCAACGGCTCGACGGGGCAGCCGGATGACAGGCTGGTCCGCAAGCTCCTGGCCCAGAAGGAGCTCAACCACCACGTCCGGCGGATGCTCGAGAGCACCTACGCCCCGCCGGGCCCGGGGGTCTCGCCATGACGCACCTGGCCGTGGTGCGGGAGATCTCCCCCTCGGCGCAGGTCGCCCCCGATGCGGAGATCGGCCCGTTCTGCTGCATCGGGCCCAAGGTCACCATCGGCCCGGGCACGGTGCTGCGCCGCCGGGTCTGCGTGGAAGGCCACGCGATCATCGGCTCGCTCAACGTCATCGAGGAGGGATGTGTGCTGGGCGCCGCGCCGCAGGACCTGAAGTACGGCGGCCGGCCCACGCTGCTGATCATCGGGCACCGCAACTACCTGGGGCCTCGCGTGACCGCCCACATCGGCACCGAGAACGGCGGCTACCTCACGCGGATCGGCGACGACAACGCGTTGCTGGACGGCTGCCACATCGCCCACGATTGCTACATAGACAACCACGCCCGCCTGGGGCGCCAGGTCCTGCTGGCGGGGCACGTGCTGGTGCAGACCGGCGCGGTGATGGAGGACCAGTCGGCGGCGCACCATTTCACCACGATCGGCCGGCACGCCCGCGTGCTGGCGCGCACCCCCGTCCGCCGCGACGTGCCGCCCTACACCGTCTTTGGCAGCGAGGATTACGAGAACCAGCCGCCCGCCGTGCAGGGCGCGCACGAGGAGGGCATCCGCGCCGCGGCGCTGTCGGCGGCGGAGGAAAAGGAGCTGCGCCAGGCCCTGCGAGAACTCTTCGACGACGAGGAGGCCCTTCAGACCAAGATCGAGCAGTTGGTGAACCTGGGCGTCGAGGGCCAGGCCCTCGAGCTTTGCCAGTTCTGCCAGCGCAGCCTGCAAGGCGTGTACGGGCGCTACCATGAGCTGTTCCGCGGGAAGATGCCCCCGCAGGCCGAAAAGTACCTGCCGGCCGAAATCCTGGCCGCCATCCGGAGGCAACCGGCGTGAGTTTCCAAGTGGCGATCGTCGGGGCCGGGCGGATGGGCAGGCTGCACGCCCGGGTGCTCAGCGAGATGCCCGGGACCCAGTTGGTGGGCGTGGTGGACGTCAACCCCGCGGCGGCGCGGTCGCTGGCTACCCAGCGGGACTGCCTGGGCGTCACCGACGCGCGGGAGCTGCTGGACAAGGTCAACGCCGCCATCATCGCCGTGCCGACCGTTCACCACGTCGCGGCCGCCTGGCCGTTCGTCGAGGCCGGCAAGGACGTGCTGATCGAGAAGCCCCTGGCCGACGATCTCGCCGCCGCCCGGAAACTCATCGACCTGGCCCGCCGCACCGGCTCGCGCGTGCAGGTGGGGCACACCGAGCGGTTCAACCCGGCCGTCGTGGCCCTGGGCAAGCACCATATCCAGCCCAAGTTCATCGAGGCCAACCGCATCAGCCCGTTCACCTTCCGCTCAGCCGACGTGGGCGTGGTGTTGGACATGATGATCCACGACCTGGACCTGGTGCTGATGCTGGTCCGCAGCCCGGTGGTCTCGGTGGAGGCGGTCGGCATCAACGTCATCGGCGCTCACGAGGACATCTGCAACGCCCGGCTGACCTTCGCCAGCGGCTGCGTCGCCAACGTCACCGCCAGCCGCCTGGCCGTCAAGACCGAGCGCAAGATGCGGATCTTCAGCGAGCAGGCGTATCTATCGGTGGATTACGGCCTGAAGGTCGGCATGGTCATCACCAAGGACGCCAACCTCGACTTGGTCCAGATGGCCCGCGACCTGAAGGCCGCCGACCTGGGCGAGCTGGCCGCCTCCATGGACTACACCAAGCTGCTGCACGTCGAGCAGATGGAGGTGGA